>Ga0193717_1001062_pt1 | contig 17267 bp, 18 predicted proteins | sample U2c2metaG_FD_145900 | JGI IMG/M metagenome (GOLD analysis project Ga0193717, IMG submission 145900) | Soil microbial communities from a riparian zone of the East river system, Colorado, United States - U2c2 | ecosystem: Environmental > Terrestrial > Soil > Riparian zone | place: USA: East River... | reverse complement strand
GGACACGTCCAAGTCCCACAGGCAGAAGCCTTCGTGGTGCTTGGTCGTCAGTACGGCGTACCGCATGCCGGCCTCGCGAGCCGCCTTGGCCCAGGCCCGGGGGTCGTACAGGTCGGGCTCGAAGTGGTCGAAGTACGGCTGGTAGTCCTCGTCGGTGAGCCGCTCGCGGTTCTTCACCCACTCGTGGCGCGCGGGCAGCGAGTACAGGCCCCAGTGCACGAAGAGCCCGAAACGCCAGTCCTTGAACTTCGCGACGGAGGCAGCAGCCAGGTCGGTCATCGGTATCCGTTCCTCTTGTGTTTGGCGGTCATCGGCCACCGAGTCCGGTGACGAGCAGACCTCGGACGAGGTGCTTCTGCAGCAGGATGACGAGCAGCACGGTGGGCAGCATGGCCAGGATCGAGGCGGCCATCATCAGGTTCCACTGGGTCCCCTGCTGGCCGACGAACTGGGCCAGTCCGAGCGGCACGGTGCCCTTCTGGTCGACGCTGTTGGTGATGATCAACGGCCAGAGGAAGCTGCCCCAGAAAGCGATGAAGGTGAAGACGGTCAGTACGGCGATGGCCGGCCTCGCCAGCGGCAGCATGATCCGCAGGAACGCTCCGAACGGGCCGCATCCGTCCACCCGCGCAGCCTCCTCGAGCTCCTCCGGAACCGTGAGGAAGAACTGCCGGAGCAGGAAGGTGCCGAACGCGGTGAAGGCCCACGGGAAGATCAGGGCCCAGTAGCTGTCGACCCAGCCGAGGGACTGCATCAGCCAGTACATCGGCACGATCAGGACCTCCTGCGGCACCATCAAGGTGCCGAGGAAGAGCACGAACAGTTGCTCACGGCCCCTGAATCGCAGCCGCGCGAACGCGTACGCCGACAGGCTGGAGGCGACCACCACCACCACGGTCCCGACCACCGCCACGAAGAGGCTGTTCAGGAAGTACCGGCCGAACGGGGCGAACTGGAAAGCGTCCACGTAGTTCCGCCAGCGCACCTCGGAGCCGATCAGGTCCGGCGTCGGGGTGAACACCTCGTCGGCCGGCTTGAGTGAGGTCGCGATGGCGTAGATGAGGGGCGCCATGAAGATCAGCGCGACGATCACCAGCAGGGTGTGCGAGACGCCGCCGCGGACCTTGCGCGCGGTCGAGTTGGTGTCAGACGTCATAGTGCACCCACCGCTTCTGACCGATGAACTGGATCGCGGTGATGCCCATGATGATGACGAACAGCACCCAGCCGGCCGCGGCGGCGAGCCCCATGTTGAGGAACTGCCAGCCCTGGTTGTAGACGTACATCACCAAGGTCTGGGTGGACACGCCCGGCCCGCCCCCGGTGAGGATGAACGGTTGCGCGAACACCTGGAACGAGGTGATCAGCGTCAGCGTGGTGGCGAAGAAGATCGACGGCGTGATCATCGGCCAGGTGATGTACCGGAAGCGTTGCAGCGGGTTCGCGCCGTCGATCGAGGCCGAGTCCAGCTGGGACTGCGGCACCTGGTCCAGCGCGGCGGAGAAGACGAGGAAGTTGTAGCCGAAACCCTGCCAGACCGAGATCGCCACGATCGTCGGCATCGCCCAGCTGGTCGAGCCCAGGAAGTTGGGTGCGTCGGCGCCGAACAGGCTCTGCGATCCGGAGTCGAACAGACCGCCGGGCTGGAGCAGCAGCCGCCAGACCATCACGTTCGCCACCATCGGTGTCATCACCGGGATGAAGAACAGCACCCGGAAGGCCTGCCGTCCCCAGATCTGCGGCCCGAGCCAGACAGCCAGTCCGAGTGACACGATCAGGTTGAGGGGGACGTACAGCACCACGAACAGCGTGGTGTTGAAGATGACCTTGCGGAAGATCGGATCGTTCAGCAGGTGGGTGAAGTTGTCGATGCCGAGAAAGGTGCGCTCGCCGAAGACCGGCCAGTCGAACAGGCTGATCCCGAGCGCCATCGCGGTCGGGAACAGCGTGAACAGGGCGAGACCGGCCAGGCTCGGCCCGAGGAAGATCCAGGCGTACCGGCCGTCCCGCCGCAGCCGGCGCGGCCGTCGCTCCGCCCGGGCGGTACCGGGCGGAGCTTCGGTGCTGGTCGCCGTGGCCATCAGGACCCGGCGCCCGCCTGGTCCTGGACGTTCTTCAGCGCCTGATCCGGTGGCAGTTCGCCGTTCAGTGCCTGCACCCCGAAGTCGAGCAGCAGGTCGGAGGCCTGCACCCAGTTCTTCGAGGTGACCAGCGGGATCGAGTGCTGTGACGCGTACTCGATCGTCTCGCGGGCGCCCTGCAGATTCGCGGCGGTGTACCAGGCGTCGTGGGCCGTGGGTCGCGACGGGTAGGCTCGGCCGGCCGCGGCCAGGTCGGTCAGCGGCTTCTGGCTGGTCATCGACACGATCGCCTGGAACGCCGCGTCCGGGGTCTTGCAGGACCGGGAGATCCCGAAGCCCGAGCCGGCCGTGTAGGTCTTCGATCCGTCCGCCCCGGCCGGCATCGGCGCGATGCCGAGGCTGAACTTGCTCTTGCCCTTCAGGTCGATCAGGGACCACGGTCCGTCCAGCTTCATCGCCGCCTTGCCCGAGATGAAGTTGGTGGTCTCGAAGTCGGTGCCGCCGGCCGGGACCCGCGGGGCGATCTTGTCCTTCACCACCAGGTCGACGTACTGCTGATAGCCGTCGGTGAAGGCGGGATCGGTGAGCGCGAGCTTGTTGTCCTTGAGCGGCTGGGCTCCGGTCGTCGTCAGCACCCACGGCAGGAACGCCAGGTCGCCGGGCGTGGTCACGAACCCGTACTTGCCGCCGGTGCTGAGTTTGGTCGCGGCCGCCTTGAACTCGTCCATCGTCCAGCCCGGTTTCGGCTCGGCGATCCCGGCGGCCTTGAACAGGTCGCGGTTGTAGAAGATCACCATCGGACCCGAGTCGTAGGGGATCGCGATCTGTTTCCCGTCGGACTTGAGGCCGTCCATGATCGGCTTGTCGAAGTCCTCGGCCTTCACGTTGTACTTCGCCATCAGGTCGTCGAGCGGCAGCATCGCGTTCGCGTACGACGCCAGCCGCAGGCTCTGCATGCCGATGATGCACGGGGCCTTACCGCTGGCCAGCGTGGTGCCGATCTTGGACCAGTAGTTCTCCCAGCTGGCACCTTCGAGTTTGACGGTGATGCCGGGATGGTCGGCCTTGGCCTGGTCCGCGACCTTCTGCCAGGCCGCCTGGTCCGCGGTGCCGCCGATCCAGAACTGCCAGGTCAGATCCGCCTGGTCGGCCGAGGCCGCATCGTCGCTGCCGCCGCCGCCACCGCAAGCGGCCACCGTGCCCATCGCCAGGACCGCCAGCGCCGCCACCAGACGGCGCCGGGCCGGACCTCGTAGTCCGTTCATCGTGACCTCCAGGGGAATCCGTCGATTCATCCGATCTATAGGCGGATCAGTCCGGGTCCGTCAACACCTCGTGCATTACGGAAAGTCCTGACATTTTTCGGCGACTGAACCGGATCAGGTGGCCTGAGGGTCGGGTTGCCCCGCCGGACCACGGTGTTTGCGGCCAGAACCTCGACCGTTCGATCGGTGAGAGCTATGGTGCGAGACATCCGATGTATGGCGGGAGGTGTGTGGGCCTTGCGTGTCACCGACGAGGCGATCAACAGCATCAAGCAGATGATCGTCACCGGCGAGCTGCATCCCGGCGACCGGCTGCCCCGGGAGGGCGACCTGGCGGCCCGCCTCGGGTTGTCCCGGAGCTCCCTGCGCGAAGCGGTCAAGGCGCTGGCCCTGATCCGCGTTCTCGACGTACGGCAGGGCGACGGCACCTACGTCACCAGCCTGGACCCGGCGCTGCTGCTGGAGACGATGGGCTTCGTCCTGGATCTCCACCAGGACGCGTCGGTGCTGGAGTTCTTCGAGGTCCGGCGGATCCTCGAGCCGGCCGCGGCGGCCCGGGCCGCGGTCCGGATGAGCGCCGGCGAGATCGACGTACTGCGCAAACTGCTGGAGGATCTCGGCCCGGCGCCCTCGGTGGAGGACCTGCTCGCCAGCGATGTCGAGTTCCACCGGCTGATCGCGGTCGGCAGCGGCAACCGCGCCCTCGCCTCGATCATCGACAGCCTGCGCCAGCCCACCTACCGGGCCCGGATCTGGCGCGGCCTGACCCAGTCCGACGCGGTCGAGCGGACGCTGGCCGAGCACCACGCGATCCTGGACGCGATCGAGCGCTCCGAGCCGGACGTGGCCCGCTCCTGGGCGACGGTCCACATCGCCGGCGTCGAACGCTGGATCTCCGCGGCCCTGGGATCAGTCGAGGCCGGCGGTGAACCGCTCCATCGCGATCAGGGGCCGGACCCGGCGGGCGACGTCGCCGGTGCTGAAGTTGCGGCGGATCAGGTCGCCGGCGAAGACGTTGCCGATGGCACCCATCACCATCGCCTGGTCCAGCGAGAGGTAGCGCTTGGCGATCAACCCTGACTTCACCGCCACCGAGTCGTAGAACCCGCCGGCGCCGTACGCGTGCAGGTTCGACTCGATCCGCGCGAGGTTCCGCAGCGCCTGCCGCGGCGCGTACTGCATCGCGAGGAAGGCGGCGTGCGGCGTGACCACGCCATCGCCGTACGTCGGGTTGGGGTTCGTGCCCTCCCGGCATCCCGCGAAGCCGTTGTCGTAGTTCGTCGCCTCCAGGTCGGAGGGATAACCACCCGGGTCCATCCCGATCGCGTCCACGCCGTAGACGGAGTACCCGCCCTTCGGGTTGCTCGCGGGGGAGAAGCCCCAATACCCGTACTTCGCGTCGTCGAGCCCGTGTTCGATGTGGGCTCGCACTGTGAGCGGGTGGTTGAGTCCCCAGCTGCGGGGTGCCCAGGTCGACTCGGGGATGAACAGGTCGGGCATCAGCGACTCGAACATGTCGCCGCCCCAGGACGGCACGAGCCGCATGCCGCGGTAGGAGTAGCTGCCTTCGAACACGTCGATGCCCAGGTACGTGCGGTGCACGCCGACCGGCCTCTGCTCCACCCAGGACCAGTCGCAGGAGTCCGGGAAGGTCCGGTAGGTGGCGAAGTACTGCTCCGGTGGGACCTCGCCGCGGGAGATGCCGATGTACGGCGCGATCCGGGCCTCGGTGTTGCAGGTGTCGTAGTGGAACTTGCGGTAGTACACGTCCGGACCGGTGCCGGCGTGGTTGCCCTTGTCGGTCTCCTCGTCCGGCGGCGGGGTCTCGAAGAAGCCGCCGCGCATCAGCCCTGCCCCGACCCCGGGCCGGGCATCGGGGTTGTAGTAGTAGGCGAAATTCATCTTGCTGAGCAAGGAATCCGCCAGTCGGCGGGCGCGCGGCTCGGCGTTGCGGACCACCATCAGTCCGGCCGCGAACCACCCGTTGTCCACGCTGGAGACGAACGGAGTGATCGGCTTCGTCCCGTCCGGATCGACGTACCGGACCTCACCAGTGGCTTCGTCGTACCAGTTGAAGTACATGCCGCTCGGGTCGTGGTGGTCGACCCTCGACATCGTTGTGAGGGTCTGGGTGATCCGCCGGAGCGACTCGTGGGGCGAGATGATGCCGAGCTCGCGGGCGACCACTGTGCTCCAGAGGTACCCACCGATGTTCGTCGGGGAGGTGTAGTTGCTGCGGACGGGACTGCTGACGGATTCGCCGATGTTGTCGGCGGGCAGGCCGGTCGTCTCGTCCGTCATCGCGACGATGCTGCGCCAGGTGTCCCGGGCCCAGCGGCCGACCAGGGCCTTGTCCTGGCGACTTGGCTTCCACCCTTGTCTGAGGAGCTCACCCGGGCTGGGCGTCCCGGCGTACGAGGTGCTGCTCGCGGCCGCAGTACCGATCAGGGCGGCGGAGCCGCTGGCTGCAAGTAAGGTGCGTCGGCTGATGTTGGCGGTCATCTGAGCCTCCAGTAGTTATTTGAATCCGGTCATGGCGATGCCCCGGGTGACGTGGCGCTGGAAGACCAGGAAGATCACCAATACCGGTACGACGACCACGACCGCGCCGGCCATCAACAGGCCGAAGTTCTGCGCGTTCTGTCCGGTCGAGTACAGGGCGAGCGCTACGGGGAGCGTGTACTTGTCCTCGGTCTGGGCGATCACCAGCGGCCAGAGGAAGTTGTTCCAGGAACCGAGGAAGGTGAGGATGGCGAGGGTGGCCAGGGCGGGTTTGGTGAGCGGGAGCATGATCCGGGCGAAGATGCCGAGCTCGCTGGTGCCGTCCACCCGGCCGGCGTCCATCAGGTCGTCGGGCAGCCCGGAGAAGAACTGCCGCATCAGGAAGACGCCGAACGGCGAGACCAGGAACGGCAGGATCAGGCCGGGATAGCTGTTCGCCAGCCCGGCGTTGGTGACGAGCACGAACAGCGGGACGAAGGTGACGACGCCCGGCACCATCAGGGTGCCCATCACCAGGATGAACAGCCCGGTCCGGCCGCGGAAGCGCAGTTTGGCCAGGGCGTAGCCGACCATCGAGCAGAAGATCACGTTGCCGGCTGTCACCGCCAGCGCGACCACGGCCGAGTTGAGGAAGTACCGCGGGAAGTTGGCCTTGCTGAACAGGTCGTCGTAGTTCTGCGTGGTAGGTGCCTCGGGCAACCAGGTCGGCGGCACCTGGAGCAGCTCGCCCTGGGTCTTGAAGCTGCCGAGGAACATCCACACGAACGGTGCGGCCACCGCGACCAGGCCGAGGATCGCGATCAGGTAGATCCACCAGGTGCGCCTCATCACTTCTCCCTCAGCAGCCGGAACTGGAGGAAGGTGATGACCGCGATCACGACGAACAGCAGGTAGCTCATCGACGTGGCCAGCCCGTAGTTGCCGAAGCCGAACTGCTGGTAGGTGTACATCGACACCGACAACGTGCTGTTCAGCGGACCGCCCTGGGTCATCACCAGTGGCTCCTCGAAGAACTGCAGGTAGCCGATCCCGGTGGTGACGCTGGTGAACAGGATGGTCGGCCTGAGCAGCGGCAGGATCAGGTACCGGAACCGTTGCCAGGCGCTCGCACCGTCGAGCTGACCGGCCTCCTCGACGCTCTGCGGGATGGCCTGCAGCCCGGCGAGGAAGATGATCATCGGGGCGCCGAAGTTGCGCCAGATCGCCATCACGATCAGCGACGGCATCGCCCACGTCTTCGATGCCAGCCAGTTCGGGCCGTCGATGCCGACCCAGGACAGCACCGTGTTCAGCAGGCCGGAGTCCGGTGCCAGTACGAACCGCCAGATCACCGCGATCGCGACGATCGAGGTGATCACCGGCAGGTAGTAGGCGACCTTGAACAAGCTGGCGAACTTCTTCACGCCACGGTCCAGCAGCACTGCCGCCGCCAGCGCCGCGGTCAGGGTCAACGGCACCCCGATCACGACGAAGTACGCCGTGTTGAACGCGGCCTTGCGGAACGTCTCGTCGGACAGCGCCTTCACATAGTTGTCGAGCCCCACCCCGTTCACCGCCAGCGGTGTCCGGAGGTCCCGCTGCTTCATGTCCGTGAAGCTCATCCCGAGCGAACCGAGCACCGGCCCGGCGGTGAACGCGAGGAAAAGGACCACGAACGGCAGCGTCAGAATCCAGGCGGCGGCGGTCTGGTGGTTGAGCGAACCGCGGCGCCGGACCGGTGGCCGGTCGCGCGGCCGGGTCCGGGCAGGCGGGTCCTGCAGCGTGGCGGAGGACATCGGCGATCAGCTACCGGTACCGATCGACGAGGCCTTGGTCTGGATCGCCTTCGCGGTGTCCGCGGGGGACTGGCCGGCCTTGGCCATCTTCTCCACCTCGGTGTCGAAGGCGGTCGCGACCTGCTCCCAGTTCACGATCGCCGGGGGCGCTTTCGCATCCTCGAGCTGCTTGCCGAAGATCGGCAGCAGCTGGTCCGAGGCGATGCTCGGGTCCTCCCACGCGCTCTTCACCGCGGGCAGATCGGTGGACAGCTTGAACCACTCCGCCTGGGTCTTCGCGTCGGAGAGGAACTTCACCAGCTGCCAGGCGCTGTCCTTGTTCTTGCTGTTCTTGAAGACCACGAAGTTGCTGCCGCCGACGAACGAGGTCGAGGTCTTGTTCTTCGGCATCTCGAAGACACCGATGTTGTCCTTCATCTTCTGGCCGCCGAGCTTCGCGATCGAGCCGACCATCCAGGGCCCGGAGATGAACATCGGCACCTGGCCGCTGACGAACTGCGCCTCGGTCTGGTTCGGCGGCAGGTCCGTGCCGGCCAGCTTCTCGGTGAAGAAGCTCTGGTAGTAGCTCAGCCCCTCCTGCATCTCCGGGGTGTCGAGGGTGAATTCCTTGTCACCGTCGGCGGTGATGCTCGCGCCGGCCGACCACGCGAACGGCATCACGGTTTGCCACGAGCCCTGCCCGCCCGGCTGGAGATTGATCCCGTACTTCGCGCCCGCCTTCTCCTTCATCGCCTTCGCCATCGCCTTCAGGCCGTCCCAGTCCGTCGGAGGCGCGGTGATCCCGGCTTTGGCAGCGAGGTCCTTGCGGTAGTACACGAGCCGCGTCTCGACGTACCAGGGCACGCCGTACTGCGTCTCGCCGACCTTCGTGGTGTCCAGCGCGCCGGGGAAAAACGTGCTGGAATCGATCCCCGCAGGCGTCGGATCGAGGGCGTCCAGGTCGGCGAACTCGCCCATCCAGGTGGTGCCGACCATCGCCGCGTCGGGCAGTGACTGCGCGGTGATCGCGGTGGTGAACTTGTTGTGCGCCGCGTCCCACGGGATCGGGGTGACGGTTACCTTGACGCCGGGGTTCGCCTGTTCGAAGGACTTGGTCAGCTTGGGCAGGTTCTCGCCCTCGGTGCCCATCGCCCAGACGGTCAGCTCACCGGTGGCCGGTCCGCTGCCGATACTGGTCGTTGCCTTGGGCGCCGAGTCGGGTGCCTCTTCGGACCGGCCGCAGCCGGTCAGTGCGAGCGCTGCGGACGTCACTACCGCACCGCTCGCCAGTAGCCGGCGCCGGGTGGTCTGGGTGTACATCTCGTTCTCCTCAACCGTTTCTTGGGGTTTGCGTTTCCCCCGGTCTCGTGCCGCAGCTGTCCCGCAGCACGAGCTGTGTCGCCAGTACGTCGTTCCGCGCCCGGGCTCGTTCCCCGGTGATGCGTTCATGCAGTCGTTGGGCAGCCAGCCCGCCGAGTTCGGCCATCGGCTGCCGCACAGTGGTCAGTCCGGGCGACACGTACCGAGCCGCCATCACGTCGTCCCAGCCGGTCACGACGATGTCATCCGGTACTGCGAGTCCGCCGGTTCGCAGGATCTTCAGAGCGGCCAGCGCGAGCTCGTCGTTCGCGCAGACCAGGCCGTCGGGTCGTGTGGTTGCCTGGAGCAACTTCGTCGCGAGGGCGGCGCCGGCCTGCTCGGTCAAGGGGACCCGCTCGGGCTCGGGTGCCGGCAGTTCGCGGCTGCTGAGGGCCCTGGAGAATCCCGCGTAGCGCTCGGACACGTCGTACGAGCTGGCTGGATCGCCGACGAAGAGCAGCCGCGAGCGGCCGTGGTCGAGCAGCCGGGTGGTCAGTCGTTCCGCGCTGGTGGCGCTCTCGCTGCGGACCGAGTCGCAGCCGGTGACCGGCGGATGGGCGATCAGGACGACCGGGACCTTCGCCCGGCGCAGGTCCTGCACCGCGGTGCGTTCGAGAGCGTTGCCGTGCACAACTATTCCGTCGACCCGGCTCGCCAGCTCCCGCAGGTTGCGGCGGTAGTCCATTCCCTGGGTCACGGTGATGATGACGCTCTGGCCGTGCTCGGCAGCCCAGCGTTCGTAGCCCATCAGCAGGTCGCCGTAGAACGGGCCGGCCAGGTCGGGCAGTACGAGCCCGTGCGCCTCATGACGTTGTACTGCGAGACTTCGGGCGGCTCGCAGTGGCACGTAGTTCAGCTCGTACGCCGCCTGGTCGACCCTGGCTCTGGCCTTCTCCGAGACCGGTCCGGTGCCCTGCAGAACCCGCGAGACCGTGGCGATCGACAGGTTGGCCAGGGCTGCGACATCGTAGATCGTCGCGGGCCTGCCGGTTGGTCGGGATGCCATCGGGCGGGCTCCTCCAGGGTCGGACTGGTAGCAGAGTGGAAGCGCTTACACTTTTCGACCCTGCCTTGTCGGACCCAGCTGGTCAAGGGTTCGGGTGTCGCCGGTTACCGATCTGCGACCATGAATCCTGTGACCACACACGCGCAGTCGACGGAACGCGAGGACCGGCTCTGGCTGGTCCGGCACGGCGAGACGGATTGGAGCAAGTCGGGCCGGCACACGTCCACGACGGACCTGCCGTTGACCGCGGAGGGTGAGCAGGTCGCGGCATCGCTGAAGGAGCGACTGGCCGCCGAGCAGTTCGACCTGGTGCTGACCAGCCCGATGCAACGCGCGCGGCGCACGGCCGAGCTGGCCGGTTTTCCGGACGCCGAGGTCGACGAGGACCTGGTCGAGTGGAACTACGGCGACTACGAGGGCATCACCACCGCGGAGATTCGCGAGACCGTGCCGGGGTGGACGGTCTGGAAGGACCCGGTGCCCAACGGCGAAACCCCGGCCCAGGTCGCGACCCGGCTGAATCGTGTCATCGCCAAGATCGCCGCGGTCGACGGCGACGTCCTGGTCTTCGCCCACTCCCACGCTCTCCGGGCCCTGACCGCCCGCTGGCTCGAGCTCAACGTCACCGAGGGTCGTCACTTCGTCCTCGGTACCGCCACGGTCTCAGTCCTCGGCTGGGAACGAGGCTCCCCGGCGATCCACCGCTGGAACTGCTAATTCGTAGAGCTCGATAGTGCAGTAAGTACGGAAGCCAAGACTTTCGTAGACGGTGCGTCCGGCGGGCGAGGACCCCAGTACGGCGTGTGTGGAGCCGCTGTCCCGTGCCTCCTGGAGCGCGGCGAGCGTGATCGCGGCGCCGATCCCACGCCGTCGCGCCTCGGGCACCGTCATCACGAAGTACACCCCGGCCACCCCGGCCGCCAGGTAAACCGTGGCCGTCGCCACCGGCTCACCATCAAGCCAGCCCAGGTAATGCCGCCACGGATCTCCAACGCCCAACCGCCGATAGACCGACCCAACCCACTCCGCCTCCTTCACCCCCTCCCCAAACCCCTTTCCCAACGTCCCCACCCAGGCATCGAGCTCGCCCTCGCCAATCCGCTCGATTACCAAGCCCCCCGGCAACGCCGAGCCGCCCCGCCCGTCCGCCGCCGTACGGCCGGCTGCTGACTCGTCGAGTTTCGTCAGGTCGACCGCCATGCCGGGCTCGCTGCCTGCGGCACTGAAACCCGCCTTGACCAGCCGCTCGCCGAGGTCCGCCGGGCGCATCGACGGCCCCACGTGCCAACTGCCCGGCACGCCCCGGTCCCTCATCAGCTTCAGGGATTCCGCGATCACCGCATCGACGTCCGCACCGCCGAGGTCCGCCGCCACCACTGCATTGTGATAGTCGATAGGCGACCCGCCGATCGTCCACCTCACCGCAGCCTGGTCGCGTTGCTGACCACCCCCGGCCGCGCCCATCGCCATCAGCAGTTCGGCCGCGTTCTCCTCGATCGCTCGCACCAGCTCGGCTTCTTCCATCCGCCCAGTCTTGCGCGATCCAGCACCCCAGGCATTCCGTTTTTCCCCGAGTGCTCAGCCGGGGAGGGCGTTCCACTGGGCGAGGGTGGACGCGAGCAGGGTTGCTGTCGGTAGGGCGTCGAACTCGTCGCGGTTGACGAAGCGGGTGTCTGACGCGTCGTCACCGGCGACCAGCGCACCGCCGACTGCCTCTGCTTGGTAGTCGCGGATCACGTAGAGCTTGCCGTTCGGGGCGTCGCGCTCCACCTCGCCGACCAGTTTCCCGACCTCGACCCGCAGTCCGGTCTCCTCGGCGACCTCCCGGATCACCGCGGTCGGGTCGTCCTCGCCCGGTTCGACCCGTCCGCCCGGCAGCGACCAGAGTCCCCGCCCGGGCTCGTTCGCCCGTCGAACCACCAGCAGCCGGTGCTGCTCGTCGTACACGAGCGCACCGACACAGTCGACGCGGTCCGGTTCCATGGGCAGAAACGATAGACCCGGCCCGGCCGGAAGTCCCCGTCGCGCGGCGCGCAGGGGTGCCCTGTGGACGACGAAGCCGGTTCTGGGAGTCGGCCCGGATAGCATCAGCGCTGACAGCTGTCCAGAGAAGGGATCCCGATCGCTCGTGCTCATCGACCTGCACACCCATTCGAACCGCTCGGACGGCACCGACCCGGTCCCCGTCCTGATCGCGAACGCGAAGCGGGCCGGCCTGGACGTGATCGCGCTCACCGATCACGACACGGCCAACGGCTGGGGCGATGGTCGGCGGACGGCGGAGGAGCTCGGAATCGGGTTCGTGCCCGGGATCGAGATCTCCTGCAAGCTCAACGGGATCAGCGTCCACCTGCTCGCCTACCTGCCGGACCCGTCGTACCAGCCGCTGGCCGACGAGCTCGCGCACGTCCGCGACGGTCGCACGGACCGGATCCCGTCCATCGTGGCCCGGCTGAACGGGATGGGCGTGGCCCTGACTGTCGACGAGGTGCTGGCGCAGGCGACTGGGACCCCGTCGGTCGGGCGCCCCCATGTCGCCGACGCGCTGGTTGCCAACGGCACCGTGGCGGACCGCGGCGAGGCGTTCGACCGGTTCCTTGCCGATGGGCGGCCCGGGCATGTGTCCCATTACGCGATCGAGCCCGGGCGGGCCATCGATCTCGTTCGCGCGGCCGGCGGCGTACCGGTGATCGCGCATCCGTGGGGAAGATCCAGCTACAAGGTGATGAACGCCGACACGATCGCGCAGTTGGTCGCCGACCACGGCCTGGCCGGGATCGAGGTGGACCACCAGGACCACTCACCGGGCTCCCGTACTGCGTTGCGCGCGATCGCCATCGAGCTCGGCATCATCTACACCGGATCGAGCGACCACCACGGGATCGGCAAGGTCAACCACGACCTGGGCGTGAACAGCACCGAGCCCGAGCAGTTCGCGCGGCTCCTCGACGTGGCGAAGGCGAACGCGGCCGCCAGCTCGGCGAACAGCCCCGAGGCCTACCTGCCGTGAACGATGTCATCAACCTGTCTTTGCTCAGCTCGGTCTTCGTCACCCTCTTCGTGATCATGGACCCGCCCGGCACGGTGCCGGTGTTCATCTCGCTGACGGCCGGCCAGTCGCGCGCAGTACGGAAGAAGGCGGCCTGGCAGGCGGTGCTGGTCGCCTTCGGCGTGATCGTGGTGTTCGCGGCTTTCGGGCAGCAGATCCTGAGCCACCTGGGCATCACCCTGCCGGCGCTGCAATGCGCCGGCGGTCTGCTGCTCCTGCTGATCGCGTTGCAGTTGCTGACCGACACCGCCGAGGACCCGGTCCAGACAAAGAATGTGAACATCGCCTTCGTCCCCCTCGGTACGCCGCTGCTCGCGGGCCCGGGCGCGATCGTCGCCACCATGGTGTTCGTGCAGCGGGCGGACGGCTCACTCCCGGATGTGGTCGCGATCTCGGTCGGCATCGTGCTGATCCACATCGTGATGTGGCTGACGCTGCGCTTCTCCGGCGTGATCATGCGGCTGCTGGGGGAGAACGGCGTCCTCCTCGTCACCCGGATCGCCGGTCTGCTGCTGAGCGCGATCGCCGTCCAGCTCGTCGCGGACGCCGTCACCGACTTCATCAAGGCGGGCTGATGACGGACATGCTCCCGGGGATGCCCGCCAAGTTGTTCGTCGCGACGCCGACGAAGTTGCTGAACTTCGCGGACTGCAAGCGGAAGTACCGCTACACCTATCTGGAGACCCCGCGCCCGCCGAAGGGACCACCCTGGGCCCACAACACCGTCGGCGCCGTGATCCACGAGACCCTGGCCGAGTTCTGGCGCTGGCCCGCGTCGCGGCGTACGACGGTCGAGGCAGTCAACAAGCTCCGGGCCGGCTGGCGGCACGAGGGCTTCCGCGACGAGGCTCAGTCCGCCACCTGGCGGGAACGCTCGGTCGACATGGTCTCGACGTACCTGCACAACATCGACCCGTACTTCGAGCCACGCGGGGTAGAGCGCACGGTCGCGTTCACCACCGAGCGCGCGAGCCTGCGCGGCCGGGTGGACCGGATCGACGAGCGCCCGGCCCGCGACGGCAGCGGCGGTACCGAGCTCGCGATCGTCGACTACAAGACCGGCCGCCGGCCGCTGACCAGCACGGATGCCCGGTCCTCGCTCGCGATGGCGCTCTACGTCCTCGGCGCCCGCCGGGTACTGCGTCGCGCGTGCACCCGGGTCGAGCTCCACCACCTCCCCACCAACACGATCGCGGCCGCGGACCACGACGACGAGTCCCTCGCCCGCCACCAGCGCCGGGCCGAGTCCATCGCCGACGACGCGGCCGCCGCCGAAGCCCGCTGGCACGAGGGCCTCACCCCGGCCCAGGCCGACGAGGTCTTCCCGCCCGAGCCCTCCCCACTCTGCGGCTGGTGCGACTTCGCCCGCATCTGCCCCCAGGGCCGACGTGTGGCCCCACCCCGCGACCCCTGGTCCGCCCTCGACGAAACCGACGGCCTCCCCGTCCCCGACATCGCCGAAGCAGGCTGAATCCCGGAGTCGTCAGGCCGTGCCAGCGCCGTGTGCGTGGCGTGCCAGTGGGCGGTCGGAAGCTTGGGTCACCGAGAAATGGAGGGGTGACCTATGACTGCGAAGACCGTGAACAAGCTGGCTGTGCCGGGTGCGACGCTGCACTACGAGGTGACCGGGTCAGGGCCGGTGCTGCTGCTGATCGCAGGCGGTTTCATGGACGGCGGCGTGTTCGACGCGATCGTCGGGCAGCTCGCTGCCGACTACACCGTGGTCGCCTACGACCCGCGCGGCAACTCGAGAAGCCCGTACGACGGGACGCCCACCGACGAGCAGGTGGATCGTTCGGCCGAGGACGCGCTGGCTCTGATCGACGAGGTGGCCGGGGACGAACCGGCGTACGTGTTCGGCAGCGGCTCCGGAGCCATCACCGGGCTCGACCTGATCGCTCGCCACTCCGATCGGGTGCGGATGCTGGTGGCGCACGAGCCGCCGTCGATCGAACTGCTTCCGGATGCGCTGACCGCGCGGGCGTTCTTCCTCGACGTCTACGACACGTTCCAGGGCGACGGGGTGGACGCGGCCATGCTGCTGTTCGCCGGTGGCACCGGGCTGGACGACGACGAGCCGCCGGCGCCGGAGGATCTGCGGCCGGAGTTCCGCGAGGCGATGGAGCGGATGCAGGCCAACGCGCCGACCTTCTTCGAGTACAAGATGTTGCCGTTCACCCGCTGGCGGCCGCATCTGGACGCCCTGAAGACAGTCGCGGACAAGATCGTGCCGGCTGCCGGGGTGGATTCCGCGGCGCATCTGCCCGGTCGGCCGATCGAGGTGATCGCGGACGAGCTGGGCTGGCCCGTGGTCGGCTTCCCCGGCGGCCACTCGGGGTATGCGAGCCACCCGACCCAGTTCGCCACGTTGCTCGCTCGCGTGCTGGAGGCCGAGATCAGCTGAGTTATTGGAGTTGACGGTCGGCCGCGATCCGGCGTACCGTCGCTCTCCTTCCCTTGACAAAGGCATGTTTCCGCATGCCGCCACAGTGGTGTCCGAAGCCCCGGGTCCTGACGGATCCGGGGCGGTTCTGCGTGCCCACATCAGCCGCATGGCCCTCTCGGACACCACTCTTTGAGGTGCGAAGGAGGTAGCAGTGGACGTGTACTGGGCGGTCGCGGTGCGCTCGTTCCGCCGGTTCGCGACGTACCGGATCGCCACCCTGTCCGGCGCATTCACCAACACGGTTTTCGGCTTCATCTTCTGCGGTGTCTACCTGACGCTGTGGGAACAGCGCCCCGGTCTCGGCGGGTACGACGTGTCGGACGCGCTCACCTTCGTCTGGCTGCAACAGGGACTGTTGATGCCGATCGGGATCTTCGGCGCCAGTACCACGGTCGAGCTGGGTGAACGGGTCCGGAGCGGCGAGATCGCGGTCGATCTCTATCGGCCTACCCACCTGATGATCTGGTGGATGTCGGTCGACGCCGGGCGGGCCGCTTTCCAGTTGATCGCACGCGGTGGGTTGCCGCTGCTGGTCGGGGCGCTGGTGTTCGACCTGAACTTCCCGTCGTCCGTGCTGCAGTGGCTGGCGGTCGTCGTCGCGCTGACGTTCGGCGTACTGGTGAGCTTCGGGATCCGTTATCTGGTGGCGTTGTCGGGCTTCTGGATCAATGACTCGCGCGGCCTGGAGCAACTCGCGCTGGTGCTGTCGCTGTTCTTCTCCGGCACGATCCTGCCGCTGGTGGTGTTCCCGGGGTGGATCGGCGAGGTCGCCCGGGCGACTCCGTGGGCGGCCACCCTGCAGGTGCCGATCGACGTCTGGCTCGGGCGCAACCCCGGCGGCATCGGGTCCGCGCTGGTGTTCCAGCTCGGCTGGCTCGTCGTCCTCGTCCTGGCCGGCCGGCTGGCGACCGTACTGGCGACCCGGAGGGTGGTGATCCACGGTGGATGACGTCTCGTTGTTGCGCAGGGCAACCGGCTGGCCAGGCCAGTACTGGATGCTGGTGACGATGTGGATCCGGTCGTCGCTTGCGTACCCGGCCTCCTTCGTGATGATGCTGGTGGCCTCGGCGCTGATCACCGGGACCGACTTCGTCGCCGTGCTGCTGATCTTCAGCCACATCTCGTCCTTCGGCGGCTTCACCCTGGGGGAGATGGCTCTGCTCTATGCCACCGCCTCGATGGCGCTCGGGGTGGCGGATCTGATCACCGGTTCGGTCGAGCGACTCGGGCAGCGGATCCGGACCGGTGAGTTCGACGTCTGGCTGATCCGCCCGGTACCGGCCTTCCTGCAGGCGATCGCGGACAACTTCGCGCTCCGCCGGCTGGGCCGCCCGGTGCAGGCCCTGCTGGTGCTGGTGATCGCGCTCCGGGCCGTCGAGATCGACTGGACTGTTGCCAAGGGCATCCTGCTGGTGGTCTCGCTGATCTCCGGGGCGACCATCTTCGGGACGATCTTCGTGCTCGGAGCCGCTTTCCAGTTCATCTCGATCGACTCGGCGGAGCTGACGAACTCCTTCACCTACGGCGGGCAGTTCCTGACGCAGTACCCGCTGTCCATCTTCGGCAAGGACATCGTGCGGGCGGTTACGTTCGTGGTGCCGCTCGCCTTCGTGAACTACTACCCGGTGCTCTACGTGCTGGGAAAACCGGCCCCGTTGGGCCTGCCGTCCTGGATCGGTCTGCTGGCTCCGGTGGTCGCCGTCGCGATGATCGCGGTGGCGTCACTGGCCTGGCGTGGCGGTCTCCGTCGTTACCGCAGTACAGGGAGCTGAGCAGTGGCAGTCATCGAACTGGAGAACGTGTCC
>Ga0193717_1001061_pt1 | contig 17286 bp, 15 predicted proteins | sample U2c2metaG_FD_145900 | JGI IMG/M metagenome (GOLD analysis project Ga0193717, IMG submission 145900) | Soil microbial communities from a riparian zone of the East river system, Colorado, United States - U2c2 | ecosystem: Environmental > Terrestrial > Soil > Riparian zone | place: USA: East River... | reverse complement strand
TGCGTTGGCACAGCAGGACTTCAGCGATCCGGTGGGATTGGTCGAGGACCTGCGTTCACCGCGCCGTAACGTCCTGGTGTTCCACGGCCCCGGCGGGATCGGGAAGACCCGCCTGTCGCTGGAACTGAGTGACGGCTACCTCGCCACGGAGTTCCAGGACGAGCAGAGAGCCTGCTTCCGCTTGGACTTCGACGAAGGCAGTTCGTCCGATTTGGAGGGACTGCTCCTCGGTCTGCGCGCGACGCTCGGCCGCTGGAAACCGGCGTGGCCCGCGTTCGACCTCGCTTTCGCGGTCTACTGGGAACGGGCGCATCCCGGGGTGTCCCTGCAGACCGCCGTCGACGAATCCTCCGCCGCGCGCGGACTGCGGCTGGGCACTCAACTGCAGCAGACCGTCGAGGACCTTCTCGAAAGCCCCGGCGGGGTGCTCGACGTCTTCACCAGCGAGGTCCGGTTGGCGCGCCACGGCGTCAAGGAACGGCTGACCCACCAGGGGCTCGAGATCGACTGCCCGTTCTTTCCGCCGATCGTCGAAGAGACGGACCCGGCGGCGATGCGCAGCTACCTCGTGTCACTGCTGGCCTGGGAACTCGCGCGGTACCAGCGGAACCAGCTGCGCGGCGGCATCCGGACCAGGCTCGTGGTCTTCTTCGACACCTGGGAGCAGGTCCAGAACAGCGCGCCCTGCCGCGGCAACACCGAGGACCTGCTCTCCCGGCTGGTGCACCTGATGCCCAACGCGCTGTTCGTGATCACCGGCCGCAACCGGCTCGGCTGGGCCGGTGAGGAATGCCGGGGCATTATGCAGTGGTCGGGCCCGGAGCACTGGCCGACGCTCTCCGGCGACGTAGAGCCCGCGCAGCATCTCCTGCGTGGCCTGTCGTCGAAGGACACGGGCCTGTTCCTGCGCCAGCGGCTCATCCGGGGCGTCGAACCGGCGATCCCGCCGCCGGTCCGCGACACCATCGCCGGCGCCGCCGACGGGCTCCCGTTGTATCTGGAGCTCGCGGCGATCCGCTTCGAGCTGGCGGCCGAGCGCGGGATCCGGCCGGGCGAAACCGGACAGCCGTTCGCGGAGATCGTCACCGGGCTGATCCGGGATCTTGACAAGGTCCAGCGTGATCTCCTGCGCACGGCATCGCTGCTGACCTGTTTCGACGAAGAAATGCTGCGTGCCGGCGCGCCCGACGCCGACTACGCGGCGGTGCTGCGGTTCCTCACGAGCCCGTTCGTCCGCCGCGCGCCCGGGTTGTTCAGCCTGCACGAATCGCTGCGTGAGGCCGTCCGCCGCTACGACGTCGCCGAGGACCGCTGGAAGGGGCGGCAATGGGCGCTGGCGGCCGGAAGGCTGCGCGACGAGGTCCACCGCCGCACCGAAGAAGCGCTCGATTCGGTCGACAGCGCGCTGCTCGCCGGGCTGTTCAAGGACGCCGTCGGGCTGACGCTGCGCGTGATGTCGGTGCCGCATTGGTTGTGGCAGCTGGCCGCGCGCCTGCTCGCGTCGGGGCATTGGGAGGTGCTCGCCTGGACCGACGCGGTCACCCCGTCCGGCAGCGTGTTCCGCCCCGCGGCCACCGCGCTGACCGCGATCGCGCGCCGGTTCCAGAGCACCCCGGCACGCACGGCTTCCGTGCTGAGCGCGTGCCTGGACGACGTCCGGCTGGACCCGGCGGGCTGGGACTACGTGAGCAGCTGGCTGGGCCGGATGCTGGACGCGGACGGCCGGTCCGGCGAGGCCGAGCGCGTCCGGCTGGAGGTCGCGCTGCGCGACGGCCCGTTCGCGGCGGAGGTGCGGCACACGCTCGGCCAGGAAGACTGGATGTGCGGGCGGCTCGAGCGCGCGCTGACGTGGGAATTCGACGAAAGCGACCCGTCGCAGTCCTTCTGGGCGGCGGGAATCCGCGGCCGGGTCGCGTGGATCCTCGGCCGGTTCGAAGAAGCCGAGGAGCTGTTCGAGGCCAGGCTCCAGACCGCCGAACGACTTGGCTCGCCCGAGCTCGTCGCGCATGCCTTGCGCACCCGCGGCGAACTGCGGTGTTTCACCGTCCCCGGCTACGAGAGCGGTTCGTTCGAAGCGGTGGAAATCTACGTACGACTGGGAAACACGGTCGGCGAAGCGGAGGCGCGGGAGTCGATCGCGGTGGCCAGGGCGGGACTCGACCCGGCCGAGGCGGTGGTCTCGCGGCTGCACGCGAGCGGCGCGGTGCACGCCGACGTCGGCGAGGTGTTCGTCCGGTGCATCGAAGGTGACGTCAAAGCCGCGCAGCGGGCGCGGGACCGGCTCGTCGCCAAACTGCGCGGCCCGGCCTTCGGTTTCTGGTCCGCGATCACCGCGTGGTGGCTCGCGGAGCTCGGCGTCGACGTCGAACACGCGGCGGAAGTCGAGTGGCTGCACGGAGAAGCGGACGCGCGGGAGCGGTGGGTCGGGGTACTGAAGGCGCGGATCGTCGATCTTCCCTAGGGGAGATGCCAGGGTCTCACCCGATACCGCCGTGGCCGCGGCGACGCCAGACTTCCCGCTATGCGAACAAAAACTCGTTGGTTCACCGCCGTCGCCTGCGCGGTCGCGGTCATCGGCACCGCGGTCCCCGCGTCCGCCGCCACCTCCCAGCTGCCGCCGTTCGACCCGGTCGCCATGCGCCAAGCCGTCGACAGTCGTTCGCCGGCGGACGGCACCGGCCTGCTCGCCGCCGTCAACGGCCCGGACCTCCACTGGGTGGGGACTTCCGGTGTCGGGAACATCCACACCGGACAACCGGTGCCCGCCGACGGCCTGTTCCGGATCGGCAGTGTCACCAAGACCTTCGTGGCCACCGTGGTCCTGCAACTGGTGGGGGAGAACAAGATCGACCTCGCCGCGCCCGTGCAGCGGTACCTGCCAGGCCTGCTGCCCGCGACGTATCCGCCCATCCCAGTCCGGACGCTGCTCGACTACACCAGCGGCCTGCCCGGCGGGACCATCGACTCGAAGGACCCGGCGTGGTTCTTCGAGCACCGCTACGAACACTGGAGCCCGCAGCGGCTCGTCCGGGAAGCGACCACCAACACCGCGATGGCGGGCGAACCCGGAAAGCAGCAGGTGTACGGCAACGTCCACTACAACGTCCTCGGCGCGCTCATCGAGAAGGTCACCGGGCACAGCTACCAGGACGCGATCGAAGCACGGATCGTGCGCCCGCTCGGCCTCACCCAGACCAGCGCCCCGGACCACGAGTTCTGGATCCCCGGCAAGCACGCCCACGGCTACGAGCAGGTCGAGGTCGAAGGCAAGACCACGCTGGTCGAAATCACTGAGCACGACCCGTCGGTATCCGGCGCGGCGGGCGCCATGATCTCCAGCGCCCGTGACCTCGACCGGTTCATGACCGCGTTGTTCGGCGGTCGTCTCCTGCGCCCGGCGCAATTCCAGCAGATGCTGACCGTGCCCGCCGCGGCCGCCGGCAAGCCCGAGCAGTTCGGGATGGCCTGGCAGCGATTCGACTTCAACGGTGTCGTGGTCTGGGGCAAGACCGGCGACCGGCCCGGGTACAGCTCCGCGATCGGCACCACCCTCGACGGCAGCCGCCGCGCGGTCTACGCCGTCAATACCGTCCGGATGGGCGTAGAGCGTCCGCCGATCGTCGGCACGCTCATCGTCGCGGGGTTCGGCTCCATGCCGCGCACGTGAGCCGAAGGGGACTTTCACTGCCCGTACGGCAGTGAAAGTCCCCTTCAGCCCCGACAGGGCCGGCCGCTGAACTCAGCTGACCGACTCGGCCAGCCGCTGCATCAGCACCTGCTCGATCACGGCCACCAGAACCTCCTTGACGGAGTCCCGATCCCTTGCGTCACAAGCGATGAGCGGGATCGGGTCGTCGACGCCGAGCGCCTCACGGACCTCGTCGAGGTCGAACTCGCGGCCGTCGTCGAAGTGGTTCACCGCGACGATGAACGGCGTCTGGTGCTCCTCGAAGTAGTCGAGAACCGGGTAGCAGTCGTCGATGCGGCGGGTGTCCACCATGACCACCGCGCCGAGCGCGCCGTCGACGAGGTCGTCCCAGAGGAACACGAACCGTTCCTGGCCGGGCGTGCCGAACAGGTAGAGGACCAGCGAGTCGTCCAGCGTGATGCGGCCGAAGTCCAGCGCCACCGTGGTGGTCGCCTTGTCGGGCAGCTGGTCCGTGTTGTCCACGCCGACCGAAACCTCGGTCATCGCCGCTTCGGTGGTGAGCGGTTCGATCTCGGAGACCGCGCCGATGAACGTGGTCTTGCCGACCCCGAACCCGCCGCTGACCACGATCTTGACCGACGACGGGCGGGACTCAGAGGGCCCTGACAAGGTCACGCATCCTTTCGATGACGGAAATCGGCAGCTCCGCCGATTCCTGGACTGACACGTGGCCCGCGCTGACGAGGTCGGCGACGATCACCCTGGCCACCCCGAGTGGGACGCCGAGCGCGGCGGCGATCTCGGCGAGCGAGTTCGGCCGCTGGCAGAGCCGGACCGCGGTGAGCTCTTCGAACTTCAGCGGTGCCGACAGCGCCGCGCTGGTGGCGACGACCAGTGTTTCGATCCGCAGGTTGTCCACCAGCGGCCGGGTGCGGCCGCCGGTCATGATGAACGGCCGGACCGGCCGATACTCGCCTTCGGGATGATCGTCCAGGCGGGGCGGTTCGGGCTCGACCTGCGGCTGGAACCAGGACTGCGCCCGGTGGGCGGGGATCATCCGTGGGTCGGGCAGCCGGTGCGGCTCGTCGGCGTTCATCTCCTCAGCGTCTCCCGAAGCTCGCCTATCAGTGCGGGGGTCAGCAGCGTACCGGCCCGGTCCGCGAGCTTCGCGATCTCATAGCCGACCAGCCCGACATCACAGCTGTCGTCGGCGATGACACCGATGCAGCTGCCGTCCGCGATCGCCGACGACAGCAGGAAACCCCGCCGCATCTCGATCATGATCAGCTTGAGGCCGTCGAAGTCGTAACTGCGGGCCGCGCTCTTGGCCAGGCTCGACAGTCCGGAAACGATGGCCGCCAGCCTGTCCGCGGAAGTCCTGTCGACGCCGTCGGACATCGCGATCAGGAGCCCGTCCGAGGAAACCGCCACCGCGTCGCGCACCCCGTCGGTGTTGCGCACGAAGTTGGCCAGCATCCAGTTGAACGTCTGGGGGTCGGCGTGCTGCACGTCGGCCGTCACCGGGACTCCTCCTTGTCGGCCGTTCCGCGCTCGTGGCCGGAACGGAAGTTGGAAAGCATCGTCCGCACCTCGTCGGGTGACCGGACCTCGTTGGCGGAGGTCCGTGGTGCGGCCGGTCGTGCCGGCGCGGGCCTGGCGACACCCGAAGATCGTTTCGGGGTCCGTTTGACCAAACCGTTGCGGGTTCGTTCGACCGGCGGGGCGGCGGGCTCTGGTTCTTCGTCGGCGGCGGGCCAGACGATGGGATCGGGTTCTGGCAAGGGTTCTCGCAAGACGATCGGGGCGGCTTTGGGCACGGGCGAAGGCTTCGGCGTCTCCGGCACGGGTTCCGTGACGAGCATTTCCTCGGGCAGCAGCAGCCGCGCGACGATGCCGTTGACCGGCGACACGGTCAGCTCGACCTCGACGTTGAGCCGCTGCGCGAGCTGGCCGACGACGTAGTGGCCGAGGAACCGGGTAGGGGCGACGATGAAGTCTTCTTCGCCGCGCAGCCGGGCGTTGGCCCGTTCCAGTTGCTCGCGGGTCATCCCGACGCCGTGGTCCACGACGGCCAGCATGTACTTCGGGCCGAGTTTCCGGCCGTATATCTCGATTTCCAGGTCCGGCGGGGAGAACGACAGCGCGTTCTCCATCAGCTCGGCCAGCATATGCGCGAGTTCGTTGACCATCGACCCGGCGATCTGGATCTCGTCGACCCGCCGCAGCGCCGCCCGGCGGTAATCCTCCACTTCGGACAGTGCCGCGCGGATCACTTCGGTGACGGCCAGCGGTTTCGCGTTGCGTCGCGGGCCCGACTCGCTCACCAGTACCAGCAGGCTCTCGGCGTTCCGGCGCATACGGGTGGCGAGGTGGTCGAGCTCGAACAGGTTCGCCAGTGCCGTCGGGTCGAGCTCCTCACGCTCGAACTCGCTGATGAAGCCGAGCTGGCGGCGGACGAGGTTCTGGTTGCGGCGGCCAAGGTTCGCCAGTGACTCGGTGGTGTTCCGGCGCAGCAGGGCCTGCTCGCCGGCGAGGTCGAAAGCGGTGGTCTGGACACGGTCGAGCGCCGCGGCGACCGACGCGATCTCGCTGCCCGCCCGCGCCGGCGTCCGCACGCGGGCTGGTCGATCCGGCGCCTGGCCACCGGAGGACTGCCAACCGGCCACCGCGGCCGGGAGCCGGTGGGCCGAGACGTCGTCGGCCTCGACGGCGAGCGCGGCCAGCGGCCGGACGATCGAGCGCAGCGCGCCGACCACGAGCGTGACTTCGAGCGCCACCGCGAGCAGGGCCAGCACCAGGAAGACGACGAGCGCGGTGGCGGCGTCGGACCGGAGTTCCTCGGCGCGCACGCGCAGGTCGTCACCGACGGACCGCTGCGTGTCCCGCATCTGGTCGATGACGGTGGTCATCTGGGCCCACCAATCGACCGGGTCGATCCGCTGGGGGATCGGGCCGGAGGTCGCGGTGATCGCGGTGTTCTCCGAACCGGCGGCCTTCGTCGCCGCCTCGGACTTGAGGCTGGCGTCCAATTGGGACTGCCGGGGCGCGGTGGTGTTGCGGGCGAACGCGGCGAGACCGTTCTGTTTCGCCGCCCGGATCTCGGTGAACCTGATGTACTCGCCCGAATTGAACCGTCCCGCGGCGAACACGCCGTTGAGGAACCCGCGTTCCTGCGCGGTGGCTTCCTTGGCGTCGGCGAGCGCGCCCAGCGCCAGCAGCCCGCGCCGCAGCTCGGTGTCCTGTGCCTGGTCGAAACCGAGGTCGATCTGGTTCAGCGCGGTGATCGCGGCGCTGTAGTACTGGAATGTGGTCGTGCGATCGGCCCGGTCGGCGTCGACGTTCTGCCGGGTGGAGAGCAGGTCGCCCAGCCGGTTCAACGCGGTCTTGACACGGTCGGCGCCGGGCACGCTTTCGTCGGCGATGGCCTGGTTGAGCGTGCTGAGCGCGCGGTCCGTCGCGGCGCGCTGCGGGCCGATGACGGAGTCGAACCGGGTCTCGCCACCGAGCATGCCGTTGGTGAGACCACGTTCGCGCTGGAGTTCCTGGGTGGTGTCCTGCACGGTCAGCGCCAGCGCGACCGCGTCGCGGGTTTCCCCGGCGGCGGTGTAGTCGCGTACTTCGGCGGCGATCGTCACGCCGAGCAGCGCGACGACGAGCGCCACGGAGACGACGAGGATGCGGACGAGCCTGCCACGGATAGTGGCGGAACCGAACAAGCGCTGAAACAGCCGCCCGGATTGGGGTTCTTCTTCACCGTCGTCGTCGGACAGCGAGCGATGGCGTGGGCTCACGGCTCCTCCTCGCTGTACTCAAAGGTCGTTATAAGGGGCGCGTTTTCTGGACAGCCTAGCGAAACCTGGGTGGGTTCTGATGTTTCGTCCTCGTGACAAACTCGAGAGCGGAAGTGCCTGAAAGGGTGGAATATATGGCGCTTTCACGGCCATTGTTTCCGTGCGGAAAACAACGGGAAAACTGGCTGTTTCCGCGGAAGTGGACAGTGGGCTAAAGTCGATCATGTGTCCGGCACGAGGGGGTCTCCATGAGTTCGACCACGACCAACGGCGGCCAGCAGCTGAACTACGTCGACCACGGCGGCGACGGCCCTGTCGTGCTGATGCTGCACGCGTACTTGATGGACACCGACATGTTCGCGCCGCAGGTCGCGGCGCTGGGCGGGGACTTCCGCCTGATCGCGATGGATGAGCGCGGCCACGGTGGCAGCCCCACGGACGCCACATTCGACTACTGGGACGTCGCCCGTGACGCGCTGGCGCTGCTCGATCATCTCGGGATCGAGCGGGCGGCGATCATCGGCACCAGCCAGGGCGGGTTCGTCGCCATGCGGGCGGCTCTGCTGGCGCCCGGACGCATCACCGCGCTGGCCGTGCTCGGGACGTCGGCCGCGGTCGAGGATCCAGACGTCGCCACGGCGTACCGGGGTTTCGCCGACCTGTGGGAAGCCCAGGGCCCGGTGGACGCGCTGCTCGACGTCAACGCGGCGATCTGCCTCGGCGAGACCGACGCGTCGGCGTGGAAGGACAAGTGGCGAACCGTTCCCGCCGCCCGGTTGAAGAACAACCTGGAAACCCTCGTCGGCCGCGACGACCTGCTCGCCAGGCTGGGCGAGATCCGGGCGCCGATCCTGGTGCTGCACGGCAGCAAGGACGCGGCCTATCCGGTGGCGCGGGCCGAAGAGATCGTCGCCGGTGCACCGAACGCGGAGCCGCTGGTGGTTGTGGAAGGCGGGGCGCACTTCCTGAGCCTTACCGACGCGGATGCGGTGAACCCGCACCTGGCGACGTTCCTCGGAAAGCTGCCGTAGCCTGCTCGCATGCCGGGACCCCGACGCCGTTCAGCGCTCATCGCGCGCCTGGTGAGCGAGCACCCGCACAGCTCACAGGCCGCGATCCTGGACGAGCTTCGCCGCTGCCTGCTCGACGGCGAGGTCCCGCCGGGCACGCCGATCCCGCTCGACGAGGTCGCCGCGGTGTTCGGCGTCAGTGTCATCCCGGTGCGGGAGTCGCTGAAGACGTTGATCGGTGAGGGACTGGTCGAGCATCGCACCAACGCCGGATACGCCGTCGCCAAACTGACCATCGCTGAGCTGCGCGAGATGTACCTCGTGCGGGAAGTCCTGGAGACGGCAGCGCTCACCGCCGCTGTCGCCTCGGCCGATGAATCCGACGACGCCCGCGCCCGCGCGGCGCACCAGGCACTCGAAGACGCGATCCTCGCCAACGACGTCCGCGGCTATCACCGGGAGAGCCGGAGTTTCCATCTCGCGCTGGTGCGTTCCTGTGGGATGCAACGGCTGCTGAAGATGCTCGAGTCCGCTTGGAACGTCACCGAGCCCGTGCGGCCGATGGCGCATGTAGCCGAGTCCGAGCGGGAAACCCTGCACCTGGACCACAACGAGATGCTGACGGCGTTCGTCGCGCGGGACACCGTGGCGCTGCTGCGGGCGGCGGGCACGCATCACGGACGGCTGCGGTCCTCGCTCGCCGGGCTGCCCACCGACACCGGGTTGTTCGCCGACCCGGAGTGAGGCGACGAGAATATATGATTCGCGTCATGGGCACGTAATACTTCGCTCCTACCTTTCCTCAGTGGTGACCACTTAGTACCGATTCCGCCGGGTCACCGGCGATCGACGCACCGAGGAGCAGTGATGACCGAAACAGCATCACGCGAGCACGCCCAGGACCTGGTCGAAGCAGCGGGCACGCCGGTAGGCAGCGGCCTGGTCAAACCCGGTTACGACCCCCGTCTCACCAACGAAGACCTGGCCCCGCTCGCGAAACAGTCGTGGGGCTCGTACAACATCTTCGCCTTCTGGATGTCCGATGTGCACAGTGTCGGCGGCTATGTCACCGCGGGCAGCCTGTTCGCGCTGGGACTGAGCAGCTGGCAGGTCTTGATCTCCTTGCTGGTCGGTATTTCCATCGTGTACGTCTTCTGCAACCTGGTCGCCAAACCGAGCCAGGTCACCGGAGTCCCGTACCCGGTCATCTGCCGCAGTGTCTTCGGGGTGCTCGGCGCCAACGTCCCGGCGGTGATCCGCGGGCTCATCGCCGTTGCGTGGTACGGAATCCAGACCTATCTCGCCTCGGCCGCGCTGGATATCGTGCTGCTCAAGCTGTTCCCTGGGTTGATGCCGTACGCGATCGTCGACCAGTACGGCTTCATGGGGCTGTCGCTGCTCGGCTGGTGCTCGTTCGCGCTGCTGTGGGTGTTGCAAGCGGCGGTTTTCTGGACCGGGATGGAAACCATCCGGCGGTTCATCGACTTCTGCGGGCCCGCGGTCTACGTCGTGATGTTCCTGCTCGTCGGCTACCTGATCTTCAAAGCCGGGTGGGGCGCGATCAACCTGAACCTGGGCGAGGTCAAGTACTCCGGGTTCGACGCGGTGCCGATCATGCTCGGCGCGATCGCGCTCGTGGTGTCGTACTTCTCCGGGCCGATGCTGAACTTCGGCGACTTTTCCCGCTACGGCAAGTCTTTCAAGGCCGTGAAGCGCGGGAACCTGCTCGGGCTGCCGGTCAACTTCCTGATGTTCTCGATCCTCGTGGTGGTGACAGCGTCGCTCACCGTTCCGGTGTTCGGCGAGCTCATTACAGATCCGGTGCAGACGGTGGCGCGCATCGACAGCACCTTCGCGATCGTCCTCGGCGCGCTGACGTTCACCATCGCCACCATCGGGATCAACATCGTCGCGAACTTCATCTCGCCGGCGTTCGACTTCTCCAACGTCAGTCCACAAAGGATCAGTTGGCGCGCCGGCGGGATGATCGCGGCGGTCGGTTCCGTGCTCATCACGCCGTGGAACCTCTACAACAACCCGGACGTCATCCACTACACGCTCGAGACGCTTGGCGCGTTCATCGGCCCGCTGTTCGGCGTGCTCATCGCGGACTACTACTTGGTGCGCAAGCAAAAGGTCGTCGTCGACGATCTCTTCACGATGTCGCCGGAAGGCCGTTACTTCTACCGCAAGGGCTACAACCCGCCCGCCATCATCGCCACGGCCATCGGTGCCGCCGTCGCCATGATCCCCGTGCTGTGGACGAACGGCCCAGGCATGGCGACCACCGCGCAGTACAGCTGGTTCATCGGCATGGCACTGGGCCTGGTCGTCTACCGGGTCCTCGCGCCACGGATGCACGTCGCCACCCGCAGCCGGATCGAGGAGGCAGTGAGCTAACCGTGTTCATCAAGGTCATCAACCCGAACACCAGCCAGGGCATGACCGCCGTGATCGAGCAGTTCGCCCGGGCCGTCGCCGGCCCGGGCACGACTGTGCGCGCGGTGTCCCCGGCCATGGGCCCGGCGTCGATCGAAAGTCACTACGACGAAGCACTGAGCGTCCCCGGAATCCTCGCCGAAATCGCGTCCGGCGAACAGGAAGGAGCCGACGGCTACGTCATCGCCTGCTTCGGCGACCCAGGCCTCGACGCCGCCCGCGAACTCGCGCACGGCCCCGTCGTCGGCATCGCCGAAGCCGCCATGCGCGCCGCGAGCTACCTCGGCGGCGGTTTCAGCGTCGTGACCACCCTCGACCGCACCCGCGGCCGCGCCTGGGACCTCACCGACCACTACGGCGCCCGCCGCTTCTGCCGCGGCGTCCACGCGTGCGGAATTCCGGTACTGGACCTCGAATCCGACCCGGAAACCACCAAAAAGCTCACCGCCGCCTGCCGGGCCGCCGTCGAACAGGACGAGTCCGACGCCGTCGTCCTCGGCTGCGCGGGCATGACGAACCTGTGCGCCGAAATCTCCGCGGAGATCGGTGTCCCGGTAGTGGACGGCGTGCAGGCGGCGACTCTTATGGTGCAGTCGTTGGTGACGATGGGCCTGCGAACCGGCGCCCGAGGCGAGTTCGCCGCGCCACTGCCGAAGCCCTACACCGGCCTACTGCAGGACTTTGGCACGTCCTGACTCGCGAAGGCGCTGCGACCGACATCGATCATGTCGGTGGCGGCCTCACGCAGATGCTCCCCTAGCGCAGTCAGCCCTTGCGCCGCCCTGTCATCCGGTCCGTGCTGGGTGATGTCGAGCAGGTCGTCCACCTCGGCGTTGATCGCGTCGGTGAGCCGTTTGATTCGTTCGGTCCACTCCGTCACGGTCAACGTCCGACCGCCATCGTCGTCAGCATCTCGCGCGACTTCTCCCGGTCCAGCGCACTGCATTTCAGCGCCGACAGGATCCGCCGATACGCGGCGATCTGGTGCGGCCTTTCCAGGAACACCGCGGAAACTTCGCCCTCCAGATACACGATGGGCTCGAACTCGGCAGACTCCATCAAGGTGAACGCCCCCGTCCGTATCCCGGCCGTGGTCGGGACGATCCGCAACTCCACGCTGGGCCGCACGGAATATCGGAGCAGATGATGGATCTGCTCCGGCATATCGCCGACCGTTGTGCGCAACGTGACCTCGTGAAGAAAGAAAACCGTGCGCGGTGGTGGAGACCGATTGAAGACGTCCTGCCTGGCGAGCCGGTCCCGCACCCGGGCTTCATCGCGGCCGATCAGCGCCCGAGCGTACCCTTCTGCCTGCAACAACTTCGGCACCGTCACCAGTTGGACCTCCACGATGTCGGTCGCCTTACGCTCGTGGCCGATCAGGGTGCGCGGCTGCTCGGGTACGCCGGACTCGTATTGCTGAAGCCAACCCAAGCTGCCGAGTTCCCGGGAGAGCTGGAGCAACCGTCGACGTTCGTCAATTCCGACGTTGCATACGAGGAGAACGCTCAGCAGGTCCAGTTCGGTGTAGCTCCGGCTCCCGCTGAGCAGATGCGAGATGTATGGATGCGTCCAGCCGAGGCGCCGCGCGAGTTCCCGCACACCCAGCCCAGCGTCCCGCATCGCCGCGCGAAGCCCGTCCCCGAGTTCCCGGCTGCGGATATTCGGCAACTCCGCTTTTTCCTTGCGCACAGTACGATCCTTATCTTTTGGTGGCGACGGGACCGATATCCCGAGTTGTCCGTGTATGCCTGCCGCGTGTGCTCCTGCCCGCGTAGGCCATGTAGAGCTGGTACAGCGTCAGCAGTCCGGCGATGGCGAGCAGCGGAACAACCACGATCCACGCCTCGGTTTCAGCCTTCATGGCGAACCACACGTGTCTCGCCCCCAATGAATCGGTTACTCCTCTAGGTAAGTAGTAACATACATAGACGTCTAGAGGAGTTACAAGGAGACGAGGGATGTTGTTCGCTTATGCGAATGTCAGTGTGCGGAGAAGTCGTATTGCAGCAGGTAAGCCGTGGCCACCTTCACTGTGTCGCAGACTTCCACGGCCGTGCCTTCGGTGTCGTATGCGGTACGAACGATGGTCATCACCGGCACGCCGGGACCGATGCCAAGGTCGCGACGTTCCTTGGCTAGCGGCATCCTCGCGCCGACTTCCTCGGTGAACCGGTCAAGCGTGTAGCCGGCTTCCTCCAGCCGTGCATAGAGTCCACCAGGGCCGGTGTTGGCCTGTTCAATCGCTGTCCCGGCTGCGAATTCGGCCGGTATGTACGAGATCGCGGTTTCCACTGGACGGCCGTTGGCAAGGTAGCGGCGCGCGCGGATCACGACGTCCGCGTCTGGTTGGACGCCGAGCCGCTCCGCCATCAGCTTCGGGGCTTGCCCGTGACGTACGTCGATGCGGTCGACGCCCGGCTTGTATCCAGCCGTATCGGCTTCAGCAAGAAAAGCGGCCTTGCCAGCGTCTCGGTAGCGGCGAGCAAACCGGTCAGAGGCGAGTCGTCGTACCGGGGGAGCGAGGTGAACGAACACGCCTCGGCCGTGCTCCGAGACGACGAGCCCCTCGCCCTTCAGCTCGCTCAGAGCTTGACGGACAGTCATCCGAGCCACGCCGAAGTGTTCTATGAGCGCTGACTCCGACGGAATTTTGTCCCCCGGCTTGAATCCTTCGTCCCCTGTCAGGATGCGGTCACGCAGTATCGACGCGATCTGCCGGTACGGCGACTGATCAGTATCGCGGTCGATCTGGCCAAGGTTGAGCACGCGCACTCCTCGCAACACCTCTAGAGGTGCACTAGTCTCCCATACGGGTACGTCGGTCTCACCTAAGTCCGCAAGTTGTGGAGGTCTCATGGGCAACACCGCTAAGCACTCGGTGAGTGTCGCGGGCGTGGTCATCGACGCTCAAGAACGGGTTTTGGTCATCCAGCGTCAGGACAATGGGCGTTGGGAAGCTCCTGGAGGAGTGCTCGAGCTCGAGGAGTCGTTCGCGGACGGCGTCCGCCGCGAGGTGGCCGAAGAGACCGGTATGTCAGTTCGGATTGAAGCGTTGACCGGCGTCTACAAGAACATGAATCACGGGATCGTGGCCCTGGTGTTTCGGTGCTCTCCGACCGGTGGCAACACGCATGCCACGGATGAGGCTCGCGCTGTTCGCTGGCTGACCAAGGACGAGGTTCGCGAGCTGATGACGCCAGCCTTCGCGGTTCGCGTTCTGGATGCCTTCGAAGCGGTGCCGTCGATTCGCACCCACGATGGCACCAACCTTCTGCCCGCCTAACGGAAGGAGTGTCACGTTGTCGCTCGAAAACGGTCGTATCTTCCGCGAAGCCTGGATCGCCGGTGTAAAGCTGCACTATCCCGGCGATCCGAAGCCGGGGTACATCACGCCGTGGGACGACACGCCCGAATGGGAGCGTGCGAGTGCCGCGGCGGTGTACCAGCAAGTCAAGCAGTTCGTGGAGATCTCAAGTGGCACCACCGCCAAGTTGACTAGAACGCAGAAGGGCCGTTTCGTCGCGCTGTGCTGGATCGCGCAGATCCACAAGCACATTCCTGATCCGAAGCCCGCCTACGTCGCCGACTGGGATGACCTTCCGGAGTGGCAAAAAGAAACCGACGCGGACATTTTTGAGCGGATCGAAAGCGAAAGCCAAGTGACAGCGTGAGCGAGTGGGCTCTCTACCCGGCGGTCGTGGTGTTCCCCGCCTGTGCACGCGTGTCTCCCGTTCCTGTACGTGTGTTGGCGGTCTGTGTACGGGGCATCGGCGGCTGGTGATGGGCTGGCGCATTTTCCCGCGAAAGTGCGCCAGCCGGAACGGCACGAACCACTCGAGCGGCGATGGCAGCGGGCCACGGACAGTGGGCGGCTAGACTCGCGGTCTCGTGACTGCAGTGCATCGGACGATCCTCGTGGTGGACGTCGCCGGATTCGGCGACCCCCGGCGGACGAACCTGCATAGGGTCACCGTCCGGCAAGGGTTGTACGACTTGTTGCGGCTGGCTTTCCGCCGTTCCGGCATCCCGTGGGACGACTGCGACCACGAAGATCGTGGTGACGGCGTGCTGGTCATGGTTCCGGCGACGGTGCCGAAGGGGGTGCTCGTCGAGACGCTGCCGCAGGAGCTTGTTTCGGCTCTGCTCGGCCACAATGGGGGTCGCGGGGCCGAGGAGCAGATCCGGTTGCGGCTGGCGCTGCACGCCGGGGAGATCCACTACGACAAGCATGGCGTGGTCGGCGGGGCGGTCAATCTCGCCTTCCGGCTGCTCGACGCGCCGGTGCTCAAGGACGCCTTGGCGGAGTCGTCCGGTCTGCTGGCGGTCATCACCTCGTCGTGGTTCTACGACGAGGTCGTGTGGCACAGCGCGTCGGCGAAAAGGGATACGTACGTCCAGGTCCGCGTGACGACCAAGGAGACCGACGCCGTCGCCTGGATCTGTTTGCCCGATTCCGACGTGCGTCCCTCGCAAAGTCCGCTCCGCGGCCCGGATATGCCGCGTCAGCTGCCCGCCAATATTCGGCAGTTCGTCGGCCGGGAGGACGAACTCGGCAGGCTGATGGATCTGCTCGACAGCGCGGCCGGCGAGGGCACGGTGGTCATCACCGCCATCGACGGCAGCGCCGGGATCGGCAAGACGGCGTTGGCCATGCATTGGGCCCATCAGGTCAAGGACCGGTACCCGGACGGCCAACTGCATGTCAACCTGCGAGGGTTCGACCAGGGTGAGCCGATGGACGCCGGCCAGGCCTTGCACGGTTTCCTCCAGGCGCTGGGCGTTGACGCGAACGCCATCCCTGTCGACCTGGATTCCAGGGCCGCGCTCTATCGCAGCCTGCTTGCCGAGCGGCGCATGTTGATCGTGCTGGACAACGCCAGTTCGTCGGAGCACGTCCGGCCGTTGCTTCCGGCGAGCCCGAACTGCGTCGCGATCGTCACCAGCCGCAGACGCCTTGACGGGCTGACGGTAAGAGAAGGTGCGTACCGGATCGCGCTGGACGTAATGTCCACAAAGGACTCGATGGCGTTGCTCGCGGAGCGCGTCGAGGCCAGCCGGTTCGACGCCGATCCGCTGGCGGCCGGTGAACTCGCCGAGCTGTGCGTGCGGCTGCCGCTGGCGTTGAGCATTGTGGCGGCCAGGGTGGCCGGGCAGCCGACGTGGCCGCTCAGCGGGTTCGTCCGGGAGCTGCGGGACGAACGCAAGCGCCTCGACGTCCTTGATCTCGGCGACACCGATCTCAGCGTCCGAGCGGTGTTTTCCTGGTCCTACAACGTGCTTTCCCCACCTGCCGCGAAGCTTTTCCGGTTGCTCGGCGTGCATCCGGGACCGGATATCGACGGGTACGCCTGCGACGCGCTGATGGGGACGAGCTCTCGGGAGCTGCTCAACGAACTGATCGGCGCGCACCTGCTCGTGGAACATGCGCCGAGCAGGTTCCGATTCCACGATCTGCTGCGGGCGTATGCCACCGAGCGAGCGGTGCAGGAAAAGTACACCTCCGAGCGGGCGGAGGGAATCGAGCGTTTTCTCGACTTCACCTCCCGCCTCGCCGTGCTCGCTGATCTCACCATCCAGCCGTGCCGTGACGGCATGGTCCGGGTCCCGGACGCCGAACTCCGGACGGGTTTTCCGGCGATCGCGACCTACGCCGACGCGATCGACTGGTTCGCGGCGGAGACCCCGACTTTGCTGGCGCAGATCAGGTTCGCGGCCGATCGCGGGTACGCCGGGCAGGCCAGGCACTTGGCTTGGGCCTGTACTACCTACCTGCGCCGTTCCGGCCGGTGGCAGGAGCGCGCGATGGTCCACCGCACGGCGCTCGTCGCGGCGCGCCGATCCGGAGACCGGGCGGGTTTGGTCGCGGTGTTGCGTCAGCTGGCGCCCGCGGTCGCGCGCTTGGGCCGGTACGACGAAGCTCTTGGTCTTCTCAAGGAAGCGGCCGAACTGGTCGAGTCACTGGATGACGACCTGGAAGCCATCGGCGTGTATCTGGCGTTCACCGGGGTGTTCGAGGGGCAGGAGAACTACGCCGACGCGCTTGTCTACGCCGAAAAGGCGTGGGAACTGGCACGGCGCAGCGGCAACCGCCTCCGTCAAGGTGACGTTCTCTCCACCATGAGCAAAGAGCTTTCCTCGCTGGGCAGGCATTCCGAAGCACTGCCGCTGTGCGAACAGGCGCTGGCGAACCATACGAGCCTGGATCATGTGGAGGGACAGGCGGCGGTTCTGGTCAACCTCGGCGATGTCGAGCACCGAATCGGGCGGCATGCGCGAGCAGTGTCCTGTTATCAGCAGGCCCTCGAGATCGATCGGTGGCTCGGCGACCGCTATTGGGAAGCGGTGGTGCTCGATCGCCTCGGCGACGCCTACCTCGCGACAGGTGACGAGTTGT
>Ga0193717_1001058_pt1 | contig 17313 bp, 12 predicted proteins | sample U2c2metaG_FD_145900 | JGI IMG/M metagenome (GOLD analysis project Ga0193717, IMG submission 145900) | Soil microbial communities from a riparian zone of the East river system, Colorado, United States - U2c2 | ecosystem: Environmental > Terrestrial > Soil > Riparian zone | place: USA: East River... | reverse complement strand
CGCTCAGCGCTAGTCGAAACCGCCGGCGAAGAGGCGATCGGTACCGCGCAGCGTACCGACGATCAGCGACCACTGGTTCGCGGGCGGCGGCGGCGGTTCGGCTAGCGCGATCAGCGCGACGACACCGCCGGCGATCGTGCCGCTTGCTTCGTCCCAGCTTCCGGTCTGCTCGACCAGCGCGCCGGGCAGCGCGTCGAGGAAGAACGCGTCTTCGTCGATCGCCTGCTCGCCTGCATCCTCGAACAACGCGCCGCTCGTATCGAGCGAGAGCCCGAGCACGCCGAGCAACGGCCGTTCCACCCAGGTCACGGGCCCGCCCGCGCGCGCATCGGATGCATCGGGATCGCCGCGCAAGCGCGCACGCGTCGCGTAACGGTTGCCGAGACGATCGAGATAACCGCGCAACTCGATCTGCTGCGGTTGGTTGATGCCATTGACGAAGATGCCGTCTTCGTCGCGCAGCTGGGCCGACCGGTGCACGAGGTTGCCGAGCAAGGTCACGCTGCCGTCGGCGCCCGGCACCACATCGGCGATCTCGGCGGGCCCTTCCAATCGGATGACCGGCGCATCGAACTGGATGCCCTGCGCGGTAAAAGCGAGGTCCTCGCCGAACACGCCGTCGACTTCGAGCGCGGCACCCGCGGCGATGTCGTCCGCGGTGCCGAAGCGGAATTCGGTCGAAGCGTTGTAGTGGACCGCGTAAGGCCCGAACTGGAACGAGGTGTCGGAGAGGAAATTGCCGACGATTCCATTCATCGCGCCCGTCGCGCCCGGCGTACCGATCGGCACCGTCTGCATGCAGCGCAGTTCCGTCACCGTATCCAGCACGGTCTCTGCGCCGAACTCCGGCATCGCATCGGCGCGAACGCCGACGAACTGGCCGACAGCAAGCACGTCGCCGCAATCCTGCGGCGCTATTCCGGCGATATCGATGCGTTGCGGACCGAGACGGATCGTTTCGGCGTCGACAGCGGAGACGTATCCCGACAGCAGCCAGCGCCCGATGGGTTCCGCAGCGAACTCGACGAACGAGGCCAGCACGCTCGAGTTGCTGTCGACATAGCCGCTGACTTCGAGATGGTCGCCGACCACGATCCCGTCGAGGGAGCCGTCGCGCAACCCTGCGGTCTGGGTGTCCGCGGTGACGGTGATTTCCTGGCCGAGCACGCGCAGGGGATCGATCGACGTGACCGGCCCTTTCAGCGCATACGAAAAGATCACGGTGACGGCAGGACCGCCGCCGCCCACGCCGTGCAGACCGACCATGTCCGCGAATCGCGCTTCGACGCGCATGCCGGGCTTCTGCGGAACCGGCGAACCCGGCGGCAGGATCAGATCGTCGACGATGATCTGGGTTTGCGCATCGACGGCGACGCGCCGGCCCTGGATATCCAGCACGTCATCGGCAAATGCCGCGCGGCTCACCGTGCCCAGCGCGCTCAGGACAAAACTTCGAAAGTACATGCAGGATTCCCCAACGGTAGCGACATTGTCGCGGGCGCGGGCGCCGCGCGCATGAGTGAAATCCACTACGTGAACCGGCGCCTGCGCCTTCGCGCGTCAGCGCAGGCGTCCCGCCACCGGGCGCTTGCCGTCGTGCACCCAATCCAGCAGCGCGCCGAACGCGTGATCGATCTCGTCGGGCGTGAACACGCAATGGCCTTCGACATTGACGTATTGCTGCACGAAATTGTCCGCGTGCCCCGCGCGCTGGGCGAGCACCGCATATTCGAACGCGGTCGACGCGGGAACCAGCGGATCGCCGATGTCGTGCAACGCCAGCAAAGGACGCGTCAGCTTGCCGGACGGGCTGTAGAACTTCGACAGGTACTGCGCGGCCCTGGTCTCGGCGCGATACCGGTGCACGCCGTCGTTCAGTGCGAAATCGTCGCCCGACCCCGTGTAGAGAAAATCGGCGTTGCCGAACGGGTTGCCGTGCGCGCGCTGCTGCATTTCCTTGACGCTATAGGTGACGAACGCGATCACGGCGGGCAAGGTTTCGGCATCGCCTGCCGCATAGACACCCAGCAGCGAGCGAACCGCGGCCGGGTTCGCCTTCATCGCCGTAGTGATCTTCGCGATCACCGCATCGTCCGGCAGATAGCCGCCCGCCACGGGAACCAGCGGGCCCAGCAGGTCGGGGAAGTAATGATCGAACGCGGCGCGCAGCGCGAAATCGCGTTGCATCATGCGGTCGGTCGGCTCGATCGCGCCGCACAGCGAAAGCGCGCCGCTGTAGATGTCCGGCTGCGTTTCGATCGTCAGTACCGCCAATATGCCGCCCATCGACATGCCGCTGATGAAAGTCTCTTTCGGCTGGCCGTGTTTCGACACGAAATATTTGCGCAGCCGCTCGGTATCGGCGACGCCTTCCTCGACCGCCCAGCCCGTTGCCGAGTACGCGGACTGGATCACCGCGAAGCCGCGCCCGAGCATGCCGTCGAACATCGGCGAGATGCGCTCGCCTTCGCGGAACCGGACCGGATCGACTGCGTAGCCGTGGTAGAACACGACGAGGCCGCGATTCCACTCCGCCGGCACGTCGATGCGGTAGCCGGCGCCCTCGAGCGTGCCTATTTCCGTGGTGGCGTTGCCGGGCGCCGGATCGGGTTCGCGAGCCGAGGCGAACGGAATACAGGCGAGGAACAGAACGACAGTTGCGAGGACGCGCACGCTAGACCGTCGTGCCGGAGTCCACGCGGGAGCGCAGCGCGGCGACTTCGTCCTTGAGTGCGGCGACTTCGTTCTCCAGTTGCGTGAGACGCTCTTCGAGCTCACTCGAACTCGTCTGCGAACCGCCGTGCGAACCGCGCGCGGCCGACGTGGCCGCATAGGCTTCGATATCGACCGGCCCGCTCAGCAAATGCATGTAGCGGTCCTCGCGCTGGCCCGGTCCGCGCGGCACGCGCACGGCCAGCGCGGGCTCACGCTGGATCAGGCGATCGAGCGTGTCGCGCACGTCGTCGATACCCGGAAAATCGGTCAGGCGCTCCGTGCGCGTCAGCAGCTCGTTCAAGGTCTGCGGACCGCGCAGCATCATCACGCACAGCGCGGCACGCTGTCGCGCTGTCACGCCGTAGCTGGTATCGAAACGGTGCTCGTAGCGCAAAGCACGCTGCGAGGCAGGCGCGACCTTGACCATGCCGCGATCCTCGAGCTGGCGCAATGCGTGCGCCACCGCGCCGGTTTCCAGATGCATCAGCGGCTCGCGGCTGGTCTTCTGGTTACACGCGGCAACGGTTGCGTTGACTGTCAGCGGATAGACCTCGGGCGTGATCGCGGCTTTTTCGATCAGGCAGCCGAGGATGCGGGTCTCGGCGGCGTCGAGCAGGGCAAGCGCGTTGACGGTTGGAGCGGGAGATTCGGCTGCTGGGTCCACGGGAAAATGCGCGAAAGGGTGAGCGGTGAGTGTAGCGCCAGTGGGGGATTCGTTGAGTACGTGCTTGCCCCCTTCCGCCTTCGGCACCTTCCCCCGCGGACGCGGGGGAAGGGAAGCTTCTGCGATCAGAACTCGTACGCGGCGCCGACGTAGTACGTACGGCCGAGACCCGGTTCGATACCGCTGGAGAACACGCGCGCGTAGTACTTGCGGTCGGTCAGATTCGATATGCCGCCGAGCAGCCGGACCTGCGGCAGCACCCACCAGTCGCCGGAGAGATCCTCGACCGTGTACGAAGGTACCTTGGCGGGGATGTAGTTGCCCGCGCTCGGCGTGGCCAGCGGCTGGTTGGAATCCTGGAAATACTGGCTCGCCACCGACACGACCGAAAGCGCGAGTTTCACGTGCTTGTCCTCGCGATAGGCGATGCCGGCGCGCGCGAGATACTTCGGCGAGAACGCCGGCTCGTTGCCGACCTTGACCGCCGGATTGTGCGTCGAGGTGAATTCGGCCATTAGCAGGCTGAGGTTGGCGAACAGCGACAGATGCTGCGTGGTCTTCGGATCCTGCGCGGCGAGGAAATCGTAGTCGATCTGGCCTTCGAAGCCGCGATGGCGCGTGTCGCCGGTGTTCACGTTGATCGTGTTGCCGGGAGGCGCATCCGGCCCGGCGGGCTGGCTTTCGATGCGGTCCTTGACGTTCACCCAGAACAGGCTCGCGTCATAGAACAGGCCGTTTAGCGGAGTGCCGTGCACGCCCGCCTCCCACGATACGACGTGGGTCGGATCCGGATCGTTGAGCGGGCTCGGATCGAGCGTGCCGAACGGCGAGCCGATGTCGAAGTAGCGCACCGGACGCCAGCCCTGCGAAACGTTGAAATACGTCTCGTTGCCGTGCCCGAAGTCGTTGCCGAAGCCCAGTCCGAACAGCGGCACGAAGTGATCGACGGAGCGATCGACGAGCTGATCGTCCGGCCTCGGCAGATGCACGCTTTCGTCGATGTCGACTTCTTCGCGCTCGATGCGCACCGACGGCACGAAATGCCATCCGCCTTCGAAGCGGAAGACGTTTTCGGCGAAGATCGCGTTGTATTCGGTCGATCGCTGCTGGCGCAGCTTCTCGATGCCGTCGCGGTCGTATTGGTCCGGCGTGAACGTGTTGTCGGTCCACTGGCGGAACGGCGCGTCGGAGTAGTACGCCGTGGTGCCGATCGTGAACGCGTTGCCGCCGCCCCAGTGATGCACGACGCGCGCATCGATTCCGGTGAAGCGGAATTGCTCGTCCTGCAAGGTCGATGTCGTCGCCGGCGCGCGGTCCTGCGAGCGCGAGGCCTGGTCCTGATAACCGGTCCACACTTTCGCGACCAACTCGGTGTCTTCGTCGAAATGGCGCTCGTGCAGCAGGCTCAGCACGTAGCGGTCGGTCCACAGGCGGTTGAACGGCGTGGTCGTCTGATCCTCGTCGGCAACGAACTGCGGATAGCTCATCTTGCCGGGATCGCCGGTATCGAGCAGATACGCGTGGAAATCCATCGCGTAGTACGCGTCCTCGTCGGCACGGTAGCCGACGTGCAGATCGGTGCCCTTGAGCTTCGAATCGCCGTTGTCGCGCTCGCCGTCGTTCTTGCGGTAGTAGGCGTCGGCAAGATAGTCCCAGTTGTTCGACGTGCCGGACAGCTGGTTGAACGAGCTGAACATGCCGTTGCTGCCGACGACGTTCTCCGTATAGCCGGCGAGCGGCCGATCGGCGACCGGTTTGCGGCTGATCAGGTTGACGACGGGGGGCGGCTCCGGCCCGTACAGCAACGAGCTGCCGCCGCGGATCAGCTGGACCTCGGCAAGGCTCTGCGGCATCGGGAACGTGTATACGGTCGGAAACCCGATCCAGTCGCCCTCGAGCGGAATGCCGTCGAGCATCACCGTGACGAACTCGGATTCCTGCGGATTGCCGATGCCGCGGTAGCTCAGATTGAGCTGTCCCGGTGTCTGCTGCTCGGAATAGAACAGGCCCGGCGTCTGCGCGAACAGGTCGCGCAGGTTGTTGTCGACGATGGTCGGAATATTCTCGACCTTGGTGATCGAGGTCTTCTTGGTCACCGTGATCAGCGGACCGTCGACCTCCTTCATGATGTGCTGCAACTTCGGCCGCGTATCGTCCTGCGAATGCCCGCGGACTTCGACTCTCGGCAGCTGGTCGGTTTTCTGCTGGTCTGCCTGCGGCGCGTCCTCTGCATGTGCGGGCACGGCATGCGCGGATACAAACAGGATATTGGCTACGGCGAGCGCAAGCGCGCCCGGCACGACGGCTATCGTTCTCATGGACATCCTCGGGACGGACCGTTCCCCCCAATGGGCGCGGTGCAGCAGGTCTTGTGCCTCTGCTGCAGGGGGGCGACCAGTGACGATCGTCATAAGCCTGCGGACGGATGTCTATCCGTCCGCAGGCTCAACAGCCTCTCGGACCCGCACTGCAGGCTGCGCTGTCACTCCGATGTCGATGTAACGCGATGCTGCGCGACGCGCGCCTTTACCAGAATTTACACCGGAATTTACATGTAACGCGCGCGCGTCTGCCCATCGACCTGCTTCAGCGCGGTTCGAAGCCGTCGGCGAAAACGATATCGGCGTCGGCGCCGCGATCGATGCTGAGATTGTCGATGCGCACGTCGAAGATCGTGAAGCCGTAGAACCAGCCGGGCTCGTAGGTCGTGAAGGCCAGTTCGTCGACGCTTGCCATGACATCGGCGAAGGTCACGCCCGGCGGCAGGACCGGTTCGAAAGTAACCGGATCCTCCGCGCCGAAACCGCCCCACCCCTGCGGGAGCGCCTGCTCGCCGGGGTTGAAGGTCACCGAGTAGCTCAGCCAGTCGGGACCGGCCTGCAGCACGCCGAGGTTGTGCCAGACCGACGTGTAGGGATAGCCGTCCACCGCAAGCGCATGGCTGCGGAACTCGACGATCATGTTCCGGGAAACTTCGTTGCCCTCGAAGGTGATGGAATCGACCTTGCTGTCGATGCCTACGGTGATCGAATCGCTCGCGGTCATGTCACCGATGAAAGCCGGGTTGGAGCTCGTCCGGAACTCGATACCGAAGTTCTCGATGAAGAAATGGGCGTTGGCGCCGGGGTTGCCGCCGTCCGCTTCGATCGAGCCGTTGCCGTCCCAGCCGTCGGCGCCTTCCTTGAACGTCACCACCGTGGTCTGGGCCGCGACCGATGCGCAAAGCAGAAATCCGCCCGCGACGATCATTGAGACAAGTGCGCGCTTCACCTTCGTCATATTCTCTCTCTGTGCTTATGGGAATGAGCAAACCATCCGGCGCAAGTGATTGAGCCGGTTCGGATTCTCAATGCGGACGCCGGCTTTTGCATGCCGGCTCGATGTGCAATCGATGTGACATCGATGTAGAACGGGCCGCGCGCCGCCGGCGGCTTGCCGCATCCGGCCCGCCGATCGGCCGACCGGCGGGGGATGTCCTGCCGGTTATCGCCGCAATCGCTCAATCAAAACCGTTGGCGAATATCGCATCGGCTGCGTACACGTACGTTCCGGCTTCCGACGCGAACGCGAACACGCGCCCATCCGGGGCGACCGCCAGCGAGCGCACGAAATACCCCGTCTCGTGCCGCGTGATCTGCACCGGCTGCGCGGGATCGCTGATATCCACTTCGTCGACGCCGAACTCGTGGCCGACATAGGCGACGTTGCCGACCACCCGCACGGCGTGCCCGACGTTGTAGTCCGGCAGGTTCGCGCTGCCCGGCAAGGTCAGGCTGCCGATCAGCGCCGGATTCGCCTTGTCGGTCGTGTCGACGATGCGCAGCGTGCCGTGGAACTCCTCGTCGCTGGCACAGGCGATGTACGCGGTATTGCCGTCCGCCGAAACGTCGATGCCGTCGGCGTAGGTGCAGCCCAGCTCCTGCCCGACCAGGACGGGCGTGGCCGGCACGGACACGTCGACAATGCGCAGGCCGCCGTCGCCGAAGTCGGCCTGGTCGGAGAGGTACGCGTAGTCGCCGCGCACGGTGAGATCCAGCGTCTTGCTGGTATTGATCGCGCCGAGCTCCTGCGGAGCGGCCGGATCGGATACATCGAGAATCCTGAAAATGCCGCCGTTGGTCGAGCTGGCGACATAGACGCGATCGCCGTGCGCTTCGATCGCGGTGGCGAACGCGAACGGAAAGCGGCCGAGCTCCATGGGATGCGCCGGATCGGTCAGGTCGGCGATCAGCACGCCATAGCCCCACGCAGCAAGGTAGGCGCGGCCGCCGTCGACGGAGATGTCTTCCATGTCGCGCGCGGCCAGATCGAACGGAAGATCGGCGTCATAGCGGCCGACCAGTTCCAGCGTCGTTGGATCGACGACGGACAGGCCGTAACCTTCCTGCGCGAAGTACGCATGATTCGCATCGAATGCGGCCGCGTGTATGGCGACGCCGACCGGCAGCGCGAATTCCGAGGCCAGCGTCGGGTTCAGCGGATCGACGACTCCGAGCACGAGGCCGCGATCGAGATGGGTCAGGATCACCGGGCCAAACGGCGCGTCGACCACCTGGTCGGGCGCGAATGAATCCATCGGCACGGTGCGCAGAAGTGTCGGCGCGCTCGGCGTCGTGAAATCCCAGACCTGGATGCCGGACGCGCCGACGAGATACAGCACGTTGCCGGCGCGGATCGCCTGCGTAGCCAGGTCGATCTGGGTGGCGAAGATCTGCTGGATGTTGGCCGGATCGTGCAGGTCGTAGACCAGCAGATCGTTGCCGACACCGATCGCGTAGCCGTCGGTCAGCGCCGCGCGCAGCACCGACGTGCCGTCGAGCGACGTGCTGCCGGCCAGCGCAGGAGCAGCCGGATCGGAAATGTCGATGACATTGACGACGCGAGCGCTGATGAAATTGCTGCCGGTCGTCAGCAGCTGGTCGCCGAACGCGGCCATCGCGGCGAACTCGTAGATGCCGCCGACCACGGTCACCGGCTGCGGATCGAGCGGATCGCTGGCGTCCATCACGACGACACCGTTTTCGGAATCGCCGACGTAGAGATAATTGCCGGACACCGCGAGCCCCGAGGGCCGCTTGATATCGGCCTCGATGTAGTCATCGATCTCGGCGACCACCTGCGGATGCGCGGGATCGGCCAGCGAGTAGACGATGAGACCACCGATGCTATCCGGCGAATTCCATACCGCATAGAGAGTGTCGTTCACGATCGCCAGCGCGCGGATCGGGCCGGTGGCCGGCGATACGCTGGTGCGGCCGGCAAATACCGGCTGGGTCGGGTCGGCCATGTTCCAGGTCGACAGCGTGACGCCGGTGCCGACATAGAGGTAACCGTTGTACGCGACCGGCGGCGACAACGCGCCGCCGCCGACGTCGTCCCGCGCGAGCGTCGCGGCGTGTCCGGTGCCTGCAAGGGCGAGCAGGCTGAGCAGAAGGAAACAAATCAAACGCATGTACGTCGTCATCAGGAGTCCTCTCGACGGAACGGCAGACCGCAGCCGCGCCTGCGCGGCGCAGGCAGTCAGGCATTATTGATGGTGCACTCGCCGTGCACATGCCGGGGCGATGCGCATTCGATGTTCGAACGATGCGACGTCGCATCGATGCGCTGGTCAGCGCGTGCCCTCGTCATTGACGGGCTTCGGTAGCGGACCGTCGCCAGCCAGGCGCACTGCGACTGCGTGCGCATTGCGCTCGGCGTCGGCGCGGCCGAGCGCGCGGAACAGGCGCACCTGTGCCCAGGCCGCGCGCAGATCACGATCGGCCCACGGCGCGATACGTCCGCTGACGGATTGGGCGTCGTCGAGGTGGCCGACCTCGATCAAGGCGTCGATGTACGGCGCGGCGACCGCCACCAGCTCCTCGGGGATATTGAGCTTCTCGGCACGCTGCAGCGCCGCCGCGAATCCCTGCAGCGCCGCATCGCGCCGCTGTTCGGCCCAGGCCTGCTCGGCGTCCGCCAGCGTGGCATAGAGCAGGAACCAGTCGTCGCCTTCCGCCGTGGCCATGTCGCGCAACTGCCGGCCCGGCTCGTCCGTTTTCCCGATCGCGCCGGCACTGCGCGAGGCACGCGCGCGCAGCAGCAAGGTGCGTGCGTACAGCGTCTTGTCGCTGTCGCGCAGTGCCGGCGTCAACGCACCGTCGGCAAGGCGTGCGGCTTCGGCCGGCTCGCCGCGCAGCGCGGACAGACGCGCGGCGACCGCTTCGTTCTGCACACGCAGTGCCCCATCGCGTTGCGGGTCGGACTGCATGCGGATGCGTTCGACCAGCGCCTGCGCATCGCCGAGGCGCCCGTTGCCGGCCAGCGCCTCGGCGCGCGCGCGCGTCGCCGTCCACTGCATGCGCGGGTTGTTCGTGCTCGACTGCGCCGGCCAGTAGCGATCGGTGCTCGCCAGCGCCGCCACCGGATCGATCAGGTCGCGCTGGGCGCCGGCGGCGCCGATCAGCGCATACACGAGTCCTTCGCGCGCGCCGAGTTGCTCGAAGCGCTGCGCAGCGTTCTTCAACATCGGCAGTGCATCGGCCGGACGATGGCGCAGGAGCTGAAAGTCGCCGAGATTGACGTCGACTTGGGCGACGCCGAGCGGATCGCCGGCGGTTTCGAGCTCGATCCGCGCGCGTCCGAGTTCCGCGAACGCCTCATCGAAACGTCCCTTCTGCGACAGCACGATGCCGCGTCCGAGATAGGCGATGCCGAGAACCTCGGGATCCTTCGCATCGCCGCGCAGCGCGATCGCTTCGGCATACGCCTCGTCGGCCTTGTCGAACTGGTTGCGGCGCACATACGACGATGCCAGCGTGATCAGCGCGCGCGCACGCAGCGCGCCATCCTGCTGCGGAGTGAGCCGGTCGAGCAGCGCCAGCAAGCGCCTTTCGACCGCATCGTATTCGCCGGCGCGCAATTCGATCTGCGCCATGCGCTGCTCGACGCGTGGCGCGCCTTGCAAAGCGGGCGGAGCCTGCGCGATCAGATCGCGCGCCTGCCTCAGCTGGTCGGCCAGCATCGCCGCCCCGCTGCGCTGCAAAAGATCATCGAGCTCGCGCGAGGAGCCGGCGCTGCCGGACAGGTCCGGCACGTGGCCGAGCTTGCGCAGCAGCTGATCGGTCGCATCCCTTGCCGCTTCAACGGGATCGGCGGACTCGGCTTCGGCCTGCAGCGCGCGCTGCGCGCCCATCGCGTCCAGCTGCACGGACCAGCGCTCGCCCACGCGGCGCACGCGCGGAAGCACGCGCAACGCGGCCACGCTGGCGAGCGCGGGATCGCGTAACAGCACGTCGCCGTCCGCGCTCGCACGCTGCCGCAGCAGGCCGACCACGCTTTCGCTCGGCATCGTGCGCAACGCACCGTTGCGCAGGCGATTCGCGACGAGATCCATCACGCCGAAGCGCAGCCAGCTCCAGTCGTCCGGCGCGTCGACCTGGGCGGGCAGCACGAGTGCCGGCATCGCGGTCTGCTCCGCGACATCGACACCGGCAACGGGGTGGTCGGACACGGCAACGGGAGCGACGGGCGCGTGGCGGCGCATCGCCACGACGACGAGTGCGATCAGGATCGCCGCGGCACCGAGAGCAGCCAGCGCAATGCGCGCGCGGCTCCACCAGGTATCCGGTGCGGGAACAGAGGCCGATGCGCCGTTCGGCACGAATTCATTGCGCTGCTCGATCAGCGGCGCTGCGGATTCGGCTTGCGAAGACTGCGCGGACAAGACATCGACATCGCCGACCCAGCGATAGCCGAAGCGCGGCACCGTGCGAATCGCCTGCTGTCCGCTGCCCCCTTCGCCCAGCGCGCGACGGATCTTGAGGATCGTATGGTTGAGCAGTGCTTCGCTGACGTCCGCACGTCCCCACACCGCGGAGATCAGCTCGTCGCGCCCGACCGCGCGATCGCGGTGTTCGACCAGATAGACCAGACAATCGAAAGCGCGCGCGGGCAGATCGACCAGCGCTTCGCCGCGCCGCAGCTCGCGGGTCGCCGCGATGACGCTGAAAGGGCCGAACCGGTACTGCCGTTCTGTCATCTGCATAGGTTAACGTGGCGGCGCATGCCTCGATGCGTTCGCTGGGCGCAGGCGATCCAGACGGCGCGCGCAGGCCTGCCGTCGCGCCTCCCGCGCACCGGATCGCGCCGCCGGCAATGGCTCAGGGATGCTCGGCCTCCGCGTGCACGCGCTCGCCGCGCAGCAGATACAGGCCGCAGCAGACGATCACGGCCGCGCCGACCAGCATCCAGGCGTCCGGCAACGTCTGCCACAGGATCCAGTCGAGACCTATGCCCCAGACCAATGCGGTGTATTCGAGCGGCGCGATCAGCGAAGCAGGCGCGCGCCGGAACGCCTCGGTGACGCCGTACTGGCCGATCGCGCCGGTCAGGGCGAGCACGACCAGCGGTTTCCAGTGCTCGACGGCGATCGGCTTCCAGTCCGGCCAGGCGAGCATCGTCGAGAAGACACTCACCATCACCAGCATCCACACGACCATGCTCTGCGTCGAATCGGTACGGCCGAGCACGCGCACCGTGATCGCGGACAAGGCATAGCCCACGGCCGCCACCAGCACCGCGATGCCGCCGATCGAGAGCATGCCGCTGCCGGTGGGACGCAGCACGATCACGGTGCCGAGCGAGCCGACCACGATCGCGGTCCAGCGTCGCCAGCCGACGCGTTCGCCGAGGATCGGCATCGCCAGCGCTGTTATCAGCAGCGGCGCGACGAAGAACAGCGAATAGGCCTCGGCAAGCGGCAGCGTCTGCAGCGCGTAGATGAACGCGGCGAGCATCACCACCGACAGCACGCCGCGAAACAGATGCAGCGTCCAGCGGATACGGAAAAGCTGGCGCGGCCCGCCGTCGATCATCGTCCAGACCAGCACCAGCGGCAGCGATGTGAGTCCGCGCAAAGCCGACACCTGCATCGGCGGATAATGCGGCGCCAGTATTTTAAGGCTCGCGTCCATCAGGCAGAACGCAGCCACTGCGACCAGCATCGAAATCACACCACGCAGGTGTTCGCCGGCGATCGAATGCATCTTTTCGGGTTGTCCCGGTAATCCGGAGCGGAAGCCTAACCGATCGCTCTCTTGCGAGCCGGTCCAGCGGCTACCATGTGGGTGAAACCGTCTGCATGGCAGGATCCTCATGACCACGCCACAAACCGCTTTCCTGTTCGACCTCGACGGCACGCTCGTCGACAGCGTCTACCAGCACGTGCTGGCCTGGCAGGAAGCACTGGAGAGCGAGGGTATCCTTCTCTCGGTATGGCGCATCCATCGCAAGATCGGCATGAGCGGTGGGCTCATGACCAATATCCTCCTGCGCGAAAGCGGCCTCGCCATCGACGAAGGACGCAGCGAACGCCTGCGCCGCCGACATACGGAAGCGTACAACCGCCTGTCGGGCGCGATCCGGCCGCTGCCCGGCGCGCGCGAGCTCGTCGCTTACCTGACCGACGCGCAGATACCGTGGGCGATCGCCACCAGCGGCCGCATGGAAACCGCCGGTCCCGTGCTGGAAACGCTGGGTGTCGATTTCGAGCGCGTGCCGGTGGTGACACGCGACGAGGTGCGCTACGCGAAACCCGATCCGGACCTGTTCCTTGCTGCGGCGAAAAAGCTTGGCGTCCACATCGAGACATCGACGGTCGTCGGCGACAGCGTCTGGGACATGCTTGCCGCACGGCGCGCGCGCGCGCTCGGCATCGGCTTCCTTTCCGGCGGCTATGCACAGGAAGAGCTCGAACGCGCCGGCGCCTATCGCGTATTCGACGACCCCGCCATGATGCTCAAGCACATCGACGAGATCGGCGGGCGGCGTTGAAGCATCGATGCATAGGTCACTCTTGCAGCGGCTAGACTGACCGCGGCCGAGGGGCGCGAAAATGCCCGAGTTTCCGGACATCGAGATTTATCTGGAAAGCCTCGATGCGCGCATCGGCGGGCGCGTACTCGAGCACGTGCGCCTGCTCAATCCGTTCCTGTTGCGCACCGCGCTACCGCCGATCGATGCCGTTACCGGCAAGCGCGTCACCGGCCTGCGCCGCATCGGCAAGCGCGTCGTCATTGCGCTCGAGGGCGATCTCTTTCTGGTCATCCACCTGATGATCGCGGGCCGCCTGCACTGGCTCGATACCGCGGCGCGCAAGCAACCGCGCAATGCTCTGGCGTTACTCGAGTTCGACAACGGAACGCTGGCGTTGACCGAAGCCGGCACCAAGCGTCGCGCGTCATTGCACGTGATCGAAGGCGAGACCGCGCTCGACGCGCTCGATCCCGGCGGATTGAACGCGATGGATATCGATTTCGCCACGTTCTCGCGTGCGTTGCGCGCAGCCAATCACACGCTCAAGCGCGCGCTGACCGACCCGCGCATCCTGAGCGGCATCGGTAACGCGTATTCGGACGAGATCCTGCACGCCGCGAAACTCTCGCCGCTCGCCCTGACCGCCAAGATTTCCGACGAGAACATGGCCGCCTTGTTCGCTGCAACGCGCGCAACGCTGACCGCCTGGATCGACCGGCTGCGCGCGCAAGCCGCCGGCAAGTTCCCGGAAAAGGTCACCGCATTCCACGACGCGATGGCCGTGCATGGCCGCTACGGCAAGCCCTGCCCCATATGCGGCGCGCCGGTGCAGCGCATCGTCTACGCCGACAACGAGACCAATTACTGCGCGCGCTGCCAGACCGGCGGTCGCATCCTCGCCGACCGCGCGTTGTCGCGGCTGCTGCACGACGACTGGCCGCGGAATATCGACGAGTTGGGCTGAAGGGTGTCCCGAGCCGATCGAGTTCGTAGGGTGGGCTTCAGCCCACCATCGCAGCGGCGCACCGGTGGGCTGAAGCCCACCCTACGGCATCCGTTCTCGGTAGGATGCGGCTTTGCCGCGACCGCGTGTGCGTCAATGACATCCGAATTCGAGGCGTCGACCAGCATTCTCAAACTCGCCGCGGCAACCCCGCTCGCGGTCGGACATCTGCGCTACGTCTTCCAGCACCCGCTGCATCCGGACCAGCTGATCAAGATCATGCGCGCCGACATGGTCGCCAAGCGCTGGAATGCGCCGGGCCGCTGGCTCAAGCGGTTGCCGCGCACGCGTCACTACATCGGCTATCTGCGCGAACTGCGCGAATACATCGCCGCGCGTTCGCAGGCGCCGTTCGAGGACGTGCCGATCGCGCGCATGATCGGCCTCGCCGAAACGGATCTCGGGCTCGGACTGGTGACGGAGAAGGTCGTCGATGCGGACGGCGCGCTCGCGCCGACCCTGGCAGCGATGTACGAAAGGGAGCGCGGATTCACACCCGCGATGGAACGGGGACTCGCGGCGTTCCTGCAAGGCCTGCTCGCCTGCAACGTGATCGTCGGCGACATGCACGCGTGGAACATCGTCTACGGCAGCGATTCGCGCGGCGGCACGCGTTTCGTGATGATCGACGGCTTCGGCGAGAAACACGCGTTGCCGGTGTCGTCGATGAGCCGTGCGATCAACCGCTATCGCATCCGCAAGCTGCATGTGCGCATGCTGGCGCAGCTGCAGCGGCTCGTGCCGATTGGCGAACGCTGACCCCGCTTCCCTTCCCCCGCAACGCGGGGGAAGGTGCCGAAGGCGGAAGGGGGCGCTCTCCGCTAGCCAAGATGTTTCCCATTCGAAAGCCTGCCCCCTTCCGCCCTCCGGGCACCTTCCCCCGCTGCGCAGGGGAAGGAAAAGGAGATGCTATGGATCGGCGCCGTCCTGCTGCTTTTCCTGTTCCTTGTCGACGGACCGATCCGGCACGCAGCCGGGATGCAGCGCATCGGCGCGGAACAGCCACCACTCGCGGCGATTGGCGTGACCGACCAACGTCGCCTTGGTCTTGTCGACGCAGGTGCCCATCGCCTCGTCGAGAATGAAGATCGGCCGCTTCGCCGGATCGGCCGCCTGCCATTGAATGGCCTCGGCGAATTGCTTGTCCCACGGCAGCACAAAACCGAAATCGCGCACCGGGCCTTGCGCCATCAGCAGGTTCTGCTCTTTCCAGGCGACCAGACCGATCTCCGCATCGGCACCGGCAAGCTGGCGCGCGCGCTCCATCACGCCCTTGGCAGAGCTAGAGTCGTTGAGCAGCGGGTACGACCACACGCTCCAGATGATCCACAGCGCGGCGATGCCCGCCAGCAGCGCATGGATGCCACGGCGCGGACGGAACCACGCGGCGGCGACGAGGAATACGGCACCGATCGCGATGATCATGCCCCAGACCATGTGGCCGAGATCGTCGAGCTCGCGCTGCTCGATGAAGCGCTCGGCCGCAGGTGAATGGCCGAGCAGCGCCCACAGGCCCGCCGCGGTAATGATCAGGCCACCGATCGCAGCGATCGCGAACGCGGTGTTGCGCAGCCAGCGCGTGGCGATCATCTGCTCGAGATACGGCGCCATCGCCAGCGCGACCATCGGGATCGCCGGCATCAGATAGACGTCGCGCTTGCCGACCGGAATGCTGAAGAACAGGATGACCAGCAGCGTCCAGCCGAGCGGCAGCAGGATGCGCGGTTCGCGCGCTTTCAGGTCGCGCCACCAGCGCGGCACCGCGCCGATGTACGCGAGCGACATCGGAAACCAGTTGAACAGCACGATCGGCAGGTAGTACCACGGCGGCTGCGGGTGCGACCAGGAGCCGGAATAGCGTCCTGCGGTCTGGCGGAAAAACAGATCATCGACATACGCGGCATACTCCGGCGCAGCGCGCGACTTCGCGACGAGCAGAACGGAAATGCCCCAGGCAAGAATCGGCGCGAGGAACGCCAGCAATCCGCCGAACCAGTGCAACCCGGACTTTGTCGTTCGCGTCACGCCTTCCCACCCGCGCATTCGCGCGAACAGATACGGCACGAACATCAGCAGCGCGAGAATGCCGACACCCTTGGTGATCACACCGAGACCGGCGGCGAAGCATCCGAGCCAGTAGGCGCGCCAGTTCGGTCCGCGCAGGAAATGCAGCAGCAGGCCCCAGTTGGCCAGCGTGATCCAGGCCATGATCAGCGGATCTATCTGCGCGCGCTTGACCTGGTACATGAACTGGAACACGAACAGCACCGCGGTCGCGGCATACAGACCGGCGCGATGGTTCCACAGGCGCCGGCCGAGATCGTAGGTGAGTCCCAGCGTCAGCAATCCCGCGAGCAGCGAAGGCAGCAGGAACGCGATGCGCCAGTTGCGCGTGACCTCGTACGCGGCCGCCTCGGCCCACATCAGCATCGGCGGCTTGTCCGAGTAGAGCTCGCGGCCGCGCTGCGGGAACAGCCAGTCGCCGGACTCGACCATCTGCTTGGCCGCGAGCGTGAAGCGCGGCTCGTCGGACGGCCACGGATCGCGCAGGCCGATGCCGACCCCGAGCAGGACGAGGGCGAACAGCATGAACAGCCAGAAGGCGCGTTTTTCGCGTGGGTCGATCGGGGTTGCGGATGTCATCGGGACGGCGGTCGGAAATCCGGCGCGTATCGTAGCAGGACGGTTCGTTGCAGCCGCCTTGCGAGGGCCCGCTGCAACAATTGCGAGGATCGTAGGGTGGGCTTCAGCCCACCGAACGCAGCGTATCGGTGGGCTGAAGCCCACCCTACGAAGGGTCAGGGCAAACGGCGGGTAGATTCAGTGCAAACCGTCCGCCTTCATCGCCCGCGCATCCAGCCGTTCCACCATCTGGATCGGACAGCGCTCGCTGCCGACGATGACCGCGCCCCTCGCGCCACCCTGCGACAACAGGATGGTCTGCGAGCTCTGCAGGTTGAAACACGCACCGAACAAGGTGAGCAGATAAGCCTCGACCGGCGACACCCAGACCACGACATGGTTCGGGTCTGGCGACTCCCAGTCGTCGACATTGGAAAGATTGATGCCCAGCGCGGTGCCCTTCACATAGCGCCGGTAGTCCATCGTCGTCGGACGGGGCTTTTCCGCTGTGGAT
>Ga0193717_1001057_pt1 | contig 17333 bp, 20 predicted proteins | sample U2c2metaG_FD_145900 | JGI IMG/M metagenome (GOLD analysis project Ga0193717, IMG submission 145900) | Soil microbial communities from a riparian zone of the East river system, Colorado, United States - U2c2 | ecosystem: Environmental > Terrestrial > Soil > Riparian zone | place: USA: East River... | reverse complement strand
GCGCCCGCGGGGGTGCCCTTCTCTTTGGTTACTTTCTCTTGGGCAAGCAAGAGAAAGTGACTCGCTCGCCAGGGATGGCGAGTGAAAAACACAGGGACGTGAGGCGGTTTTCGCGAAGAACACCAAAGCAAAACAAAGCAAAGGCGCTGGGTCCCGGCCTTCGCCGGGATGACGAGATTGTTGGGTCAACGCGGAAATCGAACACCATCCCCACCCAACCCTCCCCTTGAAGGGAAGGGCTAAAAACTAGAAAACCAAAACCGCATGCAATGGCACATCGCGATTCCATCGCGCCCGCGCGCCAAGAAAACCAATCTCGGCAACAACCGCCGCCCCCGCGAGCGTCGCGCCCGCGTGTTCGCACAAACTCGCCGCGGCCGCGAGCGTGCCGCCCGTCGCAAGCACGTCGTCGACCAGCAACACGCGCTCGTCGCGCACCAATGCGTCGGCATGCATCTCGAGGCGGTCCTGACCGTATTCGAGTGAATAATCGATACCGATCGTCGCCGCGGGCAACTTGCGCGGCTTGCGCATCGGTACGAAGCCGGCGCCGAGCGCATGTGCCGCGGCCGCGCCGAAGATGAAGCCGCGCGCTTCGATGCCGACCACGCGCTGGATCGCGGTGTCGCGGAACGGTGCGACGAGCGCATCGATCGCGGCCGCGAACGCGCGCGCGTCGGCGAGCAGTGGCGTCAGATCCTTGAAGACGACGCCGGGCTGCGGAAAGTCGGCCACATCGCGCACGTAGCGCGCGAGGTCGATGCTCATGGCTCGGTCGTCACCGGTTCGGCGGCCGGTGCCGGCTTGCGGTACGAGCCGATGAAGATGCCGAGCAGCGAGAGGCCGACGCCGATCCAGTCGAGCGTGCGCGTCGGTCGCGCGAACAGGATCACGTCGAACAGGAACGACAGTGCCGGCTGCATCAGCAGCAGCAGGCCGATCAGCGATGCCGGCAGCTGCGGCATCGCGCGTGTCAGCAGCACCCAGCCAAGCACCTGGCCGAAGAAGCCGAGGCCGAGCAGCGACGACCACGCGCGCAGGTCGGGCAGCGCGAAGCTGTCGCCTTCGACCAGCGCGGCGATGCCGAGCACGGCCGCGCACAGCAGGGTGCTGACGCAGAGCAGCTGCGCCGGCGCCAGCTTCACATGCCCGCCGCGTTGCGCATGCCGCGTCGACAGCATGTACGCCGCATACGCGACGCCGGTGAGGACACCGAGGATCACGCCGAGCTGGTACTGCGCGCCGACATGGCTCCAGTCGAATCCGACCAGCAGGTACAAGCCGACGAACGCCAGCGAGACGCCGGCAAGAAAGCGCCAGCCGAGTTTCTCGCGGTACAGCAGGAATCCCGCGAGCGCCATCAGGAACACCTGGAAATTGCCGAGCAGCGTCGCCAGACCCGGGCCGACATACAGGATGCTGCGATGCCAGATCATCAGGTCCGCCGCGAACGCGACCGCCGGAATCATCAGCCAGCCGAAATCGGAAAGTCGCAGGGGCTTCCATTGTCTGAGCGCGATCAAGCCGATCAGCAGCATCGCGCCGCCGAACGCCATGCGGTAGAACGCCGACACCGTCGGCCCGACATGGGCGAGCTTGACGAAGATGCTGGTCGTGCTGATCGCCGCGGCGCCGAGAATCATCTCGACGAGCGCGGCGCGCGGAATCTCGGTGTGCCCTGTCGCCATCAGGCGATCGCGTCGTATTTCGGCAGCGGCAGGCCTTCGGCTTCCGCGGCAGCGAACCATTCGCGCACGGCCGGCAGCGCGAGCACGGCGTCGGCATAGCGCTGTTCGACGTCGCCGATGGCGACGCCGTACGTGCGCAAGCGCAGCACGACCGGTGCGTACATCGCGTCCGCGATCGAGAAGCCGCCGAACAGGAACGGCCCGTCCGCGGCGAAGCGCGCGCGGCAATCGCGCCACAGTTGCGTGATGCGCGCGACGTCGCGGCGCGCTTCCTGCGGCACCACGAAATGGCTCGCGCGCTTGCGGCAGTTCATCGGCAGCGCGCTGCGCAGCGCCTGGAAACCGGAATGCATCTCGGCGCTGACCGCACGCGCAACCGCACGCGTCGAAACTTCGCGCGGCCAGCCGCGGCCTTCGAGAAACGCCTCGTTGACGTATTCGCAGATCGCCAGCGAATCCCACACCACCAGATCGCCGCGATGCAGCACCGGCACGCGTCCGCTCGGCGACCAGCGCGCGACGCCGCTGGCGAATTCCGGCGTATCCAGCGGCAGGCGCACCTCGTCGAACGCGATGCCGTGATGGCGCAGCAGCAGCCACGGACGCAGCGACCACGACGAGTAATTCTTGTTGCCGATGACCAGGATCAGTTTGTCGTTCATTTCATGTCGTCGGTATAGGGCATGATGAATTCCGCTGCGCGCGAGAACGCGAGCATCGGGTTTTCCTTCTCGTGGACCATTTCGCTGGTGACGATGATGCGGCCGGCGGCATCGGCCATCAGCAGGCGCTCGCTGCGGCCTTCGATGGTGATCGTCGCCGCGCCGCCGGGCATGAAGTGCACCTCGATGCCGCGCACGCTCGGCGCGGCGGCACCCTTCGGCACATTGTCGGCATAAAACCGCTTGACCTGCGCGAGACCGGCCTCGATGTCGCTCCACGGCACGCTCGGGCGATTGACGCCGCCGAGCGCGACGACGACGGTCAGCGCCAGCGAGCCTTTGGGCTGATTGGTTTCGACCGGCGGATTCTCGTCGCGCAATGCATCGGTGGTCGGAAAGTTCACGCGGCCGTCGGCGGCGATCGGCACCGGGATCGCGCCGCTTTTGGCGCGGATCACGACGCGGATGTCGGCGGGACGCACGCCGGATTTGCTTTCGATGCGTTCGATCGCGACGAGACGGTCGTAGGCGCCGATCACGCGAGCAGGTGTCAGCACCTGGTAGAGCGCCGCGTACGGCGTCGTGCTGACGACCTCATCGGCCGCAGCGGCCGACGGCAGCGCGATCAACGCAAGCAGGACGAGCGCCTTCATGGAGCGGGACGGTTTCGATGGGCGGCGACGGTCGCCAAGCCTAGCAGACGGCCGGCCCCTGCCCGCCTGCTCAAGCCAGGACGGTGGTGCTGGCCGGCTCGCGCGAATCGCCGCTGTCGCGGTTTTCACGCAGCATCTTGTCGATGCTTTCGACGACCGGCGCCGCGCGCTCGACGTCGGCCTCGGCGACCATGACCGTGACCAGATCCCAGGCCAGCAGCGGGCCCACCGCCCCGGTCAGGTATTCGCCGGAGATGAAGGAGACGACATCGGCCTGCTCGAGCGCCGCCTTCACCAGGTTGGCGTCGATGATGTTGTCGGCCCGGTAAATGATCTTCACGCGACCCACGCTAACGGAACTGCGGGTCGCACGCAAACCCACTTGCGGCTATGATCCCGCCACCCGAGAAGCGCGGGGGTCCCGGCGAAATACCGGGTCTGCGCTGTTCCTCCCCACAACCCAAAGAAAGGCCGGCATGGCCCTGCTGTTGCCCGACGATGAACTCGCCGAGCGCATCCGTGTATGCGTGCTGGAGCTGCTCGTCGCCCGCGGGCCGGGGCGCAGCATCTGCCCGAGCGAAGCGGCGCGGATGCTGGCGATGCGCACCACCGCGCATTGGCAGGACCTGATGCGGCCCGTGCGCACCGTCGCCGCGGCCATGGCCGAAGCCGGCGCCATCGAAGTGCTGCAGCACGAGGCGGTCGTCGACATCGGCGACGTGCGCGGGCCCGTGCGGCTGCGACTGCGTTCGCTGCACGGCGAGCGCACCAGCGAAGCGGTTGCCTGATCGTGGCTTCGGAGTAAGAGCCGCCCCCTTCCGGCTGCCGCCACCTTCCCCCGCTATGCAGGGGAAGGATTCAAGACTGCAGCGCCTTCGCTTCTTCGACGCGCCAAAACCAAGTCCGCCACGCAGTTTGATTTCCTTCCCCTGCGCAGCGGGGGAAGGTGGCGGCAGCCGGAAGGGGGCATTCGGCAACATCCCCGGAATTCGCTTTCCCGGCCGCCGCCGCTACACTCCGCGCTCTCTTTTTTATCCGGATGCCGCTCATTCGCGGCTCACCTGCATGACCGAAGCCGCAACCCTGCCCGCCGTCAACCATTTCATCCGCCAGATCATCCTGACCGATCGCGCCGCGGGCAAACACGGCGGACGCGTGTCGACGCGCTTTCCGCCGGAGCCGAACGGCTACCTGCACCTCGGCCATGCGAAGTCGATCTGCCTCAATTTCGGCCTGGCGCGCGAATTCGGCGGCAGCTGCGACCTGCGCTTCGACGACACCAATCCGGCCAAAGAAGACGTCGAGTACGTCGAGGCGATCAAGGACGACGTGCGCTGGCTCGGCTTCGACTGGGACACGCTGCGCCACACCTCGGACTATTTCGAGGTGCTGTACCTGTGTGCGGAAAAACTCATTCGCGACGGCAACGCGTTCGTCTGTGACCTTTCCGCCGAAGAGGTGCGCGAGTACCGCGGCACGCTGACCGAGCCTGGCCGCAATTCGCCCTTTCGCGAGCGCAGCGTCGAAGAGAACCTCGATCTGTTCCGCCGCATGCGCGCCGGCGAGTTCGCCGACGGCGCGCGCACGCTGCGCGCGAAGATCGACATGGCATCCGGCAACATCAACATGCGCGATCCGACCATCTACCGCATCCGCAAGCTGACGCATCAGAACACCGGCGACACCTGGCCGATCTATCCGATGTACGACTACGCGCACTGCGTGTCGGACGCGGTCGAAGGCATCACGCATTCGCTGTGCACGCTCGAGTTCGAGGATCACCGGCCGCTGTACGACTGGTTCCTCGACCAGCTCGACCTGCCCGATCACGTCGAGTTGGTCGACCCGATGCGCCGCGCCGGCCTCGCCGGCATGCCGAGCCGCCCGCAGCAGATCGAATTCGCGCGCGGCAACCTCGACTACACGGTGATGAGCAAGCGCAAGCTGATGGCGCTGGTGCAGGAGCAGCTCGTCGACGGCTGGGACGATCCGCGCCTGCCGACGCTGGCCGGCCTGCGCCGCCGCGGCTTTCCGCCGGCGGCGATCCGCGCGTTCTGGGAACGCGCCGGCGTGACCAAGCAGAACTCGGTCATCGAATACAGCTCGCTCGAGGCCGTCGTGCGCGAGGAGCTGGATGCGCGCGCGCCGCGGCGCATGGCAGTGCTCGATCCGATCAAGCTCGTCATCACCAATCTCGACGCGGCGCACGAGGAGTCGATCGAATTTCCGAACCACCCGAAGAACCCGGAGCTCGGCACACGACGCGTGCCGTTCTCGCCCGAGGTCTGGATCGAACGCGACGATTTCGCCGAGGTGCCGCCGAAAGGATTCCACCGCCTTATTCCCGGCGGTGAAGTGCGCCTGCGTGGCATCGGCATCGTGCGCTGCGAAGAGGTGATCAAGAACACGGACGGCACGATCGAGGAGCTGCGCTGCACACTCGATGCGACGACGCGCCACGGACTGCCCGGCGCCGACCGCAAGGTCAAGGGCACGATCCACTGGGTCAGCGCAAAACACGCGATCGCCGCCGAAGTGCGGCTGTACGAGCGCCTGTTCACCGTGCCGGATCCTGACGACACCAGCGACGGCAAGACCTACGCCGAGCATCTGAACCGCGCGTCAAAGCGCGTCGTGCGCGGGTGGCTGGAACCTTCGCTCGCCGATGCGGAACCGGAAGAGAACGTGCAGTTCGAGCGGCTCGGTTATTTTGTCGCGGATCGGCACGATCATTCGCGGGCGGCGCCCGTGTTCAACCGGACGGTGACGTTGAGGGATTCTTATCCGGTGTCGGCGCGCTAGATCTTCAGCCCTCCCCTTCAAGGGGAGGGTTGGGTGGGGATGGTGTTTCGGTTGTCGCGTTGACCCCACAATTCTCGTCATCCCGGCGAAGGCCGGGACCCAGCGCCTTTGCTTTGTTTTGCTTTGATGTTCTTCGCGCCGAAGCAAAAACAAAGCAAAGGCGCTGGGTCCCGGCTTTCGCCGGGACGACGAGTGTGGTGTTCGCCGAGATGAGAGGAGAACCAACACCATCCCCACCCAACCCTCCACTTGAAGGGGAGGGCTAAAGAAGAAATCATCGCAAAACCTTGAGCGCCGGCTCCAGCACTTTCCAGACATTCTCGAGCACCCGCGGCTCAGCTTCGGCGCGCGGATGCAGCCCATCGTCCTGCATCAGATCCGGATCCAGCGCGACACCGTCGAGCAGAAACGGGACCAATGGCAGATTGAATTCGCCCGCCAAGTCCCGATACAAGGAACGCAGGCCGTCGCGATACTGCGGTCCGTAGTTGATCGGCAGCTCGATCCCGATCAGGACGACCTTCGCGCCGGCATCGCGGCTCGCGGTGATGATCCTGGTCAGATTGGCGCGGATCTCGGCGAGTGGCAGGCCGCGCAGGCCATCGTTGGCGCCGAGCTCGACGATGACGATCGCGGGCTTGTGCTGGGCGATCAATGACGGCAGGCGTTGCAGTCCGCCCGCTGTGGTTTCTCCGCTGATGCTGGCGTTGACCACGGCGCGCGGATCGGCCGATTGCTTCAGGCGGCCCTCGAGCAGATGCACCCAGCCCGACTCCGGTGCGATCCCGTGGGCGGACGAAAGCGAATCGCCGAGCACGAGCAGCGGGCCCGGCGCGGCCGTTGCGGTGCCGGTGAAGAGCAACACCACCAATCCCAGGATGCGACCGATCATGCGTTTGGATTCCAACGTGGTTTTGAGCGCGACAGAGGTTAGCAAAAGCGTCGAAGGGCCCGACGGCTGGCTCACCATACTCGATGGCGTCAGCCTCGAAGTACCGCGCGGCGAGAGCCTTGCCATCGTCGGCGCCTCGGGCTCGGGCAAGACGACGCTGCTTGGTCTTCTTGCCGGGCTGGACCGGCCAAGCGCCGGATCGATCAGCCTGGCCGGGCAGGCTCTCGACACACTCGACGAGGAAGCGCGCGCGCGTCTGCGCCGGCGCCTGGTCGGTTTCGTGTTCCAGAGTTTCCATCTGCTGCCCGCGCTGAATGCCGAGGAAAACGTCATGCTGCCGCTCGAGCTCGAAGGCCGCGACGATGCCGCGGCACGCGCGCACGAAGCGCTCGCGCGTGTCGGCCTCGACGCGCGGCGGCATCACTATCCGCACCAGCTTTCCGGCGGCGAGCAGCAACGCGTCGCGCTCGCACGCGCGTTCGTGCACGAACCCGAGCTGTTGTTCGCCGACGAGCCGACCGGCAATCTGGATCAGCGCACCGGTGCCGCGGTCGGCGACCTGCTGTTCGCGCTGAATCGCGAGCACGGCACCACGCTGGTGCTGGTCACGCACGACATCAATCTCGCCGCGCGCTGCGCGCGCAGCCTGCGCCTCGCCGACGGCCGCATCGTGCCGCTGGAAACGGTGTGAAGCCGCTGGTCTTCGCCGCGCGCAGCCTGCGCCGCGAGTTCCGTCACGGCGAGCTCGCGACGCTGGCCGCCGCGCTCGTGCTGGCGGTCGCCGCGCTGGCCGCAGTCGCCACGCTGGCGAACCGCGTCGAACGCGCGATCGTCGCCTCGGCGGCCGAGCTGGTCGGCGGCGATCTCGCGGTCGTATCGAGCCGAGCATTGCCCGCCGAATTCACCACCGAGGCGAAACAGCGCGGGCTCGGCATGACCGGGCTCGCCGATTTTCCCAGCGTTGTGTTCGCACAGGACAAGAGCCGGCTGGTCGATATCCGCGCCGCGGACAACGAATATCCGCTGCGCGGCGTACTCTCCGTGCGCGACGCAGGCGGCGCCGAAATTGTCGCGCATGCGCCCGCGCCCGGCAGCGTTTACGCGGATCACGATGCGCTCGTCGCACTCGGCGTCGCCGCCGGTGCGAATCTCCAGCTCGGCGGGCGCGACTTCGCGATCGCCGGCGAAATCGCCAAGTCGCCCGACGGCGGCGAGATATTCCGCCTTGCGCCGCGCGTCATCATGAATCTCGCCGATGCCCAAGCGATCGGGCTGCTCGGGCCGGGCAGCCGCATACGCCATCGGCTGTTGCTCGCCGGCGACGCCGGTGCGATCGACGCGTACGCCGCGTGGGCCAAACCCCGGCTGCCGGCGGGTGCCGAGATCAGGACCGTCGAGGATGCCCAGCAGAATCTACGCACGGCGTTCGAGCGTGGCGAGAGTTTCCTGCGCCTGGCCGCGCTGCTCGCGGCGCTGCTGTCCGGCATTGCGGTCGCGCTGGCGGCGCAACGTTTCGCGCGCAGAAAGATCGAAGAAGTCGCGTTGTTGCGCTGTCTCGGTGCGAGTCGCGGCGAAATCCTCGCCGCGTTGATCCTCGAGATCGCGCTGCTGGCACTGCCGGCCTGCCTGATCGGGCTCGCGCTCGGTCTGGCGCTGCAAGAGGTCGTGTTCGTGTTCGCGCGCGATCTGCTGCCGGGTGCTGGGCCCGGACTACCGGCAGGTCCGCCGCTCGCCGCGTTCGCGATCGGCGTCGCCGTGCTGTTCGGCTTCGCACTGCCGCCGCTGCTGCGCCTGCGCGATGTCGAACCGATGCGCGTGTTCCGCCGCGATCTCGGCACGCGGCCGCGCCGTTTCGATGCGCTGTATCTGCTGCCGTTCGCCGTCGGTGCCGCGCTGATCGCGTTCGAGGCCGAGGATTTCCGCCTGGCCCTGACGCTGGTCGCAGGTTTCGCCGGCGTGGCGCTGGCGACATGGCTGCTCGGCGTGATCCTGCTGCGGCTGCTGCGCACGGGCGGCCGTCGCCTGCCCGGCGCGCTGCGCTTCGGACTCGCCAATCTCACGCGCCGGCGCGCATTGAGCCTTCTGCAGGCCGGCGCGCTGGCGCTCAGCCTGACCGCGCTCGCGGTGCTGGCCGTGATCGCACCGTCGCTGCTGGCGCGCTGGCGCGCCGAGCTTGCGCCCGACACGCCGAACTATTTCCTGATCAACCTGCAGGAACAGCAGCGCGACGCGATGGCCGAGCGTCTGCGCTCACTCGATGCGACGAACCTCAACGTGCTGCCGCTCGCGGTCGGCAAGCTGATCGCGATCAACGGCACCGCGCCGAAAGCCGAGGACTACGAAGATCGCCGCGCCGCCAACTGGATCAACGGCGAAATGCGCCTGTCGTGGAGCGACACGCTGCCGCCGGCGAACAAGCTGATCTCCGGCCAATGGTTCGGCGACGGCAGCACCGGCGCGGGCCTGTCGGTCGACACGATGTGGGTCGAGATGTTCCATCTGAAACTCGGCGATACCTTGACCTTGCGTGTCGGCGAGCGCGACATCAGCGCTCCGATCACCAGCATCCGCCTGGTCGACTGGGATTCGTTCCGCGTGAACTTCTTCCTGATGCTCGATCCCGCGAGCGGCAGCGAGCTGCCGCATAGCTACATCGCGAGTTTCCATCTGCCGCCGACGGCCGCGACGCAACTCGCGGCGTTGTCGCGCGACTACTCGAATGTTTCGATGATCGACATCAACGCGATCCTCGATCGCGTGCGCGACATCATCGACCGCGTCGGCCGTGCCGCCGGCTGGGTGCTCGGTTTCAGCGTCGCCGCCGGCCTGCTGGTGCTGCTGGCGGCGCTCGCGGCGACGGCCGATGAGCGCCGTTTCGAAGTCGCCTTGCTGCGCACGCTGGGCGCGCACGGACGCCAGTTGAGCATCGCCGTGCTCGGCGAATTCGTCGCGCTCGGCGTGCTCGCCGGACTGATTGCCGCGATCGGCGCGGCCGGCCTCGGCATCGCACTGGCGCGGGGCGTGTTCAAGCTCGACAACTATTGGCCGCCGGTGATGCCGCTGCTTTCGCTGATCGTCGCCGCAGCGGCGCTGGTCGCGGTCGCAGGCTGGATCGGCACGCTGCGCATCGCACGCACGCCGCCGATCACGATCCTGCGCCGCGGCTGATTGCCACGCCCGCACCGGCCGCTCGGCGCGGGCGTGATCCCGTTCCGCGGCCTCGCGGATCAGAGGTTGATCATCACCTTGAATCCGCCATAGATCATGCGCTTGCCGTCGAACGGCATCTTCTTCGGATCACTCATCATCTCGGCGAGCCGCGGATCGTTGACGACCTTGGCGTTGACGCGGTCGCGGTGCGCGCGCGACTTGTACACGATCCACGAGAACACCACCGTCTCGGTCGGTTTGAGCTTGACGCTCTGCGGAAACGAGGTGGTCTTTCCGGGCTTCACGTCGTCGGCGATGCATTCGTAATAAGCGAGCGCGCCGTGCTCGCGCCAGATCTTTCCGGCCTTGGTCGACAGGCGGCGATACGCGGCAATATTCTTCTTCGGCAACGGCAAGACGAAACCATCGACGTAGCTCATGATTCCTCCGGATTGGCTGTGAGGGTTTGGAGTTTATCCGCACCGCGTCGTGAATCTGCACTGAGCATGGCGCGGCATGCCACGATTATGGGCACTGCGGTCTCGCAACCTATCCGTCGTGCGCTTTCGATGCGCGGGAATTGCGCGCTTGACCCGGCGCGCCGCCTCAAGCATGTTGGCGCGCCGCGTCAACCATTATTACGCCATGAAATTCCTGCTGATGATCTACACCGATGACACGCTGATGGACGCGCTGCCCGCAGGCGAAGCCGACGCGATGATGCGCGGCTGCCTCGCGCACGCGGACGAGCTGCGCGACGACGGCTTCCTGCTCGACTCGCAACAGCTGGAATCTCCGGCCACCGCCAAGAGCGTGCGCGTGCGCAACGGCCGCGTGGCCGTCGTCGACGGGCCGTTCGCGGAAACCAAGGAGATTCTCGGCGGCTTCAACCTGATCGAGGCTGCGGACATGGACGAAGCTATCCGCATCGCGGCCGAATTCCCGTGGACGCGGACCGGCTGCGTCGAGATACGGCCCGTGCGCGATCTTGGCGACGTGCGGCGCCGCGTTGGCCTTTAAGACGTAGCTCCCAACGCATAGTCGAACTCGTACGAATGCTTGCCGCCCGGCGCGATGATGATCTTCATCGTGCCGGTCAGCCCTTCGAGCTCGCCGGTGCCCGTATCCGGCACGACGATGATGTTGAGATAGGGCGCGCCGCGCGTCATCGTTGCGTTGTGCTGCAGGACGAACGTGCCCTTGCGGCCGCCGAGCGTGCCGTCGACCTTCTCGATCGCGACGTAGCCGGCCGAGCCGTTGACGCTACTGACGGCGCTCAGCATTTCGCCCTTGCTGCTGGCGTCGAGATCGCCGTGGTACTGCTTGTCGAGCGACATCCGCGCCAGCGACGCGCCTTCGACCTTGTCTTCCAACGCGAGCGGATGCGGCGCGAGCTTTACGTCGAACGGTCCGGCAGCGTGTTGGCTCATCTTCGATTCCCTGCTCGTAGCGGTTCCCCAAGCCTATACCCGGAACACTTCGGGCGTATGATCGATTCATGTTCAAGGTCATCGTCCTCGTCGCCATGTTTGCGCTCGCCGCCTGTGCGAGCGCCGCGACGGTGCCAGCGGACCCACCACCGACAGGCGACGCCGTCAACGACCAGTGCAGGACCGACGCCGATTGCGAGGTGAAGAACGTCGGCAATTGCTGCGGCTACTATCCCGCCTGCGTCAATCGAGACAGTCCGACGTTCCCCGAGCGGGTCAAGGAAGAATGTGCACGCAAGAAGATGGCCGGCATCTGCGGATTCCCCGAGATCAGTGGCTGCTCCTGCGTGCAGGGACGCTGCGCCGCCGCCGCCGACGACGCGCGTGACCGCTGAACGGAAGCATGGAGCCTGTAAGTTCTTACAGGTGAGCCCGAGGCCGCGTCTGCGTACTCTGCATGCTCAACCGGCAGAGCGGGAGCTCGGATAGTGACCAAGCCGCCGCAGAGGGACGAACCGCTGTCGGGCATCATCCGTCCGGCCGGGGTCGTGGAGAAGAGCATCGACAAGGTTCTGCATGCAGCGCGCAATCACCTGGGCATGGATGTCGCGTTCATCTCCGAATTCATGGACGGGGATCGCGTCTTCCGGCACGTCGACGCGTCGGTGGTGGACGCGCCGGTTCGCGAAGGTGCCTCCGTCCCATTGTCGGAGGGTTATTGCCAGCGCGTCGTCGACGGCCGCCTGCCGGAACTGATCCCGGACACCGCCGAGGTGCCCGCGGCGCTGGCGCTGCCCGAGACGCATTCGATTCCGATCGGCGCGCATCTCGGTGTTCCGATACGCCTCGGCGACGGCCGCATCTACGGCACGTTCTGCTGCTTCAGCTTCGAGCCCGACGCCTCGCTCAACGAGCGCGACCTCGGCATGATGCGCACGCTCGCCGACGTGCTCGGGCATCAGCTCGAGCAAAGCGTGGAGACCTGGCACAAGCGCGAGCGCAGCGTGGCGCTGGTCACGGCGGCGATCGACGCAGGGCAGCCGCGCCTGGTCTACCAGCCGATCTTCGCGCTCGAGAACGGCGCGGTCGAAGGTGTCGAATGCCTGTCGCGATTCGATGCGGAGCCGCTGCGTCCGCCCAACGAATGGTTCGCCGACGCCGCCGATGTCGGCATGGGCATCGAACTGGAATCGATCGCGATCCGCAAGGCGGTCGCCGACCTGCGCACCGTGCCCGGCGATTTCTACGTCGCCTTCAACTGCTCGCCGGCGATGATCATCAGCGACGAGTTGCGCAGCGCGCTGCAAGATATCCCGCCGCAGCGCGTCGTGCTCGAGATCACCGAGCACAGCTACGTGGAAAACTATGCAGCTTTGCGTCAGGCGCTGGTGCCTTTGCGCGCCGGCGGCATACGCATCGCCATCGACGACACCGGCGCCGGCTACGCCAGCATGCGCCATATCCTCAGCATCGACCCCGACATCATCAAGCTCGACATCAGCCTGACCCACAACATCGACCGCGACCGCCGGCGCCGCGCGCTGGCCGGTGCGATGCTCGAGTTCGCGCGGCACACCGGCAGCACGATCATCGCCGAGGGCGTGGAGAACGCCGAGGAGCTGGCGACGCTGCGCGAGCTCGGCGTCAGCGAGGCGCAGGGGTTCTATTTCGGCAAGCCGCTGAAGCTTGCGGAGCTGGCGTTTCTGGTTCGCGCACGGGACCGCTGAACTCGCGTTTGCACCGTCGGTTCACCATGGATTGTAGGGTGGGCTTCAGCCCACCGTTCAAGCAATCGGCAATTGCGCCCGTTCGAGCGCAGCGATGCTCTTCATCAAACGCGCGCCGAGGTAACAATGCGATCCGCACGGCAACAATCCGGCTTCGCGGAATTCGCGCAGATACCACGCCGGCGCCCGCGCAATGTAGCCGGCGCGATCGCCGTCGACCGCGTCGCTGCGCGTGAACACCTCCAGAAACGCGACGCCTTCGAGCATCTCCGCAATGCCGGCGAGCCCGGCACGCAGCTCGGCGGCCTTGATGTAGTGCATGACATCGGTGCACACGATCAGGTCGAAGCGCCCGTCGAAGCGCAACTCGGCCAGCTCACCGAAGCGTGCGAGGCCGATGTTGCGCGTGCGGCCATAGCGCGCTATCACGTACTCGCTCGCATCGACGCCGCGGTACTCGATCGCCGGCCGCAGCGCGCGCAGAGGTGCGCGCCACACGCCCTCACCGCAGCCGACATCGAGCACGCTACGGACCTGCCGGCCGAGGTAGTACTCGCCGAGCGCGACCACCATCGCGACCTTGCGCTTCAGCTCCGCCTGCGAACCGACGCGGTAGCGCGGATGGCGGTACCACTTTTCGAAATAGCTGCTGTCGTAGGCTTTCGTCATCGTGGCCATGTCGCGCGCAACGGATGCGCCTCGGTGTTGAACGTCACCGCGTCGAAATCGATCGCGTCCGGCGCGAACAGCAGGTAGTAGTACTTGAAGGTTTCGGCGAACACGAAACTTTCCATGCGATCCTTCTTGCGCTTGCTGCGCACGTCCGCAAGCGCGGCGTAGGCCGCATCGGTGCGGCAGTAGCGCACGAAATCGCGGAACATCGTGCCACCCATCGCCTGAAACTTCGCATCGCCGGTGTAGTGATGCAGGTAGTACGTCGATTCGACGATCTCGGGCCTCAGCGCATAACCCGGAAACTCGACCTTCAAGCTGCGGTAATCGAGCACTTCGGGTTCGATGCCGTGCAGATGCCACATGCGCAGCGACGAATCCTGCAAGTGCGCCGCGCGTGGCACGTCGCCCGACAGCGCCAGCAGCGCCGGAAAGAATGCGTCGAGCGCGCCGTAGTAACTGTGCGTGCGCTTGCCCGAGCGCATGTCCGCGTAGCCGTACCACAGCGCGCCATCGACCTCGTCGGCGAGATGGCGGTTCGCCGCGGCAATCGAGGGCTTCCACATCGCCAGGCATTCCTCGTCGCCGAACAGGCGCCAGCATTTCCACAGGTATTCGTAGTACGAATCGATGCCGCCGGAGATATGCGATTCGGTGTCGGTCCAGCGGCCGGTTTCGACGTCGATGGCCGATCCGACCAGATCGATCGGCGAGCGCCGTTTCCAGGTCTCGACCAGCGCACGCTTCGCCGCCGTGTAGAACGCCGGCTTGCCGGTCAGCTTCGACAGCGTGCCGAATTCCAGCAGCAGCGTTCCGGTCTCGGCCGGATTGGTGACCTTGCCGCGCGTCTTGCCGGTGCGCAGGTTCACGTCGACATAAGGCAGGCCGGTCGGCGAATCGAACACCGGCAGCAGGCGCGTGCCGAGGTCCTCGGCCTTGCGCAGCAGCCGCTCGTCGCCGGTCAGCTGATAGCCGGACAGCAGGCCGCCGAGCAGCCGGATCGTGATCTCGAAATTCTTGACGTAGAGGTCCTGGTCGAAATCGAGCTTCGTCGCGATCAGCTCGCGCACCGCGTCGGCTTCGTCCTTGAGGCCCATCAACACCAGCGTGTCGAGCGCGTCGACCGGCGTCATCAGCAGTGGCTTGGCGTACCAGTCGTGCGGCTTGCGGCTCAGCGGCGCGAGGTCATCGTGGCCCCAGGCGTAGCGCTTGTAGCCGTTCCATGCGTGCAGGAATTCGGCTTTCACGTCCGCCGCGGTCGGTGCGGATGCGGTCGCGGGCGTAGCCGATGCCGCGTGGCCCAGAAACAAGACCAGCAGTGCGAAGACCGGCAGACCCGAACGAGCGCGTAGTCGCATTGTCGATTCCCGGCGCGTGGCCGCGAAGCGTACACGTTTCCGCGCGGCCGATGGACTCGCATGCGATCAGTGCGCCTGCGCCAGTTGCACCGGCTGCTGCTGTCGAGACCGCGATGATCGCTGACCAGAAGCAGGCTGCGCCCGCGAATCCGCCGTGGGTTTCGCCGGCGCAGCAGCCGTGACCGGGACCTGCGTCGATGACGCAGAGGCTTGCCTCAGTGTGCCGGCGCGCCGACGTACACGGGCGGCTCGGCGCCGAGGCCCGACTTGACGTACTGCGCCGTCTCGTCCGCGAGCACTTCCTCGCGGCCGGCAGCGATCGCCTCGATCACGCGCTGTGCGATCACCTCGGGCCTGGTCTTTGGCGCGGTCACCGTCGCGAACATCTCGGTATCGAGGTAACCGGCATGCACACCGACGACCAGCGTGCCCTGCCCGCGCAGTTCGTTGCGCAGGCCATTGGTCAACGCCCACGCGGCAGACTTCGAAATCGAATAGCCGCCAACGCTGGCAATGCTGACCCAGCTCAGTGCGGACAGCATGTTCACGAGCGCGCCGCCGCCGTTCGCGCGCAACACCGGGGCGAACGCCTGGCTCATTGCCAGCACGCCATAGAGATTCGTCTCCAGCTCCTCGCGCATCGCCGCGCCCGCCTTCCCGGAAAGCAAGGCACCGGGCCGCACGATGCCGGCGTTGTTGATCACGATGTTCACGTCCGACGCGATCCGGGCCGCCTCGGCGACGTCGTGCGCATCGTTCACGTCGAGCTTGATCGGTACGAGGCCGGGAACCTTGACCGATGAGGGATCGCGTGCGCCGGCGTAGACCTTGCGCGCTCCCGCTTCGAGCAGGGCCTTGGCATAAGCCAGTCCGAGCCCACGATTTGCGCCTGTGACCAGCGCGACACTGCCTTCGATTTTCATTTGTCTGCCTCGAGCGCCGGAATGGCGCTTTACATGATAGTCGTAATATAATATGACGTGTATAATTCAAAAGCAAGCTCGCCGATGCGTCCTGCGACAATTCGGCGCAAACAGCAGGTGAACGACATGCGTTACGACAAGGGACAAAAGGAAGCGACGCGCAACCGCATCATCGAGGCCGCGGCGATGCGTTTCCGCCGCGACGGCATCAAGGCGGTCGGCGTCGCCAGTCTGATGAGTGACATCGGGCTCACCCAGGGTGGCTTCTACAATCACTTCGCGTCGAAGGAAGATCTCGCGCGCGAAGTCCTCATCGAGGCGCTTGCGGCGACGCGCGAGCGCCTCGCGGCGGCTGGCATGGCGGCGGACGGCCTGGCGCCCCTCGTGAACTTCTACCTGCGCGCGCAGCACCGCGATCATCCGGAAAACGGCTGCGCCGCGGCGGCATTGGCAGCCGATGTCGCGCGCGGTCCGCTGGCGACCAAGGCAGCGTTCACCGCGGAATTGCGCAAGACGGTAACGCTGATCGGCGAGCGGCTGCCGAAATCGATGAAGCCCAAACAGCGGCGCGAGACGGCTCAGGCGATTTTCGCCTCGATGATGGGCACGCTCGTACTCGCGCGTGCGGTCGACGATGCGGCACTATCGGACGAGTTGCTGGCAGCCGGCCGACGCGCCGCACTCGCGCTTGCATCGCCGGAGCAGACCTCATGACCGACACTGATCGTCGCCCGCCTTTTCCTCCATTCACGCGCCAGAGCGCAATCGAGAAAGTGCGCAAGGCCGAGGATGCGTGGAACTCGCGCGACCCCGCGCGCGTCGCGCTCGCCTACAGCGTGGACAGCCGCTGGCGCAATCGTTCCGAATTCATCAATGGGCGCGAGGCGATCGCGGCATTCCTGCAGCGCAAATGGGTGCGCGAGCTCGACTATCGTCTGATCAAGGAATTGTGGACGTTCGAGAACGATCGCATCGCGGTGCGCTTCGCCTACGAATGGCACGACGACTCCGGCCAGTGGTATCGCTCGTACGGCAACGAAAACTGGGAATTCGACGAGAACGGGCTGATGCGCGCGCGGCACGCCAGCATCAACGATCTGCCGATCGCGGAATCGGCTCGGTTGTATCGCTGGCCTTCGGGGCCGAGGCCTGCGGATCATCCGGGGTTGTCGGAACTTGGGTTGTAGTTGTCGTTTCTCGTCATTCCGGCGAAAGTCCCCCATCTCGTCATCCCGGGATCCAGTTTTCCTTGGTTGTTTTCGCGAAAACCGCCTCACGTCCCTGTGTTTTTCACTCGCCATCCATGGCGAGCGAGTCACTTTCTCTTGCTTGCCCAAGAGAAAGTAACCAAAGAGAAGGGCACCCCCGCGGGCGCG
>Ga0193717_1001056_pt1 | contig 17334 bp, 17 predicted proteins | sample U2c2metaG_FD_145900 | JGI IMG/M metagenome (GOLD analysis project Ga0193717, IMG submission 145900) | Soil microbial communities from a riparian zone of the East river system, Colorado, United States - U2c2 | ecosystem: Environmental > Terrestrial > Soil > Riparian zone | place: USA: East River... | reverse complement strand
GTGCAACCGGTCGCCGCTGAAGATCAGCGGTCGCGCTCCCGTCGTGCCGACCTGCCGCGCCGCCAACCCCAATTCGGCCAGCAACGCAGGAACCTCGGGTCGACGCGCCACGAACGCCTCGGCTCCGACGTCGACGGACTGGTTGCCGATGCGCTCGGTACGCAGCACTCCACCGAGCCGGTCAGCCGGGTCGAACAGCGTGATGGATGCGTCAGGACCGCAGGTCTGCCGCAGGCGATAGGCCGCTACCAGCCCCGAGATACCGCCCCCCACAACGCAGTACGTCGGTTTCACAATGAATGCACCAGTGCGACCGCGTCGGTGACGATGCTCGGATCAGTGGCCGGCAGCACTCCGTGACCGAGGTTGAACACGTGGCCCGCGGCTCCCGCGGCGACGGCGCGACGGCCGTCCTCCACGACATTCCGTACGGCCCGCTCGACCACGGGCCAACCCGCCAGCAACACCACCGGATCGAGGTTGCCCTGTAGGGCGAACCCCGGCCCCACCCGGGTGGCGGCGTCGGCCAGTGCGGTGCGCCAGTCGACCCCGACGACCGTCGCGCCTGCCTCACCCATCGCGCCGAGAAGTTCGGCCGTGCCGACGCCGAAGTGCGTCATCGGGACCCCGTCACCGGCCAGTGCGGCGAACACCCGCGCGCTATGCGGCAACACGTGACTGCGGTAGTCGGCCAACGACAGCGTGCCTGCCCAGGAGTCGAACAACTGGATTGCATCGACTCCGGCGTCGAGTTGGGCACGCAGGAAACCAATGGTGATGTCGGTCAACGCGGTCATCAGCGCGGCCCAGGTGGCGGGCTCGCCGAACATCATCGCCTTGGTGCGCTCGTGGTTGCGGCTCGGACCGCCCTCGACCAAATAGGACGCCAGCGTGAACGGGGCGCCGGCGAATCCAATGAGCGGAACGTCGTCAAGCGCCGCCACCAACAACTGCACGGCCTCCGCGATCGGAGCGACCTGCGCAGGCTCGAGCGGCTTGATCGCCGCCGCGTCGGACGCGGTGCGAATCGGGTTCGCGATGACAGGTCCGACGTCGGGCACGATGTCCAGGTCGATGCCCGATGCGCGCAGCGGCACCACGATGTCGGAGAACAGAATCGCGGCGTCGACACCGTGCCGCCGCACGGGCTGAAGAGTGATCTCACAGACCAGCGCCGGGTCGAAGCAGGCCTGCAGCATGCCGTGGTTGGCGCGCAGGGCCCGGTACTCGGGCAGCGAACGTCCGGCTTGGCGCATGAACCACACCGGAATGCGGCTGGGCCGGCGGCCGGTGGCCGCGGCGAGGTACGGGGAATCGGGCAGGTTACGGCGGGTGCTCATCGGCCCCCATGCTGCCATGAGCCCCTGTTCACGGGCGCTCTCGGCACCTTCTGGTAACAGTTCGGCGCGCCTGCCGTGGGACATGCCGGGATCAGCTAGCGTCAGACGCCGTGACCAGTGCCGAGCCGGCTCAGTTCCGCGAAGCAGTGGCGGCGATGAACGCCACCACTGTGCGGCCTGAGATCGACCTCGGCCCAATCCGCCCGCCGCAGCGATTGGCGCCGTACAGCTACGCGCTTGGCGCCGAGGTGCGCCATCCCGACACGGCCATCGTGCCCGAACGGTCCGAGGGTGACGCGTTCGGCCGACTGATCCTGCTCCACGACCCCGATGGCGCGGAGGCGTGGGACGGCACCATGCGACTGGTCGCCTACATCCAGGCCGACTTGGACTCGACCGAGGCCGTCGACCCGCTACTGCCCGAGGTCGCGTGGAGTTGGCTCGTCGACGCGTTGGCGGAGCGCGAGGAGCACGTCACCGCACTCGGCGGCACCGTCACCGCGACCACGTCGGTGCGCTACGGAGACATCTCCGGGCCCCCGCGCGCCCACCAGTTGGAGCTTCGCGCGTCGTGGACGGCGACCACGCTGGAACTCGGCCCGCACGTGACGGCGTTCTGTGAGGTGCTCGAACACGCGGCCGGGTTGCCACCTTTGGGGGTCACCGACCTGGGCTCCCGCACCCGCGCTTGAGATGACGGAAGAGCCTTCCCCAGACCCCGGTCCTCAGGAACCCGAGTCGCAGGCCACCCCACTGCTGACGCCGGCCGACGGAGTGCCTGAGGTTGCGCTCTATGCCAGTGAAATCGCCAGGGCCGCAGCTTTTCTGGCGTCCGGCCACGGCCCCTTCGCCATCGACGCCGAACGTGCCTCGGGCTTCCGTTACTCCAATCGCGCCTACCTGATCCAGATCCGGCGGGCAGGCGCGGGGACGGTGCTGATCGACCCGGTCAGCCATGGCATCGACCCACTCGATGCCATGGCGCCGGTCGCCGACGTGCTCACCAGTGACGAATGGATCTTGCACGCGGCAGATCAAGACCTTCCGTGTCTTGGCGAGCTCGGCATGATGCCTACGGCGCTGTACGACACCGAACTCGCGGGCCGACTCGCCGGCTTCGAACGGGTGAATCTGGCCGCGATGGTCGAACGCCTGCTCGGGCTTGCTCTGACCAAGGGGCATGGCGCAGCGGACTGGTCCAAACGACCGCTGCCGGCGGATTGGCTGAACTACGCAGCACTCGACGTCGAGGTGCTGTTGGAACTGCGGGCAGCGATCGCCGCGGAACTCGAGGAACAGGGCAAGTCGCGCTGGGCCGCAGAGGAATTCGAGCATCTGCGCACCTACGTCGCTCCGCTCACCCGGCGGGACCGGTGGCGCCGCACGTCGGGCATTCACAAGGTTCGTGCCCCGCGCACGTTGGCCGCCGTGCGGGAATTGTGGACGACGCGCGACCACATCGCCCAGCGCCGCGACATCGCGCCGGGCCGCATCCTGCCGGACGCCGCGATCATCAACGCCGCGACCAACGATCCGGACACCGTGGAGAAGCTGACGGCGTTGCCGGTCTTCGGTGGCGCACGTCAACGTCGCAGCGCGCAGGTGTGGTTGGACGCACTGGCCCGGGCCCGCACGACCGAGGACCTGCCCGCCGCGAGCGAACCGTTGACGGGGCCTCCGCCCGCCGTGCGCTGGAGCCGTCGCAAACCCGACGCGGCGGCCCGGTTGGAAGCCGTCCGCAACGGACTCACCGAACTGTCGGAACGGGTCTCGGTGCCGACGGAGAACCTGCTCACCCCGGAGCTCGTACGCAGGCTGGTGTGGGACTGGCAGCCCGTCCCCGACCCCGCCCCGGTCATCGACGAATTCCTTGCCGATGTGGGGGCGCGGCCATGGCAGCGGGAGCTGACCGTACCGGTGATGGCGAAGGCCCTGACGCAACCGCTCCCCGAGCCACCCGAATAACGCGTCGAAACTGCGGGGAGATCGCAGCTTCAGCCGCCCGATACGCGAGCTCCCCGCAGTATCAATGTCCGGACACGCGGTCGACGTGGGCAAGGAAGTTCGTCAACACGTCCTCAGGCGCCTCGATTTGCGGCCAGTGCCCGATGTCGTCGGCCAGCATCACCACGTCGGCGTTCGGAATGACCTCGGCATAGCGCTTGGCCATGTGGGCGCCCGAGTTCGGGTCGACCGGGCCGTCGATCAGCCGCATCGGCACCTGCGTCTCCCGCATCGCGCGGACCCAACGGTTGCGGTGCGTGTAGCGGTCAGCGAGGAAGCGTCCGACCTTGTGCAGCACGCGTTTGCCGTCGTTGTAGTCGAGGATCTGGTGGAACTTCTCCATGAGCGGACGGGACGGCTTGGTGTTCGGGCCGAACATCTCGTTGATCGTCGGCTCCATCAGCCGACGCGACAGCGGGGAGCTCTGCAGCGGACTCATGATGCCGCCCAACGGAGTTCCCGACATCAGCTTCTGCATGGCCCGCGGCGTGTACGTCTCGTTGAACATGCCGCCGTTGAGCCAGGTGATGGACTCGTAGCCCACCGACCCATACGCGTGCTCGCCGAAATGCTGGCGGGCCAACAGTTCCTGGCCAACCGAGTCGCCGAGGTCGTGGGCCAGCATGTGGCAGCGCTCCACGCCAAGGCGCGCCAGCAGCGCCTCGTGCATGTCGGCGTGATCGTGCACGGAGTACTGGTAGACGACGGGCTTGGCGGAGAAACCCATGCCGATCATGTCGGGGGCGATGACGGTGAACCGCTCGACGAGCGTCGGCCAGATCGGCTCCCAGTCGAACGAGTTGAACGGGTAGCCGTGGACCAGCAGCAGCGTCGGGCCGTCGCCGAGCGGCAGGCCGCCAAGCCGATAGAAGATGTCGAAGCCCAGGTAGTCGAAGTACTGCCCTGCGGCCTTCCAGCTTTCGAGTTCGGCGTCCATGGCGGCAGCCTAGCTGGATTCATTTTCCGAACGCAAGTGTTAGCCTTGGGCGTGCGACACGACGACCTCGCCGACGAACCGTGCTCGATCCTGCGACCACTCGCACTGCTCGGCGACCGCTGGACACTCGTAGTGCTCCGTCAGGCCTTCGCAGGGGTGCGCCGATTCGAGGACTTCCAGACCAGCCTTGGCGTCAGCAGGGCGGTGCTCGCGGAGCGGCTGAGCAGGCTGGTGGAGGCTGACGTGCTCGAGCGCCGGGCCTACCGCGACACCCATCGCACCCGGCACGAATACCGGCTCACCCCAAAGGGACTCGACCTGTACCCGGTGCTGATGGCGCTGCGCGCGTGGGGCGACAAGTATCTGGCTCCCGACGGGGAGTTCATCGTCTACCGCCACCGGGGCTGTGGCGGGCGCACGCAGGTCCACCTGGTCTGTGACGAGTGCGGGGCCGACGTGACGGCGCACGACGTGGAGCCCACGCCGGGCCCTGGCCTGGCGGCGATCGGCTGATCCCGACACCCGCTCCGTGGGACACCATGTCCGCTACGCGACAGCGCCAATTAGCGTGATGGTGAGCGTGGCACCGGCGCCGCGCCACCGATGGAGAACGGAGCGACGGTGACCGCTGGACCCGACGATGGATTGCTCGAGATCACCACGCCCGCAGGCGTATTGCGGTACTACGACCAGGGCAGCGGTCCCGCGCTGCTGTTCCTGCACGGATCGGGCCCAGGCGTCACCGGGTGGCGCAACTTCCGCGGCGTGCTGCCGACGTTCGCAGAGCACTTCCGCTGCCTGGTGCTCGAGTTCCCTGGGTTTGGCGTCAGCGACGACTTCGGCGGTCATCCAATGGTGACGGCTCAGGGTGCCGTCGCGCCATTCCTGGACGCCCTCGACGTGCCCAAGGTGAACATCATCGGCAACTCGATGGGCGGGGGCGTCGGGATCAACTTCGCCATCAACAATCCCGACCGGGTAGGCAAGCTGGTCACGATCGGCGGCATCGGCACCAACGTCTTCAGCCCAGGACCCAGCGAAGGAATCCGACTCCTCCAGGACTTCACCGAAGCACCGACCAGGCAGCGCCTGATCGACTGGTTGCGCTCCATGGTCTACGACGAAGCCCTGGTGACGGACCAATTGATCGAGGAGCGTTGGGCCCTCGCGACCGATCCGCCCACCCTGGAGTCGGCCCGCCGCATGTATGGCAAGGCGGCCTTCGCCCAGATGATGGCCATGATGCGGCACGCCGACATGCCGATGCCATGGGCGATCATGCACAAGGTCAAGTGCCCGACCCTGCTGACGTGGGGACGCGACGACAGGGTGAGTCCGCTGGACATGGCACTCATCCCGATGCGGACCATTCCCAACGCCGAACTTCACGTGTTCCCGAACTGCGGGCACTGGGCGATGATCGAGGCCAAGCAGGCCTTCGAGTCGACGGTGCTCGCATTCCTCCGGCGTACGGACGGCGCCGCTTAGCGCTGAGTGGAACCCGCGTCGACGGGGAGCGCCACCGCGGTGATGTAGTGGGCCTCTTCGGACGCCAGGAACAGGCTGGCGTTGGCGACGTCGACCGCGTCGATCCATGGAATGTCGAGCATGTTCATCGGCCACTCCGGTGACACAGCGCCGACCATGGGCCTCGACTTGGGCGGCGGTGACCGCCAAGTCGGCTGCGGCCGAGCAACCGCATCAATCCTCCTTGAGCTGACGAAAGCCCTTGTAGCCCGCGGCCGACCGGACGGCGGCGCCGACCCGAACGGGAATCTGACGACGTTCACTGCACATTTTCGTCGCGACGTTCACAATCGCGGCGTGGACGGGCGTCCCGTCAGCGACGATGTTCACATCGAGTTCTGAGCACCGTTTCGTCCACTCACCGGGACCGAACCGGCCGGCCGGTCTCGTATCGGGTAAGTCTTCAGTCAGCCCACACAGTTAGGACCTCAACGATGAGCGAGCGAGTAATCGACCGGGTGGCCGAACTGGCCGACCAGTTCAAGGAACAGGCCGTCGAAGCCGAGAAGCTTGGCCAACTACCCGATGCCACCGTGAAGAGCATGAAGTCAATCGGCTCCATCCGCTTGCTGCAACCCAAGGGCCACGGCGGCCTCGAAGTCCACCCCCGGGAGTGGGCCGAGACGGTGATGGCCACCGCGGCGCTGGATCCGGCGGCCGGTTGGGTCAACGGCGTCGTCGGCGTCCACCCCTACCAGTTCGCCTACGCCGACCCGCGCGTCGCCGAGGAAGTGTGGGGCGACGACGTCGACACCTGGATCGCGTCGCCATACGCGCCACAGGGCATCGCAAAGCCGGTCGACGGTGGCTATGTCTTCAACGGCCGGTGGCAGTTCAGCTCCGGCACCGACGCGTGCGACTGGATCATCCTCGGCGCCATGGTCGGCGGCGCCGACGGCAAGCCGGTGATGCCGCCGCAGATCCTCCACATGATCCTGCCGCGCAAGGACTACGAGATCGTCGCCGACTCCTGGGACGTGGTGGGACTGCGTGGCACCGGCTCCAAGGACGTCATCGTCAAGGACGCCTTCGTCCCCGCGTACCGCACGATGGACGGGACGAAGGTCATGGACGGCACCGCCCAAATCGAGGCGGGCATGACCAAGACGCTGTACAAGATGCCGTGGTCGACGATGTTCCCGCTGGGCATCAGTTCCGCGACCATCGGCATCTGCGAGGGGGCGCTGGCCGCCCATCTGGACTACCAGCGCGAGCGGGTGAGCGCCGCAGGCACGGCCATCAAGGACGATCCGTACGTGCTGTACTCCATCGGCGAGGCGGCTGCCGAGATAGACGCCTCCCGGCAGGCGCTGCTGGCCAACGTCGACAAGGTCTACGACGCCGTCGACGCCGGGCATGACGTCAGTTTCGAGGAGCGCGCCGCGGTGCGCCGCTCGCAGGTGCGGGCGGTCTGGCGCGCGGTCGCCGCGGTCGACCAGATCTTCTCCCGCTCCGGAGGCAATGCGCTGCGCATGGACAAGCCGTTGCAGCGCTATTGGCGCGATGCGCACGCTGGCATGGCCCACGCCATCCACACGCCGGGCACGACGTACCACGCGTCGGCGTTGAGTTCGTTCGGCGTCGACCCGCAGGGTCCGCTGCGGGCGTTGATCTGAGCCGCCATGACGGAGCTAAGGAGCTTGGGGTACGTCAAGATACAAGCCACCGACATGGACCGCTGGCGGCACTTCGCATTCGGCGTCCTCGGATTCGCGGAAGGTAGTGGCCCCGAATCGGATGCGCTATACCTCCGCATGGACGAACGCACGGCCCGCATCATCGTCGTGCCAGGAACCGTCGACCGGATCGTCACGGTCGGGTGGGAGGTCCGTGACGGCGCGGCGCTTGCGCGCGTGAAGGCCGCATTGGACGCCGCGGGGATTCCGGTGAAGGAACTGTCGCTGGCCGAGGTCGATGCACGCCGCGTCGAGGAGGTCATCGCATTCGACGACCCGGCGGGCAATTCCGTCGAGGTGTTCCACGGCGCGGTACTCGACCACAGTCCGGTGGTGACGCCATTCGGTGCCAAGTTCATGACCGGAGCCCAGGGCCTGGGACACGTGGTGTTGCCTGCGGTGGACTTTCCCGGCCTGTTCGACTTCTACACGGAGACACTGGGTTTCCTGCCTCGGGGCGCGTTCCGGGTGCCTGCGCCGCCCGAGTTCGGCCCGTTGCGCGTCCGGTTCCTCGGCCTCAACGAGCGACATCACAGCCTGGCGATCTGTCCGGCGGCCACCCAGCGTGACCCTGGGCTGATCCACATGATGGTGGAGGTCGACTCGCTCGACGCCGTCGGCCAGGCGCTCGATCGAGTCAACAAGGACGGCTTCCAACTGTCGTCCACCCTCGGCAGGCACACCAACGACAAGATGGTGTCGTTCTACGTGCGGGCGCCTGGGGACTGGGACATCGAATTCGGCACGGAGGGCCTGCGCGTCGACGAAAGCCATTACACCGCAGAGGAAATCACCGCCGACAGCTATTGGGGTCACGAATGGGTGAGCGATCTTCCGGCGGCGATGCGGCCATGACCGACGTCTACCCCACGTCGGCAGATGACGTCCAGACCTGGGACCTCGAAGCCGACGTCGTGATCGCCGGGTACGGCATCGCGGGCGCGGCCGCGGCGGTCGAGGCCAGCTCGGCGGGTGCCGACGTGCTCGTCGTCGAGCGCACCGGAGGGTGGGGTGGCGCGGCCGCGATGGCCGGCGGATTCATCTACCTCGGCGGCGGCACCGCACTCCAGAAAGCTTGCGGCTACCACGATTCCGTCGAGAACATGCAGGCGTTCCTGAACGTGGCGATGGGTCCGGGGGCCGACGAGAACCGGATCGCCGACTACTGCGCGGGCAGCGTCGAGCACTTCGACTGGCTGGTCGGCTGCGGTGTCCCGTTCAAGCCGGAGTTCTGGGGCGAGCCTGGCTGGGAGCCACCAGGCGACCAGGGCCTGATGTTCACCGGCGGGGAGAACGCATTCCCGTTCAACACCGTCGCGCAACCCGTTCCGCGCGGCCACGTCCCGCAGATGGCCGACAAACAGGCTGGCGAGAAGAGCGGCGGCTACATGCTGATGAAGCCGTTGGTCGAGACCGCGACCGCGCTTGGTGTGCGGGCCGCGTACGACCTCAGGGCGGAGTCGTTGGTCGTGCAGCCCGACGGCCGAGTGGTGGGACTCATCGCGCATCAGTACGGCAAGCCGGTCGCCGTGCGGGCGCGCCGCGGCGTCGTGCTGGCGTCGGGCAGCTTCGCCTACAACGACGCGATGGTGAGGCAGTACGCCCCGCGACTGGCCGGCCGTCCCGCGGCGTCGATCGAGCAGCATGACGGGCAGTCCATCCGGATGGCCCAGGCGCTCGGTGCCGACCTGGCCCACATGGACGCCACCGAGGTGGCGTTCCTGATCGATCCGCAGCAGACCGTACGCGGAATCCTCGTCAACGGGCGGGGTCAGCGCTACGTCGCCGAGGACATGTACTCCGGCCGCATCGGGCAGGTCACGCTGTACCACCAGGAGGACACCGCGTACCTGATCATCGACGGCGATGCGCAGGAGCAGGCCATGGCCGCCACGTCGGCGACGCCCTTCCTCAAGCGCCCCGCGACATGGGTCTGCGACACCGTCGCCGAGCTGGAAGGTGAAATCGGCCTTCCTCCAGGGTCGTTGCAAGCGACGGTCAGCAGCTACAACGACGCCGCCGCGCGCGGCGAGGATCCACTGCTGCACAAGAAGCGGGAATGGCTCAAGCCCATCGGCACCCCGGTCGGGGCGATCGATCTGCGCGGCAGCTGCGCAGGCTTCACCCTCGGCGGTCTGCAGACCACCCTGGACGGCGAGGTGCTGCACGTCGCGGGCCAGCCGATACCCGGGCTCTATGCGGCGGGTCGGTGCACCGCGGGGCTGGCCGCCTGGGGTTACGCCAGCGGCGTCTCGCTGGGCGATGGCAGCTTCTACGGACGACGGGCGGGCCGCTCGGCCGCCAAGGGCTGACGCCCGAAAACCCGACCCCGCGCCGGCGCACCGGCGCGGGGCTTTCTGCGTCCGACACGAATCGCCGCACACGTGACAGCGGCCACATCCCTATGATACAAATAGCTATATTACTAATAGTCATATGTGACTGTCGTCGCAAGGAGCCGCCATGACCGTGCCCGCGGAACGCACCGAATCCACCACGCCCACTGCCGTCATCGATCGGGTGTCCCTGGTACTGGAAGCCTTCGACGGCCCCGGCCGACTCACCCTCGCGCAGCTCGTGCGGCGCACCGGACTCCCCCGGTCGTCCGCCCACCGCATGCTCGAACGGCTGGTCGCCTTGCGCTGGCTTCGACGCAGCGGACGGGACTACGAACTGGGCATGCGCCTCGTCGAACTGGGATCGCTTGCCGTGCACCAGGATCGCCTACACCGCGCCGCGACCCCCCTGCTCCACGAACTGCATCGCGCGACCGGCCTGGTGGTACACCTCGCGGTGCTCGACGAGTCCGACGTGGTGTACCTGGAGAAGATCGGCGACCGCATGGTCGCCGCGATTCCGACCAGGGTCGGTGGCCGCCAGCCTGCGCAGTGCACCGCCGTCGGCAAGGCGATGCTGGCGTATTCCGAGCACGAGAACGCCGTCGACTTCTCGGTCCGCCGCACCAGGTACTCGGTCAGCACCCGCGCACAGCTGACCCAGGAACTCGGGAAGGTCCGCATCCACGGCGTGGCCTTCGACCGCGAGGAGTCGTTGGCCGGATTCGGTTGCGTGGCAGCCCCCATCGGCGACATGGGCGACGTCGTCGCGGCGGTGTCCGTGTGCGGACCGATGAGCCACGTCAAGTTCGATCAGCGCCTCGTCGCTCCCGTGCGGATGGCGGCGATGAACATCTGGCGCAACGTCGAGGATGGACCGCGGCGAGTCACGCCAACACTTCAGCAGATGCGCCCGATGCGCGGCGGGCCTGCGCTGCAGTACGCATGAGCCTTACGAGCTAGTCGGTAGCGCTACGGTGTCGTCGACGACGCTCACGTCACCGCGGCGCACGGCGTCGGCGATGGAGCCCTTCAACTCGGCGCACGCGAGGAATACCCCGCGCGGTCCGTGAGCCGAGATCACGTCGGCCGCTCGACGCTCCGGGCAGGCTTGGTACGCGGTCGCACTCCACTGGATGCTGGTTTGGTGCCAACTACTCTTGCGCGCCAGTACCGTTGCGGCACAACGGCGACATTCGACGGGCACCATCGGGGCGTCGTCCAGCCGGTTGTCGTCGTGGATGCTCATGGCGCCGTTCCGGCCGCCAGGTTCGCCTCGATCTCCCTGTTCCAGTGTTCGGTCGGCCTGGTCGTGTCGATCTCGAACTCGAACCTGTCCACCATGTCGGAGGTCACGTCGGCCGCGTCGACGTAGAACTGTTCGTACCACCGCCGGAGTTGATACACCGGTCCGTCCTCCTCGACGAGCAACGGGTTGTCGATGCGCGCCTTGGTACGCCAGATGGCCACGTCCTGCTCGAAGCCCATCTTGACGAATTCACCCAGGCTGATGGCGGTCTGCATGGCCTCGTCAGCGGGTAGCGAATCGGATTTCTTCACGATGATGCCGTATTGCAAGACAAAGGAATTCGCGTCGATCGGATAGTGGCAGTTGATGAGTATCGTATGGTGGTCGGCCTCGGCATAGTGATAGATCAGATCGTCGATCATGAAGGACGGACCGTAGTACGACGCCACCGACGTCGTACCGAGCATGGCCGCCCCCTCGGTGCCGCCGAGATCTGGCCGGGAGCCCCCGTTCATGTACTGGGTGGCGACGTGGCCGGAGAAGATGTTCTTGAATTCCGTTGGGAGCGAGCCGTGTACGTAGAAGAAGTGCGCCATGTCGACGACGTTGTCGATGATCTCCCGGCAGTTGGTGTTGACGATCGTCGTGTACCAGTGCCAGTCGGTCCACTCCTCGCTCGTCGCACCCTCGATGCGCGGGATCGTCACCTGCTCGGGCGGCGCGTTGCCCTCCGGGTCGTTCCAGACGAACAACATCCCGTCCTGTTGCATCGTGGTCCACGTCGCGGTGCGGGCCAGTCTCGGCACTCGGCGGGCATAGGGCACGCTCTTGCACCGCCCGTCGCCGCCCCAACGCCAGTCGTGGAACGGGCACGCGAGCTCGTTGCCCTTGACCGTGCCCTGCGTGAGGTCGCCGCCCATGTGTCTGCAATACCCGTCGAGGACATTGATCCGATCGTCCGAACCGCGAAACACGACGAGCCGCTGGCCGAAGGCGTTGATGGCGTGGGGCGTGCCGTCGCCGAGGTCATTGACGAGGCCGAGGCAATGCCATCCGCGGGCGAACCGAGTTGGTGCGGCCTCGGCTTCGATGAATCGGATGTCGTCGGTGTCCGCCTGCAGTGTCATGTCAAGACCGTCCTAGGTGCCTAATGTGCTCAGTGGGCTGTCTCCTCGATTGAACCGCTCAAACCGCAACGAGGACAGGGCCGTGTTCCGCTCATCAGGAACTCCGCTCGAGTTTCCGCCAACCAGGCCTAACGTCAGGTCACATGACTGCACCCAGCATGACGATCCCGACCGGGCTGACCGTCGACGACACCACCGTCGACCTGCTCGTCGTGGGCTCAGGGACCGGCATGGCCGCGGCGCTGGCTGCGCACGAGGCCGGACTGTCGGTGTTGATCGTCGAGAAGTCGTCCTACGTCGGTGGTTCGACCGCCCGATCGGGCGGTGCGCTCTGGCTACCCGGCAGCCCCGTGCTGCGGGAAGCCGGCGCCGGTGACACCGCGGAGCGGGCCGATACGTACCTCAGGTCGATCGTGGCCGATACCGCGCCGAGCGAGCGGTCCGAATGCTTCGTGGAGCAGCTGACCGCAACGGTGAACATGCTGCGGCGCATGACGCCGATGAAGTTGTTCTGGGCTAGGGAGTACTCCGACTACCACCCCGAGGCGCCGGGCGGCAGCGCAGCCGGGCGGACCTGCGAGTGCCGACCGCTCGACACGTCGGTGCTCGGCGATTACCTCACCCGGCTGCGTCCCGGTGTCTTGGAAGCCAAGGTGCCCATGCCGACCACCGGAGCCGACTACCGCTGGATGAACTTGATGGCCAGGGTGCCTCGCAAGGCGATTCCGGCCATCGCCAAGCGGCTCGCGCAGGGCGTGGGCGGCCTATTGCTGGGCAGGCGCTACGCCGCAGGCGGCCAAGCCCTCGCTGCGGGGCTCTTCAGTGGCGTGCTCGACGCGGGCATCCCGATCTGGACGGACACCACGCTGGTCGGACTCATCGAGGAAAGCGGTCACGTGACGGGGGCGGTCGTCGAGCAAGGCGACAGGCGGATCACCGTGTCGGCGCGCCGCGGGGTGGTGCTGGCTGCGGGTGGCTTCGACCACGACATGGAGCTGCGCTGGAAGTTCCAGTCCAGCGCGCTCGGGTCCGGGCTCAGCCTCGGGGCGGAAACCAACACCGGCGACGCGATCCGCATCGCGCAGGAGCTTGGCGCGGGACTGGACCTGATGGATCAGGCCTGGTGGTTTCCCGCAGTGGCTCCGTTGCCCGACCACGCTCCCGCCGTCATGCTCGCCGAGCGCTCGTTGCCCGGTTCGCTGATCGTGAACCAGGACGGCGAGCGGTTCATCAATGAGTCGACCGACTACATGTCGTTCGGTCAACGCGTGCTGGAACTCGGACGTGCGGGCACGCCCGTCGAAACGATGTGGATCGTCTTCGACCAGAAGTATCGCAACGGCTACGTGTTCGCCGCCGAACTGTTCCCGCGCATGGCGATTCCCCGATCCTGGCATGACGCCGGAATTGCCTGGCGCGCGGACACGCTCGTCGAACTGGGCGGGCGGATGGCGGTGCCCGAAGCACGCTTCGCGGAGACGATGCGCAGGTTCAACGAAGCGGCGCACGCCGGGATCGACGGCGACTTCCATCGCGGGGAGAGCGCGTACGACCGCTACTACGGCGACCCCACGATCACTCCGAACCCCAACCTCCGCCCGCTCGAGCGGGGACCGTTCTACGCGGTCAAGATGGTGCTGAGCGATCTGGGCACCTGCGGCGGACTGCGCGCCGACGACCGGGCGCGAGTGCTCCGTGAGGACGGGACGGCGATCGACGGGCTCTACGCGATCGGCAACACCGCGGCCAACGCTTTCGGGGACAAGTATCCGGGGGCGGGCGCAACGATCGCGCAGGGTCTGGTGTTCGGCTACATCGCAGGCACCGACGCGGCCAAGCTCTGACGACTCAATCCGAGGCTAATCCTGGTCCTCGGCATCAGCTTTCTGCTCGATCTCGTACCAGAATTCCGGTGCAGGCCACGGCACTTCGCGTCGTCCGACTTCACCGGGGAAGGTCGCCTCGGCCTCGTCCAGGTCCTTGATCATCTGCAATGCCAGCTCACGCTCTCCTGCGTAGTAGCGCTCGGCCCACTGAAGTGCCACGCGCGCATACGCCCACGCGGGATCCGCTGCCGACCAACGGGCGTCCTTCGCGGCCTTGCGCTGCATCTCGTCGGCGTAGGCCACGTGCTCGTTGAGGATCTCCTTGAGCCGGGCCGGATTGGTCAGATGGCCGAACGTGACCCGGAGCAGCGGGCTGTGCTTGAGCACCGGCGGGTCCACGGGCGCCTCGTCGGCCCATCGCGTCACCGCATCCAACCCAGACTCGGTGATCTTGTAGAGCCGACGGCTACGCGCGCCGCCCGAGTGGTCGACCCTGGAGGTCACCAAGCCCAGCTGCTCCAACTTCTTCAGTTCGGAGTAGATCTGGCTGTAGGCCGGACTCCCGTAGAAGAAGCGCATGCTCCAATCGATGTACTTGCGGATGTCGTAGCCCGACAGCTCGTGCTCATACGACAGCATGCCCAGCAGCGCCCAGCTGGTCGCTGTGAGATTCGGCTCGCCCCGCTGGTTGCCGTCGTCCACTTCGCCAGCGTAACAATGCTGGTCAGCCGTGTCGGGCGACTAACCGCTGGCCGGGACGCCGCGTCACTCCGGCTGAGCGAACCGCAGATGGTTTCCGGACGGGTCGATGACGGTCATGGTTGGGCCACCGGGCCCGTCGGGTTCGATGCCGGGCGCTGAGTAACCATGTTGCTGCGCGCGCAACTCGGCGTTCAGCGCAGCGACGTCGTCGACCGGTATCCACAGCACGGTGTTCGGACTGCCGTCGCCGTAATGCTCGGACAGGTGGATGACCGCCTCGGACCGGCTTACCTGAACGTAGAGCGGAAAATTAGGCTCGAAGCGATGTTCCCAGTCGTTGGCGAAACCCAGGTAACCGCAGTAGAAGTCGAGCGTCGCATCGACGTCGAACATGCGCAGCACCGGCACCGGTGGACCGATGCGCACCGGACTAGTCGACCTGGTGAGCGACGTGATCGCCGACTGCGGCACCGAGGGCGGCAATCCAGCCCGTGATCCGGCGGGCGACGTGCTGATCGGTGAGTCCGACATCGGTGAGCACCTCACTGCGCGAGGCATGTGCCTGGAACTCCTGGGGAACGCCGAGGTCACGGCACGGCACGTCGATCTCGTTGGCGCGCAAGGCCGCCGACACCGAGCACCCGATACCGCCGTGCACGCCGTTGTCCTCGAGGGTGACGACGAGCTTGTGCGCAGTGGCCAGCTGTCCGATGAGCTCGGGCACTGGAAGCACCCACCGCGGGTCGACGACCGTCACGCCGATGCCCTGATTGCGCAGGCGCTCAGCCGCCGAAAGGGCCATCACCGCGAACGGTCCGACGGCCACCAGCAATACGTCCTCCGACAGGCCGTCCGCCGGTACCGCGAGCACGTCGACTCCCGACCGTCGCTCCATCGCCGGGATGTCCACTCCCACATCACCCTTCGGGAACCGAATGGCGGTGGGTCCATCCTTGACATCGAGCGCCTCGCCGAGTTCCTCGCGCAGTCGCGCGCCGTCGCGCGGGGCGGCGACCCGCATGCCTGGCACGATCCCAAGCATCGAGAGGTCCCACACGCCGTTGTGGCTTGCGCCATCGGGTCCGGTGACGCCTGCGCGGTCGAGCACCATCGTGACGGGCAGCCGGTGCATCGCAACGTCCATCATCAGCTGATCGAACGCGCGGTTGAGGAACGTCGAGTAGATCGCGACGACGGGATGCATGCCACCCATCGCGAGGCCCGCCGCCGACGTCATCGCGTGCTGCTCGGCGATGCCCACGTCGAAGAATCGATCGGGATACCGCTGCCGGAACGCACTGAGCCCCGTCGGCCCCGGCATCGCCGCGGTGATGGCGACCACGTCGCGGCGTTTCTTCGCGAGCTTGATCAGTTCCTCGGAGAACACCGACGTCCATCCGGGCGCCGACACTGACGCCGACAACCCGGTGAGCGGGTCGATGACCCCGGTGGAGTGCATCTGCTCGGCCTCGTCGGACTCCGCAGGCCCGTAGCCCATGCCCTTGCGGGTGACGACGTGCACGATCACCGGCGCGTTGAAGCCGCGGGCGTTGCGCAGGGCCATCTCGACCGCGTGTTCGTCGTGACCGTCGATGGGTCCGACGTACTTCAGTCCGAGGTCGGTGAACATGACCTGCGGAGACAAGGCGTCCTTGATTCCCACCTTGACGCTGTGCATGCACTGGTAGCAGAGCTCGCCAATCAGCGGCACGTTCCGCACGGCCTTGCGACCCTCTTCGAGGATCCGCTCGTAGCCCGGCTGCAGCCGCAGCGCCGCGAGGTGGTCGGCGAACCCGCCGATGGTTGGCGCATAGCTGCGCCCGTTGTCGTTGACGACGATCACGACGGGTCGACGTTCGGCGGCGATGTTGTTCAGCGCCTCCCAACACATTCCGCCGGTGAGTGCACCGTCACCGACGACGGCGACCACGTGCCGGTTGCGATGTCCATTCAGTTCGAAGGCCTTCGCGAGGCCGTCGGCGTACGACAACGCGGTGCTTGCGTGGCTGGATTCGACCCAGTCGTGCTCGCTCTCGGCGCGCGACGGATATCCCGACAGCCCGCCCTTCTTGCGCAGGTTGTCGAATTCCGGGGACCGCCCCGTCAGCATCTTGTGCACGTACGCCTGGTGACCGGTGTCGAAGATGATGGGGTCGTGCGGCGAGTCGAAGACCCGGTGCAGGGCCAGCGTCAACTCGACGACGCCGAGGTTGGGTCCCAGGTGTCCACCGGTGGCAGCGACCTTGTGGATCAGGAACTCGCGGATCTCTTCAGCCAGCTCCGTTAGCTGCGACTGGGAAAGGTGCTGCAGATCGGCGGGACCGCGGATCTGTTCGAGCATCCCGATAGTTTACGCACGGGAGCTGGCGGCAGTCCCGTCAAGGTTCGTAGACATCGGGCACGCCGTCGTGGTCGGAGTCGGCGAGCTCACGCTCCTGAATGCGCCGGTAAGCGGCGTTGCGGCTGACCAGGACCACCGCGGCGAGCACGCCGGCGACGACCGATCCCGTCAGCACGCCGATCTTGACGTCGGCGGCGGTCACAGTCCCGTAACCGAATGCCAGCTCGCCGATGAGCAGCGACACGGTGAACCCGATGCCTGCCAACAGC
>Ga0193717_1001055_pt1 | contig 17336 bp, 21 predicted proteins | sample U2c2metaG_FD_145900 | JGI IMG/M metagenome (GOLD analysis project Ga0193717, IMG submission 145900) | Soil microbial communities from a riparian zone of the East river system, Colorado, United States - U2c2 | ecosystem: Environmental > Terrestrial > Soil > Riparian zone | place: USA: East River... | reverse complement strand
CTTCCTGTTCGGCGCATCGATCGTGCCGTTGGTTTCGGCATCGACGCACGTCGTCGCCGACGACCGGCGCACGCGCAAGCTGCTGCTGAACCGCGCCGAGATCGACGAGTTGATCGGCGCGATCGAGCGCAAGGGTTACACGCTGGTGCCGCTTTCGCTGTACTGGAAGAAGAACCGGGTCAAGGTCGACCTCGGCGTCGCGCGCGGCAAGCAGGAACACGACAAGCGTGATACCGAGAAGGAGCGCGACTGGAATCGCGAGAAGCAGCGCGTGATGCGGGCGAAGAACCGGTCGGCGTGATCATAGGGTGGGCCTTGGCCCACCATTCGAGACGCCATCAAAACGGTGGGCCGAGGCCCACGCTATAAACCTGGCGGGATGTAACCGAAACGCGCCATCTGCTCGCGATGCGCACCGATGACGCGCTGAACCTGCTCGCGACTCAACGCCTCGCGCCACTGATTCATCTTGCCTTCGCGAAAGAATCGCGAAGCCTTGTCCGACACCTCGATGAAGCCGTGCTTCTTTTCCATCGATGAGAGGCTGCGAAACGCCGCGTGCTGGACCGCGCGTTCGATGCGCACGCGGTCATGACCCAGGTTGACCAGGCGCGCGACCCTGGCAAAATGCTTGGCCGGCTTCTCGATCAGATCCTCATAGCGCAGCACGAGAACGCGTTCGCTGGCCAGATCGGCCCAGCCTTTCACGTGCAGCGACCACGAGCCGAGGATCTGCGTCACGAACATCGCGTTGTTCTCGGTCGCGACCTGTTCGTTGCCGAGCCGTTCGATCGCCTCGTCGATACCGATGCCGAAGTGATGCGTCATGCTGACCGCGACATCGAGCGGATTGCGCACCACATAGATCGCGCCCGAAGTCACCGCCGGATTGTGCAGCGGATGACCGTCGAACGAGCCCGCGTAGTTGTGCGATTTCACGAACCGCGTGCCGCGCGCGTTCGCGGCAATCGCGGCATGCACCTGCGGGCGCAGCGCCGCGATTTCGGCGAGATCGAGTTCCGTGCTCGGCCGGCCGGCGATCGCGCTGTAGATTTCGGGCCTCGCCTCGTCTTCGCAATAGCGCGGCAGATCGTTGAGCGGCACCGGCTCGCTGCGGTTCGCAACCAGATTGGCGAGGAACGCGCGGATCCAGGTGTTGCCCGATTTCGGATACGAGGCCAGCCAGACGATATTGCCCATGCGCCGAGTCGTCGATGAAAGCCGCGCATGCTAGCAGGCCAGACTTGATTTCCCGAGCCCGCACCGCCACCATGCTGCTGTCCCCGGGGGCGATCGGTTTCGACGGGGGCCGTGAAATCGCCTGGAGCATGCCGAGGGCGTCATCTTCCTCGTTAATCCGGTGGCAAAAAACTCAGACGCCAACGACGACGTCTACGCTGTAGCCGCTTAAGGCTTAAGCCCCGAACCCACTTGTGCCTGTGCTCGTGGATGTAGGGTCACTATCACGGGATCGCTGCTGGTTGCCGTCTGTCGGCCAGCGGTTAACCCAAAACGGACTGGTCCTTCGGTGCGCTTCGCACACCGTGTTGCCGCGGGACGAGATCCAAACGGTGCGCTAAGCATGTAGCGCCGGGGACGTAACGCCTTCGGACGGGGGTTCAATTCCCCCCGCCTCCACCATCTAAGAGTCTGAAAATCCTTGTAAACCAAGGCGTGAAGGGCTAAAAGCATCACCCGTAACACCCAAGCAGCTGTTACGGGAGCGCCCTTCAAGATGTGTCTTCAGACCAACATTGCCCGACGCGGAGCTGTCTACTACGTCCGCGTCGGGCTTCCCGCCGAACTGATCCAAGCACGCGCCGCCGCAGGGCTATCGCGGCGTGTCGAAGTCAGTAAATCCCTCTCCACCAAAGACACCAAAGAGGCCCGCAGAATCGGGCCTGTCGTGATCGCTCGACTGCAAGCTGGATTTGAGCGCGAGTTGATTTCATTGAAGCGCGGCGATGCTCCGCAGGACGAGTCAGCGCGGCGACTCCACAAGCCCAAGCAAGCCGACATTGATGCACTCGCATGGGAGATGCTTCGCACTGATCTTCGCGACGACGACCGCGAACGCTCCAACGAGCCGAGCACGGAGCGGCGCGCAGAGCTGATCAGTCGCATTCGGCAGAAATCTTCGGCGATAGCTGCCGAGATCACGGAGTCCAAGCGCGCGCTGCTGATCGCCATCTCTGAGTCGATCGAGGAACTGACCGAGCTAGACGGCGCGAGCATGAGAAAAGAAACGCGCGCGATCGAGCGGAAAGAGATCGCAAGGGTGAACTCGCGCGAAGCCTTCGGCGATCTTGCCGAGGCGATCATTCGCGAGCGCGGCTGGGACGTGATGCCCGACTCCCCCGACTTCCTGCGCCTGTGCCGGGTGCTCGGTAGCTCGCGCCAGCACTCCTTGAAGGCGATCGCGGCACGCGATGAAGGCGACTTCCTGTCATCACTTGCAAACCCTGAGGCGCCTACGCGGATCGCCAGCGTGACGACGATCAAGAGCAAGGCGAAGCCCGGCGAGTCCCTGCGCGACCTCCTGCCGCAATACCTCAAGGAAGAAGGCGCTGGGCTCTCCAGCGAGGAGCTACTCAAAAAACAAAAAGTCGTCGATCTGTTTTCCGAGCACCTGGGGAAAGACAGAGTCGTCGCCACGATCACGCGAGCCGATGTCCGCAACTTCAAGCGCGCGCTGGAACACTGGCCGCGCACTGCCAACAACCAGACCAAGTTCAAGGGCAAGGACTTCAACACGATCGTTGAGCTGAACCGCCAGCTCGGCGGCCGAACGATCGGACCCGCGACAGTCAATAACTATCTCTCATCACTCGGCGGATTCTTCAATTGGTTGTTCGCGAACGACTACGCGACCGAGCCGAAGATCACGCAGGGTCTACTGGTCAAGCACAACAAGGCCGAGCACACCCGCGAGCCCTACAGCGAGGCTGATCTACAAGCGATCTTCGCGCTGCCAGTGTTCACGGGCTGCAAAGCATCGGATGATCCGCACACACCCGGTGACGCCCGCGTTGTCGACTGGCGATTTTGGATTCCAGTGGTCGCCCTGTACTCGGGCGCACGGCTCGGCGAGATTGCACAGCTGCGCACCCAGGACGTGCGGCAAGTCGGCGGGCACTGGACACTGCACATCACGGACGACGGCGAGGGGATGGAAGTCAAGACCAAGGGCAGCGTTCGTGTCGTGCCGGTCCATCCCGAACTTGTCCGGCTGGGGCTTCTGATCTATCAGACGCGCGTCGCGGACGCTCCCTGAGTTGGTTCAGAACGAGCATGGCCGGTTCGCGGGCAGCGTCAGCAAGTGGTGGAGGAAGTATCTGCGCCGCTTCGGCATCACGGGCAACGCCTACCGTTTCCGGCACTCGTTCGCCGACGCCCTGCGCAGTGCGGGCTACATGGACGACGAGATAGGGCCGCTACTCGGGCACAAGAAAGGATCGACCACAGAGCGCTACGGCAGTCTGCCCCAGGTCACTGTCGATCGTCGCGCGCAGATGGTCGCCGACGTGAAGCATCCTGTCGCGCTGTCGGCGCCGGTGTCCTGATGTCGGCGATGGCCTCAGGCCTCGCATGCCGCTGCATCCGTAATTAGTTAATAAGTTACCATCGCCATCAGGGGTCAACAGGCTGGGGGCTACATGCTCAACTCCGCGCTCAAGATCGTGCTGACGATCGCCATCGTCGGCACCCTCAGCTACGCGTGCTTCTACTTGGAGCGGCAGCACTCCGAAGTACGTGCCGTCTGGGACGCCGCATACAACAGCTGCGTTGCCCGCGCCAAGGAAACGGCAGAATCTTGCACGTTGGAGACTGCATTTAGATTGCGCCGGGCTGCTCCGGGTGGTGAGTAGGGCTTGCGCCACAGGCGACCGTAGGCATTATCACTTCGATTGTGAGCTTGATTTTGGCTGTCGTCTTCTGGCGTCTAGCAACGCTTCAAGCACAAACTGCTCAAGTCACTCTCAACGAGACGCAAAGCACTCTCAACGAGATCAAGGACAAAATATTGTCCTGGCAAAATGACATGAACAAAGCGGCGATCAATCTGATCGAAGCACGACCCGAGGTCATTGCACAGAAGGTATCGCTCGAAGAAGCCAAGAGTAGTTCGGACTTCGTGGCGCGAATCGCCGGACAAGTCGAGTCACTGCTTTCCGAGCTAAACCCGGACTCCGCCGGATACAAGCTAGCAGCCATCAAAGAGCTACTAGACCACCAGAGAAATCTAGTTCTTGGCAGCGAGCAAATCAAAGCAAACCTCATCGCTCAATCGAAGGCGCCGCCGCCAGCAGCGTTGCAGTAGACCACCTTCAAGCTCCGGCAATTCCCAAGGCAGGTCGCTTATGTAAGCGCTTGTGGCAGTTTTTATGTACTAGAGCTACAATATCCACATGTATACGCTTGTCGTCGATGAACGACTGGCGAAATATACCCCTTCTGCTGACCGCCAAGCCCGCAAGGTTCGCGCGTGAAGCATGCCGGCGCCGATCCCAGCGCATGGCGCAAGGGCAGCGAGGGCTTCTTTCGCTTTCTGGCCGACGTGCAGCCGCGCGTCCGCGATGGTCGCGGCGGGTTCGTGCCCTACAACCCGACCGGCGCCATGCGCGACGCGATCGCCGCCGGCATCGATGGCGATCTCGCAAATTAGGAGCGGCGAGATTAACTGCCTGCCGGTAGGGAGGCCGTCTGGCTCTGGGGGAGAGAGAGGGATTGGATTGCAATCCTGCGGTGAGGCCCTCTCAAGGGTCGAGCAGACCGGCTCCTGTGTCCTGGGCTGTGTCCCGATTTTAGCAGACGGTCCAAGTAGCGCCGAACTCAGCCTGGTAGCCTGGGGCCCCCGCCCCGTCACGAGCACCAGATGGCATCCCTCAGCGATCTCACCGACCCCGCCGCAGTTCGCCAAGCGATTGCCGAGTTCGACCAGCTGGGACGTTCCGCTTTCCTGAGTCGCTACGGTTTCGCCCGATCGCGCGAGTACATGCTGCTGGGACCCTCTGGCAACCTCTACGACAGCAAGGCGATCGTCGGGGCCGCTTTTGGTGTGCAGCATCCCACACGTGGGCCGCTGACCTCTGGCGACTTTGTTGGCGGGGAGGCGACCGTTGAACGCAAACTGCGTGACTTGGGCTTCGACGTCGTCCGCGTCGGCGAGTCATGGTCACGCGACGAAGTGGAGTTGGCCGTCGCCGACTACTTCGCCATGTTGTCCCTTGAGGCGGCAGGCATGCCTTTCAACAAGTCCGAACACAACGACGAGCTACGTGGGCAGCTGCGGAATCGATCGAAGGCCTCGATCGAGCTGAAGCACCAGAACATCAGCGCCATCTTGGAGGAGCTCGGGGTTCCACGCATTCGAGGATACAAGCCGCGCTCAAACGTGCAGGAACTCCTTCGCGAAATTGTTCACACAGCGGTCGTCGCACGACAAGGTGAACTTGAGAAGGTTATCGACGACCTAGAGCACTTTCATCCCGCCGCGTCGCCCTCCTACGTAGCGGCCTTGGTCGATCCACCGGACGTCCTAGACATGCCGCCTCGTGCTCGCGTCCGCCTCGCTCGCAAGTGCGACTATGCAGCGCGCGATGAATGCAATCGGACGCTGGGCCGAGCGGGTGAGGAATGGGTAGTCGGCTTCGAACGGTTCCGGCTGGTCGGTGGTGGGCGACAGGACCTGGCAGAACGAATTGATTGGGTCGCGGACCGAATCGGCGACGGCATGGGTTACGACGTGCGGTCCTTCGAGCTCGAGGATGCACTGCGTTACATAGAAGTGAAGACCACCAGCGGGCCCGCCACGACTCAGTTCCTTGTGTCAGAGAACGAGGTCGAGTGTTCAAAGGAGCTGGGCGATGCCTTCTGCCTCTACCGCGTGTTCGATTTCCGCGAGAGCCCTCGTTTGTTCATCCTCCGGGGAGAACTGGATCGGCACGTCTCACTGTCGCCGACGAACTTCCGCGCGCGCTTGAGATCCGCTCGTGCTACTTGACGTACTGGACCACTCTACGTTCCCCGAGGAAGTCAGCGCGAAGATCGAGCAGCATCGCGAGCTATTTGCCGACTGGAGTCGACCAGGCCCTGAAGGCCCACACCGCTTCAGCGCTCGCGAACACGATGCCGCGTACGGCGAACTCTGCGAAGCCCTACGCGCGCACTCGATTCGTGGTTGGCATTGCACGCGGTTGACTGAAGACGAAATTTCCCGCGTTGCAACGTTGGGCTTGAAGCCTCTAAACGTTGTGTTCCTGCAAGAGCGGATCGACTCGGCCGCGTCAGCGGGCCTCATACCTGCGGGAATTGCAGAACGTCTCCGCACGACGCACCAGGCGAACGAGAGCAACCGCGCAGGCCGAATCTGGTTCTGCCTACACCTGCCAAGGGAAGCCGGCGAGGACGGGCTACGCCGACTGCTTGGCACGTGGGGCGGTGAGGCTCTCTACAATTCCCATGAGGAAGACGCAGAGGTGCTATCTATCCTTCGGTCCTTGGGAAAGCCGTGTGTGGTGGAAGCTGATCTGCCAATCCCTTCCCTCAATAGCGCCTGGCGAGTGGCAACGGCTCTTGTCAGGTCTGACCTGATCATGCGCGGAGTGCCCACCGATCTACCGCACGGGCCAGAGGACTTTGCCACCCAGTGTATCGAGCCGCCCGGGCTGCGTCGCGTCGTAGAACTCGCGCACGCAGATTTCGAAGCGCTCGTGGGCTGCGGGTCCTGGACTTCGCCCCTACGCTAGCCTTTCACCCGACCGCGCGACCTCACGTCGAAGTCAGTGAGGGATTGGATTGCAATCCTGCTGTAGCGTCCCTCCCAAGGGTCGAGCAGACCGCCTCCTGTGTGTCCTGGGCTGTGACCCTATCGTTTATAGCAGTGGGCAGTAAGAGTGTCGGGCCAAGCCGTGATGAGGCAATCACGGCGGCAAACGTGCGCGCCAGTCAAATTTCCAGCCGCTAGGCGAACGGTGGCGCACGTCCCAGTGCCTGACCTTGCAAGATGACGGTGCACCAGCGACGAGCGCGGGTGATAGCGTTGTATAAGAGCCGCCGTCTATGTTCGGCATCGCCGCCGATCTGAAATGGCCATAGCACGACGACCCCTTCGAACTCCCTATTTTTCGCCTGTGGGACGGTCATGGCGGTTAGCTGCATCGTCCGATTCCCGACGTGCTGGCGGTGCGCACTCGCATGACGAGTTAGGGCAGCCATTAGGTCGACACGAGTGATGAAAGCAATGCCTCCCGCGCGTTGCTGGCGTCGAAGCCAGACGATCGTCTGGCGAACAGGAGGAGCTTGATCGAGCGCCGATAGCGCCTCGATAGCCGAAGGCACAAGGGCAGGGTCATCAACTCTCAGTCCATCAACCATGCGGGCGACATCTGCATCGATGGAAGCATCCCAGTGGATCGTGTACGGGCCGTTCCCCTGCGAACCGCATGCTTGCTGCCCGACTCGAGCTACAACCTCCCGCGCGAAACCTCCCGCTAGAGACGGCGTGATCACAGCAACATTCCCGCCCCTACTCCATGCAATCGCGTTGGCGAGGTATGCCGCTGCCATCGGAATACGCGCTGCTGTCAGAATTCGAAACGCACCTCGCGTCGCGGGAGGATCACCAGCCCGTACTGTCGCCGCAGCGCGGAGCAGACCGTCCTCACGTGTCCGATGCACTCCCTCTAGTACGGCAGGCTCACAGACTTCACGAATCCAGGCGACACCGGGGTTAGGTCGCAAGTCTTGGACGAGGCACTGAAACTCGTCCGCGGCGATAAGCAGGGTCGTCGATTGCGCGACGGCGCGGATCATGCGGAGGCGCTGCGGCCTCAGGTCTTGAGCTTCATCGACAACGATGATGGGAAAGCTTGCTGCCAACCAGCTGCGGACTTGGTCCTGTTCAAGTAGAAGACCGGCTGCATCGCACTGTGCGTCGAACTGGTCAAATCCCAGTTCTGGCACCCCGAGGCTGCGCGCGAGGCCGCGCCAGCGTCGCGTGAGACGTTGAGCGAAACTGTCGATCGTCACACACACGTCCGCGCTTCGAAGGCCTCCCTCAGCCCGCAGTCGTTCGTGCAACCGCTTGCGGGCTCCGTGCATAAACGTCAGTGCCAGCACCCGCTGGCCTTCTCGAAGGGGATCTCGCGCCTTGGCCTCTGCTAGCGCGTTCATGAGACTGACGGTCTTGCCCGACCCAGCCACACCCTCGAAGGCCGACACCGTCATGGGCGAAATACGAAAGTGGGTTGATCAGAATCAGCGCGAACGAAACGCTGGTGATTCTGACCGAGGATGGTCGCACAGATCGCATCCAGCAATTCGTGGGCGCGATGTCTACCGCCCTCTGAGTCGGCGATGGCCTGAGCTATCGCTTCGTAGGCAATCTGGTCCTGCTTGAGGCCGTTGTGTTGCCGCTCGTTGCTCTTCAATCTCTGCACTAGCGCCTCCACCGATGCGGGGGCCGGAGCAATCGTTCTGGCAACATCGGCGAGGACCCTCACGCTATCTGCTTCAACGATCCACCCCACAACGTCCTCGATGGTCCAATCGTCGGGCCATCTCAGAATCGCGTGCGGTCCTTGGGCCTGTACTGCAAGTGCTTGCACGTAACCCCTACCCTCCGCGTCGCCATCCACTAGGGCAGCAACGCGCGGGTGAACTGGACGAAGGGCACGAACGGTAGCTTCGACCGCGGCATCATGGGTCGGCACAACGCCTACGTGGCTGCCGAAGCGGCATCGGTCCTGGCCATCCCAGGCTTGCGCCATATCAACGGCGCGTCCCAGCAGCTTCAACCAATCCCAGTCGATTCGCCCTTCCGGCACTAGGACGACGTCATGCATCAGCGCAGCGATCGTGTCGACGCGGCTCAGCTGAAAGAGTTTGCGGATCGCGTTGGGTGCTTCGAGCGTCAACCGATTCTCGATAAGCCGCTCTGAGGTCAAGACACCCCCAGCGTTGCGCAAGATGCTCACGGAGGTGGGCTCGGACATTGCAGCCACCATGGGCGAATGGGTCGAGACAAACGTCTGTGTTGAGAGCCCTTGAATTCGATGGACCAGCTGCCGCTGCAGGGGTGGGGGCACATGAAGCTCAGGCTCTTCCAAGGCCATCCAGAAACCCTCTCCTGCCGCAGCCCGCTGCCTGCCAAATTGGAATAACAACAGCAGGTGTTGCAATGAGACCAGGCCGCTCCCATGCCTTCTCGCAGGTAGCGGGATCAATGCGTCTCCCTGAGCGTAGTGCGGCACGACGGCCTCCAAAAGGCCCTGGCTGTCCGTCGCGGTGACGCGCAAATGAAGCGTTGGTGCCGTAGTGAAAAATCCAGCGAGCTCCTCATTCAAGCGTGTGACGATCGGCTGCAAGCGATCGTCGGCTTCTAGAGGATGCTCGGGCTGTCGCAGGCGATCTCGCTCGGCGAGGACTGACTCAGCGGGCTGCGCTGCTGCAGTAGAAACCACCCTCCGAAAAAGCTCTGACCCGAATGAAACGACCTTGTCCCAGGTTCGAGTCGCTGGCACCAAGAAAAACCCAATGTCCCTGATCAAGCTTACAGGGACGCCGACGCGGGCCTCGTCCAAGAAGATGTCGCCCATTTCCTCGTCGTCGTAGAAGTAACGCGCGGTCTCAACTTCGAGTTCTGGGCGGTCGAAACGCGCACAAAATGCGATCTGGCATGCAAGCGACCACCCTGGTTCATCGCGCATCGCCGATACCACGCCGCCCGCAGCGTTCCACCACTTTGGCACCGCGCGATCGTCGCGAAACCAGTCGGGGTGAACATCTGGGTCATCATGTTCAAACCCCGTGATCGTCGCGACCAGGAGGATCCGGTCCCTGGGCTGAGGATCGCCGCCGTAGAAGTCGTGCTCCGTCAGAGGGCGAATGAGGCGATCTCGTCCGAATAGCAGTGCAAGCGCCTCGATGATCGTCGTCTTGCCGCAGTTGTTAGGACCGACGAGCACCGTGTGTTTGCCGAACTTGATACGGCCAGTACGCACACCGCGAAAATTCTCGATGCGAAGGTCAGCTAGTTGCATTTCCCGCCCCCGTTCAGCGACGCATAAGAGTATAGAAATGGACCATCCGTACATAGCCCGCTCTGTGCGTGCTCAAGGGCCTAGTACGGATGGTCCTCATCCAGACAGGCAGCACGGCAGTCCGCTAGCATTTTGTCAAATCTAAACGCTCGGATAGGGCCGACAAATGCAGCTAGGAGCCAGCCAGTGACGCGTCGAGCCATCGCATACTTCAGGGTCAGCACCGCAGAGCAAGGGCGCTCGGGGCTCGGTCTGGACGCTCAGAAGCAGGCCGTGAACGCCTACGTCGGGGGAGTGGGCCTCGATCTCGTCGGCGAGTATCAGGACGTCGAGTCTGGCAAGCGCGACGACCGACCAGAGCTTCAGCGTGCCATAGCACATGCGAAGCGCTGCAAAGGCATCTTGGTCATCGCAAAGCTCGATCGCCTCAGCCGCAAGGTCTCGTTCGTCTCGAACCTGATGGAAGCCGGGGTGCAGTTCGTCGCCGTCGACAACCCCTCGGCGAACGAGCTGACCATTCACATTCTGGCAGCAGTCGCACAGGCCGAGTGCAAGGCGATCGGCGAGCGGACCCGCGCAGCTCTCGCTGCTGCTCGCGCGCGAGGGACACCGCTCGGCAACCCGAACATCGGCGTCGCCCGCCCGCTTGCCTTGAAGGCGATCAGGGAGCGCTCCACGGGCTTTGCGTCGAACACGGTCCCGCTCATTCGAGACCTTCGCGCCGCGGGCTGCATCTCCCTGCAGAGCATCGCGAACGCGCTCAACACGCGCGGGGTCAAGACCGCGAGGAGTGGCGCGTGGACGGCTACGGCAGTACGGCGCGTGCTGATGCACGACTGCGCACGGCCGATAGTGTGATCCCGGCCGACGAGTAGCATTCGCCACAAGTGTAAGCCGGAGATAGGCGAGTTGCGAACGCCATCACGATTAGACTTCTTCTCCCCGCGGACTAGGCCGCCTTCCAGCGCCTACAATTTCCGGGTGCGTACTTAAGACCCCACGCACTCTAAGAACCTAGGCTCAGCGGGCGACCGCACTGCCGAACATCTAGCAGCATCCAGGTCAGCCCACCGACCAACGATGCCCTCCTCGCGCATGACGGATAACGGTGTGGCGCGCGGTTGTAGCCAGCGATGGCACGCGAACACGGATCCGACGAAGCAACCCGTGCAGCACCACGGTGTCGGTGAGCTGACCTTGAGCCTCAACCACTAGGGTGTCAGCGATACAGAAGGTGCAAGTGGTAGTCCCCTTACGCAGCAAGGCGTCGGGGCATGGGCACCCAATCCGATCAAGTGAGTGCTTCCTGCTCACCGGGTTGGGAGCTTATTGCCCCTAAGCAGCAAGGGAAAGGGAGAAGAAGAGCAAGAGCAAGAGCAAGAGCAAGAGCAAGAGCAAGAGCAAGAGCAAGAGCAAGAGCAAGAGCAACAGCAAGAGCAAGAGCAACAGCAAGAGCAACAGCAAGAGCAACAGCAAGAGCAACAGCAAGAGCAACAGCAAGAGCAACAGCAAAGCAGGATCAAGAGCAACAGCAAGTCCAGCGACAGCAAGTCCAGCGACGACATGCCGATGAACTCTGCGAACCTGATCGACATCCCTGCCCTTCCCTGGTCTCTACACCGTCACCGTCGACTGCGACCAGCCCATCTCGGTCCACGCCAGCGACCTCCGCATCTCCGACAAGTGCATCACCATCAACCGGCACAATTGTAAGTTCGGCCGCGCCAGGAACCTCCGCGCTCGCTGCCGCAGTTACCTCAAGACCTTCTCACCCCACCCCGTGACCTTCCGGGTGATCGCCCTGCTCGATGAGATCAACGCCGCCGAGACCGCGTGCGCGGCGAAGCTGAAGTCCTGGCGCATGCGCGGGCGCGCCGGTCGATTGAACGAATGGTTATCAGGTATAAGCCCCGATGAAGTTCAGCGGGTCGTCGTCGGAACGCTGACCACCTCGGAGTTCGATTTCAAGCACCTGACGTAGACGAACGCATCTCGTGTGCGTGCCGACCCGCTGCAGATCGAAACGTGCGTGCGCGTGCTGCGATCGCGCGCACTTCACGTAGTCAGACAGCGCTTAGTCACAGCACGTCTCTGGGCGCGATCTGCGCTGTCAGAAGTGCATTTCGCGAATACTTATACCGCGATACTCTCTGATGTGAGCGCGACGCTCCAATACAAGGGGGAAAAATGAACAAACTCGCTATTGCTTTCGCTATCGCTTGCCTCGCGACCGTCGCGCATGCGGCCGATCCCTACACGTTCCGTGACTACAAGCTCGGCATGACGCTCGACGAGTTCAAGGCGCTGCCGTATCCCGAGCTCAACGAGGAGATCACCAAGAAGTCCTACGGAAGCGAGCTCGATCCGAAGACCATCCGCCTCGTCTGCTCCGACCAGGAGAACGAGCCCTACGGGATGAAGGTCTATGGGCACGGCCTCGCGCCCACCGGCATCCGGTGCATGTGGCGCCACTCCGAGTACACCTCGCACCTCCAAGGGTTGTCCAGCGGCTATAAGAACCCGGCCGGGGGCGCTTGGATCTCCGTCGGCGCGATCAACAGCCAGGAAGTCGAGTTCGACTTCGGCCCGGACGATGCCGGCGTCCAGCGCCTCTACCGGATCCACACCACAGGGCCGAACAGCCGGTTCGACGCGGAGCTGGAGGCGTTCACCACCAAGTGGGGTAAGCCGACGAGCGTGACGCAGGAGGATCTGCAGAACGGCATGGGCAACCACTTCGCCAGCGGCCACGTGAAGTGGCAGAACGGGGTGTCGACCATCGAGCTGATCCAGCGCGTCGGCGACATCAACACGATGTCGATCTCCTACTACCACGATACTCTGTTCACGCAGGCAGCCGCCAGGGCGAAGGCGCAGGAACCGCCACCGAAGCTGTAACGCACTTAGCCGCCCGCCGATCTAGCCCGTGCTCCTGCAGCAGTTGCAGGAGCTCGTCCTCTCGGCCATCCGCGTGTCGCTACTCGCGCGAAATCCTCGCCCAGCCGCTCGCACGACCCTTCGGACCGAGACCGCGCAGCTCGCAGCCGTCGCCGTCGATGATGCCCTTACCCTTGAGAAACCTGTAGGCACGAATCAGCGCGACCTCGTCGTCAGTGGCCGGGAGCTCAGGCAACACCGAGTCGATGATCGCGAACATCTCCGGGTGGTCGGCTTCTAGCACGCGACGCAAGAGGTCAGCTCGATGGACGCCCAGGGCATCCGCCAAGGCAGGCACACGACTGATCGGGATCTTGGCGTCGCCTGCCTTGATCATCGACAGGAAGTTGCTGTTCGGAATTCCAGCGTCGCGAGCGATCTCTCGCTGTGTTCTCCTGGACGCCTTGATCTTGTTAGCGATGAATAGTGCGAGCTCGGCTTTCTTCGTCATCGATATCCACTCCTGTAAGTGCGACTGTTCGCGTGCACTTACACTGTAATAACGAGAGCGCTTATTCCCGGGAGAACGAGCAGGTCAGGCATGCGCGGGATGCTTCCAAAGCGCACAGGAACGCGCCTGGTGCACGCGGAGAAGTTCGAGTAGTTGGTCAGTCACTCAGGGAGCGGGCGCGCGCGTAGAACGCGTTCTATTGGCTCGCCGCAAGATCGACGATGCGGCTCAGCGTCATGTCGACGCCAAGTGACGTTGAGTTGTATGCGCTTTAAGTGCAGCACCTAGTCACATCGGCCACCCGCACAGCGCTGGCGAGTCAATTGCGGAGTCATGGTGACTACGTTCCTGCGTCATGTACACACAATCGCCGTTCTTAACGCTTTGTATATTTTTCGACCACTTGGTTAGTCGTTGCGTCATCGGAGAGTCATGACGGATGCGCGATTTTGGAGCGCGTCTCATGGCAACGGTCACACACGGCGGCAGTGGGTTTGTAGGTGTAAGCGCACATGCACTCCTCGCGCCGGTCGCATGAAGATAGTCGGCCATAAGAGGACCCGCGGCGCCTGGGCGTAGTGGCAGCCTAAAGCCGTCATTGGAAGTTGAAGTCCTAGGAAAATTCCTCGACCCTCGATCCGGACGCTGCCGAAGTCGGGCGCCCTCCAGCTGCCCTTATACTGGCTCGGAATTCTGCTCGCGCCCGGTGATGAGGTTCAACGTGACCGGCTTCGACCTGGATCGGGTGACGGCGCCGCCCCTATAAGGGAACCCAGGATGCGTGGCAAGACATTAGCGCCCTCTTCAGCGTTCCTGCCCTGCTGATTGCTTGGGTGGTGATTGCTGTTGTGCGAAGCTGGTTGTTCGATCGTCCACGGCCCGAGATCGAGGAGAACGGCATCCACTACCTCCACGACGTGCGCTGCTCGAACGACTGCAGTGGGCACGTCGCTGGCTCCCGTGGGTGGCGGGGACAAGCCAGATCTCGCTGGGGCCGGTCGCAGATTTGACGCCGGCAAGAAAACGCGTCGAGGGACCTGGCTCAAGGACCTTCCAAGTTCACCGCCGCGTTGTGCTCGCCGCAGCTGCGCGACAGATCGCAATCTCATTGTCGGTCATCACTGCCTTGTACTCGCAAACGGCTTGGCCTTTCTCTTCTTGCTGACTGCCAATGCCGGTCAGGCTTCGACTGTCGGGGATGCCGGCTCCGATCTTCTCATCCGCATTCGGGCGATATCTCGTCCCGCCGTATCCGCTCGCGTAGCCGCCGGTGTACTGATTCCTGGAGATGCCGCTGCTGATATCGGAGTCGCTGCCGTATGCAATGCCGGAACACGTTAATACGCAGATTGAGGATAGAAATACGCGATACATGGGAACCTCTCAGTCGTATGAGCGATTGGAGACCAGGTTGAGAGCGTCCGTGCCGCTAATTCTTTCGGATCGCGCCTAACGGAGGCGCCAATGCACCTTGACCGACTCATCGATCCAGTTGGGCGATTGCATTCTGCAAAGGCGCGTCGGAAAGCCTGAGCAGTCCGTCAAATGGCCTGTCCAGTTCGAGAATCAGGAAAATCGCACTCGATACCGACAAGGCGCAGACGACGATGATCGTATGGACAGTCCCGTTTCTTGGAGCGAGCAGGCTCAAGCTTGCGAAGATAACTGCGAGCCAGAATACAAGCACCACGAGGAACGGCAACGGGATCGAGCTGCCCTTCTGTGCGACGAGCAGCCACCGTGCGTGCGCCAGATCTCTGAGGAGCAGGACGGACTGCGATTGAAGCGCGCGTTGCCCTTCGCGCGCTGGTGATAATCCATTCAGCATCCGCTGTATCTCATCAAGATCCTGAGTAGCCGCCTCTCCCGATACCGGCATCCCATGCTCCGAATGGCTGTCGTCGTCCACCCACCGCAGAGAGATCTTCGACGCGACAACCGCCTTGCTCAGTTCTCGAATCTGTTTTGTCTCGTCTCCATACTGCCGCAGATTGCGGTCGAACAGAATGATCTTGGTCGCGCTCTCCTGAATCTCTTCCGCCTTCGGGAGGTAGAAGTCGGAGGTTCGAATCCTCTCACCCCGACCAACAACTCAACGAGTTAGGCTGCCTTATTGGCGGCCTTTTTCGTTTGTGGTCTAACGATGGCCTAAAGCGACCTTCGAGTGCGTCGACTGCTGGATGGTTCGCAGAAGGCACCTGCATCTACCATCGGGCAGGCTAGCGACAGCGTCCCGCGCGTCCATCGATCAACCTCGTTGCCGCACATCGTAGAGATCGACGGCTACCTTCCTGTGCCCCGAATCGCGTGCATCATCGACCATTCGCGGAAACGGACGCTGCGCGAGCGCATGGCGCTTTGGTTACAAGCGCGCGAGCGACAATTGCGCCTGTTTGGACGTCGAGCATGAAGAACGGCGACGCTTCTCCGAACCAAGCTAGACGCCGCCGCGGCCGGGTTGTGACCTCCTAGCCCAACAATGACTACCTACCGCTGCCTGCGATCATCTGTCGGCTCGCAGGTAAGGCGCATTACGGGACGCCGACGCTGCGCGAACGCGTGATGCGCTGGTGGCGGGCGCTGGCGCACGAGCAGAAAGATGAGCACTAGTCCCGATCCTGCTGCCTGACAACGGCACGCGACCGACGATCGTGCGGTCGGACGGACGGGGATGAGAGGAAGGCGGCGTAGGCCCTAGGGCCTATTGGCACTGAACACCGCCAAGAGGCCCGCCTAGCGTTCCCCGGACTGCTGGCCATCGGCGGTCGTGAAACGCTGGTTCAACGTCAGAGTCTTTCCATCCGCAGAGATGGTCCGTCGCGTACTACCAACTTCCTTGCCCATGCGCTTTTGCGTCGAGTCGATCGTATTAGCATCAAACCGCGTTGCGCTTATCGTGTCGAAATCCGGTGAACCGGTAACAGGATAGTCCTTGCCATCGTACTTGTACGTCGCTTTGACCGTGCTCGTTTTGCCGTCTGCAGTCACGCGTTCCCAAGTAAGCGCAACGCCACCCGCGACCGCGACGTAGGTGCGAGTCTCGCTCTTGAACATCAAATTATTGCGTGTGGACTTGGATGTATTGAGTTTCCAGATTCCGACTACCGGATCCGACGTATCGATTGCCATCGCGAATGATGTAGTCGCCAAAAGTGCGCCAAGAGCCAGAATACGGAGCAAAGTTTTCGTGGTCTCATTCCTCGTTCGTCGGGGGCGTGCTATGCCCCTAGGAGTGCGGCTGGCGGAAGATTCACGCGTGGGTGGACCACTCCACCTGGATGGTTGCCGGTGGACCGCTTAATTAGATACCAAATCCGAAGCCTGAGCACGGGTCGCACTAACGCCGGGTGGCGGACCAGCCCTTCGCCTTGTACACGATCCTCGACGATCGCGCGCGGCCTTACTATGAGCATTGGCTGGCGGCATAAAGCTCAGCAGCGGATCAGCGTAGGGAGAACCTGTTAATGCGAGTTGTCGGCATGTCGCTCGGCGCTGTCTGTATCGCGGCAGGGATAACCCAATGGCTCTGGACCGCATGGGCGTTTGAAGCGTCTTGGCACCTTGGCTCCCCTATTCGCTTGCACGGCGCGCCAAAGGATCCGGCGATGCACAATCTCTATTCGACGGGACTGCAGCTGATCCATGTGCTAGATCCGACGCTGATGCTGCTCATCGTGAATGGCGTCCTATTCATCGCCACTGGCGTGGTCCTCGTCTTACTTTCGCGACGACACAACCGCTAGATGAGTGGCAACGTTCTCCGCCGCATCGCCCGCGACATGGACGGCAGCGCCTATCTTTGGGTCGTCGCGTGGGACGACGCCAGCTACCACTTCCGGACGTGGCGCCTCAGCCCGTTTGACGTGCGCGCAATTGAGACGTGGGAGCGCATGATGGCGCTGCGG
>Ga0193717_1001054_pt1 | contig 17356 bp, 12 predicted proteins | sample U2c2metaG_FD_145900 | JGI IMG/M metagenome (GOLD analysis project Ga0193717, IMG submission 145900) | Soil microbial communities from a riparian zone of the East river system, Colorado, United States - U2c2 | ecosystem: Environmental > Terrestrial > Soil > Riparian zone | place: USA: East River... | reverse complement strand
CGGCGCAAACCCCTTGCTGAAGCCGGAAACCGCGACCACCAAGACAGTGGGCATCGTCTACAACCCGAGCTGGGTCGAGGGACTCGATCTCAGCCTCGACTGGTTCAAGATCCACATCGACAGCGCCATCGCCGCCGACACCGAGCAGAACGTCCTCGACGATTGCTACCTGCTTGGCGACGCCTCGCGCTGCGTGGCGAGCTACTTCCGGCGCGACCCGACGACCGGCGCCATCGTGTTCTTCCTGACCGGCAATACGAACAAGGGCTTCGTCGAAACCGAGGGTTACGATCTCGGCGTCAACTACCGCCTGCCGGAAACCTCGTTCGGCCGCTTCGCGTTGCACTGGAATTCGACGTACATCAGTCATCTCGATGTCGCGTCGAGCGACGACTCGTCGATCCCGCTCAGCGTGAACACGGGCATCGGCGCGAACTTCCGCCTGCGCTCCAACCTCGGCCTGGATTGGTCATACGGCGATTTCGGTGCCACCTGGTCGTCGCGCTACTATTCGAGCATCAAGGAACGTTGCTCGTTCGACCTTGGCGGCGGACCTGAGTGCAACCAGCCGGATCACGTGGCTCCCGACACCGGCGCCCAGCCGACCAACCGTCTCGGCGCGAATACGTTCCATGATCTGCAGGTGCGCTGGACGGCACCCTGGAAGGGCACGATCGCCGTCGGCGCGAACAATCTGTTCAACCACGTGGGTCCGGTGCTCTACACCGACCCGAATTCCAGCTTCGACTATTACGGCGGCTTCGATATCGGGCGCTTCTACTACCTGCGGTATTCGCAGACGTTCTAGCGGGTAGCCGCGACGCGACGAAGATCGCGGCATTTGATGAGTTTCGACAGGCTGCGCAGCTACTGCTGCGCAGCCTTTTTTTTTGAACAACATCCATCGCTACGGACGGCGCTTCCTCGCGTATGTCGTGGCGCGATCGATCTCGCTTTTCCGTACTACAGCTACTGAACGGCCAAGTCGCTGATGGTGACTGCGTGCCATCTTGCGGCGGGAGACGAGACGAATGGACGGCGATGGAGGCAGCGCTGATGTCGGCGTGGCGATGCCAAAGCGGGCAGGGGTCATACGCATCGAAGTCGACGGGCTGGCGTCGGGAAACAGCGCCTGGAACCGTTCGGGCAAACGGCATCGTCAAGCGGATGCGTTGCACATCCTGATCGGCTCGGGGCGCAGTCGCGTGCTGCACGGCAACGCGGTGCCGCCTCTGGCGTTGATTCCGTTGCGCGGGAGCGTGCGTCTGATCGACGGCGAAAGCGCGCGCGTGGTGCACAGGAATCAGGTGTTCGTGGGCGAAGGCGGACAGCGCCTGCAGGCGATCGGCAGCGTCGACTCGCTGTGGATCGCGTTCATAGCGCCGGCCAACGTATGGCGACAGATTTTCGATGTGTCCTCGGAGGCCTCGATTCCGCCGCCGATCCTGCTGCCCGCGACGCACCGGGCAGGCCGCCTTGTTCGTCGCGCCGCCGTGCACCTGGCACGCGAAGCGCGGCGCACGCCCGCCGGCGAATCCGAGGCGATCGCCGCAGCGCTCCGCTTCGGCTCGGTGCTGCTGGACCTGCAGTCCGAATTCGATTCGATGATCAAGCGATGTCCCGGTCGCACGCTTGCGCAGCGCCGCAGCGTATTCGTCCGCTTGCAGCGGATATGCAACTACATGGAGGTCAGCAACGATTTCGACCTCGACATCGCCGGCTTTGCGCGCGCCGCAAATTATTCGCCGTGTCATTTCGTGCGCACCTTCAATCTGGTGTATGGCGAATCACCGTATGCCGTCCTCATCGAACAGCGCCTCAAGCGAGCGCTCCGGCTGGTCAACGAAACGGAGCTGAGCGTCACCGAGGTGGCCAGAGCCAGCGGCTTTCAGGACCGCAGCGCATTCGCGCGCTCATTCAAGCGCAGATTCGGGGAAACGGCGAGCGGGATGCGTGAACGCAGCCAGCGTGAGGCGCCGCACGTTCTCCCCAGAGCGGTGGGCATTTGAACCACCACGCGATCGCGATGCGTTCCCGCGTGCCGGATTCACACGACAACTTTTTCCTAATCTTCTGAAAAGAACCAACGAACCGTGGAACTCACATTTTCTTAATGTTCGACGAGGTTCGCGACATCCCTCGCGGACATTAATCCGGTAATGAGGAGAACTTCATGCGACACACACTGCTCCGAGCGTCCATCCGGAGAGCCTTGGCAACCGACGCCGGAATCGCAGCGCCGAAGAGCGCACGATCGATCACCGCATTGGTCGCCATGGGTCTGCTGACCAGCCAGGCCTTCGCCCAGGATGCACAAGACCAGAGCGACCAGAAGCTGGAAACCATCACCGTGACGGGTTCGAACATCCGTCGCGTCGACATCGAAACATCGAACCCGGTCATCACCATCGATCGCGCCGCGATCCAAAAGAGCGGCAAGCTGACACTGGGTGATCTTGTGCAGCAGCTGCCGGCGGTTACCGGCCCGAATACCAATCCGCAGGTAAACAACTCCGGCGGCAGCGGCTTCTCCAGTATCGGTCTGCGCGGCCTGGGTTCGCCGCGTACGCTCGTGCTGATCAACGGTCACCGTTATCTGAGCGGCGATCCGAACGCGATTCCGGCCAACATGGTCGAGCGCATCGAAGTGCTGACCGACGGTGCCTCATCGGTCTACGGCTCGGACGCTATCGCAGGCGTCGTCAACTTCATCCTGCGCAGCGATTATCAGGGTGCGGAGTTCACCGCTGACTACGGCATCTCCGACAAGGACGATGGCGAAAGCAAGGGTTACTCGTTCACCTTCGGCCAGAGCTCCGACAGGGGCAGCATCATGGCCGGCATCAACTACAAGAAGATCGACGGCGTGCTATCCGGCCATCGCAAGTTCTCGGAAAATGCGGTGTCGCGCCTCGGCTCGATCAGCAGTCCGATCAGCACTTTCGTCGGCGGCTCGCCGGCGGCGCCGTATGGCTGGATCAAGATTCCGTCCGAGTTCGCCGATCTTTTCCCGGGTTGCGCGTCGGGCCGCCTGGCGCGCAATCCGGATGCTAGCGGACTGAACGTCGCCACCGACTACCACTGTTTTCGCAATTCGCCGGATGCGAACGGCCCGAGCGACTTGTATAACTACGCAACTGTCAATCTGGTGATGACTCCTCAGGAGCGCACCGGCCTGTTCCTCAACGGCAACTATAGACTCACGGACAACGTCGAAGCGTACCTGTCAGCCTTGCACAATAAGACGTCGGCGGCGTTCCAGCTCGCCCCGGCGGTCTATGGCGCTCGCTACGGCGCCGTGATCTCGGCTGACAGCTACTACAACCCGTTCGGCGTCGATTTCGGGCCAACGATCGGCGACAACTTCCGCGCTCGCCTCGAAACTCTCGGCAATCGCCGCGCGGAGAACGGGACGGCCAACGACCAGTTGTCGACTGGTTTCAAGGGGTCGTTTTCGGTCTGGAACGACCAGCAGTGGAACTGGGACATCGGTTTCGACTACGGCCACGTCCATCAGTCGACCACGACACTGGGTCTGCCGAACTTGAGCGTCTTGAACCAGGGCACCGGTCCGTCTTTCTATGACCCGGTGACCGGCACGGTGCGCTGCGGCACGGCGGATGCGCCGATTGCCGGCTGCATCGCATTTAATCCTTTCAACTTGCAGGATCCGAACAGCGTCGCCGCGCTGCAAGCCGCAGCCGCTCCGGGCGTCAGCAACCTGTTTCTGAAGGAAACGGTCGAGCATGTCGACTTGAATGGCGGCCTATTCGAGTTGCCGGCCGGCACCGTGCAGTTGGCGATTGGCGCGAATTACCGGACCGAGTACACCCACTCGAACGTCGATACGGGCTTGATTACCGACTTTTTTGGGAACTGCACGTTGGGCAGCCAGTGCGCCTCGGCGCTGCAAGGCGGCTACAACGTCAAGGAAGCGTACGCGGAGCTGTTCATCCCGATCATCAAGGATCTGCCGTTCGTGCACGCGTTGAACGTGACGCTGGGCGATCGCTACTCCAAATACAATACCTTCGGCAATACGAACAACAGCAAGCTCGCTGTCGAGTGGCGACCGATCGAAGACCTTCTGCTGCGCGGCACGGTGTCCGAAGTGTTCCGCGCGCCGACCGTCGCCGATATCTTCGCAGGCGCGGCTGCCGATGCTCCGCGCATCTCGCATGACCCGTGCGACTACAACGGCCCTGTCGGTTCGCCTAATCCAAACGCCGGCCATCCGGGATGCGTGGGCGTCCCCGCTACCGGTCCTTTCGAGAACGAGGCGGTCGCGAATGGATCGCAGATCCTAGGCATTGCTTCGGGTGCGGCCTTTGCGGGCTTCCCGATTGGCCCCGAACTCGGCAAATCGTTCGACTTCGGCGTCGTCTACGACCCGCATTGGCTGGAAGGCTTCTCAATCAGTGCCGACCTCTGGCGCCTGTACCTCAACAACAACATCACCGGCGTTGGTGCACAGCAGGTCATCGATCTTTGCTTTGCTGGCCAGACGGTGTACTGCCCGCTCATCCAGCGCTACACGAGCGGCGACACGCAAGGCCAAATCCAGTTGATCTACGAGCCGACGGGCAATCTCGGTCGCGTCGACGTCGGCGGCGTCGATGTTGCGCTGAACTATCGCCTGCCAGAGTTCTCGTTCGGTCGCTTCAACGTGAGTTTCAACGGGACTTACTTGAAGAAATACGATCTACAGACCGCGCCGGGCCTTCCGGAAGGAAACTCGGTCTACCACTACGCCGGTCATTTCATGGGCTTCGGCTCCTCGCAGGCGGCCGCCTGCCCGGGCGCCGGCGGCGGCGTGTGCCTGTTCCCGCGCTGGCGTGCGCAGTCCAGCGTTGGTTGGCAGCTGGGCGCGTTCGACGCGTCGTGGGCCATGCGTTACGTCGGCCGCTTCCGCATGGGCTCGCCGGACCCGACGCAAGACACGCATCCATGGGGCGCCGGTGATGCTCCGTACCTGATCGGCGCCTACCGCGACTACGGAGCGACGGTCTACAACGACCTGCAGTTCGGCTACAGCATCGAAGCTTTGAACACGCGCATCGACGTCGGCGTCAACAACGCGTTCGACAAGCAGCCGCCGTTCCTGTACGCGAACAACACGCTCAATGCCAATACCGATCCGAGCGACTTCGATCTGATGGGCCGCTATTACTGGGGTCGCATCACGGTCAAGTTCTAAGATCCGGTTCCACGCTGTGAACTTCAAGGCCGCGCGGTCTTTCCGCGCGGCCTTTTTTTGAGGCGTTTTGCAGGCCGATGACCGAACCCGACCTGATCTCGATTTCAACGGCATTCCGCATCGGCGACTGGGCCGAGGTCGAGCAGCGCGCACGCACGCAACTCGCCGGATTTCCTCAGCGGGAGGACCTGTTGACCATGCTTGCCATCAGTTTGCAGATGCAGGGCAAGACGGCCGAAGCCGTCGATATCTACGCGCAACTGACCGGGCTGGCTCCGCGCGAGAGTGTGCATTGGGGCAACTACGCGATGGCGTTGCGCGAATTGGACAGGATGAACGAGGCTGTCCAGGCCTATACGACTGCGCTCGGTTTGGCTCCGGACGATGCCGAACAGTGGATCAACTACGGTCTGCTGTTGTTGCAGCAGTCCGACTATGCGGCCGCCCGCGAAGCTGTGCTCAAGGCCTACGCGATCGATCCGAAATCGCCGCGGATCTGCATTCATGCTGCGCGCGCTTGCAGCGCCTGCCGCGAGTACGAAGAAGCCGAGAAAATACTGAAACCGTGGCGTCAGTGGCTGCCGCTCGAAGACGATCTGCAGCAGGAACTGGCCGAACTGCTGCTCTCGTCACGTGATGGCAACGCGGCGCTTGCCTTGCTTGAGGACCTGGTCCGGCGCATGCCCGGCAGCCTGTCTGCCATGGTGCGCCTCGCCTCTGCCTATGAACGCCTCAACCGGATGCAGGAGGCCGAAGCGGCGCTTGTCGCAATCGCGGCGCTGCCCGCCGAGACTCGCACGGCGGCCAGCCTCGAGCTCGCGCATGTACTGGCAAGAATCGCTCAGCGCAACGGAGACCTTGACGACGCAAGCGCCATTCTGGAGAGCGCCGGGCCTCGTGGCGAGCGCGACTTCGCGCACTACTTCAATCTCGCCGAGGTCTACGCCAGGCAAGGCGATACCGACCGCGTGATGCAGACATTGGAAACCGCGCACGCCGTGCAGGTGCAGGATCTGAAAAGCTTCATTCCAAAGCGATTCGAGCCGGGCGCGCATCCGCTGCCTCTGGCCGAGAGACGGGTGACAAAGGATGAGGTTGCGCATTGGCCGAAATTGCCGGCGCCCAACGCGCGACAGTCGCCGGTGTTCATCGTCGGATTTCCGCGCTCGGGAACGACACTGCTCGAACAGATGCTCGATGCCCATCCACACCTGCAATCGATGGACGAGAATCCGTTCTTCAACCGTCTTTCGGATCAGTTGGAAGAACAGGACATCTTCGTGCCGCACGATATTCCGGTGCTCGGTCAGCGTGACTGCGACGAACTGCGCAGGCGTTACCTCACCATGGTTTGCGAGACGATTCCGCGCAAGTGGGATGCGCAGATCGTGGACAAGAATCCGCTGAACATGATGTGGCTGCCGCTGATCCACCGCCTGTTTCCCGACGCCAGGTTCATTCTGGCACTGCGTCACCCTTGCGATGTGATCCTCAGTTGCTACATGCAGAACTTCCGTTCGAGCGTACTGGCGGCAGGCTGCTCCAGTCTCGAGCGCCTTGCGACCGCCTATGTCGCGGCGATGGAAAGCTGGCTGCACCATGTCGAGATCTTCCAGCCCGCCGTGCTGGCGGTCCGCAATGAAGATGTAATTGCCGGTGTCTCCGGTCAGGCCGCCGCAATCGGTCGTTTCCTGGAATTGCACGACGCCACTCCGCTGCTCGGATTCGCTGAGCACGCGCGCAACAAGGGATTCATCGGCACGCCCAGCTACACCCAGGTGATCCAGCCGGTGAACAGCAAGGGCATGGATCGCTGGTTGCGCTACCGCGAATACATCGAGCCGGTGCTGCCTATCCTCGACTCCATGATGAAGCGTTGGGGTTACCAGGCCACGCCCGCCGATGGCTTGGCGCGCGCGCAGTGAAATACTGCGGCCGCATTACGGTCAAGTTCTGATCGACCAGTGCAAAGGCCACGTAGCGCACGCTACACGGCCTTTCTCATCTTCTGATCGACCGCGCATAGAAGCCGCGCAGCACAGGCTGCGCGGCTTCTTTTCTTCCGGAGCTAACCAGCCAGGAAGGACAAATCGCCCCTTCCGCAAGGCGTGCAAGCGGCAACCATCCGGGCGCTACGCTGGAACCGCGCGCGACGGATGCGCACGATGAGGCATTATCCTCGACGGAAGAACTGTCATGAATGCGGCTATCAAAGGTCCACCCCCTCACGACGTGCGTCAGGAGTTGCATGCGCTGGCCGAGCGGTTGTCGGACGATGCGACATGGGAGGATGTGGAGGACTACATTCGCTTTCGTGCGGCGGTTGCGGAAGGCAAGGCCGCGGTCGGGCGCGGTGAGATAGCGAGCGAGGATGAGGTGCGCCGCGTCTTTGCCAAGTAAGGAGTCCGCATTTGAAAGTGGCGTGGTCGACGGTCGCCCTGCGCGACTTCGAGGAAGCGACCGATTGCATCGCCATGGACAAACCCGTTGTTGCGCAGCAGGTTGCGCAGCGCATCCTCGAAGCAACCGGTAAGCTCTGCGACTATCCCTATATCGGTCATCCGGGCGATGACGAGGGCACGCGCGAGTGGCTGGTGCGGCGCACGCCCTATTGCTGGTTTACGAGATCAAGCGCGACACTATTTTCATACTGCGGGTCTGGCACACGCGCCGTCGGCGCGAAATAGACGACGCACAACCGCCTGCTGATGAGTGAAGCCGGCATCTCATTCGCGCGCACATCACGCGCCTATCCCTGTGTGCGAGGAGTCGAGCGAGCGGCTTATGGCCTTGCTCGCCTGTTGCGCGAGCGCCCACGCGACGTGCTCGCGCACGACCTCCGACGCATCGTCCGCACGTCCGCGCAACGCCGCAACCGCCTGCGCTGAATACCGCGCATTGCCGAGCGCGACCGCGATATTGCGTAGCCATCCTTCATAACCAGTGCGACGTATCGCCATGCCTTCGGTGCGCGCGAGGAATTCCGCTTCGGTCCACGCGAACAGATCGACGAGGCTGGCGTGTTCGAGGCCATGTCGTGGCGTGAAGCCGGGCTCGGTCGCGATCTGCGCGAACTTGTTCCACGGACATACGAGCTGGCAATCGTCGCAGCCGAACACGCGATTGCCGATCAGTGGGCGCAGCTCCAGCGGAATCGAGCCGCGCAATTCGATCGTCAGGTACGAGATGCAGCGGCGCGCGTCGAGGCGGTACGGCGCCACGATCGCCTGCGTCGGGCAGATGTCGATGCAGCGCGTGCAGGTGCCGCAGTGCGGCGTTTCCGGTGCGTCGACCGGCAGCGGCAGGTCGGTGTAGATCTCGCCGAGGAAGAACCACGAACCCGCATCGCGCGACAGCAGCAATGTGTGCTTGCCGATCCAGCCGAGCCCGGCGTCGCGCGCGAGCGCCTTCTCGAGCACCGGCGCGGAATCGGTGAACACGCGATGGCCGAACGGACCGGTGACGCCGCCGATGCGGTCGGCGAGTTTCTGCAGGCGGTTGCGCAGGACCTTGTGATAGTCGCGGCCCAGCGCGTAGCGCGAGACATAGCCGGCCTCGTCGTCGGCGAGTACGTCCCACGCATCGTCGATGCCGGGCGGTGCGTAATCCAGGCGCGCCGCGATCACGCGGACGGTGCCCGGTGTCAGGTCGCCCGGCCGGCTGCGTCGCGTTCCATGCCGCGCCATGTACGACATCTCGCCGTGATAGCCCGCATCGAGCCAGTTCAGCAGGTGCGCCTCGTCGTCGCCGAGCTCGACACCGGCGATGCCGACGCGGCCAAAGCCGAGCTCCGCACCCCAGGTGCGGATATCGGAGGCGAGCTGGCTGTAGTCGATGGCGTTCATGCGCGGGAAGCATAGCGCGACGTACGGCGTGTGCCGGGGGAGATGCCGGAAGCCGGAGATCGCGGGCGCGCTTTCCGGCTACCGGCTACCGATTACCGGCCCTCAAGCACTGCCCCATAATCGCCGGGTGATTCCGCCCGACCTCACTCTCGCCCTGTACACCGCCGAACAGGCGCGCCGCATCGATCGAAACGCGATCGAGCACTGCGGCATCGCCGGTTTCGAGCTGATGCGCCGCGCCGCCGATGCGGTGTTCGCGAGCCTGCGCCAGCGCTGGCCGGACGCCCGGCGGATCGCCGTGCTTGCCGGCGCCGGCAACAACGGCGGCGATGCGCTGCTGGTCGGCGGACTGGCACTGCAGCACGGGCTCGAAGTGCAGGCATTCGCGTTGGCCGATCCCGCGGGCCGCGATGCCGCTCGTGCCCGCACGATGTTCCTCGAATCCGGAGGCCGCATTGCGCCCGTCGACGCAGCGATCGACTTTGCCGAAGTCGACATCGTCGTCGACGGCCTGTTCGGAACCGGGCTTGCACGCGCCGTCGAAGGCGCCGCCGCCGCAGTCATCGAACGGGTCAATGCGAGTCGCATTCCCGTACTCGCCATCGACATTCCTTCCGGACTTTCGGCCGACACCGGCATGCGCCTCGGTGTCGCGATACGCGCGCAGGCAACTGTCAGCCTGGTCGCGTGGAAACGCGGCCTGTTCACCGGCGATGCGGCCGATTGCGTCGGCGCGGCGGAGCTTGCACCGCTGGATGTTCCCGCCGTCGCATATGAGGGCATCGAAGCCGACGCTGTATTGCTCGACGGCGACGGCGCGCCGGCACTGCCGAAACGTTCCGGCAATGTCAACAAATCCCATTTTGGACACGTGCTCGCGATCGGCGGCGATATCGGCATGGGCGGCGCGATCCGCCTTGCCGGCGAAGCGGCGCTGCGTGCCGGCGCGGGTCTGGTCAGCGTCGCCACGCGCGGCGCGCACGTCGGCCCGCTGATCGCCGGCCGACCGGAGCTGATGGCGCGCGCGATCGAGGATGCGGCTGCGCTCGATGAGCCGCTGCGGCGCGCGACGGTGATCGCGATCGGGCCCGGCCTCGGACGCGAAGATTGGGGCGCCTTGTTGTGGCGGGCCGCGCTCGCCGCCGGCCTGCCGATGGTCGTCGACGCGGACGCATTGAATCTGCTCGCGCAGCAGCCGCGCGCGTTGCCGAATGCGGTGCTGACGCCGCATCCCGGCGAAGCGGCGCGGCTGCTCGGTTGCGACACCGCCGCGATCCAGCACGACCGCTATGCCGCCGTGCGCGCGCTGGCGTTCCGTTACGAAGCGGTCGCCGTACTCAAAGGCGCGGGCAGTCTCGTTGCCGACCCGACCGGCCGCGTCAGCGTCTGCCCGTGGGGCAACGCAGGCATGGCTTCGGGCGGCATGGGCGACGTGCTCACCGGCGTCATCGCAGCGTTGCTCGCGCAGGGTTTGTCGCCGTGGGATGCCGCGTGTGCGGGCGTCGCGTTGCACGCGCGCGCGGGCGATCGCGCCGCCGGTGACGCGCCGCGCGGGCTCGTCGCCAGCGATCTGTTCGTGCCGCTGCGCGAACTCGTGAACGGACTCCACGCGTGAGCGCCGCGAGCTGGAGCGCCGGCGCGGTCGACGAAGCCGGGATGGACGTGCTGGCCAAGCGCCTCGCTTGCGCTGCGGCGAACGGCGGCGTGATCCATCTCGAAGGCGATCTCGGCGCGGGCAAGACCACCTTCGCGCGCGCGTTGCTGCGTGCGCTCGGCGCACGCGAACGCATCAAGAGTCCAACCTACAGCCTGGTCGAGTCGTACCGCGTCGGCGGTCTCGATGCGCATCATCTGGATCTTTATCGCATCGCCGATGCCAGCGAGCTCGAATGGCTGGGGCTTGCCGACCTGTGGACGCCGGCCGCGCTGGTGCTTGTGGAATGGCCGGAGCGCGGCGCGGGTGCGCTGCCGCGTGCGGATCTGATCGTGCGTATCCGTCATGCCGGCGAGTGCCGGCAAGTTGCTGCCGAGTCGCGGTCGGAGCGGGGTGATGAACTGCTGGCGGCACTCAGTTTCTCCCTTCTCCCGCTTGCGGGAGAAGGTGCCGAAGGCGGATGAGGACGGCGCCACGCAAGGTTTCCCTCACCCGCGCCTGCGGCGCGACCTCTCCCGCGAGCGGGAGAGGTGACGAGCGAGAAAACGCCATATCCAGCTTCCTTTCGGGGCTCGCCCTGTTCAGCAATCCTCAAATCTACGTGATGAATGAGCCACACATCGCGGATTTAAAAGGAAAAAGCTTGAAAAACACATGGCTTTTCAGGTTGAATAGCCCCCTATGCGGGGAGTCCGATGGAAAGCACCACTGATTGCGCTCGGAGCAGCCTCGCTGCTGGCCGTCTGCAACCCCGCACGCGCCGCTGAGATCAAGAACCTGCGCGTGTGGGCAGGGCCCGAATACACGAGGGCCGTGTTCGACGTTTCCGGTCCCACCGACTACAAGTTGTTCGAGCTGTCCAAGCCCGATCGCATCGTGCTGGATCTGCGCGCGAGCACGCTGGCGGACAGTTTCGGCGCGCCCGCCGCGAAAGGACTGCTCAAGGGCATTCGCGCCGGCAAGCAGGGCAAGGGCGATGCGCGCGTGGTATTCGATCTCGCCGAGGGCGTGCGGCCGAAGAGTTTCCTGCTGCCGCCGGCCGACAAGTTCGGCTACCGGCTCGTGCTCGATCTCTATCCGGCCACCACCAAGCCGGCAGCGGTGAAGACCGTCGCGGAAGTCGCACCGGGCAAACCGCGCGACGTCGTCATCGCGATCGATGCCGGTCACGGTGGCGACGATCCCGGCGCGACCGGTTCGAGCGGCGCGCGCGAGAAGGAAATCACGCTCGCGGTCGCACGCCAGCTGAAGAAGCAGATTGACAAGACGCCGGGCATGAGCGCCGTGCTGACGCGCGATGCCGACTATTTCATCCCGCTCGAAAAACGCTATCTGAAGGCGCGCGAGGCGAAAGCCGACCTGTTCGTCTCGATCCATGCGGACGCATTCACGCGCAGCGATGCGCGCGGCTCGTCGGTGTGGGTGCTGTCGCCGCGCGGCGCGACCAACGAGGCGGCGCGCTGGCTGGCCGATCGCGAAAACCGCGCCGACCTGGTCGGCGGCGTTTCGCTCGACGACAAGGACGACACGCTCGCCGCCGTGCTGCTCGATCTTTCCCAGGGCGCGACGATGGGCGCCAGCAACGCGGTCGCCGAACAGGTGCTGGGCGCATTGCGCAAGCTCGGCCCGACGCATCGCGGCTATGTCGAGCGCGCCAACTTCGTCGTGCTGCGTTCGCCGGACGTGCCCTCGATCCTGGTCGAAACCGCGTTCATCTCGAATCCGTCCGAGGAAGCGAAGCTCAAGGATCCGACGCATCGCGAGAAGCTTGCATCGGCGATCCTCGATGGCGTCGACGGCTATTTCCGCGCGTCGCCGCCGCCGGGCAGCTGGTTCGCCGCGAATGCCGAGCCGCCGCGCAAGAAACTCGCGCCGTTGACTTCGCGCTACGTCGTCAATCGCGGCGTACGCTGCGCACGATCGCCGAGCATCACGGCCTTTCGATCGCGCAGCTGCGCGCGGCGAACGATATCGAGGGCGACCGCGTGCGGCCCGGCGCCGTGCTGCAGATTCCTTCGGGCTGAACCTTCCCCGCCCGCCGTAGGTTGGGGTGAGCCCGCGAACCCCAACGCAAACACCCTCAGCTATCATGCGCAACCGCACCGCGGTTCGATCATGTCGCGCATCCATCAACTTACTCCCCAGCTGGTCAACCAGATCGCCGCCGGTGAAGTCATCGAGCGGCCGGCATCCGTGGTCAAGGAGCTGGTCGAGAACAGCCTCGACGCCGGCGCGCACCGCGTCGAGATCGATATCGAGGCCGGTGGCGCGCGCCTGATCCGCGTGCGCGACGACGGCTCCGGTATCGAGGCGGATGACCTTCCGCTGGCGGTCGCCGCGCATGCGACCAGCAAGATAGCGACATTCGAAGATCTCGAGCGCGTCGGCACGCTGGGTTTCCGCGGTGAAGCCTTGCCGTCGATCGCGTCGGTCTCGCGTTTTGCGCTGACCTCGCGCGCAGGCGAGGCGGGCAGTGCCTGGCGCATCGAAGTCGACGGCGGAAAGCCGCGCGCAGCCGCACCTGCGCAGCACTCGCGCGGTACACAAGTCGAAGTGCGCGATCTTTTCTACAACGTGCCGGCAAGGCGCAAGTTCCTGCGCGCCGAGCGCACCGAGTTCGGGCATATCGACGAGTTGGTGAAGGCGATCGCGCTCGCCCGCGCCGGCATCGAATTTCGCCTGAGCCACAACGGCAAGCCGGTGCGCCTGCTCAAGCCCGCGGGCGACGGTGTCGACCGCGGGCGCCGCATCGCCGACGTGTTCGGCGAGGAATTCCTCGCGCAGAGTCTTGCAATCGAACACGCCGCAGCGGGCTTGCGCCTGCACGGCTGGGTCGGCCTGCCGACCGCTTCGCGCGCGCAGGCCGACCAGCAGCATTTCCACGTCAACGGCCGTTCGGTGCGCGATCGCCTGGTCGCTCACGCCGTGCGGCAGGCGTACGCGGATGTGCTGTTCCACGGGCGCCATCCGGTGTATGCGCTGTTCCTCGAGCTCGATCCGGCGCTGGTCGACGTCAACGTGCATCCGGCGAAAAGCGAAGTGCGCTTTCGCGAGGGCCGCCTCGTTCATGATTTCCTCTATCGCACGCTCGACGATGCGTTGTCGGCCACGCGCGCCGGCGCGATGCCGGCGGCAACCGCTGCTTCCGGCTCCGCTGTCGCGTACACGCCGTCGCAACCTTATGCGATGTACCGGCAGAACACGCTCGGTTTCGCCGTGCGCGAACCGCTGGCGACGTATGCGGCGCTGCTCGGCTCGACGCCCGCAGAGAATGTTGCCGATGCAGGCATCGGCACTGGGCTGTCGCAGCTGCCCGACACCGGCGACAGCCCGCCGCTCGGTTTCGCGATCGCGCAGCTGCATGGCGTGTTCGTGCTCGCCGAGAATGCGCACGGCCTCGTGCTCGTCGACATGCACGCGGCGCACGAGCGCATCACCTACGAGCGTCTCAAGCTCGCCCAGGAAGGTGAGGGCATCCGCTCGCAGATGCTGCTGGTGCCGCTGACGCTTGCGGTCAGCGAGCGCGAAGCGTCCGCGGTCGAGGAACGCGCGGCGCGTTTCGCAGAGCTCGGCTTCGATGTCGCGCGCGCAGGGCCGCAGAGCATCGCGGTGCGCCGCATTCCGGTCCTGCTCGACGGTGCCGACGTCGCCCAGCTCGTACGCGACGTCATCGCCGACATCGCGGTGCACGGCGATTCGCGCCGCATCGAGGAAAGCACGAACGAGCTATTGGCGACGATCGCCTGCCATGGTTCCGTGCGCGCGAATCGCCGCCTGAGCCTGGCCGAGATGAACGCATTGCTGCGCGAGATGGAAGCCACCGAACGCTCCGGCCAGTGCAACCACGGTCGCCCGACCTGGGTGCAGCTGGGCATGGCCGAGCTCGACCGATTGTTCCTGCGCGGGCGATGATGCGCGCAGTTCTGCCCGTTCGATCAACCTTGAAACCGTAGGGGAAGCCTGATGTTGAAATTGAGTCTGCTGCTCGCAGCGAGTGTTGCCGGAGTTCAATTGATGTCCGCAAAGATCGACGATACGAAGGCCGAAGGCAGCTACACCCAACAGATCGAAAGCTGGCGCGCAAAGCGCGTCGAACGCCTCAAGGCTCCCACCGGATGGCTGAGCCTGATCGGCCTGCATTGGCTCAAGGACGGCAAGAACACGGTCGGCGCGGCGAAAGAGAACGACATCGTGCTCGGCGCCGGGCCGGCGCGTCTGGGCGTGATCACGCTGAAGAGCGGCAAGGCGACGATCGAGCTGGATCCGAGAGCGAATGCGACGATCGACGGCAAGCCGCAGAAGACCGCGGAGTTGCTCGACGACAAGCACGAAAAGCCGACCACGGTCGCGTTCGGCAGCGCGAGCTTCTATGTCATCGATCGCGACGGCAAGAAGGCGCTGCGCGTGAAGGACAGCGAAGCGCAGACGCGCAAGCACTTCGTCGGCATCGATTACTACCCGATCGATCCGAAGTGGCGCGTCGAGGCGAAGTGGGTCGCATACAAGCCGCCGCATCAGCTCGAGATCCCGAACGTGCTCGGCACCGTCGACAAGATGCCCGTTCCCGGCAAGGCCGTATTCGAGCGCGACGGCAAGACCTATGAGCTGCTGCCGGTGCTCGAGGAGCCCGATGCGAAGGAGGTGTGGTTCATCTTCGCCGACAAGACGAGCGCGAAGGAGACCTACGGCGGCGGGCGTTTCCTCTACGCCGACATGCCGAAGGACGGCAAGGTCGTGATCGATTTCAACAAGGCGTACAACCCGCCGTGCGCGTTCACGCCGCATGCGACGTGTCCGCTGGCGCCGCCGGAGAATCGGTTGGCGATTCCGGTGACGGCGGGCGAGAAGAAATATCGCGGCGGGCACGAATGACGCGCGGAAAATAGGGTGGGCCTTGGCCCACCGATGCGGGAGCGGTGGGCCAAGGCCCACCCTATAACGCCCCCAATCGTCATCCCGGCGAAAGCCGGGATGCATTGGCTTTGGCGCGAAGAGCAAAATGGATTCCGGCTTTCGCCGGAATGACGAAGTTGGAGTGGCGTCCAACGTGAACGCAAGCGGATGATCACGCATGCGGACTGCAATGCGATCCTCGGCCCGTGTTCTGCTCGTTGCGGATACGCACGGCATTCTCGATGAGCGGATCGCCGCACTCGCGCGCGAATGTGATGTTGCCGTCCATGCTGGCGACGTCGGCGCTGCGGCCGTGCTGGATGCTTTGCGACAAGGCGGCGCACAGGTCTTCGCCGTGCGCGGCAACAACGATGTGCCCGCGAAGTGGTTGCGCGATGAGCGCTCGGCGCTGTCGACGCTGGAAGACGTCGTGCGAATCGAACTGCCCAGCGGAGTGCTCATCGCGACGCACGGCGACCAATTCTCGCCATCGAAACGCCACGCACGCCTTCGCGCAGCGTTTCCAGAAGCACGCGCGATCCTCTACGGCCACAGTCACAAGCTCGTGATCGACGACAGCGAACTTCCCTGGGTCCTGAACCCCGGCGCCGCCGGCCGCGCGCGCACGTTCGGCGGGCCGAGCTGCCTGCTGCTCGAAGCGTCAGCTGACGCCTGGCGCGTCGAGGCGCACCGTTTCGAGCGGATCAGCGTCCGCTGAAGACCGGCTTGCGGCGTTCGACGAACGCACGCGTTCCTTCGCGCATGTCGTCCGTGGCGAAACACGTCGCGAACGACTGCGCCTCATAGTCGAGACCCTGATCGATTGCGCATTCGCCGCCGGTCAGCACGGTATCGAGGATTCCCGCCAGCGCTATCGGCGCGGCGGCTGCGAGTTGATCCGCGATCGCGTTGATTTCCTCGTCGAGCTTGTCTGCCGCGACGACGCGGTTGAGCACGCCGAGCTCGAGTCCGCGCGCCGCATCGATCGGATGACCGAGCAGGCACAGCTCGAGCGCCGCGCTGCGGCCGGCGAGGCGCAGCAGGCGCTGGGTGCCGCCAAAACCCGGGATCAAACCGAGATTGATTTCCGGCTGGCCGAGCTTCGCGCGCTCGCTGGCGACGCGCAGATGGCAACTCATCGCCAGCTCCAGGCCGCCGCCGAGCGCATAGCCCTGGATGCGCGCGATGACCGGTTTGCCCAGCGTTTCGATGCCACGCATCATCGACTGGCCGGCGCGCGAGCGTGCGCGTGCCTCGATCGGCGTGAGTGTCGCGAGCTCGCCGATATCGGCTCCGGCCACGAATGCTTTCTCGCCGGCGCCGGCAAGGACGACAACACGGACCGCATCGTCGTGGCGGGCCTGCTCGAACGCGATGTGCAGCTCGCCGATCGTTTCGCCGTTCAGCGCATTGAGCTTGTCCGGCCGGTTGACCGTGATCGTGCGGATCGCGCCGCGATCCTCGCTGAGCAGGTTGCGGTATGCCATGATCGCCTCGGCTACGGTTCAGCAGGGGCGCGGATCATAGCAGCGCGTCGGCGCCCCGAACTTTCCGCGAAAGGCATGTTCTGAGCTTCCCGGTTCCGCTGTATCCCGGCGTTCGGAGTGGGCACGGCCCAACGTAAAGAAAACGTTGGCTGTGGCCGCATGACGCCCTTCCGGACTGCGCTTTGGAGCCTGGGTGGCGCTCGGGTACACTACCGCGCCTTTTTGCCGGCCCGAATCGCGGGCCATCGTTTCACCCATCCCGTATTTTTCTGGAGGCAGG
>Ga0193717_1001053_pt1 | contig 17364 bp, 13 predicted proteins | sample U2c2metaG_FD_145900 | JGI IMG/M metagenome (GOLD analysis project Ga0193717, IMG submission 145900) | Soil microbial communities from a riparian zone of the East river system, Colorado, United States - U2c2 | ecosystem: Environmental > Terrestrial > Soil > Riparian zone | place: USA: East River... | reverse complement strand
ATCCGTTCGATCGGCCGCGGATCCACGCCGATCAGGCTCTGCGCCAGGCGGCGGATCACGGCCGTAAGACCCGCGCTGCCGTAACTTTCGTTGTATTCGGACCATCCAACGATGCCATCGTCGGTGGTGATCTTGAGAAACGAAAAGTCGCGCCAGCCGGCGTCGCAATGCAAATCCTCGATCCTGACAATTTTCATTGCTGTTCCTTTTCAGTCAAAGCCGATGACTTTGAACGGATATCATTATGGACTTCTGCTTCATTCCGGCTACCCTCCGAAAAACTGCTGAGCGCCGCGATCAACCAAGAGATAACACAAACCATGACTGCCGCCACGACCCCACCGGAACGCCCTGCTGAAGTTGGAACGGTTTTCGACGCCGTCGTTGTCGGCGCGGGCTTTGCCGGGATGTACATGCTGCATCGCCTGCGCGGGCTTGGCTTTTCGGCACGGGTGTTTGAGGCCGGCGGTGGCGTCGGTGGCACCTGGTACTGGAACCGGTATCCGGGCGCGCGCTGCGACGTCGAGAGCATGCAGTACTCGTTCTCCTTCTCGGAAGAATTGGACCAGGAGTGGAACTGGTCGGAGAAATACGCGCCGCAAGGCGAAATCCTCACTTACGCCAACCATGTCGCCGATCGCTTCGATCTTCGCCGGCATATCGTGTTCGACACGCGCGTGACCGCCGCAACGTTCGATGAAAACGCAAAGTGCTGGCAGATCGAGACCGACCGCGGCGATCGAGTGCGTGCAAAATTCTGCATCATGGCAGTCGGCTGCCTGTCGGCGCCGAACCGCCCGCGCTTCAAGGGCCTCGAGGATTTTCGCGGACCCATCTATCACACCGGCGAATGGCCGCATCAGGGTGTCGACTTCACGGACTTAAGTGTCGGCGTCATCGGTACCGGCTCCTCGGCGGTCCAGTCGATTCCGATCATCGCGCAGCAGGCAGCAAGCCTCACCGTGTTCCAGCGCACCGCGACCTGGACGGTGCCGGCTTGGAACGAAACGCTGACGCCGGAATATCTGCAGGTGGCCAAAGCCAACTATCCGGCGCTTCGCGCCAAGGCGCGCGGACGCCCGACCGGCTTCTATTTTCCTTTCAACACCCAGCCGGCGCTGGAAGCGAGTCCGGAAGACCGCGACAGGCAATACGAGGAAGCGTGGGCGCGCGGCGGCCTGCCCTTTCTCGGCGCCTACGGCGATCTTCTGTTCGAAAAAGCCGCCAATGACACCATCGCCGATTTCGCGCGCGGCAAGATCCGCAGCATTGTGAAGGATCCGGTCACGGCCGACCTGCTGTGCCCGGACAACGTGTTCGGCTGCAAGCGCCTCTGCGTCGATACCGGTTACTTCGAGACGTACAACTTGCCTCATGTAAAATTGGTCGACGTCTCGAAAACGCCGATCGAGCGCTTCACCGCACAAGGCATCGGGGTCAACGGTATCGAGTATCTTTTGGATGCCGTCGTCTGCGCCACCGGCTTTGCCGCCATGACGGGATCCTTCGACAAGATCCGGATCACCGGCCGCAACGGCCTGACGCTTTCCGAGAAATGGCGCGCGGGCCCGCGCGCCTATCTCGGCATTGCATCGGCGGGCTTCCCCAATTTGTTCCTGATCACCGGCCCCGGCAGCCCTTCCGTGCTGGCCAGCATGATCCAGGCGATCGAGCAGCATGTCGATTGGCTGGCGGATTGCATGGGCCACATGCGGGATGTCGGGGCAACGTCGATCGAGCCGATCCTAAGCGATGAGGACGCCTGGGTCGAGCATGTGACCGACGTATCGACAGTCTCGCTGCGATCGACCTGCAGCTCCTGGTATGTCGGCTCCAACACACCCGGCAGGCCGCGCGTGTTCATGCCTTACATCGGCGGCTTCCCGGTCTATGTACAGAAATGCAACGAGGTGATGAGCGGCGGCTTCGAGGGCTTTGTGCTGGAAGGTGCGCCGGGCCGCAACGCCGCGCCCCAGGTGCGCTATACGGAACGGTGGCGGGTACCGATCGATATCGACGTCATTTCACCGGCGGCCGTCGCCGCGAGGCGCGTCCCCATGGTCTGACGAGGTGTCCTGACGCGAGTTGCCACCCTCCTCGATTCTCAATAACAACAATGAAAAGCCGCGACCAACGGGATCGATTGATCTTCTGTGTGGCGGAATAAAGAGATGGTGAGGTTACGCCTATGGAAGCTCAGGTAAGCGTTGCGTCCGATCCCGCCAGCAAATGGTCGCCCCCGCCTGAAGCGAGTGACGTGGTCAAAAGCATTCATGCGATGCTGCATCCGCGCAACATCGTGCTGGTCGGCGCAACCGACAAGCCGGGTAACTACGCCGAGCGCATCTGGATCAATCTAATCAAATATAAATACGAAGGCGGTCTCTATCCGGTGAATTCCAGGCGCGAAACCATTTGGGGCGTGCCCTGCTACAAGGATTTTGTCAGCCTGCCGGACAAACCCGATCACGTGCTAGTGCTGGTGCCCGCGCGTTTCGCAGTGCAGGTGATCCGCGACGCCGCGGCGGCCGGCGCGCGCTCCGCCACCATCGTCACCTCGGGCTTCAGCGAATTGCAGGACGAGGACAGCCAGAAACTCGCCGCCGAGCTTCAACAGGCTATTCGCGAAACCGGCATGGCGGTCACCGGCCCGAACTGCCTCGGCAATCTCAGCGCCGGCGAGAACTTGTTCACCAACATCGACGACCGCATCGTCACCATGGAAGCAGGTCCCGTGGCGATCGCGGGTCAATCCGGCGCGATCGTGATGGCGATCAGGCAGGCGTTGGAAGATCGCGGGGTCGGCGTCGGCTACATGGTGACGACCGGAAACGAGGCCGGGCTCGAGACGCCGGACCTCATGGCCTATTTCGCCGCCGATCCCGGTATCCGCGTCATCGTGGTCTATCTCGAAGGCGTGCGTAACACCAAAGTTTTTCGCGCAGCCTGCAAAGCGGCACGCGCCGCCGGCAAGCCGGTGATCGCACTAAAGCTCGGGTCTTCCGAAGGCGGACGCGCCGCCGCGATGGCGCATACTGGCGCGCTCGCCGGCTCGATCGAAACCTTCGATGCCATCTCGACCCGCGAAGGCGTCATCCGCGTCCGCGGCCTGGACGAACTGATCGAAACCACCGAATGTTTCGTCCACGCCGACCCGCCGAAAGCGGCACGCCTTGCCGCGGTGACCTTGTCCGGCGGCAAGCGCGGTCTGCTGTTCGACGCATTCTATTCCGCAGGACTGAATTTTGCGCCGCTCAGCAAGGACGCGAGCGACAAGCTTGCAAAGATGCTCGGCCCCGGCAGCATTGTCGGCAATCCGCTCGACGCCGGGTTTGCGGCCGTCGTCGACCCGTCGGTCTATATGCAGTCGATCAAGGTCATGATCGACGACCCCGATACCGACATCGTCATCATCGATTCGGAACTGCCGAAGGCGCCGCATGAGGTGCGCGAACGGAATTTGCGCATCGTCAACGAGATGGCGGGAGCCGCCAGCAAGCCCGTGGTCTATATCAGCGCGATGTCGATCGGTTTTACGGAATTCACCAAGGGCCTGCGCAAGTCGCTGCCGCACATTGCCGTCATGCAGGGACTGGACCGGGCGGTGGGCGCGATCAAGGCGTTGATCGACTACGCGTCGCTGCGCAAGGAAGTGCCCGACGTGGTCTCCAGTTCAAGCGCATCGGCGCGCGCAACGTTGGAGAAGACGCTGAAGAACGCGAAGGGCGCGGCGCTCGACGAGGTCGCGTCGAAGAAACTGCTGAAGGCTTACGGCATTCCGGTGTCGAAGGAAGAGATCGCTTTAGATGCGGCGGGCGCCGTCAGGATCGCCAAAAAGATCGGCTTTCCCGTGGTCGCCAAGGTGGTCAGCGCGGACATCCTGCACAAATCCGACATCGGCGGCGTGGTGCTGAACCTGGGCAGCGCCGCGGAGGTCAAAAAGGCCTTTGGCGACATCACCGCGCGGGTCAAGAAACTGAAGCACAAGCCGAAGCTCGAGGGCATCCTGATCGCGCAGCAGGTCAAGGCCGACCTCGAGCTGGTCGTGGGGGCATCGCTCGACGCCGAGATGGGACCGGTGGTGTTGTTCGGAACCGGCGGCGTCGATATCGAACTCATGAAGGACGTAGCTTTAGCCGGCGCGCCGCTCGACGCGGCGGAAGCCAAACAACTCATCGGGCGAACCAAAGCCGGTGTGAAGCTGAAAGGCTATCGCGGCAAACCCGCGCTGCACGAGGCCTCCGTGGTGAAAGCACTCGTCGGCCTGTCCAACCTGATGGCCGACGCCGGCACCCGCATCGCTTCGATCGACGTCAATCCGTTTCTGGTCAATACCAGGACCGGCGTCGCCGTCGATGGGCTGATCGTCCTCAACAACACCGCCGCCAACCTGCCACGGGAAGATTCCAGGCATTCGAACCATCAAGACTAACGGCTAATCGAGATTTGTGACAGAATTGCCTACCGCCGTCGGTATCCCGCCAATCGATTTTCGAGTTCGACATGCCCCCGCCAAAGCCGCCCGCGTTCGAAACCCTCAGCCTGCATGCAGGACAGCATCCGGATCCGGTCACGGGTGCGCGTGCGGTGCCGATCTATCAGACCACGTCTTACGTGTTTCAGGATTCCGAGCACGCGGCGGCGCTGTTCAACCTCGAACGCGCCGGACACATTTACACGCGAATTTCAAATCCGACGACGGCGGTGCTTGAAGAACGGCTGGCCGCGCTCGAGGGCGGCGTCGGCGCAATCTGCACGGCGAGCGGGATGGCCGCCATGCATCTGGCCATCGCGACGCTGCTGAATGCTGGCGACCATGTCGTTGCCTCATCCTCGCTTTATGGCGGCACCATCAACCTGCTTGCACATACGCTGCCGCGTTTTGGTATCACCACGACGTTCGTGAAGCCTCGGGCGCTGGACGAATTCCGCTCAGCAATCAAACCCAACACCCGGCTGGTGATCGGCGAAACCATCGGCAATCCCGGTCTCGAAGTGCTGGATATTCCGAACGTCGCGGCAATCGCGCACGATGCGAAAATCCCGCTGCTGATCGACAACACCTTTGCGACGCCCTATCTCAGCCGTCCGATCGAGCTTGGCGCCGATATCGTGATGAACTCGGCCACCAAATGGATCGGCGGCCATGGCATCGCCATCGGTGGCGTGATTGTCGATGGCGGCCGGTTCGACTGGCGCGGCTCCGGAAAATTCTCGGTGTTGACGGAGCCGTATGCCGGATATCACGGCATCGTCTTCGACGAGCAATTCGGCCCGGCCGCGTTCATCATGCGGGCGCGCACCGAAGGCCTGCGCGACTTCGGCGCGTGCCTGTCGCCGACCAATGCGTTTCAACTGCTGCAGGGCGTCGAGACGCTGGGCGTCCGCATGGACCGCCACATCGCGAATACCGCCGCGGTGCTTGAGTTCCTGACTGCGAACAAGGCGGTTGACTGGGTGCTGCACCCCTCGCTGCAGAATCATCCGGATTACGAGTTGGCCAAACGACTGCTGCCGCGCGGCGCGGGGTCCATCGTCAGCTTCGGAATCAAGGGTGGCCGCCCAACGGGGAAGAAATTCATCGAAGGCTTGCGCATGATCAGTCATCTGGCCAATGTCGGCGACGCCAAGACGCTGGTCATTCATCCCGCCAGCACGACGCATCAGCAGATGGATGCCGCACAGCTCAAGGCCGCCGGAGTCGGCGAAGAACTGGTGCGGCTGTCGGTCGGCATCGAATCCGCCTCCGACATCATCGATGACCTCGGCCAGGCGCTCCGTGTGTCACAGAAGGCCTGAGCCATGCTGTTGTCCGTGAATGGCGTTGAGACATTCGTTGCCACCGGGGGACGCGAATTCGATGCGTCCCAACCGACCATCGTGCTTCTGCACGGCGCCGGCTTCGATCATAGCACCTGGGCTTTGCACAGCCGGTGGTTTGCCCACCACGGCTACGGCGTGCTGGCTCCGGATTTGCCGGGCCATGGACGCTCGATCGGCGCGCCGATCTCGACGATCGCCGGCATGGCCGACTGGACGGCGTCGCTGCTGGATGCCGCCGGCGCTGCGAAGGCGCGGCTTGTCGGTCATTCCATGGGATCGCTGATCGCGCTCGAGACCGCGGCACGGCATCCGGCAAAAGTCTCGGCGCTCAGCCTGATCGGAACGGCGGCAACCATGACGGTGGGACCCGACCTGCTCAAGGCCGCCGAGGCCAACGACCATGCGGCCATCGATATGGTCTCGATCTGGGGCCTCGGTTCTAGGGCCGAACTCGGCGGAAGCCTGGCGCCGGGTTTATGGATGCACAGCGGGGCGCAGCGGGTTCTCGAACAGTGCCGGCCCGGCGTGCTGTTCAACGACCTCTCCGCCTGCAACGCCTATCAAAATGCCCTCGCCGCCGCCGCGCAAATCACGGTGCCGACCACTCTCATTCTTGGCGAACGCGACCTGATGACCCCGGCAAAGGCGGGCAAGGTACTTGCCGCCGCGCTGCCGAATTCACGCACGGTGGTGCTGCGCGGCGCCGGCCATATGATGATGGTGGAACAGCCCGACCAACTGCTGGCGGCGCTGCAAGAGTGATCGGACACAATCGCCGCAAGCGGCGTCGAGATGTTGAGGACGAATCTGGCGCTGGATTTTAGTTTAAACCGAAGTCAATTCGGCACCACCACAGGGGAGCAACGGCCAATGTATCCAGGCACTCAGGCCAAGACGAGAGCCGGCCAGGCGGCCTTCATCATGGCCCAGTCGGGCGAAGCGGTTACCTATGCGGAGCTGGAAGCCCGTACCAACAGGCTGGCGCATTTCCTGCGCAACTGCGGCCTGAAACGTCTCGACCACTATTCGATCTTCATGGAGAACAACGCGCGCTATATCGAGTGCTGCGGCGCGGGCGAGCGCGCCGGACTTTATTTCACCTGCATCAATTCGTTCCTGACCGCGGATGAACTGGCCTACATCGTCAACAATAGTGAATCCAGGGTGCTGATCTTCTCGGAGGCCAGCCGTGAGGTCGCCGTCGAGGCGCTACGCCAGTGCCCGAAGGTCGAGGTCAGTCTGGTGGCGGATGGACCGGGCGACGGCGTCCGCATCCTCAATCTCGACCAGGCCACCTCTAGCTTTCCCGCCACGCCGATTGCGGACGAGTCGGGCGGCACGGCGATGCTTTATTCATCGGGCACCACCGGCCGGCCGAAAGGCATCATCCGGCCGCTGGCCGAACATCCGCCGTCGCAGCAGCTGCCGCTGTTCGATTTTCTGCAAAAACTGTGGCGGTACCGCGAGGGGCTGGTGTACTTGTCGCCCGCGCCGCTCTATCACTCGGCGCCGCAGGCCGCCGTCAATCTGGTCATCCGCAATGGCGGCACCGCCATCATCATGGAAAGCTTCGATCCGGAACGCTATCTGCAACTGGTCGAACAATACCAGCCGACCCACAGCCAGCTGGTGCCGACGATGTTCTCGCGCATGCTGAAGCTGCCGGAGGCCGTGCGTTCCCGCTACGACCTGTCGTCGCTCGAGGTCGCCATCCATGCGGCGGCGCCCTGCCCGCCGCAGGTCAAGGAGCAGATGATCGGCTGGTGGGGGCCGATCATCCACGAATATTACGGCGCGACCGAGGGGCTGGGTTTCGCCGCCTGCGACAGCGCCGAGTGGCTTGCCCATCGCGGCACCGTCGGCAAGGTCATGCTTGGCGATCTGCACGTTCTGGACGAGGACATGCAGCCGTGTCCCAAGGGCACCTCTGGCACGCTGTGGTTCAAGACCGCGACGCCGTTCGAATATTTCAACGATCCGGCGCGGACCGCCGAGGCGCGAACCGCGGATGGCTCGATGAGCACGGTCGGCGACGTCGGTTACGTCGACGACGACGGTTTCCTTTATCTCACCGACCGCGCCACCTTCATGATCGTGTGCGGCGGCGTCAATATCTATCCGCAGGAATGCGAAAACCTGCTGATCACGCATCCCAAGGTCGCCGACGCCGCCGTGTTCGGTGTGCCGAACGAAGATCTCGGCGAGGAAGTGAAGGCGGTGGTGCAGCCGATGCCCGGCGTTGCGACCGATTCCGCTCTGGCGGATGAATTGTCGGCGTTCTGCGCAAAGCATCTGTCGCGGCAGAAGTGTCCGCGCTCGATCGATTTCGAGGCCGAGCTGCCCCGCCTGCCGACCGGAAAACTCTACAAGCGCATTTTGCGCGACCGCTATTGGGGCGACCGCAAAAGCAGAATCATTTGACAGCGGAAGTGCCGGCCTTTGCAAACACCCGGCTGGCGAGAACATCCGAAGCCTCCAGCGACATGATGTCGTCGACGTTCAACACCCGGTCGAGATCCGCCACCAGCCGGTTGGCTTGCCGCAGCCGCATGCGGTCGAGCGCGTTGCGGATCGAGCGCGCGTTGGAGAACAGCGGCTGGGCCTTGCGCAAGCCGATGTAACGGATGAACGCCCGGCGTGCATCGGCGCTGAACTTGTAGTTCATGCCGTGCAGCATCATTTCCGCGATCGCCAATAGCTCATCGTCGGAATAGTCCGGAAAGTCGATGTGATGGGCGATGCGGGAGCGGAAGCCGGGGTTGCTGGCGAAGAACTTGTCCATCCGGTCGCCGTAGCCGGCAAGGATCACCACCAGATCCTCGCGCTGCGATTCCATCACCTGCAGCAGAATCTCGATCGCTTCCTGGCCGTAGTCGCGTTCGTTGTCGGGGCGATGCAGGTAATAGGCCTCGTCGATGAACAGCACGCCGCCCATCGCCTTTTTCAATATCTCCTTGGTCTTCGGCGCAGTGTGACCGATATATTGTCCCACCAGTTCATCGCGGGTGACGGACACGACCTGGCCGCGGCGCACGAAACCGAGCTTGTGCAGGATGCTGGCGATCCGAAGTGCGACGGTGGTCTTGCCGGTACCGGGATTGCCGGTGAACGACATGTGCAATGTCGGCACCTCCGACGTCAGATTCATGCGCTTGCGGATGCGCTCGATCAACAGCAGCGACGCGATCTCGCGGATTCGCGTCTTGACCGGCCTGAGGCCGATCAGTTCGCGGTCGAGTTGATCCAGCACCTCGCCGATGCCGACCTCGTTGAACTCGCGGCGCAGATCGACCTTGTCGGCCGGCGGCACTTCGGTCGTATCCTTCGCGACAGCCGAACAACCCGTCAACGGTTTCACTTGCCACCGTAACGCTGGCCCTCGGGACGATCGACGGCATAGGATTTGGTCGTATAGCGCATATTTCGTCCATCGACCTCCTGCCGTTCCAGACGGAATCCCGGCTCGTCCTTGGGGCGATTGACGATGAACGACAGCCTGACGGATTCCCAGCCATGGCTGGAATCGAACGCGGACATTCGGATGTAGCGGTCGCCATACACCTTCCGGCACTCGTTGAGCTCCATCAGGATTCCGGCGGCATCGCGCAAATCGAACATCGGCAGGCCCCACATTTCCCAGAATGTGTTGCGGGGATGCGGGTCGTCGGTGAACTCGATGTTCACCGCCCAGCCCTTGGTCAGGCAATATTGAACCTGCCGCGAAATCTGCTCGTCGGTCAGATCGGGCAGGAACGAGAAGCAACCCTGGGTCACGCGCATTGTGCTGTTTCCTTAACTGGAGGCGCTGGCGGTGGGGACATAGTCGGGCATGTCGGTCGACTCATAGTTGAAGGTGACATCCTTCCAGACTTCGAGCGCGGCCTTCAGCGGCGTGCAGGTCGCCGCGGCGCGAGCGAGAATCTCCGGCCCTTCGTGCAGGTAATCGCGGCCTTCGTTGCGGGCGAGGATCATCGCCTCCAGCGCGACGCGGTTAGCCGTGGCGCCGGCCTGAATGCCCATCGGGTGCCCGATGGTGCCGCCGCCGAACTGCAGCACCACGTCTTCGCCCAGATGATCGAGCAGCTGATGCATCTGGCCGGCGTGGATGCCGCCCGACGCCCCCGGCATCATCTTGTTGAGGCTGGCCCAGTTCTGGTCGAAGAACACGCCGTGTTCGAGTTTTGCCGGGTTGAAGTCTTCGCGGCAGATATCGTAATAGCCGCGCGTCGTCGCCGGATCGCCCTCCAGCTTGCCCACCACGGTGCCCGCATGGATGTGATCGACGCCGGCAAGCCGCATCCATTTCGCGATGACGCGGAACGAGACGCCATGGTTTCGTTGCCGCGTATAGGTCGAATGCCCGGCGCGGTGCAGATGCAGGATCATGTCGTTGCGCCGCGCCCACTTCGCCATCGACTGGATCGCGGTGTAGCCGATCACCAGATCGATCATGATGATGACCGAGCCGAGCTGTTTGGCGAATTCGGCGCGCTCGTACATGTCCTCCATGGTGCCGGCGGTGACGTTGAGATAGGTGCCCTTGATCTCGCCGGACGCCGCCTGCGCCTTGTTGACGGCCTCCATGCAATACAAGAAGCGCTCCCGCCAATGCATGAACGGCTGCGAATTGATGTTCTCGTCGTCCTTGGTGAAATCGAGCCCGCCCTTCAGCGCCTCATACACGACGCGTCCGTAGTTGCGGCCGGAAAGGCCGAGTTTTGGTTTAACGGTGGCGCCGAGCAACGGCCGGCCGAACTTGTCCATGCGCTCGCGCTCGACCACGATGCCCGTCGCGGGGCCCTGGAACGTCTTCACATAGGCGACGGGAAGCCGCATGTCCTCGAGCCGCAGCGCTTTGAGCGGTTTGAAACCAAACACATTGCCGATGATCGAGGCGGACAGATTGGCGATCGATCCGTTCTCGAACAGGTCGAGATCGTAGGCGATGTAGGCGAAATACTGTCCCGGCGAATTCGGCACCGGATCGACGCGAAAACATTTGGCGCGATATTTTTCGGCCGCGGTCAGCCGGTCGGTCCACACCACCGTCCAGGTCGCGGTCGAGGATTCGCCGGCCACCGCGGCGGAAGCTTCGATCGGATCGACGCCATCCTGCGGCGTCACCCGGAACAGCGCGATGATGTCTGTATCCTTGGGCGTGTAGTCGGGCTCCCAATAGCCCATCTTCCTGTATTCCATGACACCGGATTTGTAGCGATCCTTGCCGCGGATGGTCATCGATTGGTCGTTCATGGTGTTCTCCTTAGGTGGTTTGACCGGCACAGCCGGATCGAAAGGCGTTCAGCTCACTCGGCAGCCGCGGCCAGGCCGCCGATGCGGGGATCGAGCAATCCCGCGCGATAGCGTTTTGCCATTTCGGACAGCGGGATCACCTTGATTCTGGCGGCGTTGCCCGCGGTGCCGAACTGCTCGAAACGTTCGCGGCAGAGATCGCGCATCGCATCCATCGCCGGTTTCAGGAACTTGCGCGGATCGAATTCGCTCCTGGTCTGGCTTGCTACTTTCCGGAATGCCGCGGTCATGGCCAACCGGCAGTCGGTGTCGATATTGACCTTGCGCACGCCATGCCGGATGCCGCGGACGATCTCCTCGACCGGCACGCCCCAGGTCTGCGGCATCTCGCCGCCGAACTGATTGAATGCGTCCTGCAGCGGCTGCGGCACCGAGGATGAGCCGTGCATCACCAGATGCGTGTTCGGCAGACGGCGGTGAATTTCCTCGACCACCTTCATGGCGAGAATGTCGCCGTCCGGCTTGCGCGAGAACTTGTAGGCGCCGTGCGAGGTGCCCATCGCGATCGCCAGCGCATCGACCTTGGTGGCGCGGACGAAATCCACCGCCTGGTCCGGATCGGTCAGCAGCTGATCGTGGCTGACCTTGCCTTCGACGCCGTGGCCGTCCTCCTGTTCGCCGCCGCCGTGCTCCAGCGAGCCGAGCACACCCAACTCGCCTTCCACCGAGGCGCCGATCCAGTGCGCCATCTCGACCACGCGGCGGGTGATATCGACGTTGTAGTCATAATCAGCCGCGGTCTTGGCGTCGGCCTTGAGCGAGCCGTCCATCATCACCGACGTAAAACCGTATTTGATCGCGGTGGCGCAGGTGGCTTCCTCGTTGCCGTGATCCTGATGCATGCACAGCGGTATCTGCGGATACATCTGCTCCAGCGCGTCGATCATCTTCGACAGCATGATATCGCTGGCGTAAGCGCGCGCGCCGCGCGAAGCCTGGATAATGACGGGCGCGTCGACGGCGGCCGCCGCGTCCATGATCGCAAGCCCCTGCTCCATATTGTTGATGTTGAATGCCGGCACGCCGTAGCCGTGCTCGGCGGCATGATCCAGCAACTGCCGCAACGTTATCCGTGCCATTGGAGCCTCCGTGTGATTCGGTGCGGGTGAGGTGTTATGCGCATGCTGCCGCCGCCCTTGATCGTGCGATGCAGCGCAGTGCCGTCGCAGCTACGGCCTCCGCCGTGATGCCGAATTCGCGATACAGGGTTTCCGCCGGAGCGGAGGCGCCGAAGCCGGTCATCCCAATGAATTCACCGCCGTCGCCGAGCCAGCGCGCCCACTCGCCCTCGACCGCCGCTTCGACGCCGACCCTGGGGGCGCTGCCAAGAACGCCGGACCGGTATTCGCTCGACTGCCGGCGAAACAGCTCGAAGCACGGCGCCGAGACGACCGCGGCGCGGATGTTGACTTTCGCGAGCAGTTTTTGCGCCTTCAAGGCGATCGACACTTCGGAGCCCGTTGCGACCAGAGTGACGTCGCGGCCACTCTCCGGCTCGACGACGACATAGGCGCCAAGCGCGACCAGGTTGGCGTCGCCACTTGCCTGACGAAACGTCGGCAGCGCCTGACGCGACAGGCACAGCACCGAGGGGGTGGCTTCCGCTTGCAGCACGCAATCCCACGCCTCGGCGGTCTCGACGGCATCGCCGGGGCGGAACACCAGCAGGTCAGGAATCGCGCGCAGCGAAGCGAGATGCTCGACCGGTTGATGAGTGGGACCGTCTTCGCCAAGGCCAATGGAGTCGTGGGTCATGACATGGATGACCCTGATGCCCATCAGCGCCGCCAGTCGGATCGCCGGGCGGCTGTAGTCGGCGAAGGTGAGAAAAGTGCCGCCATAGGGAATAAAGCCGCCATGCAGCGCGATGCCGTTCATCGCGGCCGCCATGGCGTGCTCACGGACGCCGTAGTGAATATAGCTGCCCGCAAAGAAACCGGGCCGCACCGGCTGTTGCGTTTTGGCGCGGGTAAGATTGGAGTGGGTGAGATCGGCCGAGCCGCCCAGCAAATTCGGCAAGGTTTTCGCGATGGTGTCGATCACGAGCTGGGACGCCTGCCTTGTGGCGATATCCGGCCGTTCCGTAGTGAACCGATTGCGCAGCTCCGCCATTGCGCCGGCGTATTCGCACGGCAATTTTCGATTAAGCGCGTCGTGAAAGGGCGAGCGCGGATTCGAATTGAGACGCCTGGTCCGCTCGATCCAGGCGCGGCGGGCGGCCTGCCCCCGCGCACCGATCATGCGCCATTGTTCAAGCACCAATTCCGGAATCTGGAATGGCTGGTGTGGCCAGTCCAGCGCGGCGCGGGTCTTTGCGACTTCGTCGGCGCCGAGCGGCGCGCCGTGCGCCTTTTCGGTGCCTTGACGGTTGGGCGCACCGAAACCGATCACCGTGCGGCAGGCGATCAGCGACGGACGGTCGTTGTCGCGGGCCTGCCCGATCGCCGCTGCGATCGCTTCGGGATCATGCCCGTCGATCCGGCAGGCCGACCAGCCCGATGCCTTGAACCTTGCAAGCTGGTCGTCCGAACATGACAGCGAGGTGGAGCCGTCGATCGAAATTTCGTTGTCGTCGAACAGCACGATCAGCCGGTTGAGCCCGAGATGCCCGGCCAGCGAGATCGCCTCGTGGCTGAGGCCCTCCATCAGGCAGCCGTCGCCGGCGATCACGTAAGTATGATGATCGACGAAATCGTCGCCGAAGCGCGCGTTCAACAGCCGCTCCGCCAGCGCCATGCCAACCGCCGTCGCAATCCCCTGCGCCAGCGGCCCGGTGGTGGTCTCGACACCCGGCGTGTGACCAACTTCCGGATGACCCGGCGTTTTCGATCCCCACTGCCGGAACGCCTTGAGTTGGTCCGACGTCACGCCCTCGTAACCGGTCAGGTACAGCAGCGCATACAGCAGCATCGAGCCGTGGCCGGCCGACAGAACGAACCGGTCGCGATCCGGCCACGCCGGATCCACGGGATCGAATTTCAGGAAACGCGAAAACAGCACCGTGGCTACATCAGCCATGCCCATCGGCATGCCCGGATGACCCGATTTTGCCTTTTCGACCGCGTCTATCGCCAGAAAGCGAATCGCGTTGGCCATCTCGACATGGGAAACGCCGGGACGGCCGGCGGCAAAGCTGAGAGCATGAGCGGTCATATCGTGCGCCTCTTGCGTTCCATCAGTTGCAGGATCAGCGGGGTGAGGATGAGTTGCATCGCCAGATCCAGCTTCGAGCCGTGAATCACGATCGAATTGGCGCGCGACATGAAACTGTTCGGAATCATCGACAGCAGATAGGGAAAATCGATGCCGCGCGGGTTTCTGAGCCGGATCACCACCATCGATTCATCCGGCGTCGGAATCCAGCGCGCGATGAACGGGTTCGATGTATCGACCGTCGGCACGCGCTGGAAGTTGATGTCGGTTTCCGCGAATTGCGGGCAGATATAGTTCACGTAATCCGGCATGCGCCGCAGGATGGTGTCGGTCACCGCCTCCCGGGTATAGCCGCGGTCGCTGCGGTCGCGATGCAGCTTCTGGATCCACTCCAGATTGATGACGGGCACGACGCCGATCTTGAGATCGGCGTGTTGCGCGATATTGACCTTGTCGGTCACGACCGCGCCATGCAGGCCTTCATAAAACAAAAGGTCGGACTTTTCGGGCAGCGGACCCCATTCGGTGAACGTGCCCGGGGCCGCGCCATATAACCTTGCCTCGTCTTCATCGTGCACGTAGTGCCGCGTCGTCCCGGTGCCGGATTCGCCGTAATCGGCAAACACGCGCTCGAGCTCCTCGAAAAGGTTGGTTTCCGGACTGAAATGGCTGAAGTGCTTGTTACCGCATTCGCCTTCTTCCATTATTTTCGTACGCATCTCGGCACGATTGTAGCGATGGAAGGCGTCGCCTTCGATGTAGGCCGCCGATACCTTTTCGCGCCGGAAGATGTTTTCGAAGGTCTTTTTCACCGACGTCGTGCCGGCGCCCGACGAACCCGTGATCGATATGATGGGATAACTGCGCGACATCGCACCCGTCCTCAACGAAACAGGCCGCGCCGCGCGAACAGCGGTGCGTCTGAATTGTCGAACATCGGCTCGACACCCTCGTGAAAGGCGGCGACGTCGCGGACGCCCCGCGCCGAACCCATGATCAGCGGCACGCGCTGGTGCGGCGACTTCGCCGCGAGCTCCAGAATTCGCCGGCGTCCGGTGGTCGCGGCGCCCCCCGCCCATTCCATCACCAGCGCCATCGGATGGGCTTCATAGAGCAGCCGCAGCCGCCCTTCCCGATATCCCGGCCGGGCATCGGCCGGATAAAGAAACACGCCGCCGCGCACCAGGATGCGGAGCGACTCCGCAACCAGCGAACCGATCCACCGCATGTTGAAATCCGCGCCGCGGTCGCCGCCGGTGCCGGCAAGGCATTCATCGATGTAGGCCCGGACCGGCCCATGCCAATGCCGGCGATTGGACGCATTGATGGCGAATTCCGGCGTATCGGGCGCAATCCGAATACCGCGTTCGATCAGGAAAAATTCCTGCGTGCGCCTGTTGAGAAGGAAGATATCGACGCCGGCGTTGAGCGCGAGCACCAGCGTGGTTTGCGGACCGTAGACGATGAACCCGGCGGCACACTGCGCGGTGCCGGGTTCGAAGAAGGTCGAGAGAATGTCGTTGCCCCGGGGGCGGATGGAAAAGATGGTCCCGACCGAGATGTTGTTCTCAAGGTTGGCCGATCCGTCGAGCGGATCGATCGCGACGCAGAACGGCGCCGCGGGATCGAGGATTTGCGGCAGCGCCACTTCCTCGGAAAGGACAGCGGCGACCGGCGCGCCGCGCAACGCGCGGCGCATCATCGCATCGGCGACGACATCGATGTCCTTTTGCTGATCGCCGTCGGGATTGATGCCATCGGCCTGTCCGGCAATGCCGGCCAAGGGACCGTCGGCGATGAGATGGGAAAGATCGATCGCCGCACCGGCAATGGCCTCGATCACCGCGCCAACCGCGGCGCCATGCGGCGCCTGCGATGCGGAACGCTCGAGATGCCAACGCAGGGTTGCGCGTTCTTCCATGGCCGTTTCCTGTCACGCGCCCTCTGCGGGGCATTCCCAATTCGGTGCCGGTCGGCAATCCGCCAGCTACAGAAGCGCAATTTGCTGAATTAGGGAAATTTTGTTATCTTTGGTCTGACCAAAGTTTTTCTTATAGAAGGACCAGGCGATGGCGACCCGGTTTGCGCGGGAATTGACGATCCGTCAGCTGCGTGCGCTGGCGGCCGTGCAGAAGCATCGCTCGGTTACCGCGGCCGCCAGGCAGCTTCATCTCAGCCAGCCCGCCGTCACCCTGCAGCTTCGCAGTCTGCAGGCGCTGGCCGGACTGCAGCTGATCCAGCGCAGCAGTGACGGCATGCTGCTGACGGATGCCGGCCGCGAAGTGCTTAGCCTCGCCGAGCGTATCGAGGCCGCAATCGCCACCTGCGAAACCTCGCTCGACATGATGGCGGGAAAGACCGCCGGCCGTATTTCGATCGGCGCCGTCAGCACCGCGAAATATTTCGTTCCCTTTGCGATCTCCGGCTTTTCGCGGGCGTATCCGAACATCGATGTAACGCTCTTCATCGGCAACCGGCAGGAGATCGGCACGGCGCTGCGTGGCTACGATCTGGACATCGCCATCATGGGGCGGCCGCCGGCGGATATCGACATGAACGTGCATCTGATCGGCGATCATCCCCACGTCATCATCGCGCCGACCGGACATCGCCTGGCGCGCAAGGCCCGGCTGGCGCTGAGCGACCTTGCCGGCGAGACTTTCCTGACGCGCGAACCCGGATCCGGAACGCGCGGCCTGATGGAACAACTGTTCGAATCCGGCAAGGTTCGTCCGACCATCGGCATGACGATGAGCAGCAACGAAACCATCAAGCAGTCGGTGATTGCCGGTCTGGGGATTGCCTTCATTTCCGCGCATACGGTGGCAACCGAACTCGACGAACGACGATTAGTCACGCTCGATGTCGAGGGCCTGCCGGTGATCCGGCAGTGGTTCGTGCTCGCCCGCAAGGACAAGGTGCTGCTGCCGCCCGCGCAGGCGATGCTGGATTTCCTCAGCGCCAAGGGGGCGCAATTTCTGCCGCGCACCCACGGCAGAATTCGTCTCACCCGGCCGTCGGTTCGCGCCAAGCGTTGAACGGCGCTGATCGCGGCGTCTTGAACCGAAGTCGCAA
>Ga0193717_1001052_pt1 | contig 17366 bp, 15 predicted proteins | sample U2c2metaG_FD_145900 | JGI IMG/M metagenome (GOLD analysis project Ga0193717, IMG submission 145900) | Soil microbial communities from a riparian zone of the East river system, Colorado, United States - U2c2 | ecosystem: Environmental > Terrestrial > Soil > Riparian zone | place: USA: East River... | reverse complement strand
TAGGCAGACTTACTGACGTGCTGGATGTATTCCCGCTGTACTTCCTGCAGCGGGGTCGTCAGGAGCAGATCGGAAAAACCAATGATTCCGTTCATCGGCGTCCTCAGCTCATGGCTGATATTGGCCATAAATTCGCTTCGGGCCCTGTTGCCGGCTTCGGCAGCTTCTTTGGCCAGCACTAGCTGATCTTCTATTCCGGCCCTTTCGATGGCGGAGCCCAGACTCGCAGCAAAGGCCCGGAGGAGAGTATAATCTGCGGGCGTCCACTGCAGGTCACTGCGGCAGTTGGAAAGACCCAGCTGGCCCCAGAGCTCGTTCATTACAAAAATGGGTATGGAAAGAATGGATTTTGTCTGGGTGCGACGGAGCCAGTCTTTGAGCTCGGGGGATTGTACGTCATCAGTGGCGCTGACAAAGATCTCGTTGCGCCGTAGTATCGCGATGACGTCAGCAACGGAGTGCAACGGGAAATTCTCTACTCCTGCCGGGTAAATATCCATGCCATTCTTATTCCAATGCACAAGACGATGCATAAGCCAGGGTTCGTCTTCCCCTGCCGGCTTTAGCTGGTAAATGCTGATCCGGTCGGTATCCATCTGTTGCCCTAACAGGGTTATGGCTTCGCGCATGGCGGCTTTGAAGTCTGTGCTGCCGATGAGCTGGTGAGTGGCGGCGCCAAGAGTCTGCAGCTGCAGGTCCCTGCGACGCAGCGCCGTTTCGGATTGGCGGACCTTGTGCAGGGAAAGCCTGAGTACCTGGTAGTTCTTATCCCCCTGTTTGATGATGGGCACAATGACGAAGATGGCCATGATGATAATGGCAAAAATGAGAGAGGTAAGAATGCCCGTGTTGACAAAAAAGATCTTATTCACAAAACCATTGTCTACGTTACGATAGATCCGGGTTATATCCTGCATGCCTTCCAGGTATTGGGATTCGTTGTAACGGATCTGCGCCGGGAGACCGGCATTTTGAGTGAGAGTCATCGTCGTATCCTGCAATACCTTATGAGCAAGAGAGTCCAGGCGGCCATAAAAAGGAGCGATCTGGGTGTAGGTGTGGCTCAGACCTTGTAAAGTCTCGGAGGTCTGGACCCTGGGACGAATGATCTCGCGATGGAGGAAGGCTTGTTTGTCCTCGAACTCAAGGAGAGAGGTCTGCAATTCGTCGTTCAGGCCGGGAGTCCGCAACTGGTGAGAGTGGTCGGCGAGCAGGAAGAGCATGTCTTTGGCTACCTGCTGACTGAGAGTTTGAAGATTGCCGGTTATCTTTTCGTTTTCTTCCTGCCGGTCGTTCTCCCGGGATTGATAGCTGATATAGACATAGCCGAGAATATTAAAAAGTAGGGCTACAGCCAACAAACCAATCGCATATCGTAGCAGCTTTTTCAGGTGGAACATAAAGCCTATCCGGATTTGTAATTAAACATTTATTTAAATAATTTATTTTCAAGCTTATAGCGAAATTTAGTTATCGGATTGTTAATCGCCGGAAACCATAAATAAACCATAATTACAAGGTGAAGTTTGGTCCTGCCCTACGCCCGGTTCGTCAAAAATTCCAGGATCGGATTTGGAAATATGGCAACCCTGTCATTATCTTTGTTCCAGTTCTTACAACATCTCTTATCAAGAAAGGCTGAGGGAAATGGCCCAAAGAAGCCTTGACAACCTGCATTCGGTTACATAGTAATTGGGTGTAAGGTGCCAACTCCATCCCGATGGAATATCGGGACAGATAAGTCAGATTCCGGCTTGACAATATTGCAGAATCACATTCAAAGCATATTCGAAGCTCTTCTGACGAATCAGAAGAGTTTTTTTTTGCCGGTCCGGGTATAACCCTCCGCGGCGAAATTCTCTTCTGATGGCATTGGTAAGTGGTGTCGCTGAACAATTTTAGTTAACAATTAAAATCTGTTTATCATGCAAGCGACAACACAACTCATTCACAGCATTCCTGTTGACCCTTTAACCGGCGCAGTATCCGTGCCTATTTACCAAACCTCGACTTTCGTGCAGGATGCGCCGGGAGTGAACAAAGGCTATGATTATGCCCGGACGGGTAATCCAACACGAGCCGTCCTGGAAGACCTGGTTGCGCAGCTGGAAGGCGGCAGCACCGGAGCGGCTTTTGCCAGCGGCCTGGCGGCCATAGACGCGGTACTCAAGCTCCTGCAATCGGGAGATGAGGTTATTGCGGTAGATGACATTTACGGGGGCGCGTTCCGCCTTTTCGAACAAGTGTATAAGAAGTTCGGCATCACGGTGCATTATGTCGACACGACAAATCCATCGGCTGTATTTCATGCACTGACCCCGAAGACAAAGCTTATCTGGATCGAGACACCGACCAATCCCACCTTAAAGATCACTGATATCAGGGCTATCTCAAAGATCGCTGAAGTCGGACGGACGCCCAAGTCAGAAGGGCGCCACGGGTCCGACGGGAAGATTCTTCTTTGCGTGGACAATACTTTTGCGTCGCCTGCTCTGCAGCAACCCTTGTTGCTGGGCGCCGACCTGGTGGTTCACTCGGGTACCAAGTACCTGGGCGGCCATAGCGATCTCATCGCCGGTCTTGTGGTGACAGCAGACCCGGAACTGGGGCAGAAGATCAAATTCCTTCAAAATGCAAGCGGAGCCATTCTTGGACCGTTTGACAGCTGGCTGCTGATCCGGGGTATTGAGACCCTGCATCTGCGGGTAAGACAGCATAGTGCGAGCGCAAGGGCTATCGCCGCCTTCCTGGAACAGCATCCTGCCGTTGACAAGGTCTACTATCCGGGTTTGGCGACGCACCCGGGACATGCTATTGCCGCATCCCAATCAAAAGGCTTTGGAGGAATTGTTTCCTTCTCTCTCAAAGAAGACACTATTGAGGCCGCGACAGCCTTTGTGACGTCGACGGGCCTATTCAAGCTGGCGGAGAGTCTGGGTGGGATCAAGAGTCTGCTATCACATCCAGCGCAGATGACGCATAAGACGATACCGGCGGAAAGGCGCAAGGCGGCAGGCATAAGTGATGGGCTGATAAGGCTGTCCGTGGGATTAGAAGATACGGAGGACCTGATAGATGATCTGCGGCTGTCGCTGGACAGGATCGGGGCGGGGAAAAGATCCGCTGAACTGAAACGGTCAAAAATTGTTATAGAAACAAATTAAACAACATATACAAACAATGGAAACACATAAGCAGCTTACCATCGGGCTCTTTGGGTTTGGCGTAGTAGGAGAAGGGTTGTATAAGGTATTACAACAGACTCCCTCCTTGAAAGCATCTATCAAAAAAGTATGTATAAAGAATCCTGGCAAAAAGCGGGACGCACCCGACGATCTGTTCACAACGGACCGGGACGCTATTTTAAATGATCCATCCATCAATGTGGTCGTAGAGGTGATAAATGAATCGGGACCGGCGTTCGAGATCGTGTCGACGGCATTGAAGAACGGAAAGTCCGTAGTCAGCGCGAGCAAGAAGATGATCGCCGAGCATTTGCCGGAGCTGCTGGAGCTGCAGAAACAAACGGGTGAATCTTTTTTATATGAGTCGGCTGCCTGTGCTTCCATTCCCGTTATACGTAACCTGGAGGAATATTATGACAATGACCTCCTGCATTCTATAAAAGCCATCGTGAACGGCAGCACAAATTTTATCCTGACGAAGATGTTCGAAGAGAAGCTGGGATTCGGGCAGGCATTGCTGCTGGCCCAGGAGCTGGGATTTGCGGAAAGCGATCCTTCCCTTGACGTAGAAGGATATGACGCCGCCAACAAGTGGACCTTCTTACTGACCCACGCCTATGGCATTGTTGAGAAGACGGAGAACCTGGTGTTTACAGGTATCCAGTTCGTACAGGCCGGGGATGCCGAAGTAGCCCGGGAAAAACATTACGATATCAAGCTGGTAGCACAGGCTAAAAAGCTGGAGAACGGGAAGGTGGCGGCTTTTGTTCTGCCACAGTTCATTAAACAGGACGACCACCTCGCTTTTGTCAAAAATGAATACAATGGAGTGGTGATCGAGAGCGGGTTTGCCGACAAGCAGTTCTTCTACGGCAAAGGGGCAGGGTCCTTCCCTACGGCCAGCGCTGTGCTTAGTGATCTTTCCGCGCTGCGTTATCAGTACAAATACGAATATAAAAAGCTGTATCACCATACGCCGCATCAGCTGACCAACGAGTTTTACGTGAGGGTGTACCTGAGCTTTGATGACTGGAAGTATATTCCCAGGGACAGGTTCGAGTGGATCGAAGAATGGCATGCAGAGAGCGATAGAAAATACCTGGTTGGAGTGATTCATTTCCGGGAGATAAAGGAAGGCAGATGGTGGAAGGAGAATAATACTTCCCTGGTGCTGACACCAGAGCCCATTTTAGAAGAGGCGGAGGTAGGCAAGTTGAAAAAGAAAAGAATTGAGCTACAGGCTAATTAAAGATGATGTCGGAAGGGTAAGGAATCAGGCGTCGGAGCGGGTTTCTTCTTTTTGGTGACGCCACATTTCCTGGAAGACCGGGTTGTGGTCGCGGAGGTCTTCGAAGCCGCCTTCGGCGACGATACGGCCCTGGTGCAGGATGTACACATAGTCGAAACGGGCGAGCAGGTGGAGGCGGTGGATCGAGGAGATAATGGCTTTGTCGGAGAAGGCTTTGAACAGGCCTTCGTAGATTAGCGCTTCGGTACGGGGGTCGACGCTGCTGGTGGGTTCGTCGAGGAGGATCAGGTCGCTGTCACGGGCGGCAAGAATGCCGCGGGCCAAAGCAAGTCGTTGTTTCTGACCGCCGGAAAGGTTGACGCCTTTTTCCCGGATGTCGGACTCCAGACCCAGGGGCAGCTGATGGATGACTTCTGTTAAATGGGCGCTGTTGCAGACCTGGAGTATCTCTTCTTCTGAGAATGGAAGCCCAAGAGTGATATTATAAGCGAGAGTGTTCTCGAATATTTCCGGTTCCTGGGGGAAGAGGGTGACGGTTTCGTTGAGCTGATCGAGGGATTCAGTATCACCGTCCACCCTGAGCATGAAACCAGGCTCCGGAACATAGAGGCCGCGCAACAAGGCCAGGAGCGTACTCTTCCCACTGCCGCTTTCTCCGATAAGCGCTATCCGCTGTCCACGGCGGATGATCAGGTGAAGGTCGTGCAGACTTTGGGCGCGACGAGTCGTATCATAAGATTCATTGTAGGAGAAATTCAGCCGGCTAATTTCGATGGTTCGCCAGTTGGCAGGAAGGGCGTCCGGACGGTCTGCCCGGTGTTGTTCCGCATATGCTTCGCTGATGACGGCGGCCGTCTGGACATACGTATTATACTGTACGATATCGGTGTATTGCCAGGCAATATCCTGGAATACGCTGGTGAACTGGTTGACAAAGCCAAGTAATGTAACCAGGCTTCCTACCAGGAAGGGTTTGTCCGGGGTCCAGTGTTGAAAGACATACCCGAGCGTAATGGTTGCATAGATACAGACGATTAGCATTTCGGCACAAAACCATTTCCATTCATTGATCAGCGCGCTTTTGCGGAAGGGGCTGAAAATATGGCGGACCTTATTCATCAGACCCGTCTCCATGCTTTTTTCCAGTCGCAGCGTAATGACGGTCATAATATTGGAAAGACTGTCGAAGAGCGTGGCGGAAACTGTATGCTCTTTTTCGTTGACCTCTTCAAGCGCCTTTATAAAAGGCTTATCAAAAGTACGGATGATAAAGATGGTAAAGACGCCCATGACAATGGCGATGGCTCCGTAAAGAGGTGAAAAGTATAGCATGGCGGTAACGGACACGAAGAATTTCCCCAGGGCATAGACATACATGAAGCCTTTGTCGAAGAATTCACGGAGAGCCTCATATGCCTTACGAATGCGATTGATGGTGGCACCACTATGATGATCCTGCTGCCATTTTACGGGGAGATGCAGTACCTGGTGATATTTCTCCTGCAGGAAGTTGCGGCTGAGGTGGAAGGCAAGAGAACGCTCCATAATCCGGGCGGGACCATGAAAACACCACTGAAGAAATTTTATTCCAATAAAACCAGCGGCATAGAGCGTTACGTAGTGTGGAATATGTACTGAGTCCCGCACGATCCTGTCGATAAACCAGCCTAAGAGTATGGGATTAAGCGCATAGGCCAGGTTTGCCAAAATAAACATGCAATATACCAGCACATATTTTTTCCTTTCCTTACGGGCATAACGCCAGGCAGTGCTAAGCAGAGAGATATAAGGATTGGCCATCGAAGGAAATTTGTGACGGCTGCCGGCAACCGGCGTCACCGGCCGGCAAATTTACTAAAATGACTCGTTCAGGTTCAGGAAAAATCCTTTGTTGCCAAATTTCCCGAATGCGTAGTCCAGGGCCAGGTTTGTCCGCGTAGTCTTGTTGAACAGCACCCGCAGGCCGCCGCCATAGCCCGGCTGAAATACCTGGAACATTTTGGTGCCATGGTCATCATTACCGGTTTGCAGATTTCCGAAAACTACCCCACTTATGAATTTATTGGCCAGGATAGGAAAGCGCAATTCCGCTTCCGTGTCATTGAATTTCGTCCCTTTAAAATATTGCGAAGTATATCCCCTGCCGCTTCGAAATGTTCCGTCTCTCGCCGTACCGGGCAATTCAAGAAAAGGTATCGACCCGCCAAGAAGGTAAGAACCCCAGTTCCAAAGTGCGAGGACGGTCTCCGGGCTGGCGGTCGATAAGCTAAAGTATTTCCTGAAGTCCGAGGTCACCTGCACCGAGTTCTTTGAGCTTCCTATCCATGTCTGATTGACCCGAATGCCGGCATCAAAGAAGATCCCCTTATAGGCGCGGTTTGGATTGTCACGGGTGATGTATTCCACATTAAAGAGAAAGCCGTTTGCAGAATAATGATTCTGTGGAAATCCATTCCGGTTGTTGTAAACGCTGGACGGGGTTGCATTCTCAACCGTATCGGACAAAGTGATCTGCCTCCTGATCTCAAAGGATAGGCCTGCTCCGACAAAAAGATCCTTTGCCACGTTCTTATAGACCTTTTCCCTGAGATTGTAATAGTGCGAGTGGATCGGATAAACTTTGTGTGTAGGATCTGCCAGTACAGAATCCGCAGCGGTCCCGCCCTTGAACTTGTTGCCGATGCCAAAACCAAAATCAGGCGTTACTGTCTTTGCGGCCACCAGATTACCCTGGAAATTCCACTTGTTGCCGGGAGTGAACAGGTTGTGATTCACATAGAAATAAAGGATTCCTTTGGTGGTGATAGAAGCGGATGTCGCCGCAACAGAAAAGAGCGTATTGGGATCATTGCCCAGTCTTTTACCGGCTACAGCTTTGATCCCCAGCTGTCCACCGATGGTGGGGTTTGCGGCGATGTTTGGCACAACCGTAATACCTGACCTATTATGTAAAGTATCGGGCTTTTTCTTTGGATGAAGAATATTCCGGGTCAGATCACTAAAATCATACTGCCTGTTGGTGTTATCTGCCAGTTTTTGGGCCTTCAATGATTTGGCACGTAAGGAATCAGCTTTCAAGGAATCGACTGGTACCTGGCTGTATGCAACTCCCTGTATGACAACAATTAATAGTAAAAATAAACTCCATCTAATGCTCATGAATTTGATTGCTCTAACGAATTAAAAAAATGTGCTATAATTCTCTGACCGTAAATAATACAAACCTCGTTCCTTATTGTTCCGGGGAAGGAAATTTTTTTCTTTGCTTCGTAAATGCCAAATAAAGGCCTAAAATTAAGAATCTGTCAATAATCTGGATGAATTATGCCCCAAGTTGGGGAGGGCAGCTGACCGGGAGGGTAAAATAAAAGGAAGAACCCGCCTCCTCGTTTTTTTCAGCCCAGATAGCGCCTTTGTGTTCCCGTACTATGCCGGAGGTGATATAAAGGCCCATACCGAATCCGCTATATTTGTCGGTAACGGCCTCTTCGCGGAAGTATTTGTCAAAGATCCGGTTGATATTGAGTTTTGAAATGCCGATTCCCTGGTCGCGGACGCAAACGGTGAGGTTGTCGGCACTGAAGGTGCAATTGATATCGATGGTCGTATCCGGGTCGGAGTATTTGGCGGCGTTGCTAATGAGATTGGTCAGGACCTGTTCGATACGCAATATGTCTATGCTGACCATAATTTCTTCCTGGCAGGGCAGCCAGGAAAGCCGGTGGGAAGGGACCAAATGCTCCAGTATGGGCATCATTTCGATCATATAGGTATTCCAGTGCAGTTCCTGCATATTATAGTCGAGCCTCCCGGATTCGATCTTGGAGATGTCCAGTAGCTGCTGGATCAGCACGTGCAGCTTATGCACCTGGTGATCTATTTTCTCCAGGTAGTGGTGCACATTACCGGGCGCGTCGGTAGAGCTTGCCCTCAACGCCAGCTTGGTGAAGGCCATGATGGATGTCAGCGGGGTCTTCAGCTCATGACTCGCGACGGAAATGAATTCGTTCTTTTTTTCATCCAGCAGACGGCTGTGTTTTAGCTCTTCATCCTTTTCTACTGCCTGCTGGTTCAAAAGAAGGTTGCGCACTTTCAGCTTTTCGTATGGAGTAGTCGGCTCGATGGTGCGGAAGAATTCCGCCGCTTCGGCAACCTTGGCCGGCGTGATCTTCAGAGACCTGGGAATTCCAATGCTTATACAGATAGTAGCCGCTTCATTGCTTCTGTCAAAGGAGAATTCCGGCACCAGGAGCTGCGCATATTTCAGCCCTTCTTCCGAAGGCCGGATGTCGATGTCGGGGGGAAAGTTAATACGGCCGATAAGAGAAAATTTGCCATTGGTCTTTTCCATGCCGATGCTGAGCCAGCCGCTGTCCGTTTTATCGATGACTACCCGGCTGATCTCGGCTGTAGCAGTTGCTATGGTTGCCTGCGTAGACAGCGTAAGGAAAAAGAATTGCGCCACACTGATCATACGTTTGTGCGCCACTACTATGTCCATTTCATTCTCCAGTGAAACCCGAGTGATCTCTGTCATGGTTAAACCGATTTACACACTAGAACGGAGGTATCATCTGTTCCCCGGCTAAATTCTTTGTAAAGAGCCGAAGCAATAATCATTCCATCGTGCTGCATAAGCATCGGGAATTTTGCGATATCCCATCTTGACTTGATGTCGTCTGAACAAGCGATGAACTGCGGGAATTCTTCCTGCGCCAACAGCTGTTCATTCATCGTACCGGGATATTATAACCGATGATACCATTATAAGATACATGATTCCGGGTGTTTAAAGCACCCATCCATCGGGCAGTTATAGATTTCGGCCATTTCATCGGTCTGGCGAAGGATAACCTCTTCGCGGCCTTTGATATAAGTTTCGAAGCTGGTGATCACAAAATAGTCGATCAAACGCCCGATCTTGAGGCTTTCCTCATACAAAGCCTGGAAGTTATCTTTGATTTAAAATTAGAACAGTCATATTTCCAGTACAATGCATCCTCTTCTTATGTATATTTGAAATGGGATATAATCCTTACAGCATGACCTACTCCACCGAATTATTAAAAGGGACGCTAAAGACAATTATACTGAAGTTATTGGCAGACAATAAAAAGATGTATGGCTATGAGATCACGCAAAAGGTAAAAGAGCTGACAGCGGATAAGATCCAAATCACAGAAGGAGCATTGTACCCTTCCCTTCATGCACTGGAGGCCGAGGGATTCGTGACCACCGAAACGGAGTTTATCGGCAAACGGGTGCGGAAGTATTACAGCTTAAGCCCGACGGGCAGAACGAAGGCAAAAGAAAAAGTAAGAGAGCTGGCTAGCTTTATCGAAACGATGGTTTCTCTTTTAGACATAAAAACCAAAATGGCCTAATGTATTCTATCAGCGACGACCAGATCGATTTTATTCTCCATGATCTTGGCGCCAACGGCATTGAGACGGAGAGCCTTCAGCAGGATTTGCTCGATCATATCTGCATTATCATCGAGCAGAATCTCGACGAGGGCGGAGACTTTGACCAGTTTTATGCGGCTACCGTGAAAACCTTTTATAAAAAGCAGCTACGGGAAATAGAGGAGGAGCGAAATTTTCTTCTCAGCCTGCCACGTCACCTGGTCCTGAGCAGGAATCTGTTCTTCTGCTTATTGTTCGTGTTGCTCGGCGGCCCATTCATCGCCTATATGGCGACCTCCGGACTGGCATGGGCACCGGTTAAAGGATGGCAAATCCGGGACGATGTCTGGCAGGCTTCACTGGTCTTTTCGCTGTTTCCGATGCTGATATTACTAGTCCTATATCTTACCCCGGACCGGCTGGATCCGGTAATCCCCTGGAGATCGAAGGTGCTGATAGGGATACACCCCTTTATACAAATCGTATCTGTTAGCGAATGAAGAAAATAATCCCTTTTCTCTATTGCATCCTCGTTGCCTGTACAAACTCCCCAAAACAGGAAGCTCCTGCCCAAAAAGAGAACGAAAGAATCAAGGAGAGCGAAAAGATCATTCCATATGCAGTGGTCCGGTCCATCCCGCACGATACTACTTCTTTTACAGAAGGACTTTTGATACATGACGGAAAGTTGTTTGAGAGTACCGGTCACACCGATTCCTATCCCCTTTCAAGATCCTTATTTGGGATAGTCAACCAGAACACAGGAAAGATCGATGTCAAGGCAGAGATCGACAAAAACAGGTATTTTGGAGAAGGTATAGCCTTTCTAAAAAATAAGGTATATCAACTGACCGATACGACCAGGATCGGTTTTATCTATGATGCCCGGACTTACAAACCACTGGGCGAGTTTCACTATGCCGGAGATGGCTGGGCACTTACCACCAATGGCACATATCTGATTATGAGCAACGGTTCCGGCACCCTCTATTATCGGGACCCTGTAACTTTTGATCCGGTGAAAAAGCTGATGGTCACCGCGGACAACGTGCCTGTAGATAGCCTGAATGAACTGGAACTGATCCATGGATATATTTACGCCAATAAGTGGCTGACGAATCATATTTTAAAGATCGATACGACCAGTGGCCGGGTGGTAGGCAAACTGGATCTGTCGATGCTCAGTGAGGATGCGGCTTCGAGATATCCGGGGTCTGCCGAGATGAACGGGATTGCCTACGATTCGACGCTGAACAAAATATATGTGACCGGCAAATTATGGCCCACCATCTACGAGATAAAATTTGACAATTGATCACTTAGAATTGCGCACTATACCCTCCCGCCGAGCTTACAAATTCGATGAGTCTCCGATAGATCGGGTTATTCGATAAAATAGTGGGATTACCAGTTATAAACAATTGCTTTCTGGCTCTTGTAAGTGCGACATTTAGTTTTCTGTCTATCAGAATGCCCTCGTCTTCCATGTTTCGGGCCAGGAAGTTCAGCTGATAGATATAATTTACGCTAAAAGAATAGATGATGATATCCCGTTGAGATCCCTGGAACCGTTCGACCGTGTCGATCATGATCTTATCCAGGGGACCGATGTTCAGCTGATGCAGCTCACGCCTGATCAGGGCGATCTGGCTTCGGTAAGGGGCAATGATACCAATACTCTTATCCGATTCAAATAAGAGGCCGTTCCTTTGATACAAAGCATAAATGTTTTCGACCAGCTTTACGGCTGTCCTCGCCTCATGTGAGTTGGTCTTATTATTATCAGACTCGCTTTTCTGAGAGGGAATAAAAATCAGGCGTTTTGTTGCGATTAGCTTTTGTAAAGGATCCTGTGCATCATAGGACAGAAATTCGAGAGGGGCTGCCTGGTGTGGGAGCGGCACGGGTTGCAGGCGGCCTTCATAAAAATACGTATTGGAAAACCCGGCTACTTCCGGGTGCATACGCCCCTGTTGGTACAACATGCCCCAGGCAGGCGAGCTTTTATCTTTCTTATGCAGGTTATAGAGACGTTCGAATAATGAATTTCTACGATCGAGCAAGCCGAGGGCGTTCAGGGTAGGAGAATCCGTAGCAGAGTCCTGTTCTTTTTGCAGGACCACAGCAGGAAGCTGTTTGTTGTCACCGATGAGGATAAATTTCCCAATGGCATTCCCGCCGTCCGCATCCTTCGCAGATAGAACACCAAGGAGATGCGGCTCCAATATCTGGGAGGCTTCATCGATGATTGCTACCTGGAAATGTTTGAGTCGGAAGAGTTCCATTTTGCCGGATATGGATGATACAGTTCCGACGAAAATACGATAGCTTTTGATTTTTAGGCGAACGTCCGCACGCGTCCGGCAATCGGAAATGAGACAGTCCAGTAGTCTGCCTTTATGTTTTTCGTCGCAGGAAAGCGTATTCCCGATCCGGACATAAGGTGGCTGACTGTCTATGCTATCCAGTGCATCGCAAATTTCATCTACGGCCCTGTTGGTATAGGAAAGCAGAAGTATATTGGTTTCGGGCGCGGAATAAAACTCATCTACCATTGCTTTTAGCGCTTTGGACGTTTTGCCCGTGCCTGGCGGCCCCACCAGTAAAAAATAGTCTTTAGCCTGTTTGGCTTTCAGAACAATTTCATCGATCTCTTTACTGCCATGCGTCCTTGCAAGTCTTATGGTGTGGTCGAACTGCAGCGGCCGCTGGCTTAACAATAGATTCTTCCTGTCGGCTCTTGCCTGTAAAAAAAGAAAAAGTCCCTTGAACATCCAGTTGTAGGAAGAATCCAGGAAGTCGGGTTCTACGGCAAATGTGCTGCGATTGGAGAATATGTTCCGGTTACGTTGTTTGAAGCGCAAGCGGACAGTGACCTCATGCTGATCGATCTGCTCTATTGCGCCCTTAAAGATCTGCTTATTGGTGACTACGTCCGACCCGCTGTTCCTTTCATATAAATTCACAACCTCTCCTTTTCTGAAATTGGGCAAGGCGACTATATCAGGCTGATCCGTTATGGTAAAAGTTATTTTGGGGACTGTCTCATCCGCCTTGTTCCCACCCGGTTTGATTTTCAGATCAGTCAGGATCTCCCCCGCCTCTATCTTATCATAGAGATCATTTTGCCATAAGCCGGCGACGCCCCTGTTGCCCGAACTATCCTTATCCCCATCCCCGATCTTGGATACAAACAGCTCCCGCGTCAAAAAACTGTAAAAGGAATGGAAATATTCCCGTTCGAGCAATGAGCTGTGGGCAAAGACATCAGAGAATTTCTTAATATCCGGGATCACGTAATTCTCCAGGAAAGAAGAGTTTACCCTTTCAAGGATCAGCTTCGCCGGCACTATTTGCTTAAATACCGTTTCGGAGTTTGAGCCATTGATGTTCTTTGCGACAAAATGCTCTATGAGCACAATCTCATTGCGCTTGTTTATTATATGCTTCAGTCTTGACAGGGCCGGCTTTTCAAATCTTAAATTATGGGTCGACGGTTTTGAGTATAATACGTACACATTCAGGTTCTCCTTGTATCTGTCACCTTCGTGAAGATTGTACAGGACGGCTAAATAGTAAAGGAAAAGCTGGGTGCCATGGTTCTTTCCTATCCGGGTAGGGTCTGTATAAGGATAGGGGGGCTTGCCTGATTTTAACTCGATGATATTAAAGAAACCGTTCTCCGGCTGATACTGAAAAAAATCAAGGCGGCCCTGTACGCCGAAGTACTCACAAAAGAAAGAAGGTTCGACGGTTGCCTTGTCTTTGTTTATCCTGAAGGTATTTTCACTAAAGGTGTGCAGGACCGTATTCCTGATATTCAGGTGCTGTCTTTCTGTTTCCTCCCTGTATTTTTCTTCATCAAAGTCGATGCAGGTAGAATACTCGAAGGGATAGGACCTGAAGGCATTCCCTCTTATTGTGTCGACATCGATAGCGTCCGCCGCCTGATTGAAGATCTGTTCATCCAGGCACATATTGGCAAAGTCACCGATCCGGAAATGCATTTTGTTCTCCGGCATGGTAAGCCGTGAGATAGTATAGTTCAGCTGATGATCTCCATGTTCTTTATAACATTCTGCGAGGTTGCTGATGTCGATGAGATAGTCCGGTTCCAGCACTACAAATTCGGCATAAAAGGCGCCTTCCGACTCGGTGACATCGATCAGGTTAACCGATGCGCCAGCCCAGATATGCTTAAATGTCGACTCGAATTCCCGGTTGCCATAATAGCCATGAAAGGTTTCTGCATCGACATTGGTCTTTACTGAATATAGTTCATCATTCGCAAATTCTTCAAATTCGCAAAACAGGGTATCGGCTGTGATGTCTCTGACAAAGGCTCTGATCCGTTTGAATTTTTTGCCGGTCAGTTTTTCTTTTGGAACTAATACATCGTTTTCAGGTAGGATCCGCAATAGCTCTGGGGGTATGGGAGTGTCGTAAAAATAGCCGATAGTCTCGCTGATGACCTTTAGGTCCTGCAGATAGTCGGGTGTCGACGGCTGCCATTGTCCATGCTGTATTTTATTGGCGTTGATCCGGAATGTGTTCAGCTGGTAGGTCCTTCTTCGATCCAGTCCTTTCTTTTTGCACGCATAATTAAGTCTGGAGAAGAGGTTGGAGAACTGGACAGGCTCACCAGCGGTAATTTCTTTGCAGACTCTTTCCAGGAGCCAGCGCAGTTTAGCGTATTTGCTATTCAGGCTGATCGACTCCGAATGATATTCCATAATCTCATTAAAGAACTCCATGCCTGTTATATTCATAGGAACATTTGGGTGCTAAATTATTCATTTTTAGTCTTAAATTACAACGAAGAAATGTCTGTTATGAAACATGTATCAATACTGGTGCCGGATGGCGAATGCAGCATAACCAACATCGAAGGGACCTACCAGATCCTGTTGCGGGTAAATGACTGGCTGGAGGAAGCCGGACGTCTGCCGCTGTTTACTGTTCAGCTGGTAGGGCTTCGGCGGGAGGTCAGGTTGAAGAACGGTTTGTTCAGCATCAACCCTGATGTGCTGATACAGGAGGTAGACCGGACCGATCTCATCCTGATTCCCTCCGTGCATGGTGACAAGAAGAAGATCCTTGCCGATAATGCCCCCATGCTTGACTGGATCGTAAGACAGTACCAGGGCGGCGCGGCCGTTGCGTCGATGTGTATCGGCGCTTTTGTCCTGGCGGGTACGGGATTGCTGGATGGGAAAAGTTGTACCACGCATTGCGAATTTAGTGATGAGTTCCGCCAGCTGTTTCCCGCCGTGACGTTGGTTGAGGACAAGATCATCACCGATGAAAATAATATTTATACTAGCGGTGGGGCCTATTCCTGGCTCAACCTGATATTATACCTGGTTGAAAAATATGCAGGCAAAGAGATAGCCATTACCTGTTCTAAGGGATTTCAGATCGACTTTCAGCGCGATAGCCAGTCGCCATTCATCATCTTCAGCGGGCAAAAGGGACATGAGGATGAGGCTATCCGAAAAGCACAGGAGTTCATAGAAAAAAATGTCCATTCCAAAATTATGGTGGATGAGCTGGCCTCGATGTTGGCATTGGGCCGGAGGAATCTCGAGCGTCGATTCAAAAAGGCGACGGGTAATTCGATCATGGAGTATATCCAGCGGGTGAAAATGGAAGCCGTAAAGAAAAGCCTGGAAACGTCCAGGCTGGGAGTGAATGAGGCAATGGGTAAAGTAGGATATTCGGATCCAAAGGCTTTTCGGGTGATCTTCAAAAAAGTGACAGGGCTGTCGCCAATGCAGTACAGGAACCGGTATAACCGCGAGTTTGTGTAATGGCCCTTATTCCAACCCATAAAGAGCAGGGTCATTCCTGTGACCCATCGATAGCTTACTCACGCTATAGCCGTAGGCGAGGATAAAGGCGACGCCGCTGAAGCCCAATGCTTCAAATACACTTGTCAGTTCATTCCCATTATCCGACGGAGGTGCGATGGCTGCCCGGGGGATATGCAGGAAAATGAACCAAAGGAAGATCATCGTCCCCAGCAGGATACCAACCAGCTTCAGCCTGATTCTTAAAATGATGGCCACGCCCGCCCCTATGAGGGCCACGGCGGCAAGGTAGGTCCAGAAAAGATGAGCAGGGATCCAGTCTGGGACCAGTGTGGCCACGAAGTCGACGTATAGGAAGTGGTCTATGCCAAAGACGATCATAGTGATCGAAAAGAATAGGCCGCCCATCGGAATAAACAATTCCAATAGTCGGATAAGGGCTGTCTTTTTTTGAAAAGCAGCCTGGTCGTCCGGAAAAGACCCCGCCACAGCAAAAGCCCCGCCGGCAAATGCCAGTTCCTTGAATGCATTGCCCCAGACGCCGATATGTTTGCTGGCCTGATCCACCACAAGCTCGTAAGGGATATGACAGAAAAGCAATAAGACAAGAAATAAAGCACCCAGGATCAGCATGGCAGTCCTGGCTTTTTTCTCCAAAATGATCGCAAGGGCAGCTCCGATCAGAGCCGTACTGAAAAGATATGTCAGGATGGCCTCGCCCGGGACAGGGCCCGCCCATGGTGGAACAAAGACCGGTCGGAAGTCTGAATAATAAAATTGCTGACCCGCAAGCCCCATAAGGCAAATCGCGAAAAACCAGCGTCCGGCTTTAACCAGGTTCAACATGGAGGTTATTTTTGGTGTGCTTTAAAGCTCGGAAACTAAATTTGAACATTCCATTCTCCGGCGATTCAAGTTCGTACAAGTTGGTACAAATAAAAACGCCCGGGTTCCGGGCGTATGAGACCTGGTTCGTGTTTATTAAACATTGCTTCTTCTGCCCAGTATAAAAGACAGGAGAAAAAGCACGATGAAAATAAAGAACAGGACTTTTGCGATTGATGCTGCTCCCGCAGCGATGCCGAAGAAGCCAAAGGCCCCGGCGATGATCGCAATGATGAGAAAAATAACTGTCCAGCGTAGCATAACACATAGTTTGGTGAATAATGAATACATATGCAGAACTTGTTCCACGGGTTGTTTTTAAATAAAAAAGGGTACATAATTGATAATTAATCCATTATTAAAGCGCCCGCTGTGGACGAGTGGGGAATCCGTCGCCAAAGGATTTCAGGGCGCCAATAGCACTGCGCTCACCGCGCCTACACTGATCGGCATGGGAAGAAACCCCTGTGTTGCCGGAGGAGTGTATACCGGAGACCTGGATGACGTCATTGCCTATAATCGTGTGTTAAGCTCCATTGAAGTAACCAGCCTTTACAATTACTTTAGTTCAACCCCCCTTCCGCTCCGCTGGAAGTCCTTCTCTGGCCAGGTTGAGGCTCGGCAGGTATATTTAAAGTGGGAAACTGAAAATTCGATCAATAATGATCGTTTTGAAATCGAGCGCTCGGCTAACGGCTATTATTTGCTGAAGGTTAATGCAGGTGGCAACAATACGAGTCTGGCTTTCTTAAAGCAATAATTTAAGCCGCGTCAACTGCAGTTCCCTGGCCGTTTCCGCCAGCAGTTGTATCCTTTTTTATGAGCTCCTCCC
>Ga0193717_1001051_pt1 | contig 17381 bp, 15 predicted proteins | sample U2c2metaG_FD_145900 | JGI IMG/M metagenome (GOLD analysis project Ga0193717, IMG submission 145900) | Soil microbial communities from a riparian zone of the East river system, Colorado, United States - U2c2 | ecosystem: Environmental > Terrestrial > Soil > Riparian zone | place: USA: East River... | reverse complement strand
CCCCGTGGTGAATGCCGAAGGCCGTGGCGCAGACATTCCTTGTCGAGCAGCGGCCAGCTCGCAAGTTCGTCGCCACCGCGCACCGATCGGCCGTAATCGGTGCGTTTCGCGAGCTGCAAAGTCCGCTGCACCTGCCGCTTGGCCCAGGTGCGCCGCCGTTCGTATTCCCAGGCTTCGCCCTGCTCGAGCACGCTGGATGAGCGATCGTAGTAGTAAGGATTGCGGCGGATCAGCGTCTGGCCGAGCACGTGTTTCTTCATGAAGCCGGCGAATGACGTGACCGCGCTCATGCCGTCTCCCGCATTTCCGCAACCGGCGCGATGCGCTGGTAGATATCCGCCAGTCGCCGCGCATAGGTGTGCACGTCGAAGGCACGCGCGCTTTCGTAGGCACGCCTGCCGGCCGCGAGGCGCGCCGCCTCGTCGCCGATGAACGCCGACATCGCCGCGCGCAACTGTCGCGCATCACCGGGAGGGACCATCATTCCTTCAACGCCGTGAGTGAATACATCGGGGATGCCGCCTACCGGCGTCGTGATGCAGGGCAGTCCCGCCGCCATTGCCTCGAGCAGGGACATCGGGACACCCTCGGCATAGGACGGCAGCACGAACACATCGCTTTCGGCGAGCAGCCGATCGCGCTCGTGCGCGTCGATCCACGAAAGCACGCGCACACGGTCGCCGAAGGGCGCGGCCAGTTTTCTCATGCCCTCGACATCGCCATCGCCGGCGAGCACCAGCCGCGCGCGGGCGCGCATCGCCTCCGGCAACGCGGCAAAGGCATTCACCAGGTCATAGCCGCCTTTGCGCTGTCCGAGACGCCCGAGGTGCAGGAACTGAACCTGCGTCCGTCCGGCGCGATCGGCAACCCGCGCGGGCACACGCACCGGATTCGGCAGCACCACCACTTGCGACGTCGATACCTCGCATTCGTACACGTAGAAATCGCGCCACTGACTCGACAGCGCGATCAACACGCTGGCCTGCTGCAGCGTGCGGCTCACCAGGCGGCGCACCGGCGCAGGCAGACCGCGATGAAACTGGTCGAAGCCCGCGCCATGCGCGTGCAGGATCAGCGGCCGCCGCGCGCGCAACACCATGTTCGCGAGAATGAACTTGCGCAGGGTGCTGCCGCGCGACGCGAAGTGGATGTGCACGATGGCCGGTTCGATGGATTCGAGCGTGCGTGACAGCGAGCGTAGCGCCCGCGCAAACACCAAGGCATTCGCGAGCTTCGTGCCCTCGGTCATGGTCGCCACGTGACGAACGGCGGCGTACGGCGGTAGATAGTCACAGATGAGCTGCTCGACCGAGCTGATGCCGCCGCGCACGTCGAGCGCAGGCCCCATCTGCAAAACCTTGACTCGCGCTTCGCGCGGCGCTGGTGCACGCGGCGCGACGACCCGCGGCAGGAGAACGGCGGTGGGATCGGCGCTCATTACGACACCGCCGCCATGCCGGCTACCGAGAATCGGCTCACGGCGCGGGCGCGGGCCGCCGCTCCCATGCCCTGACGCTTGCGACTGTCGGCATACAGCGCGGCGATCATGGCTGGAAGCCGCGCGCTGAGTTCCGTGGCCGAGACCACGTAGCCTTCGACACCGTCGTCGATCATCTCGCGCGCGCCGCCAATGTCCGAAAGGATCACCGGCCGGCCCATGGACATGGCCTCGAGCGCGGCATTCGAAAATGATTCCACGGCGATGGACGGCAATACGAATATGTCCATGGCGGCCAACACCGGCCGCACGTCTTCGAATTCGCCGATGAGATTCACGCGGTCGGCGATTTCCAGTTCCACCGCGCGCCGCCGCAGCTGTTCGCGCAGTGGGCCGCTGCCGGCAATGACCAGGTACGCATCGACGCGCGCCACCCGCAGGCCACGCAACGTCGTCAGCAGCACTTCATGGTTCTTCTCGGGCGCGAGTCGGCCCACGCTGCCGATCAGCAGCGCTTCCGGTTTGACTCCGAGCGACGCACGCAGGCGCTTCGCGGCTTCGAAGGCCACCACCGGATCGAAGTGCGCCGAATCCACGCCGTTGTAGACGACCGTGGAATTTTCGGGGGCCCTGGAACTTCCCGCGTGCGCGCCGTCCCAGAAACGGCTTTGCGCCTGCGAGCCGTGCACCACCAGGTCGAAGCGCGTGAGCACCGACTGATAGAGCCGCTTGCGGAAATGACGGCCGCGGAACGTCGAGGTGTTGACCAGCGCCACGGTGCGCGGCCGTTGCGGCAGCAGCAGCGTAGCGCAGGCCACGTACAGCGCCTGGTACAGATTCACCGCGACCACCGTCGCCGGCCGGTCACGCACGATCATCTGCCGCAGGCGCAGCACCGTGGCGAACGAGAATTTTCCGCGGCGCTCGAGCTTGGCCAGCGGAACGTCGCGACGTAGCGTTGGCTCGAGCGTGTAAGGCGCGTTGAGGCAGGCCAGGTTCACGGCCAGACCCTCATCCTTGAGGCGGTTGGCCATGCGCGCGATCTTGCGCTCGGAGCCTCCCACCGCGAGGCTGCTGAGCACGAACAACACGTCGCAGGGTGGCGTGTCCACGGCGCGGGTCTCACGCGGAGTCACGAGCGTCAGTGGTTCCTTCATAGGAGGTGCAAGGCAGGTCGGATTGGTCATGGCAGATCGGCTCCCTGGTTGGCGCGCTGATTCGCGCCCTGCTTCGCCCAACGGGCGGCGCCCAACCGCTTCTGTGGCGATTTCTGATTCATTAGTTCGAGGTAACGGGCGGCGACCCCCGTGGTGTATTCACGCGTGGCGAATTCGCGTGCGCGCTGCCCGGTCTGCTGCCGGTCGGCGTCATCTTCGAGAAAGCTGCGGATGGCTTCGCGCATTTCATCGACCGAGTTCGCGATGTGGCCGAGCTGCAGGCGCTGCACGAGCGAGTCCGGATCGAAGAACGACACCACCGGAACCCCGCGAATCCACGCTTGCAGGAAAGTATTGGGAAACCCTTCGATGCTCGACGTGTTCAGAAAGATTTTCGCGCGGTCGAACAACGCACCGCTATCTGCGTAACGCACCGCTCCGTGCATGTTCACGTTCGGCAGCCGCGCTGCCGCTGCGCGCACGTCTTCGTAATAGGTCTCGCCACCCGGCATCGGGCCACCGGCGAGTGAAAACTTCACCTGCGGCAGCTGGCGCGCGAGCTCGAGCGCCAGCTCCGGCCGCTTGAGCGCACGGAGATTGCTGACCCACAGTACGTCGATATCCTTGTCGACCGGCGCGCCATTGCGCGGTGGATCGACCATCATGTTGATCACGGCGCTCTCGATTTCATGGTTCTCGCCCAGCATTTGCGCCTGGTTTTCCGTCTGCGCCGCCACCAGGTCGGCGCAACGCAGCCCGTAGCTGTAGAGCTTGCGATCGCGCCAGAACTGGATGCGACCGTGTTCCTTTTCGCAATCGCTATCCGAGGCCACGCGAAAGATGAAGCGCCGGCCGGACGTGCGACAGAACCAGGCCGTGATGCCGGTGTAAGCGCCTGCGGGAGACTGGTAGTAGATATCCGCATCGGCGGCGATCAGCGCGGACACCAACCGCGTCGCGCGCGGATGAAAGAAACGCAGGCCGGGCAGGCCACCGTTGCGCGTATGCGCAGCAATGGCGGTGATGCCGTCGTGTACGCATCTTGCGCCCTGCCCCTCGTCGTGCACGATCATCGACACGTCGTGCCCGAGATCGCGCCACGCGCGTGCCAGCAGCGCGTGCTGGATTGACTCGCCGCCGATGTACTTGGGATCTTGTTCGCCGGACAACATGCCGTATGAATCGAGACCCACGATGCAGATCCGGTGCGAGCTCATGAGCGCGTCCCCGAATTGGCCCAGCCATACGGATCGCGCGCCACCGCCGGGCGTCGCGGGCGCGGAGCCGCGGCCGACTCGCGGACCGGATCCTGCTCCACGCACAGCACCATGCGCATCGCGACACCACCGTACATCCAGAAATAGAACCACGGCTTGTGCAGGTCGACGAAGAACACGGCGGTGGCCACACCCACGGTACCGAGCACAAAGGCAATCAGCTGTCCGCGCAGCGGCGGCGCGGCCTGCAGGCTGGCCCGGCGCGCGCGGCCGATCGCCGAGAACAGTAGATAGGAGCCGAAGAACAGGCCGACCAGCCCGAGATTGAACCACAACGCCAGGTAGTGGTTGTGCGGCGAGAACTGGAATGGCATGTACGCGTACGCATCCCATCCGAAGCCGGTGATGAAAGTGATGGGATGCTTGAACATCACGGCGAGCGCGGTCGCCCAGATGTCGCTGCGTCCCGACGACGCCGTGTTGGCGTCGATGGACCCGGTCGTTCCGATCATGCGTTCCGCGAGCAGGTTGCCGTATTGCGAGAAAGACACGATCAGCACCAGCAGGATCAGCGAACCGAATACCCAGCCGGAGATGCGGCTGTACGAGATGAGGTGGCGGTACAGATAGGCGCCAACCGCGCACATCATCGCGAGACCGACGAATCCGCCACGCGATGCGGTCATGACCAGCGTCATGCATCCGATCAGCGTGGCGCCGAACCAGAACAGCCGCTGGAAACCGCGCGCCGCCACGGCGGCGGCGATGGTCGCCGGCAGGAAGAGGATGATGAACGCGGCATATTGATTTGACTCGCCGATGGCGCCCGCGGTGCGGCCGTCCTCGCGAATTCGGAACCCCAAGCTGATGATGCCGGCCGCGTCGAGGATCGTGATGACGTTGGCCAGCAACGCGCCGAACAACAGACCCTTGATCACCTTCAACGCATCATCGGAAGTCCGCACCCCGAACAGGAACACGAGGAAGAAGATGTAATAGTCGATGAGGCCGCTCTTGAGCTTGATGCCGCTGGCAATCAGGTCGTAGTACGGATACTGGATCAACAGCGCGGCAATGAGCCACGTGACGATCGCATAGCCAATCTGCACGATGAACGCGCCCTGCAGCTGACCGGCGGCCATGATGGAGCCGCGACTGATCACCATGCGCAGCGCCAGCACTACTGCGATCAAGTAAATGATGAGGTTTTTCGCCGACAGACCGGGCAGTAGACTGAGATCCCAGTTGAGCGCGTCGGTAGCCAGCAGGAACAGTGCGGCGAATCCGAGAATTGTCGGCATGCGTCAGACTCGTCCGGATACTTTGAAAACGGTAATAGTGTTTTTTCCCAAACAGCTCTTCAGTACGCATTGTCGGTCTTGATCACGGCGACTGCCGTGGCCAGGATGATTTCCAGATCCAGCATCGGTGACCACCGACGCATGTATTCCAGATCGAACAACACGCGGGCTTCCATGTGTTCCACCCGGGATGTCTCACCGCGGCAACCGCGCACCTGCGCCAGTCCCGTGATGCCCGGCAGGACCTTGTGTCTCACCATGTACCGTTTGATCAGCTTGCGGTATTCCTCGTTGTGCGCGACAGCATGTGGGCGCGGTCCTACGACGCTCATCGTGCCCTGCAGCACGTTGATCAACTGTGGTAGTTCGTCGAGCGACCATCGGCGCAGATGCTTGCCGATCGGCGTCACGCGGCTGTCATTGCGGGAAGCCTGCGCGACGCGCTCGCCGTTTTCGCAAACCGTCATGGTGCGAAATTTGTAGACGTTGATCTCGTGGCCATCGAGGCCGTAGCGACGCTGCCGGAATATGACAGGACCCGGTGATCCGCGTTTCACCGCAATGGCTATTCCCAACAGCAGCGGCGCCAGGACGATCAAAGCGCCGATGGCGATGGTCACGTCCATGAGCCGTTTGACCAGCCCGCGGTAACCATGGAACGGCGTCTCGCACATCGCCACCACCGGCATGCCGAGAATCTCGCTGGCGCGCTGCTGGATCATGTCGAAGCCCGACACGTCGGGCAGGAAGTAGATGGACGCCGTGGTGTCGCCGAGTTCGTTCACCAGCTCGCGCACGCGCGCCACCTGCCCGGGTGCCAGCGCAACGAAGATCACGTCGATATTGCGTGTGTTGACGAAGGCAGCCACGTCGCCGAAACGGCCGAGCAATTGCGCATGCTCCGAGCAACCCAGGCGATCGCTGCCGCGATCGTCGAAGAATCCCGCCACGGAAATGCCCAGCTCGACGTGCAGCGCGAGGCGCTTCGACAACTCAATGCTCGCCTTCGTGCAGCCGACGATCACGGCGCGCCGTGCCTGCGCGGCGTCGCGCAGCAGCGCGCGCGTCACGCTCTGCAGGATGAGCGAGAGCATGACCAGCAGCACCGGGGTGACCAGCACCCAGGTCACGACGACGCGGCGCGAGAAGTCCTCGGAGAACTTGGTGATGTAACCGAGTGCCAGCAGCGCCGCCACCAGCACCGCCCAGCGCAACAGCAGAGTGGTCGCGAGCTCGAGGGGGCCGGAGATGATCTGTCTTGTAGGATTGCGCGAAGGCAGGATCGCCAGCGTGAATGTGGCCGCGAGGATCGACAGCACGAGGAAGGGACGATCGAAGTCGACGTCGTAGACTTGTGTCAGTGGATAGAACATCACGCCCGCCAGCACGGCCGGCAATGCGTCGAGCAGCCACAGCAGCACCGGCGCGGCCAACGACATGCTGCGCTTGAAGAAAATGGGCTGACTGATCTGGTCGTGGTATTCGGTATTCAACGGACGCGTCCCTTCCCTGGCAGGTCCCCAGAATAGGAAAGGGCCGGTCGTTTGAACGCCGGCCCTTCCCTTGTTGCACTATCGCCGGGTGATTACACGCCCAACGAATATTCCTGCTTACGTCATCAACGCACTGACAGCGCCGGTGGTGATGACGGACTCCCCGCGGCCACGACGCCGGCCAGGCTCAGGTCCAGCGAGTGCAGCCAGTTCTCGAGATTGGTGTAGCCGTTTGACGTCACCGTGCTCTGATTTGCCGGCAGCGTCAGCGTGCGCCTGTTTTGTGCATAAGAAGGCCAGCCGCCCGCGTTCTTCGCGCAACGTGTGGTTCCGTTGGCTGCGACGCAGTTGATGACTTGACCATTGCGGCTCTTCACGCTCTGTACGACGCGCTTGTCGACAACATCGCGGTCTGTAGGACGCGCACCCGCGAACTTGAGCACCCGATCGTAGACCGCATTGTTGGCCGTGGCGCGCGCGGTGAGGCCGCTGTTCCAGACCGGGATGGTCACTGTCTGCATCAGGCTCGAGATGATATCGCCGCCGGTGAGCGTGATCAGTCCATTGCTTGATTCCGGCGCATAGTTGTCGTGCGTGTAGACGCGACTGCCGGAGAACAACGACAGGCTGCCGGTGGTGCGCACGAAGATCGGGCGCGTGTCGCGCGAGAAGCTGGGGCCGCGCAGGAATACGTTGCCGACGACCGAGCTCTTGGTGATGACGCCATCCTGGCTCTGCAGGTCGACATCCATCGTTCCACGGTCGTACACCAGGTTGTTGACGAACACGAACTCGCTGGCGCGCGAGAGTGGATTGCGCTCCACGATGTGAGCGAACAGGTTGCCGACCATGGTGAAGCTGCTGCCGGGGGCGCTGCCATACAACACGCCGAAGCCGTGTTTCTGCACGCCATTACCCGAATACGCCGGATGGATGGATTCGTTGAGCGGCTCGGCGAAGATGTTGTTGCTGAACGTGATGTTGTCGGTCTGGCCCCAGGCGCTGGCGATTTCATCAATCGCCCAGCTGAATGAGCAGTGGTCGATAACGATATTGCGCACCGGTTTCGTGGCGCTGCCTTCGATCTTGAGCGAATCGCGGTTGTCCGGGTCGGGACCATTGAGGTCGTCACCGGTGCGAACGCGGAGGTGCTGGATGAGCACGTCCGAGGCCTGGATCCTGATTGCCGCGCCGCGCAGCATGATGCCGGGCGAAGGAGCCGTCTGGCCCGCAATGGTGATCCTGCTGTTGCGAATGATGAGGTCGGAAGTCAGCCGGATGACGCCCGACACTTCGAACACGCAGGTGCGCGCCGTGGTCCCGTCGATGCACGCCTTCAGGGAACCTGTGCCGCTCGCGCTGAGATTGGTCACCTTGTACACAGTGCCGCCGCGGCCGGCGGGTGTATCCATGCCGAAGCCTGCCGCGCCCGGGATCACCGGCACCGCCTGAGCGGTGGTCGTGCCCAGCGCAGCCAAGCCGAGAACTAACAAGCTCAGCGGCTTCATGATGCGGCGCGTGGATACATGGTGATGGACACTAGCAAGCTTCATTACGGAACCCTCTCGGAAAACAGGAAGATGTTTGTCAGATGGACTTCGAAGCGACCGTGGTCGGCGGGCCCTCGAGGCCGCCGGTGCTCACGGCAACCACCGCGAAATACCAGATACCGCTCGAAAGCGTGGAGATCTCATAGGAAGTGGTGGCCGGATTGTCGATGAGCACGCTCTTGTCGAGGTCATCGCTGCTCTTGCCATAGAGAATGCGGTAACCCGCCAGATCGTCGAGCGGTGAACCATCGACCTTCGACGGTGGTGTTTCCCACTGCAGCGATGCAACGCCGGTGCTCGCCTCGTCAACCACGGTGATGGAGAACGGCGTGGTGGCGCTGCTGTGGGCGGCATCCGCCACCGCAATCGTGATCGACTCATAGACGCCCACGTCGTTTTCGCCCGGCGTGCCGCTGATGCGCCCGTCGGTGGGATCGATGCTCGCCCAGGGCGGGAGGTTCTCCGCGGAGAAGCGCAGCGTGTCGCCATCCTGATCGACGGCGATGGGTTGCCAGTTGTAGTTCTCGCCCACGCGCGCGTATTCGACGACCTGGCCGGAGATGGTAGGCGCGTGGTTCACCGCGGCGGGCGCCGACACTGGCGGAGCCGCAGCCTGCGGTGCAGTGTCAGAGGAAGACCCGCCGCCACAGCCATGGCAGAACGCCAACGGCAATATCGGTAGGAGTGCACTTACAAAACCGCGCTTAAGTCGGATCATCTGTCGGAGTCCTCTGTCATCCCTTTACGGGCTGGGGACAGATTTACGACTCCGGTGGCAATAGATTCAATGCATTGGCGAAATTCTGCCCGACTCCTCCTACGTCGGCGGAAGGCGACAACGAAAGGTTTTCAACGACTTAAGGGAATTTGAAAGATTTACAGGGCTACAGAAATGTGACGCAGCGCCAAAGCGTCGGCCTCGTTCAAGCGTCGCCCTCTCTTATATATGCCGTGGGAAGCCGGTCCGCGCCGGCCCATCTACCAGCAAACGCCCTCGTACCGGCAACGCAACAGATCCCGATTCGGCAAGTTCACGAGATCGAGAACAAACTGTTCGGGCCGCACGCGTGCCTGCAGCGCGTCGTTGAGTACGGATTGCTGCAGGCCCACGAGGATGACATCCGACGGATCGATCATCTCGTCGATGCTCCCGCACAGCAGAGATCCCAGGTGGGGAATGTTCGCGTCGATGTAACTGCGGTTGGCGCCTAACAATCTCGAGAGCTGTACCTCCGGATCGAAGATGCGCAGTTCGCAGCCCTCTCCCAGCAGTCGCTTCGCCACCAGCACCAGCGGTGACTCACGCAGATCGTCGGTGCCCGTCTTGAACGAAAGACCCAGCATGCCGACTTTCGGCCGGCCGAGTTTCAGGATCTTGTCGACGGCGTGATCGATGTGCACACGATTGCTCGCCAGCAGGCTCGACAGCATCGGCAACACGACGTCGTTCTGCTTCGCAATGTTGGTCAATGCGCGCAGGTCCTTCGGCAGGCACGAGCCACCGAAGGCGAAGCCCGGCTTCAGATAGGCGGGGGAAATGTTCAGGCGCTTGTCGGCGCAGACCAGGCGCATGACTTCGTGCGCATCGATGCCCATCGACTGCGAGACGCGGCCGATTTCGTTGGCGAAAGTGATCTTGAGCGCGTGGAACGCGTTGCAGGCCATCTTCAGCGTCTCGGCCACGCGGACGCTCGTCACGAGAAATCGCGTCTCCAGATGCTGGAACAGTGCGCGGACTTGCTCTACCGCCGCTTCGCAGTTGCCGCCGACGATGGTGTACGGCGGATGATCGTAATCGCGGATCGAAGATCCTTCGCGCAGGAACTCGGGTTGAAAACACACCCCGAAGTCAACGCCCGCCTTCTTGCCGCTGGCACGCTCGAGTATGGGTTCGATCTTGCCTTCCACCGTGCCCGGCTGCACCGTCGAGCGGATCACGATGGTGTGAAATTCGTCCTTGTGCGCGAGCGCGGCTCCGAGTTGCTCCGCCAACCGCAGTATGGCGGTGAGATCCTGGCTGCCGTTCGGCGCCGACGGCGTTCCCACGCAAACGAACGACAGTTCCGTGTCGCGCATCGCCTGGGCCGCGTCCGCGGTCACTGACACGCGGCCGGAGTTCACCACATCGTGCATGAGCTCCTGGATGCCCTCTTCGAGAATCGGCGACTTGCGGTTGCGGATCAGATCGAGTTTCACAGGATCGATGTCGACACCGATCACGCGATGGCCGTCGCGCGCCAGGCAGGCCAGCGACACCGCGCCGACGTACCCCAGGCCGAAGATGCTGATGCGCCGGGGGATGCACTCTTTTCGCGTCTGCGAAAAGGGGGCGTCACCCGTGTCCGCGACGTCTGATACTTCAGGCGACCCCGCGGCGGTGCCGTCTTTAGTAGTAAGCACTTTCGTTACGTTCCTTGGAGCGGTTGAGCGCGACGCCGAGCAGATTCATCTCGCTCAGCACTTCTTTCGCACCGCGCAGCATGGCGCGACCGCTCTTTCCTTCGGACACCACGAGCAGCAGCGAATCGAACTGCGGAGCAAAAGCCAGCACGTCATCGGACGCCAGCAACGGCGGCATGTCGAAGATCACGATGCGACGCGGCATCTCGCGCTCGAGCGCGGCGGTGAACTCGCCCATGCGCGGCGAATTCAGGAACTCCGAGGAATGCTGGAACGCCCGGGCATTCGGGATGACACCGAGGCGCTCCGACTGCAGGTTGTAAACCACGTCTTCGAGTTCCGCCTTGCCGAGCAGGTAGTCGGACAGCCCTTTCTCGAAGCTCATGCCGAGATAGTTGGCGATCTGCGGACGCTGCAGGTCGAGGTCGACGAGGAACACCCAGGTGTTCACGTCCTGCGACAGCGCCAGCGCGAGGTTGATCGCGGTCATGGTCTTGCCCTCGCCCACCGACATGCCGGACACGGCGATCGAGTTCCACTTGTGCATGTCCAGACGGCGCAGCACGCGCGTGCGCAGAATCTTGAATGCGCGCAGCGCCGCGACGTCTGAGACCGCGGGCAGGATGCACTGTCGTTCCATGGCGCGGGCGTCCACGCTCGCCTGGCGGAAGCGACGTGCCTGCTGCAGCTCGGCGGGCGCCGCCGTCACGCGGCGCGCGCGCATCCGCAGGTTCGCCGCCTCGATGGTGTTGGGGCGCTCCGCGCCCGACCGGTCAGCAAAATTTCGGCGGATCGCGTCTTCCATGGTGGTACTCATTGATGTGTCTCTTTGGGTCACAGGTAGTTCTTGATGACGGTGAACACGATCCACACGCCGACCACGCCACTGGCGCTCGCGGTGACGAAGTTCCACGCGTTGCGCCGGCGCGAGCGGGAGTTGCGGATATCCGGGATGGCCACCAGCGGCGAAACCGACAGCAGCTCACGGATGTCGCGGGCGCCGCGCACCTTGGGATCGAGCGCCTCGGCCGCCACGGTGACGGTGAGGCCCAGTACGACGGAGGCGAACAGGCCGATCAGCAGGATCGCGAGGCGTTCGGGTTTGGCCGGCGCACCGGGCAGCATCGGCGCCTGGATGAGACGGAACTCATCGGCGCGTCCGCCCACGATGGCAGCCTCGCCCACCTCGGCATCCATCTGGCGATTGAGCAGCTCGGTGTATTTTTCACGGGCGATGGTCAGGTCGCGCGTGGCATTCGCGTACTCGCGTTCCACCTGTGGCGCGGCCGTCACGTTTCGCTCGAGGCCGGCGATCTTGGCGCGCAACTCGGCGCTGCGCGCCATGAGGCTGCCGACCTGACTGTCGATGGCGTTGATCTGCGTGCGCAGCTGCATGCCCACCGGCGTGCCGTCGGCCATCTCGACATCGCCACGCTCGCCGTTCTTGATACGTGTCTCGAGCGTCGCGATGTCACGTTGCAGACGCTTGATGTCCGGATGCTCGGCGCCGTAACGCTGCCGCGCCTCGGCGAGGGTCGCGCGCTTGGTGTTCAACTGCGAGCGCAGTGAAGTGCCGGTGCCCGAACTGGTGCCGTACTTCATGCTGTCGATCTGCCGTCGCAGCGCGACCATGTCGGGATGACTCTCGTCGTAGCTCGAACGCATGCGCGAATACTGATCTTCGAGCTGTCGCACGCTGCCCGCATCGGGTCCCGCGGCGCGCGACTGCTCGAGCTGCGCGGCGAGGAACACACGCTCCTGGCGCAGCGAACTCATCTGCTGGGTGATTTGCTCGAGCTGGCTCTCGGTACGATCCATGATCGACATGTTCACTTCCGTGAGCTCCGGAAGCTGCCCGGCATTGGCGCGCTTGAAATCGGCGAGCTTGGATTCGAGGCCGGCGACGTGCGTTCGGATGCGTTCGGCTTCCTTGGCATAGAACTGCGCGGCGTTCGACGCCCGGCCCTGGCGCTGGCGGCGATGCTCGGCGAGGAACGCGCCGACCAGCCAGTCCGCGCCCTTCTGCGCCTTGGCGGGTTCGCGATGGTCGAACGACAGCGTGAAGGCGTCGACCACTTCGCGCTCGCGTCCGGTGCGCGGATCGAGAATCGGCGTGGTCACGATGTTCACGCTGATGTCGCGCTTGACGCGCTGGAGCATCGCGCTCTCGTCTTCATAGCCGGTATACAGGCCGTGCTCCTTGATCATCTTGCGCAGGTTGCTGTCGGTCAGCACGATGCCCTTGAGATTTTGCACGTACTGGTCGGCGTAACTCTCGCCGCCCGAGGTCTCGGCCAGCGATTGCGAGCTCGACGGCTCATCGATTTCCACGAGCGCCGACGACGTGTAGACATCGGGCAGCGCGACCGAGAGCAGTATGGCGAGCACCGCGATGGGAATGGCGATGCCGAACAGCAGCGCCTTGCGGCGCGCGATCGCGTGGATGTAGCCAGAAAATTCCGGATTGTTATCGGAGTCCATTGTCAGTCGTTCCTTGCGCGGCGACGTTGCTGGGGTTGATAGAGAAGCGAAATCGTGGCGCCACTCGACGTGGCATCGGAGACGGCATCCTCGAATTCCTGCCAGGTGTAGTCGTAAGCCACGCGCAGCGAGAATTCCTCCTGCCAGTGCCATTGCAGTCCGACATCCCCGGTGGCGTACGAGCGCGGCCGGAACGTGGAGTCCGGATCGACGTCGTCGTCATGCGTGCCGCGTACGCCGGCCAGCAGGCTCAGGCGCGGCGTCATGGCGCGCGTCCAGCGCACCCGCAGCTGATCGCGCGTCACGACGAAGCCAAGCGACGACGGACCCACGTTGCGCGCCAGGTCGGCGAACAGCTCGTTACGACCGATCGCCAGGCTCACACCTGCGCCCGCGACCCAGGCGAGTTCCGAGTCTCCGCCGGAGACTTCGACGTTCTGCGCGCCGGCGCGCAGATAGGTGCGCGTCTCGGCGGCCGTGCGCGTATCCCATTGCAATTCGGCGCCATAGGCGTTCGACACGTCGCGCAAGTCGATGTCATAACGCGCGCCGCGAATGCGCGTCGTCAGCGTGGTGCGCTCGTTGAGCCGCGCTCGCAAGCCGGCCGCAATATCGGCGGTGTTGTAGTCCACCTGCGCGGCGGAAATCTCTTCTTCGAAGCTCACGTCGGTGTAGCCGGCGTCGAACTGCAGCTCGCGGCGTGGCGACAGTTCGAAAGTCATCGAGGGTCGCAGGCTCGCAAGCGTGCGGCGATTGTCGACCAGCACGACGCCACCGTCGCCGAGATCCGGCTCACCGAGGTCTCCGCCGCCATCGACGCCGGGCTGCTCGCTGTTGACGATGTCCTGCTGCGCGAACTCGCCCCGCACACGGGTCTCCACCCGCTGGCCGCGATTCAGCCAGTTGAGCGAGGCGAAGTAGTCGACCGCATCGAGATCGGTGGCGTCGGGGAAATACGTGGCGCGCACGCGCGGCGTGAAACTGAATTCACCCGTCTGCGTGAGTGTGCGCAGCTCCAGTTCGGCGTCGAGCACCGGCCCCTGCACGTCGATCTCGTCGCCGGCGGGCGCCAGGCGGTAGTTGTCGTCGTACAGATAGCCGGCCTCGATGGTGGGATTCCACTCCCAGGCCGCTGCGCCCGCGGGCAGACTCATCGCGCCGGCGAACACCACGGCTCCCGAATAGATCAGCGCGTGCGGTTTCATCAAGCTTGGCTTTTTCATGGCGCACCTCACGGTACGACTACTACGTCGCCGCTTTGCAGATCGATGTTCTGATCGAGCCGCTTGCCGCGCACGACGTCGTTGTATCGGAACGGCAGCGACTGCTTGCCCGTCGGTGTGCGTCGCAGGATGGTGATGTCCGCGAGCGCCGCGAACGGCGTCGTGCCGCCGGCCATGGACAGCGCCTGCATCACGTCGACGGTGGGATTCATGATGAACTCACCGGGCTTGTTCACCTGTCCGATGACATACACCTTGTTGCCCTTGATCTCCTGGATCGACACGGTGACCACCGGATCGGAAATGTACTTGGCGAGCTTCTGGCTGACGGCCTTGTTGAGATCGGCCACGGTCTTGCCCCTGGCGTCGACCTCGCCGACCAGCGGAAACGAGAACGAGCCGTCGGGCCGGACCAGCGCCGGCCGCTGCAGATCCGGTTCCTTCCAGACACTGATGGACAGCAGGTCGCCCGGCTTCACCGTGTAGTTGGCGTCCTGCGCCATGGCGCCGGTGGCCCAGGCCAGCGCCACGACGATGCAGCAGGCCATGAGGAACTTCTTCATGCTCGATCTCCAGTCAGATGTTCGTATGCCGCGAGCAGTCGCGGCGCTTCGTGGTGCCAGGAGAGTTCGCGTTCGACGCGCTCCCGGCCGATGGCACCCATGTGGATGCGTTGGTTGTCATTGCCGAGCAGTGCGACCATCTTCTGCGCGAGATCGGCGACATCATTCGGACGCGCATACCAGGACGCCTCGCCCGCCGAGACGCGCCCTTCGGTCAGGTCGAACTGCACCACCGGTTTGCCGAGCGCCATGTACTCCATGATCTTGTTCATCGTCGAACGGTCGTTCATCTCGTTGGCGCGGTCGGGGTTCACGCAGATGTCGGCGGTGTTCAGCATCTCGAGCAGCTCGGCGTCGGGCGCGCGACCGGTGAAGGTCACGTAGTCCGCCACACCCAGCTGTTTTGCCAGCTCGCGCATGGCGGACAGCTCGGTGCCGCCGCCCACGAGTCCGAAGTGAATGTCGGTGCGCTTCAAGTGATGGACGATGAGCTGCACGGCTTGCAGCAGCAGGTCGATGCCTTCCTGCTTGCCCATGACGCCGACATAACCCACGAGGTACTTGCGGCCGTGCTTGAGCGCGGGATTGGCCGGCACAACTTTCATGCGCGACAGATCCGGGCCCGAGCGGACCACGTGCACGTCCTTCGGATCCTTGCCACCTCGCTCGATGGCGATGGAGCGATACGACTCGTTGGTGGAAATCACCATGTCCGCGGTGTTGAAGCTCATGCGCTCCAGCGCCACCAGCAGGCTGCGGCCGAATCCACGCTTGCCGAACTTGGCTTCGTAGAGCTCCGGATTGATGTCGTGGTGATCGAACACGTACTTCTTGCCGAACAGCTTGTAGAAGGCGCCGATGAGAAAGATCGTGTCCGGAGGATTGCAGGCGTGGATCACATCGAAGCCGCGTCCGAAGAGCACCTTGAGCGACAGCCAGAATTCCATGGTGAGCGCCACGCTGTATTCGAGCGCATAACCCAGAACGCCGTCGGCCTCGGCCGGCAGGCGGTGGCGATGGATGTCGATGCCCTCGATGCGCTCGAAGCTTTTTTCGTAGCCCGGCGCTTTCGGACAGATGATGGAGACGACGTAGCCCGCCGCGGATAGCGTGCGGGCTTCCTGCCATACGCGCCGATCGAACGGACACGGCAGGTTCTCGACGATGATGAGCACGCGCCCGCTCTTGCGGGCTTGCTCTATGGCGCCGGTGCCGCTCTGTAAAGTGGCACCGCTTACGGAATCGGACACTCGACCTCCCAGGAGTTGAATTGTTACTTGAGCGCGAGAATTAGCCGGCGCAGATTGCGATCGCGCGCCAGCGGCTCGACTGAAAAGCCCATCGACATGGCGAGCATCTGCATCGGCCGGTTGGACCAGTGCATCTCGCCCGTCAGCCGCGGCACGCAGACCCGCTTCGCATGACGCACCAGCGTCGAAAGCAGGATGCGGCCCACCTGCTCTTCGCGATGTGTGTGCGCCACCGCAAGACTGAATGTGGCGCTCTCGTCACCCGCCGGCGCATAGGCGGCGACGCCGATCACCCGATCGCCACCCGCGGTGCTCTCCAGCGCGGCGAACCCCACGGCGTTGTCGGTTCCGCCGGCGATCACGCGCTCGAACAACATGTCGCTGAGCTCCTGCATGCAGGCGAGTTCACGATCGACCGTGTGCTGACTGAGCGTAAGAGCGAATTCCGCCAGCAGACGGCGATCGCCCGGAGAAATCTGGCGCACGCTGTATGCGCGACGCGAGCGCGGGGTGTAATACCATCGCCGCGCGAGCCAGGTGTTTGCCGCCCCTTGCGGGAAGCGCGCATGAAATGGAGCCAGATCCGTTCTGTGCATGGGGTGAAGATTCACGTATCGCCAGCCAACCCGCCGTCGGACTTCGCGCCATGCGAAGCTGGATTACGCCGTCATGCACTGCGCCAAGCGACTTACCGCACGCGGCTCCGTCCGACAGACGTCTCAGGGCTGCAGATGCAACAGCAGCTCGAGATTCTTTTGATAGCCGGGCAGCGCCTCGCGCAGCTCGCGCTTGAGGTCCTGGTCGCCGCTGCCATTCAACTGCGCGCGGAACTGGGCAACGGTGTTTTCGTGAAAGGAAATCTGCTGCACGATGAAATTCGCCGCGGTGCGTGACTCTTTACCTACCGGCAACGTGGATGCGCGATCGGGATTCTTCGCAGGCGTGCGCCAGCCCTTGGCTTTCGCCAGCACCTCGAGCCGCGCTCGCGTCGTACCGTTTTGCCGGCCGATACGCGTCGCCGCGTCGCGCAGTTCGGGCTTGCTCAATGTTTCCGCCGCACCGCGTGCGTCGAGTTCGCCCTGTCGCGTGCTTTCGATGACGCTGAGCACGAACGCCGGTTCGTCGGTGGCGACATATGCCTTGTCGAACAGCGGATCCGTGGGCGTGCCTTGCTGCTGTGGCTGAGGCACATCCTTTCTCGATTCGTCCTGCGGCGAATTGGCGAACAGCAGGACCAGGGCGACGGTTGTATACATGCAATTCCTCGGGCTGGCGGGCGGCGGCGCCCCGGCTGAGCCGGGCGCCGCG
>Ga0193717_1001050_pt1 | contig 17385 bp, 16 predicted proteins | sample U2c2metaG_FD_145900 | JGI IMG/M metagenome (GOLD analysis project Ga0193717, IMG submission 145900) | Soil microbial communities from a riparian zone of the East river system, Colorado, United States - U2c2 | ecosystem: Environmental > Terrestrial > Soil > Riparian zone | place: USA: East River... | reverse complement strand
AAACGGCGAGATCGCGGTCGGATGATTGTGCGTCTCGACCTTGATCGCGAACGGCACGTCCTCGCGGTGCGCGCCGTACGTATCGTCATCCGCGTTGGCGAAGAAGCGCTGCGCGGCATTGCCTGCGATGACGGCGGCATTGTCCTTGTACGCGGACAGCGTATGTGCCGGCGACGCCGCGTGCGTGTTGCGGATCATCGCGAACAGCGATTTTTTCTGCGGTACGCTATCGACGATAAAATCGGCATTGAACACCTTGTGCCGGCAATGCTCGGAATTCGCCTGCGCGAACATCATCAGCTCGGCATCGGTCGGATCGCGGCGAAGCGCGGCGTAGTTCTCGGCGAGATAGGCGATTTCGTCCGGCGCCAGCGCGAGGCCGAGACGCGTATTGGCCGCTGCCAGCGCCGCCGCCGGATCGGCGCCGAGCACGATGCGGTCGAGCGGTGCGGGCGCACCCGCGTCGAACAGCGATTCGACGTCAGCCAGCGAAGCGACCACCGATTGCGTCATCGGATCGTGCAGCACGCGCGTCACCGCCCGCCATGCCGCGCTGCCGTGCGCCGGCGCTCCGCCAAGCTCGAACGCGATGCCGCGTTCGATACGCCGCACCGGAAATCCGCAACCCTGCAGGATGTCGGTCGCCTTGCTCGACCACGGCGAGCGCGTGCCCAGACGCGGCACGACCCACAATGCCGCGGGCGCCGGCGTGCCGGGCGAAGCCTCGATGACTTCGCAAAGGCGGGCGATATCGATGTCGTCGGCGGACGGCGCGACAAAATAGACGTGCCGCGCGGCGCGCACGACGCAGTCCGGCGCGTGGCGCGCCAGCTCGGTGTTCAAACGGTCGGTGCGGAATGAGGACAGCGCAAGCTGGCCGTCGAGGACGATCATGGCCGGAAGCGGTCGTGACAGCTGCCAATGATACCAGCGACGGTGCATGCCCTGACAGACATGCGTCTCCTCACGCGGTTATCTTGTAACGGTTGTACGCGCTAATAGGGTGGGCTTCAGCCCACCGTGTCGCCGGTGGGCTGAAGCCCACCCTACAAAGCTCGCGCGAACCGTCGGCGCTCCACGCCGTTCACCCTTCGATACCTCAGGGCGAACGGTAGGCAGGCATATCGAGCGACGGAGAAGAGAGCCTCAGTTGCCAGCCAGCGTCGCGGTGCCGAGTGTCTGCAGCTTCGCCAGCATCTGATCGGGCGAGAGATATCCGCCGATCTTGGTGCCGTCCGGTGCAAAGATGGTCGGCGTGCCGTCGACGCCGACTTCGGCGCCGAGCTTGTAGTCCTCGGCGATCGGGTTGTCGCACTTGGCCGGCGTCGGCGTCTTGCCGGCTTTCGCCGCGGTGAATGCGGCATTGCGGTCCTTGGCGCACCAGACCGATATCGCCTTGTCGAACGACGGCGAGTTCGGGCCCGAGCGCGGGAAGAACAGGTAATCGACCTCGATGCCGCGCTTGTTGTACTCGGCGATCTGCGAGTGCAGCTTGCGGCAATAGCCGCAGTCGATGTCGGTGAACACCGTGATCTTGTATTTCGGCTTGTCCGGCGCGAACACGATGCGCCTGTTCAGCGGCACCGCATCGACCTTGCGCTTGTGGTCGACCGCGAGGCGCGCCGCGGTCAGGTCGCGCTTGGCCGGCGCGTCGTACAGCGTGCCCTGCAGCATGTATTTGCCGTCTTCGCTGATGTAGACCATCTGGCTGCCGACGATGACCTGGCGATAGCCGGGCAGCGGCGAGGCTTCGATGCTGTCGATCTTCGCCTGCGGCACCAGATCGGTCAGCGCCTTGCGCACGGCGGCGTCTTCGGGCTTTTCGGCGGCTTGCGCGAGCGGCGCGAGAACGGCTAGTGCGAGCGACAGGCAAAGAATGCGTTTCATCGGTGCGATCTCGTGTCGATCAATTGTGGGCGGCGCTGGCCTGGGCCATGCGATCGAGTTCGGCGGCAAGCTGATCGGGCGACATCGCGATCTGCGCCGGAATCTGCGTGCCGTCGTCGGCGAGCATGGTCGGGGTACCGCTGATGCCGAGCGACTGCGCAAGCTGGGTCAGCTCGGGCACCGGATTCGGGCAGGTCGCCTTGCCGGGGTCCTGTCCCGCCATCGCGGCGGTGAATGCGTTCGGCCGGTCCTTCGAACACCAGACCGCCTCGGCCTTCTTGTCCGCGCCCGGATGGATCGACAGCGGATAGAAAAGATAATCGACGGCGATGCCCTTGGCCGTGTACTGCGCAATCTGCTCGTGGAAGCGGCGGCAGAACGGGCAATCCACGTCGGTGAACACGATCACCTTGTGTTTGGTCGTCAGCGGCGCGGCAGGCGCGAACGCGATGCGCTTTTCCGGGCCGACCTTGTCGAGCGCGCTCTTGCGCACTTTCGCGCGCGCGCCGGCGGTCAGATCGCGCCGGTTGGCGACGTCGTAGGCGTTGCCGTCGATGACGTACTTGCCGTCCTTGGTGACATAGACGAACTGGCCGCCGGCAATCGCTTCGTAGAAGCCCGGAATCACCGATTCCTGCACTGCGTCGATCTTGACCTGCGGCGCAAGCTTGCCCATCGCCGCGCGCACGGTGTCCTCGGGGGCTCCCGCGAACGCGCTGGCTGCCAGCAGCAGGCCGGTTACAAACAACGGAAAACGCATGGAGACCTCACAGGAAGAAGGGCGGAACCTACGACCGGCCTGAGAAGGCGCAGCTTGCAGCGTCGTCACGATCCGCCGTGGACCGCGTGTTGACCGGCGCGCGCAAGGGTTGGTTCCCTATAACCCGGATTCTCGCATGCCGGGCACGCCGCCTGAAAGGATCGACGCCCCCCGAGTGTGGGATGGCGCACGGAATGGAACGCTCTCGGCGCACCGCTGCACTGTTCAGGATGACGGAGCAGGTCATCCCCTCGGATGATGGCGCTGATGCATGCGCTTGAGCCCTTCCTTGGCGACCAGCGTATAAATCTGCGTCGTGGACAGCGAGCTGTGCCCCAGCATCAGCTGCAGCGCGCGCAGGTCGGCGCCGTGGTTCAGCAGGTGCGTCGCGAACGAATGACGCAGTACGTGCGGGGAGATGCGTTTGGCCGGAATGCCGGCGGCCAGTGCGTGCTTCTTGACCAGCGTCCAGAACATCTGGCGCGTCATCGCGGCGCGACGGTTGCTGACGAACAGCGCGCCGCTGCGCCCGCCCTTGAGCAGCGCCGGGCGCGCCTCGCCGACATAGCGGGTCAGCCAGTGCGCGGCCTCGTCGCCGAGCGGAACCAGACGTTCCTTGCCGCCCTTGCCGATCACGCGCAGCACGCCCTGGCGCAGATTCACCTGTGCTGCGGTGATGCCCACGAGCTCGCTGACGCGCAGGCCGGTCGCGTACATCATCTCCAGCATCGCGCGGTCGCGCAGGCCGATCGGCGTCTGTGCCGGCGCGCGCAGCAGGCCTTCGATTTCCGATTCGGCGAGCGCCTTGGGCAGGCTGCGCGGCAGTTTCGGCGCATCCAGCAGCAGCGTCGGGTCCGCGCTGAGCCGGCCATCGCGGACCATCGCGCGATAAAAATGACGAAGACCGGACAGCAGCCTTGCGTTCGAGCGGGCCTTGTATCCCTTGCCGCTCGCGCCGCCTTTATCGCCACGCTCGCCGAGGTAGCGGAACAGTTCCTCGCGGCCGCAGGTCGCCAGCGTGCTGCCGCGCTGCGCGAGCCAGCGTGCGAAACCTTCGAGATCGAGCCGATAGCTCGCCAGCGTGTTGTCGGCAAGACCGAGCTCGGACCATGCGCGCTCGAGAAACGATTCGATCAGCGCGCGGTCCCCGTCGCCGACATCCTGTGTTTGCGCTGGCGTTGCGGAGGCGGTTTTTTTCACTGGGCGTTTCAAGGATTCGTCACCAACGCGACCTGTCGCAGAGACCAAAGAAACTCCCGGACCGTTCGCCCAGACGTGTCGAAGGGCAAACGGCGCGTGTGATGAGCACGAGCGCTTGCACACCCAAGCCTAAACCGTGACCCTAACCACCGTCACCGAATTTCCCGCTGCGATGTCCTCCACACCCGCCTCGCTCTGGCTGCGCCTCGCCGCCGCGATCTACGACCTGTTCCCGCTGCTCGCCCTGTGGATGCTGACCGCAGGCCTCGTCCTGCTCGCGGCACACGGCAACGTCGACGTCGCCCACCCGCCGTTAGCCTACCGCCTCGGCCTGCGCCTGGCCCTGCTCGCGGTTACCGCGGCCTACTTCGTGATTTCGTGGAGCCGCGGCGGCCAGACCATCGGCATGCGCGCGTGGCGCCTGCGCGTAATCGACGCCGGCGGCGGCCCGCTGTCGTGGCCGCGCGCTTTGCTGCGATTCGGCGTTGCGCTCGTCTCGCTGACAGCCGGAGGCCTCGGCTTTCTCTGGTGTTTGTTTTCGTCGGAAAAGAGCGCCTGGCATGACCTCGTTGCCGGAACGCGCGTTGTCCGGATGGCACGCGACTGAAGAAATCAGGGGCGTGATGACTTGACGTTTGCCCAATCGCCCGCGTCGGTGCAGTCGATGCCGCCGTCCGTCTGGATACAGCGAATCGCATTCGCCGTATCCGGTATGTCGACGTTGAAACCTATCGTTTGAAGGTGTTGGCGGAACCGCACCATCGATGGGCGATCGCCAAAGATATAAACCTTGCCGTGCGTAAAGTCGTCATCCGCATCGAGCGGCAACGAACTGCCGTGCGCATCGCGGATTGTGCGCACGACCAGACCGTTTTTCGACCAATCCAGCAGCACGACGCCACGGTCATCGAGCACGAGCGATATCTCGCGCGGCCCGGGATCGACCTTAAAGACGATATCCGTGACGCAACCAGGCGCCGCGCAAGGCGGAAGGGGAGCTGTCGGCAAGGATGCAGGCAGCAGGGCATCGAGCGCATCGATGAGATCATGGCGCAGCGCGCCGGCGGCCAATACCGTGGCGGTGGTGCGCGCTACGTTACGCGGTCGCAACCAGTTGTGGAGCTCAGCCACGGTGAACTGCAGCGGGCCGGTTCCGGCCAGCAGGCGGCGCGACAGATCGAAACGATCCTGCTCCGTGGCCGTCGCCTCGACCTTCTCCACGACCGATACGGACGATGCATCCGTCGCGACGGAGACGACATAGACATATGGTTTGGCCGCGCCGAGATCGAACAGGAGATGCCGTCCGGGCCCGAGCATCCGCGCCCCCTGCTCGCCCTGCGCTTCGGTGCAGCCATTGCAGAGATAAGCGGGCGGCGTTGACGCCAAGTCCGGTCGCGCTGGTCCGGTCCCAACTCTGGCCAGTGCGCTCGATATGAAGAAAAAGACGCAGCAGATGGCAAGCGAAGAACGATGCACGATTTGATCCCCTTGTCGATCCCGCGCCCGACTGCGGCGCACTATCGTTTTTATACGCAAATTACACTTGTAACAAGCCGCACGTCACGCTTATGAGTCGGCCGGTTGACACTAGCCGGCCTTATCACGCGTGCCGGCGGAAATACACCAACGCCAGCGAGGCCAGCAACATCGGCGGTATGAGATTCGCCACGGCAGGATGGATGCCGTACACCGCACCCATGTTCACGATCGCGCGCTGCAGGAAATAGAAGCACAGCGCCAACACCATGCCGATGAACAGGCGTTTCGCCAGGCCGCCGCTGCGCAGCGCGCCGAATGCGAAAGGCACCGCGCAGAACGCGAGCGCCAGCACGCTGATCGGATAGAACAGCCGTTCCCAGTACGCCTGGCGGAAACTCGACGCATCCTGCTTGTTGCGTTCGAGATAGAAGATATTGCGACTGAGATCGCGCAGCGTCATGTACTGCGCCTGCACGATGCTGAGCGAAAGCAGCGCGGGATCGAGCCCGGATTGCCAGCGCTGCTCGGCCTGCTGCGTGCTGGTCGCGTTGTCGGGGCCGAAATTCGTGCGGCGCACGTTGTACAGCGTCCAGGTACCGGTCACGTGCACGGCGCGCTCGGCGAGCGCGAGCGAAGCGAGACGGCCTTCGGGATCGAACTCGAACACGCGCACGCCGGAAAGCTCGACTTCGCCGCCGCGCGAGCGGCCGCGGCGGGCATTGATGACGGTATCGCCGTCGCGCGCCCACAGGCTGCCGCCCTTGGCCAGCGCGATGTCCTTGGATTTCGCGGCCAGCTGCAGGGCCTGCGCCTTCTGCTCGCCATACGGACCGATCGTTTCGCCGACCAGCATCACGATCGCGGTCAGCGTCGTCAGCGCGAACACGACCGACGCGCAGATGCGGAACTTCGACAGGCCGGCCGCGCGCAGTGCGGTCAGCTCGCCGCTGCCGGCGAGACCGCCGAGGCCGAGCAGCCCGCCGATCAGCGCGGCGTAGCTGAACATCTCGTAGCAGCGTCGCGGCACGGTCAGCAGCACATAGGCGATCGCCTTGGTCAGCGTGTACTGGCCCTGGCCGACATCGTTCAATTCGCCGATGAAAATGCGGAATGCGTCGAAACCGACGATCGTGAGCCAGGTCAGTCCGACCGACGACAACACGGCGATGGCGACCAGGCGGTCGACGCGCTTGATGGCGAAATTCGGCATGCGGATCATGCCGCCCTCCGTGCCGCGCGCGTGCGCGGCATGCGCTGGCTGTTCCAGATCAGCCATACGGCGATCGCGATCGCCGGCAGGTAGACCCACCAGAAACCGAACGCGGGCGCGAGCTTGCCCTGGCTGATCCACGAACGGCCGAGGCCGAGGCCGGTGTTGAATACCCACCAGGTCAGGACCGCGACCAGCAGGCGCGCATAACGCGGCTCGCGCGGACTCGACTTCGACAGCGGCAGCGCGAGCAGCATCAGCACCAGCGCCGACAGCGGCGCGGCCAGGCGCCAGTGCAGCTCGGCGCGCATGACCGGATCGTCACCGCCGCGCAGCAGTACACCGGTCGGCGCCGAGCGTTTCGCGGCAGTGTCGTTGTCGTCGTTTTCACTGTCGGGCAGCTTGATGTCGTTGCGTGCGAAGCGCATCAGCCGGTAGTCGTCCTCGCCGAGCTTGCCTTCGACGCGGAACCCGTCCTGCAGCGCCAGATAACGGCCGACGCCGTCGGCGTCGTGATAGAGATATCCGTGTGTCGCGGTGATCACGTCGACGCGCGTCTTGCCGGTATCCTTCTCCTGCCGCTCGCTCTCGACGAACATGCGCTTGAACGTGGTGCCGTCGCCGGACATCTCGCCGACGTAGATCACGCCGTCCTTGGCCGGCAGCTCGACGAAACGCCCGGGCTCCAGACCGGCGACGATCAGCGACCGGTTCGCCTCCTCGAGCAGGATCGACGAGAGCCGCACCGCCGCCGGCGCCAGCCAGAACGAGATCGTGCCGAGCAAGAGCATGGTCGGCACGAGCAGCAGCAGCAGCGGCCGCGCCAGCCCGCCGAGGTCGAGACCCGACGACTGCAGCACCGCCATCTCGCTGTCGCGCCAGAGCCGCCCGTACGCCAGCAGCACGCCGAGGAATACCGCCAGCGGCATCAGCACGGTCAAGGCGTCGACACTGCGCAAGGCAATCAAGGTGAACAGCAGATCGGCCGGAATACGGCCGCGCGCGATCTTGGCCAGCAGGTCGGCGACGGCCGTGCCGACCACGATCAACATCAGGATGAAGGTGGCGCCGAGGAAATTCGCCGCGAGCTCGCGCAGCAGGTAGCGATCGACGATGCGCAGGCGCAGGTCGGCAAACCATCGCTGGTCGACCGGTTTGCGCTGGCTCCTTGGGGTTTGCCGTAAAATGGACAGCTTCATGCTCCCGTTTGCCGCAGGCGGCAGGGCGTTGAGAAACGTCCTGCCGGTGCGATCCATGGATGGATCGCTCGCGGGTTGATCGCGTAAGCGATTGATCCGCGGAGCAGGTGGCGCGGCTTTGCCGCGACCGTGCGAGTCGAGAAAGGGCTACAGAGCCCTTTCTCAACATCTCACTACACCGTCAGTTTACCTGCGCCGCGGGGACGATCATCCAAAGTCTGCTGGAACACAAAATGACCCTTAAGTTCACGCTTTCCGCCGATGCGCCGGAAGCTGCCGCCGCCGCCTGCATCGTCGTCGGCCTGTATGAGGACCGCGTGCTGACCTCCGCCGCGGCGCGCGTCGACGAGCGCTCCGGCGGCGCGCTGAAGCGCCTGATCGACAGCGGCGACGCGACCGGCAAGCTCGGCAGCACGACGATCCTGTTCGGCCTCGCCGGTGTTGCCGCGCCGCGCGTGCTCGCCGTGGGCCTCGGCGAACAGAAGAAGTTCGATGCTGCGGCATTCAACCGCGCAGCCGGGGAATCTGCGCGCGTGCTCAAGGGCCTGCCGATCGATTCGGCCATTTCGTATCTTTGCGAGATCGACGTACCCGGCCGCGACTCGGCATGGAAACTGCGCACGGCCGCGCTCGCGGCGGACGCGCAGGCGTACCGCTATACGGCGACCTTCAAGCCGAAGGAAAAGTCGAAGGTCCCGCAGTTCGAGGCGATCGCATTTGCCGCGGCTTCCCCCGCCGGAGACGCGGCCGTGAAGCGCGCGCTGGCCGAAGCCACTGCGATCGCCAACGGCGTGCGCTTCGCGCGCGAGCTCGGCAACCTGCCGCCGAACATCTGCAATCCGGCATACATCGCCGCGCAGGCGAAGAAGATCGCCGACGAGCACGCCGGCGTCACTCTCGACGTGCTCGAACGCGAACAGATGCACAAGCTCGGCATGGGCTCGCTGCTCGGCGTGTCGCAGGGCTCGGCGAACCCGCCGAAGCTCATCGTGCTGCGCTGGCAGGGTGCTGCCGAGAAGATCAAGCCGTACGCGCTGGTCGGCAAAGGCATCACCTTCGACACCGGCGGCATTTCGCTGAAGCCCGGCGCCGGCATGGAAGAAATGAAGTTCGACATGTGCGGCGCGGCCGGCGTGCTCGGTGCGTTTCTCGCCGCCGTCGAGCTCAAGCTTGCGCTGAACCTCGTCTGCGTCGTGCCCGCGGTCGAGAACATGCCGGATGGCAATGCCTATCGTCCGAGCGACATCCTGACCAGCATGTCGGGCCTGACCATCGAAGTCCTCAACACCGACGCCGAAGGCCGCCTGATCCTGTGCGATGCGCTGACCTACGCGCAGAAGTTCGAACCGCAGGTGATCATCGACGCGGCGACGCTGACCGGCGCCTGTGTCGTAGCGCTCGGCAAGCACGCCTCGGGCCTGATGAGCAAGGACGACGAGCTCGCCGATCAGCTGCTCGCGTCGGGCACGCTGACGCTCGACCGCGCATGGCGCCTGCCGCTGTGGGACGACTATCAGCAGCAGCTCGAATCCGGTTTCGCCGACGTCGCCAACATCGGCGGCAAGTACGCCGGCGCAATCACCGCCGCCTGCTTCCTGTCGCGTTTCACCAATGGCACGCGCTGGGCGCATCTGGACATCGCCGGCACCGCCTGGGAAGAAGGCCGCAAGGGACTCGCGACCGGACGCCCGGTGCCGCTGCTGACGCAGTATCTGATCGATCGCAGCGCGTGAACTCGCCGGCACCGGACTATCGCAGGCAGAAGCAGATCGCGCTGACCACACTGGTCGGCGCATCGCTGGTGCTCGGCATCATGGATGCCGCGCTGCAACTGCAGAGCTCGAACGGCCTGACGCTGCTGTTCAGTCTGGCCATACTCGTCATCGGCTTCCGCTGGCTGCAGCTCGACTCGGCACAGCTCGACATCCGCCGGCCGATGTGGCTGAACATCGGCATCGTCATGGCTGCGGCGATCTTCGTGCCGTACTACCTTTACAAGACGCGGCCGGCCGGGCGGCGCCTGCCGGCGATTGTCGCGTTCTTCGGTCTCGTATTCGGCTGCGCTGTCACTTCCTCGCTCGGCGCCGCGCTGATGACGTATTTTTCCGGCCAACCGTTGTCGGCGCCCGGCTGAGCCATGGCGCGCGCGGATTTCTACCTGATCGCCAAGCCGCGGTTTCGCGACGATCCGCTGCTGCTGGTCTGCGAGCTGGTCAAGCGCGCCTACGCGACGGAACAGCCGACCTTGATCCTGGCGCGCTCGCAGGAGCAGGCCGACGAGCTCGATGCGAAACTCTGGGAGTTCGACGAGGACAGTTTCATCCCGCACCAGATCGCCGGCGAAGAGGACGATGCGATCACCGCGGTGGTCATCGTGCCGCCCGGCACCGAAACCGCGGATCGTCCGCTCGTGGTCAACCTGCGCGACGAATGCGCGCCGGGCACATTCGAGCGCGTGCTCGAAGTCGTCGCGGCAGAATCCGCAGAACGCGACGGTTCGCGCGTGCGCTGGACCGAATACAAACGCCGCGGTTTCGAGTTGGCCAAGCACGATATGTGATGGAGCTGGGAATCGGGAATGGGGAATGGGGAATCGCAAAAGCAGGCGATTGCCGATCCCGAACCGCTTCCGCTCTTAACTATTCCCCATTCCCGATTCCCATCCCAATGGAAAAAACTTTCGAACCCGGTCAGATCGAAGCGAAGTGGTACGCCGAGTGGGAAGCGCGCGGCATCTTCAAGCCCACGGGGGATGGCGCGCCGTATTCGATCTTCCTGCCGCCGCCGAACGTGACCGGCACCTTGCACATGGGTCACGCGTTCCAGCAGACGATCATGGACGCGCTGATCCGCTACCACCGCATGCGCGGCGACCGCACGCTGTGGCAGGGTGGCACCGACCACGCCGGCATCGCGACGCAGAAGATCGTCGAGAACCAGCTCGCCGCCGAGGGCAAGACGCGCCACGATCTCGGCCGCGCGAAGTTCATCGAACGCGTGTGGCAGTGGAAGGAGGAATCCGGTTCGACGATCACCAACCAGATGCGCCGGCTCGGTGCGTCGGTCGACTGGTCGCGCGAACGCTTCACCATGGACCCCGGCCTGTCCGCCGCGGTGCGCCGCGTGTTCGTCGAGTGGTACCGCGCCGGCCTGCTCTATCGCGGCAAGCGCCTCGTGCATTGGGATCCGGTGCTGCAGACCGCGGTGTCCGACCTCGAAGTCAGCAACGAGGAGCGTGACGGTTCCCTGTGGCTGATCCGCTACCCGGCCAGCGGCGGCGGCGAGGGTGTCGTCGTCGCGACGACGCGACCGGAAACGATGCTCGGCGACGTCGCGGTCGCCGTGCATCCCGATGACGAGCGCTATCAGGCGCTGATCGGCAAAAAGCTGAACCTTCCTTTGACCGGTCGCGAGATCCCGGTGATCGCCGACGACTATGTCGATCGCGAGTTCGGCACCGGCGCGGTCAAGATCACGCCGGCGCACGATTTCAACGACTGGCAGATCGGCGCGCGTCACAAGTTCGCGCCGCTGGTGATCCTCACGCTCGACGCGAAGATCAACGAGAACGCGCCGGAGAAATATCGCGGACTCGATCGCTTCGCCGCGCGCAAGCAGGTGTTGGCCGATCTCGAAGCGCAGGGGCTGCTGGTCGAGACGAAGAAACACAAGCTGCAGGTGCCGATCAGCCAGCGTTCCGACGCGGTGATCGAGCCGATGCTGACCGATCAATGGTTCCTGGATCTCACCAGCGACGTGCGCGTCGACGGCAAGCCCGGCCCCGGCGGGCGCAAGGCGATCACCGAACCCGCGCTGGAGGCGGTGCGCAGCGGCGCGGTCCGGTTCGTCCCGGAAAACTGGGCGACGACCTACCACCAGTGGCTCGAGAACATCCAGGACTGGTGCGTCAGCCGCCAGCTCTGGTGGGGCCACCAGATCCCGGCGTGGTTCGACGAGGCCGGCAACATCTTCGTCGGCGAAGACGAAGCGGACGCCATCGCGCACGCTGAAATCAAACCGGTCGGAAGTCTGCGCCAGGACCCGGACGTGCTCGACACGTGGTTCAGCTCGCAGCTGTGGACGTTCTCGACGCTCGGCTGGCCCGGCGAAACCCCGGAGCGCGCGGCCGAGTGGGAACGGTTCAACGAATTCCTGCCGAGCAACGTGCTCGTCACCGGCTTCGACATCATCTTCTTCTGGGTCGCACGCATGGTCATGGCGACCCTGTATTTCACCGGGCGCGTACCGTTTCGCGAGGTCTACATCAACGCCATCGTGCGCGATGCCGAAGGCCAGAAGATGTCGAAGTCGAAGGGCAACACGATCGACCCGCTGGATCTGATCGACGGCATCGACCTCGAATCACTGGTGAGGAAATCGACCGCGTCGCTGCTGATTCCGCAGGTGCGCGAGAAGGTCGAGAAGCGCATCCGCAAGGATTATCCGGACGGCATTCCCGCGGTTGGCGCCGATGCGCTGCGCTTCACGTTCGCTGCGCTGGCGACGTACGGGCGCACGATCAACTTCGATCTGAAGCGTGCGGACGGGTATCGGAATTTCTGCAACAAGCTGTGGAATGCGGCGCGGTTCGTGTTGATGAACACCGAACTTTCCCTTCCCCCGCTTGCGGGGGAAGGTGCCCGGAGGGCGGAAGGGGGGGCTCTTCCCGAGACGCAACACCATCCCCACCCAAACCCTCCCCTTGAAGCGGAGGGCTTCAGAGCGGAGACGGAGGCGGAGCGCTGGATTCTGACGCGACTGCATCACACGCTGGCCGAAGCCGAAGCGCATTTCGCTACTTATCGTTTCGACCTGCTCGCGCAAGCGCTCTACGAATTCACCTGGAACGAGTTTTGCGACTGGTTCCTCGAGCTCGCCAAGCCGGCGCTGGGCAGCGGCCAGAACACCGTCGACGCCCTGCCCGGCTCAATCGAGGGACCTGCGCCTGACGCCAGCAACAACGCCGCCGCCGATTCAACGCGCCGCACGTTGCTCCATGTGCTCGAAACACTGCTGCGCGCGCTGCATCCGATCATCCCGTTCATCACCGAGGAAATCTGGCACGAGATCGCGCCGAAGCTCGATATCGCGGGTGATACCGTTTCACTGCGCCCCTATCCTCGCGCGGCCGATGTTCCGACCGATCCCGCGGCGGAAGCCGAGATCGAATGGCTGAAGGCTGTGCTGACGCAGGTGCGCCGTATCCGCAGCGAGATGAACATCTCGCCGGGCAAGACGATTCCGCTGCTGTTCGGTGGCGGCTCGGACAGCGATCGAGCGCGCACGGCAAAATTCGCCAACCAGATCGAGTTCCTCGCGCGCACGCAGACGCAGCGCTGGCTTGCTGCGGACGAAACCGAGCCCGCCTCCGCCGCTGCGATCGTCGGCGAAATGAGGCTGCTGATTCCGCTGGCCGGGCTGATCGACCTCGACGCCGAGAAGGCGCGGCTTGGACGCGAGATCAAACGCATCGAAGGCGAGATCGAAAAATCGAGCGCCAAACTCGGCCGCTTCGGACCGAACACACCGGCCGCAGTCGTCGAGCAGGAGAAGCAGCGGCTTGCCGATTTCACCCGGACACTCGCGGGCCACCGCGACCAGCTGGACCGGCTGATGCGTGACGCTGGATAAAGATTGAACCACGAAGAACACGAAGAACACGAAGTTGAAAAGCTCTTTCCTGGTTTTCCTTCGTGCTCTTCGTGTCCTTCGTGGTTCCGGCTATTGATCTAGTCGCCCAGCAATTCCATCGCCATCACCACCGCATCCTCGCGGCCACGCTTTGCCGGATAGTAGTTCGGCCGCCGGCCGATCTCGTTGAAGCCCATCGAGTCGTACAACCCGATCGCGCGCGGATTCGACGGCCGCACCTCGAGGAACACGCGCTCGCTGCGATGCCAGCGTGCGAGATCGAGCAGTCGCAGCACGATGCGCCGCCCGTGGCCATGGCTCTGCTCGCCCGGCGCGACGCAGACGTTGAGGATATGCGCCTCGCGCGCAGCCGCCGATAAAACGCCGTAGCCGACCACTTCCATCGGCCGCGCCAGCACCCAGCATTCGTAGCCGGCGCGCAGGCAGTCGTTGAAGATGCCGTGCGTCCACGGAAACGTGTACGCGGACATTTCGATGGCGGCAACCGCCTCGAGATCGTCCGCGCGCATCGGCCGGAAATTCGGAAACGGTTCCTTGAGGATCGCGACCACGTCTCTACCCTGTCGTCACTGCGCTCCGTCAGCGCTGCGAGTTCCGTTGACGACGCGCAGCATCCGCCTCAGCTCGCTCCACAGCGCGCGCTTGGCATGGCCGTCGCGCGCGATGCCGGCCGCATCCGGGGCAGCGACCCAGCCCATCGTCTGCTGGCGCGCTCCCGGCAGGAGCGCACCCGCCTGGCGCGCCAGCGTTTCTCCGAAGATAACGAGTCCGGCCGCCTTTTCAAGGGCGTTTTCTTCGGGAATCGCCGCAACGGTGCATTCGACCCGCGCGAGCTTCAGCGCGCGCTGCACCTGCGCAGTCAATGCGCGCGCCGCTGCGATTTTCGTATCCGCCAGCAGCAGCACGCGATACCCGCCCGCCTCCCCGGCCAACGCCGGCGCGCTCGCCGCGGGCTGCGCAGCATCCGCGCTGCCGGCGCGCGGTCGCGTCGCGACGCGCGGCATATACGCATCGATGCCCATTTCCGCCAGCCGGCGCAGGCTGTCTTCATCGAGCATGCGCGGCGTCGCCTTTTTTGCCCAGGTCCGCATAGAACCGCGAGAAGACCTGGTCGAGCGCGGCGCCGTATGCGTCGACCGTCGACTTCAAATCGGCGCCGGCTGCCGGCAGCTCGGCACGGTAGAACTCTTCCAGCAGCGGCGAGCCGTCGGGGCTGTCGGCGCGCAGCTTCAGCGCGACCACGGCGTGGAAGCCGCCGTCCGCGGTCGGCACGCGATCGAAGCGCAGGATGACGCCGGTGATGCGCACCGCATCCCGGCTCGCCGGCAACTCGTCCGTCACCTGTGCCGACGCCTTCGCGTCGCGCAGCTGCACGATCAGGCGCCGCTGCAGGATGCGCGTCGGCGGATCGGTCCACAGTTGATAGTGGTACTGGCGCAGCTGCTGCGCGCTGGGATCGAGCGCGTAGATCAACGCCTGATCCGCATACAGGCCGTCGGCGCCGAACTGCTCGACGACCAGCGGCTCGCGGAACAGCGGCGCCGGTGCCTCGGCCAGCGGCTGCGCACGCGGCATGCGGAAATAGGTGAAATCGGGCACCGTCGAGGCGCCGCATCCGCACAGCACGAACAGCGCAAGCAAGACGACGAGGCTCAGCCTCATTGCGGTTCCTCCTCGAGCTTGTCGGCCTTCGGCGCGAGGATCAGCCGGTTCGGATGCTTGCGGATCTCGCGGCTGAACTCGTCGAGATTGCGGCTCGACGCTTCCAGATGATGCGTGATCACGTCCATGCGCGTCGACAGCGCCTCGAGCACGCTGCTCAGATCCTCGACCGCGCGGCGCACGTCGGGGCGGTTCTCCTTGGCGATGCCGGCGATCTCGCCGAGCGCGCTGTCGAGCGTTTCGCGTGTCTTGCGCAATTCGGTGCTGAGCTTGCTGACTTCGCCGAGGATCGCGCCGACGGCGGCGCGGTTCTCGGGCTTGAGCACGTCGTTGAGCGAATCGGAGGCATGGTTGAGCCGTTGCAGCAGCGCGCGCGTCTGCTCCATGACTTCAGGGGTCGACTTGTCGATCGTGCCGGTGATCGAATCGACGCGCTGAGCCAGCGTCGAGATCAGCGGCGAAATCTGGTTGCGCGTGAGCTCGCTGATCTGCCCCGCGAGTTCGTTCATCGCGGCGAAGAGGTCGGCATTCTCCTCGCCCTTGAGCTCGCCGCCCTCGGGCAGCATCTCGCGGCTGGCACCCTCGCGGATTCCGATCGAGACGTCCGCGAGCAAGCCGCTCGATTGCAGGCGCGCGATGCTGTCCTTCGGAATCGGCCAGTCGTGCTGGATCGCCAGCTCGATCTTGTAGAGCGTGCCGGCGGCGGTGCGCTCGGGCGTGAGGCCGCCGACTTCGCCGATGCGATAGCCCTGGTAGAACACCGGCGCGCCGTAGCGCAGGCCGGTCACGTTGCGGTAGTGCACGACGTAGCCGGTCATGGCGCCGCTGCGCCCGGTGATCAGCACGAGGCCGAACAGCAACAGCACGATCGCGGCGAGGACCACCGCGCCGACCAGCGTGTAATTGACGGTATCAGTTTTCACATCATGTCCCCCGGCGCCGACTTTATCAGGCCTCTTCCTCCGTCAGACGCTTCAGATATGCATCCGCATCGACATGGACCTCGCGCGGACGCCGGTTCAGCAGATCCTGGATGCGCTCATTGTCCGATGCGCGCACTTGCGCGACCGTGCCGGTCATCAGGATCTGGCCGCCGTCGAGCACGGTGATCGTGTCGGCGATCTTGAACGCGCTTTCCAGCTCGTGGGTGACGACCACGATGGTCATGCGCAGCGCATCGCGCAGGCGCAGGATCAGCTCGTCGAGCTCGGCCGACACGACCGGATCGAGCCCCGCCGACGGTTCGTCGAAGAACAGCAGCTTCGGGTCCATCACGATCGCGCGCGCCAGCGCCGCGCGCTTGACCATGCCGCCGGACAGCTGGCTCGGCATCAGGTCCTGGAAGCCGCCGAGGTTGACCACCTCGAGCTTGATGCGGCTCATGATGCGGATCGTCGACGGATCGAGCCTGGTGTGCTCGCGCAGCGGCAGCGCGACGTTGTCGCCGACCGTCAGCGAGGTCAGCAGCGCGCCGCCCTGGAACGACACGCCGATTTTCCTGTGCAGGTCGAGCAGCTCACGCTCGCTCGCGCGGCCGAGGTCGATGCCGAGCAGCTTGATCGTGCCGCTGCGCGGCCGCTGCAGCGCGAGCATGTGCCGCAGCAGCGTGCTCTTGCCGGAACCCGAGCCGCCCATGATCACGCGGATCTCGCCGGAATTGACCGAGAAATCGACGCCGTGCAGCACGCGGCGGCGGCCGTACCAGGCTTCGAGATTTTCGACTTCGATGAGGGGGGCGCTTGCGCTCATGTCAGTCCGCGCTCCCCACCCTCGTCGTCCCGGGCCCCACCCTCGTCATCCCGCTGCTCTCCCCTCGTCATCCCGGCGAAAGCCGGGACCCAGTGCCTTGTGTGCGCAGAGAAAAGGCGCTGGGTCCCGGCTTTCGCCGGGATGACGAGCGGTGTGGAGGACGAACTCGGGTTCATCGGTTGAGAAAGAACGAAAACACCATATCCGCGACAATGATCCAGCAAATCGCCAGCACCACCGACCGCGTCGTCGCGCGACCCACGCCCTCCGCGCCACCGGAAACCGAGAACCCGGTGCTGACGCCAATCAGCGTGATCAACACCGCAAACACGACGCTCTTCGCCAGCCCCTGCCAGATATCCCCCGGCGACAGCAGCGACATCGTCTGCAGCACATAGGCGACCGGCGTCACGTTGAGCGCGGGCGCGCTGTAGATCGCCGCGCCGAAGATCGCGATTGCGTTGGCGAAGATCGTCAGCGCCGGCAGCATGACCAGCATCGCGATCAGCGCCGGCGCGACCAGATAGCGCACCGGCTCGATGCCCATGACCGCGAGCGCGTCGACCTCCTGCGATACCGTCATC
>Ga0193717_1001049_pt1 | contig 17402 bp, 19 predicted proteins | sample U2c2metaG_FD_145900 | JGI IMG/M metagenome (GOLD analysis project Ga0193717, IMG submission 145900) | Soil microbial communities from a riparian zone of the East river system, Colorado, United States - U2c2 | ecosystem: Environmental > Terrestrial > Soil > Riparian zone | place: USA: East River... | reverse complement strand
ATCAGTTCATTGTTGCCGCGCGGGCCGTCGTAGTCGGCCGCCACGCTGTCGAAGGCAAGCTGGGTCTGCAGGAGCTGTGTTTCGTTCATGGCCGGTTACCTCGTGGTTGCGCGGCGGACCGCATTGCGCGCCATGGCCGCCAGCGCGCCAAGGAACAGCCCGAAAACGATGCCGATGCCCCAGCCGAGCGGTAGGTTGGGAAATGACGGGCCTTTCGGTACGTAAACCGGGAACACCAGCGAGGTATCGAAGGTGTAAGTAGGGCTAAGCCGGGTGGTCAGGTCGGAGGTGGACTGCCGCAGGCTGCGCACTTCCTGTGTCTTGCTGGCCAGGAGGACCGCCGCGAGCGACGCTTCCTGGCCGGGTTTGCCGTTGACCACCTGTAGCAGGCGGTCGCGGTCAGCAGTGGCGGCGTCGAGCTGTTCCTGCAATTCCACCAGGGCGGTCCGTGCCGTCTTCAGCGGCTCGCTTTCGATCTGCCGGTGCAGCGCATGCAGTTCGTTCACCGTGGCCGTGGCCAGCCGGGCGGCAAGCTCGGGCGAGGTGGCGCGGACAGTGAGCTTGATCATTTGCGCATACGGCGACGGATCAAACTTCAGGCTTTTGCGATACAGCTGCGCCTCGGAGGAATCCTCCGCGAACCCCTGCTCCTTCAGTACCTGGTTCTGGAAGGTCACCGTTTGCACGCGTTCGAGCACGCGCAGCAGTGATTCGGCATGCGGATCCTGCCCGGAAGGCACCTGGCCTACCTGGGCGATCTGGAACCATGCGGTGGCTTCCCACTGGCGTTTGGCCGCGTGGATGAAGGCAAACGTGCAAGCGAGCACCACCACCAGCACGACGGCAAACCAGCGCCACTCGCGGGTAAACACACGCCAAAGATCGGCAATGTAGATTTCGTCTTGTTCCATGATCGAATGGCTCGCGTTAGAAGTCAGGTGGAGGGCGACGCGCCGTGCGCCGCCGCAAAAAGCGGTTTGGGTGCGCCGCGTACCGGCAGGCACCAGGCCAGCAGCTGCAGTACCAGGCACAGCAGCACGAAACCCAGGTTTGTCCAGGTAAAAGCCTGGGGCGCGAAAGGCGCCATCACGCACACATAGGCCACGCGCAGGAATATCAGCAGCGGGAACAGCGACACCGCCGCGCGCAGGCGCCGCACGCTCCACAGCAGCATCGCGTACAGCAGGGCCATCGACGCCGCCGCGCCTGCCGGGCCCCATGCCATCAGGAAGGGAAAGAACTCGGTTCCCACGTTGATGTTGGATGCATCCAGGGGGATGCTCGTGCCTGCCGTGGCCACCGAGCCGCTCATGGGCACCAGCTGGTTGAGGAGGAAGCTTGCGTTGATGTAATGCTTCGCCTCGATCGAGCCGAAGTTGTAGGGGCCGGCGCTGGCATACAGCAGCAGCCATTTCAGGCCCTGGGGCAGCGAACGGTAGAGCGGGCTGAAAGGCAGCGCCACGTTGTCGATGTCGCCCGAGCGAATGCTGCCGAGGATCGAGAAGATCGCCCCGCTCGCCAGCACGATCGCCACGATCCGCTTCCAGGGCAGTGGCAGGCGTTCGTCGCGGCGCAGGGCGATCACCAGGGCCAGCGAGAAAAAAGCCGCGAAGATGCGGTTGCGATCGATCACCAGCACCGGGAACACCAGCCCGATGAATATCAGCGCGTTGCGCACGCCCTTGCTCCGGGCGCACAGCAGGCCGATCACCGGCAAGGTCCAGCACATGTCCGAGATATGCCGAACGTGCTCGCGGCCGTTCTCCATCACCGCATACGACGACGGCTTATCGAACAGCGGGATGGGAAACAGCGCCAGGTCGATGACGCAGAACACCACCACGCCCCAGGCAAAGGCCAGCGCCACGAAGGCTTCGCGCGTGCCCGCATAGCGGCGCAGGCGAAAATTCGCCACCGAAGGCAGGCGCGTGCGCGATCCGGCGTCGAAGACGATGGTTGCCATGGCCATCAGGGCCAGCAGCAAAAGGCCCTGTGCATAGCCCGTGGGAAGGTCGTAACTGAGGTAGGTCAGCGCGCACGAGAAGAGCAGCGGCAGGCCGAGGTAGGTCGACGGCAGGTGCAGCAGCCTCTTCATGCCTTGTCCATCCGCGGTACGCCGTGGGCCACCTTCTTCAGCCGCGAGGCCAGCCGCAGGCACACATGGGCTGCCATGTGCACGGTGAGCGACCAGGGCTTCTTCTGAAGGTACGCGACCTTGGCGTCGATCAGGTGTACCTGCGCGCGCAACAGCGTGGCATGGGGTTCGTCGAAGAGCGGCAGTCGGCGTAGCGCCACCTGGCGCGATTCGAGCAGGTTCATCACCCGCACGGGCACGTGCCGCGTCCTGCTGAGGTTCTTGCCGTGCAGGCGGTATGCGCACACGCTGACGTCGATGAAGCCAAGCGCATCACGGGCGGCCAGGCGCAGGAAGAGGTCCCAGTCGTCGATGTGCAGGCCCTCGTTCCAGCGGTCGACCGTTTCCAGCGCACTCTTACGGATCAGTACCACCGGGCCGCCAACGGCCCACTGGCTGATCACCGCGCGCCGGATGCCGTCGTCGGTCATGTAAAGCCGCTTGTCCGCGCCGTGCAGGTCGCACATGCCGCTGGCATGGATGGGATTGTCGTCGGCGTCGATCACCACCGAGTCGCCGATTACGGCACCCTTGGTCGGATGCTCGCGCAGGTAGCGCACCTGCGCGTGCAGCCCCCCGGGCAGGAGGTAGTCGTCGCTGGCCCCCAGGCGAAGGAACTCGCCATGGGCACGGGCGGCCAGTTCGTTCAGCGTGGCCGATACGCCCTTGTTCGGACGACTGGCGAATTCGACGGGGATCTCATGGCCGTGCCGCTGTATCCACGCGGCGATGGCGTCGGCGGTACCATCGCTGGAGCCGTCGTCGATCACCACGATTTCCTTGGACGGGTAGGGGTCTTCCAGCACGCTGTCCAGGCACCTTTCCACATAGCGCTCGTGGTTGAACGCAGGGATCAGCACCGAAACCAGCGGCGGCACCGTGGTTGAACCGTCGGCCATCATCACAAGCTCCCCAGGTAGCGACGCACCACCACGGCGTTGAACACCAGGTACATGAGGTAATTCACGGCAAATGCATACATCGCGCCCACCAGGCCGAAACGGGCGGTGAATAGGTACACCAGTACTAGGTAAGTGCCGGCAAACACGCATTCGGACACAACGAAAAGCCGCGTCATGGCCTTGGCCAGCATCATGTACGACAGGATGAACGAGGCGATCTTCACCACGTCACCGGCCAGCTGCGGCGCATAAAGGGCATTGGCGGCGGTGAAGTCGTTGCTGAACAGGATCCGCGTGACCAGGTCCCGGGCCAGGTAGACGCCCAACGCCAGTACCACCACCGCCGGCATCAGGTAGCGAAAACCGTTGCGCAGCTCCGTCATCAGCGCGCCGCGTTCGCCCGTGGCGGCAAGCTTAGGCAGGTAATAGATGTTGATCGCCGTGGTGAGGAATAGCAGGTAGGCATCCGATACCCGCGTCACCGCTTGCCAGTAACCGACCTGTTCCCAGCCGAACTGGGCGGCCAGGTGGTCCCGCACGGCAATATTCACGAGCGGCGGGAGCAGCGCCGAGGACAATGTCATCACCGAGAACAGCGCCAGGCGCCGGGTCATCTCGCTATCGAAGCGCATGCGCAGCATGTCGCGCCGGAAATAGTCGCTGCGCCACCACGCAGGCAGGGCCACCAGCAGCAGGATCACTTGCCCGGCCACCAGCGCCAGCAGCGCGCCGTACAGGCCCAGCCACTGCGAAAGCCATACCACCAGCACGATGCCCAGCAGCGAACCCAGGACCTGCACGAAGGCCAGGCGGCGTACGTCCAGGAACCCGTTGATCACCGCCAGGATGTAATTGACCAGGGCGATGCCAAGCAGTGCCACCGCCAGTACCCGCACCAGGCTGGCGTAGCCGGGATCACCCAGCAGCCACGTGGCCAGCGGGCGGCTGAATGCCAGCGCCACGCATGCCATCAGGGATGAGGCGCAGAAGGCGTACCAGAGCGCCGCGGCCAGGAGGCGCGAGAGCCGCTCTTCGTCGTGGCGATACTCCGCCACGTATTTCACGATGCCGGCGCTGATGCCGCCGCCGGCCAGTACCGCCAGCAGGGAAACCAGGCTGACGAACTGGCCCAGCCGTCCCACGCCAACTGGCCCAGCGAACGAAGCCACCAGTTTCACCACCACGAGCGCGGCCACCAGTTTGGCCGCGGTGGCGATGGCGCTGTAGACGCTGGCGCGCACGATGTTCATGGCGGGCATTCGAACGACTGGCAGGCGCGGATCACCCGATCGACGTCGGCCTCGCGCAGGGTGGGCCCCATCGGCAGGCTCAGCACTTCACGCTGCAGCAGTTCGGTCACCGGCAACCTGGCCCTGGCAAGCCCCTCATAGGCTGGCTGCAGGTGGGGCGGCACAGGGTAGTGCACCTGGCTCTGCACGCCGTGGGCTTGCAGGTGACGCTGCAGCGCGTCCCGCGCCCGGCAGCGCACCACGAAAAGATGCCAGGCGTGGCGTTCTTCCCAGGGCACCACCGGCAGGGCGATCTCCGGATGGCGGATGCCCTGGCGATAGCGGCGTGCCACGTGGCGGCGCCAGGCTGAGTCTTCCTCGACGTACTTAAGCTTCACCCGCAGCATCGCCGCCTGCATTTCATCCAGGCGGGAATTGAGCCCCTGGTAGACGTGCCGGTACTTCGCCTCCGAGCCATAGTTGCGCAGGGCCGCCACGCACATCGCAAGGCGGTCGTCGTTGGTCACCACCGCGCCGCCATCGCCCAGGGCGCCCAGGTTCTTGGTGGGAAAGAAGCTGAAGGCCGCGGCATCGCCGAAGGAGCCGGCTTTGCGGCCGTCTGCCGAGGCGCCATGGGCCTGGGCTGCGTCTTCGATCAAAAGCAGCTTGTGGCGCTGGGCCAGGGCGGGAAGCGCGCTGATGTCGGCGAGCTGGCCGTACAGGTGCACCGGCATGATCGCCCGGGTGCGCGGGCCGATCGCCCGCTCCACGCAGGCTGGATCGAGGTTGAAGCTCGCCGCGTCCGGGTCCACCGGCACCGGCACCAGCCGGTTCTCGCTGATGGCAAGGAAACTGGCGATGAACGTATTGGCGGGCACGATCACCTCGTCGCCCTCGCGAAGCTTGCCCAATTGCTTGTAGGCACGAAGGATCAGGGCCAGTGCGTCCAGCCCATTGCCCACGCCCACCGCATGGCCGACGCCGCACCAGGCGGCGAACTCGTGTTCAAACGCCGTCACTTCCTCGCCCAGCACATACCAGCCTGAGTCGATCACGCGGGCAGCGGCGGCCTTCAGTTCGTCGGCATAGCCGGCGTTGACGTCCTTGAGGCTCAGGAAGGGCACGTCCATCACAGCACCCAGTCGTAGAAGTCGTGGACGACGGCGCGCGCACCGAAGAACTCCTTCTGCGCCACCAGTCCCCCGTTCAGTACCTGGCCGCCCTGTTCGGTGGAAATGCCGAAGGTAAAATGCGTTCGGTCGGCGTAGACACCCCCGATCAGCTCCACCAGCAGGAAGCTCAGGGCATCCACCCGCCGGCCCTCGCTCGACACCGCCATGTATTGCGTATGCACCGCGTGACCGAAGTCGTACACCAGCACGCCGGCAAGCAGCTCGCCTTCGCGGCGCGCCTCGTGCAGGACGATCTGGCGTGGAAAGCGGCCCTGCAACAGGCGCAGTTCCAGCAGCGAGTGAGTGGGAGTGGCATCGTGGCGCTGCAGCACTTCAACCAGAAGCGCATGGAACGCAGCAGGGTCTCTGCCTTCCTGTCGCACCACGCCGGCATTCCGGGCCTTGTTGCCGGCCGCCTTCCGGCCCTGGGTCAGGGCATGGGCTTCGCGTAGTGGAATGACTGACGACAGGTCGCGCCGGACCAGATGAGCGCCCCATCGATGCAGGGCATAGAGGTCTTCCTCGGCCGGATAGGCGTGGAATACGTGCGGCACGGCCTTGTAGTGCACGGCCGTGATGCCGGCCTCGCGATAGAAATCACGGATGTCGCCGAATACGGCAAGCGTAGCCTCGGCGCGCAACTCATGACCGGTGATCAGGCCCGCATAGCTCAGGCCGCCGTGGCTCGATATCATGTCCTGCTGCCGGTTGGCCGGGAACACCGCGACGATGTCGCCGCCGCGTTCAATGACCAGCGAGGCATCGGCGAAGCGGTGGGCGTGGTAGTCCATGTAGCCTCGGCGGTGCAGCAGGTTACCGTTGCGCGAACGCATCACCAGTGCATCCCATGCCGCGGCATCGGAAGGCTCATAGCGCCTAACCGTGAACATGCGCGCCACCTTCAAAACCGCCACGCGCGGCCACGGCCACGCCGAAGCCATCGAAGCCCATGTCGTTGCCGTTGTAGAACATCAGCAGTTTGTCGCCGTGTGTCACGAGCGATGGGTAGCAGATCACCTGCGAATCCCAGCCATCGGTGGACAGCGCCAGGCCGAAGGCCTCGTCGCGGCGCTCCCAGCTGATGCCGTCACGGCTTTCGGCCACGCCCGGGAAATATTCGCCGGTCACGTTGCCGCGCGTGAAGTACATGGCGTAGCGGTCGCCGTCGCGGTAAACGCGTGGCCGTCCGATCCGGTATTCGGTGCCGCGCGGAACCAGGCAGGTGTCATCCACGCGGGGAATCGAGTGCAGGTCGGCGGTGGCGACGTGGCGAATGTGGTAACGCGGAAAGGGCGTGCCACCGATGTATTCCCAGTCGTCGCCCGCGGCGTACCAGAGCCGCCAATGGCCGTCGTCATACGACGCCGTATGCACCGCGGCAATGGTGCTCCGCCCCGGCGCGCGATCGAGGATCGGCGTGTCCTGCACGCGGGAAAAACTCAAGCCCCGATCCTTCGAAACGGCAAGCCCGGTAAAGGCCAGGAACTTGGCCTTGGCCACACGCTGGAAACCCACATAGAACATGTGCAGTCCATCGGGGGTATCCACCACGTCGCCCAGGATCACCCCGTTGTCGTCGAAACAGCCGTTGCGGCCGATATCCAGCACGGGCTCGGCGCCCACGCGCACGATGGTGGATGGATCTTCCGCCAGCACATCGACATAGCCAATGCGGCTCACGCCTTCAGTATCGCGGAAGCCGGCGAAGACGCGAATGGTTTCCTCATCCAGCCGCCAGGGCGTGGGAGTGAGCGCGGAATGCCGCATCCAGCCGCCGACGCCCTGCCGAGCGGTCTGGAATACCAACCCTTGTCTGCTCCACGTGCGCACGGCTGCTAGATCCCGACATCGAGGCTGGACTTGCCCGGCACCGCGCGCGCGGGAGAGCCGACGTATACCCGCCCGGCTTCGGTATCGCGCGTTACCAGTGCGCCGGCGCCGATCACGTTGTCGGCGGCCACCTTGACGTGATCGTTGAAAGTGGCATTGACACCCACGAAACTGCCCGCGCCGATCTCGCAATAGCCTGAAATGACCGCATGGGAGGCCACGAACACGTTGTCGTGCACCACCGTGCGGTGGCCTACGTGGTTGCCGCTCCAGAGGATGCAATTGTCGCCGATGCGAACGAATGGCTGCACCACGTTGTTTTCGAAGATGAAGCAGTTCTGCCCAATCTCGGCGTTACGCCACACGAAGGCGCGTGAACTGATGTATGTGGCACAGGTGTAGCCGCGCCGCCTGGCATCGAGGAACAACCTCGTACGAAGGCGATTGAGCCCGCTCGCCGGCACCGCCACGAAAACGTCGAATTCATCGGGCGGGAAGTCGTATTCGAGCGTTTCATACGCCACTACCGGCCGTCCCTCGATCCTGTCGGCGACGATGTATTCACGCTCGACACTGAACGCGGCGACATCCCGGTCGCTGTCGTGTTCGAAGTATTCCAGTGCGATGCGTGCGAACTCGCCGGCTCCGACGAGCACTAGCGGCTTAGGCATGCGGCCATGTCCTCCACGAACATCGCGGCCTTCACCTCACGGAGGAAGTCGCTGTAGTCGGTGATGTAGTCGGCCGGATCGTAGAGTTGGTCGGCCAGCACCATCAGCACGCAGTCATCGCTGAAGTCGTAGAGCTCGCGCCATACCATGCGGCCCAGCAGCAGGCCATGGGCGGGGTCGTCCAGTACGACCTCGGTGGGGCCGGTACCGTCGTCCAGGAGCAACTTCACCGAACCGCGCACGCACACGGCGAGCTGGTTCAGGTGCCGGTGCGCATGCTGCCCGCGGTGCACTTTCTCGCGCGTGGAGAACAGGTAGTACACGCGCTTTATCTGGAAGGGAACGTTCCGTTCCTGTTCCAGCGCGACCAACATGCCGCGGTGGTCGCCGTGCTTCTGCAACTGGATGCGTTCGATTTCCATGGGCCTTGGCCAGTTCTCGCGATGCACGGGGACAACCCTCGTAACTGAGTGCCAGCCGCATGGGGAAAGGTTGCGCCGCCTCCAGGGCGACGGGTGCCGTGCCTGCATGCAACCTTCCGGCATCCCTCCGGCACTCACCGACACTAGGCGCCCACGGGCGGTGACCGGCCATCGGGCCTGACGCTGCGGGTAACAGGGCAAACGTGGCATGACGAAGGGTAGTGAAGGCCATGGCACCGGAGACCAACGAAAGCGCCCCGGCGCGCCCCAGGAAATTGGTGGCCTTGCACTGGCTCACCGTGCTTTTCGTGTTGCTGGCGGCGACGTTCATCCTCACCCGCGACCAGCTTGACGGACGGGCGGTACGCATGTGGCTGCTCGAGGGACACCGCCACTTCGGCCTGATCGTCTTCCTTTTGTTCTTCGTACGGGTGGCGCTGCGCATCCGCCTGGGCAAGCTTCCACCGCTTCACGAGTCCCACTGGACGTTGCGCTGGGCGGCAGGCCTTACCCATGTGGCGCTCTACGGCATCCTGCTGGTGCTGCCGCTCCTGGGCTGGGCTTTGAGCAATGCCCAGGACTTGCCGGTGCATTTTTTCGGACTCACCTTGCCTGCCCTCGTCGCCCCCGATGAAGACCTCGCCGACCAGCTGCAGGCGTGGCACACCGATGCCGCGTGGATTTTGCTGGCCCTGGTTTGCCTGCACGTAGTGGGCGCCCTCTATCACCATTTCGTGGTGCGCGACCGGGTGTTGCGCGCGATGTTGCCGGCACGGCGCCGCTGATGCCCCGCCCTTACCCGAGACAAGGAGTTTCCATGTTGTCCACCACCATCCGTCGCGCGACCCGCCGGCCACGCCCCTGGCCGTTGTGGTGCGCGCTCGCGTTGTTGCTGTTGCTGGTAAGCGGCGGTGCCCAGGCGGTGCCGGCCTATGCACGGCAAACCGGTTCCTCATGCGCCGACTGCCACGCCGCCGCGTATGGCGGCGGCCCCGGCGGCCCGATGCTCACGCCCTACGGCTTGCGCTTCAAGATGGGTGGCTACACCGATAGCGACGGCAACGGGACCAAGATCCCGGTGTCCATGCAGCTGACCGAAACCCATACGGCCCCGGCCAAGGGCGAGAGCACCACTAACCTTTCCGAAGGCGATCTCTACCTCGCCGGCCGTGTGTCCGACAACGTGGGCGGCTTCGTCAAGGTCGAGGCCGACCGCACCGGCCACGACACCTACAACACGGTACTGCGCACCGTGGATCTTCGGTTCGTGGCCAAGGAACTGAAGTTTGCCGGCAAGGATCTGCTGCTGGGCGTGAGCGTGAACAACACCCCGGGTTTCGACGACCCCCTGAACGCATTGTCGGCGTCGAACCAGATCTCGCCTGCTGGCGTCACCGGCACCCTGCTGAATTTCTCGTCCTCCAATGCCCCGGCCAGCCGCGTGATCGGCGCCACCGTGTACGCGTTGTTCGATACCAACTGGTACGGCGAGGTGGGTACGTACAACTCCCTGCCCACGTCGCTCCAGGACCATCTCGGCTACAACGTCGCAAGCGATCCGGGCAAGCTCAGCGACACCGGCTACTTCCGCTTCGCGTACATGAAGGACATGAAGAGCCAGTACTTCTCCGCAGGCCTGGTAGGACTGACCACCAAGCGCGAGCTTCCGCGCAACGGTGGTCCCAAGGACGACATCACCGACCTCGGTTACGACGTCAGCTACCAGTACCTGGGTAACCGCGAGCACATCGTGCAGCTGTCTTACTCGAATATCCTCGAGAAGCGGAAATATGGCAGCACGTTCGCCAGCCCCACCGACCCGACGCTGTTTTCCCGTTCGCGGGGTAACGTGCACGACCAGACGCTCACCGCCACGTACATCTTCAAGCAGAGCTATGGCGTGACCGTGAGCCACTTGCTAAGTACCGGCTCGTCCGATCCGGTGCGCTACACGCCCAATGGCGATCCTGACACCACGGCCAACCTGATCAGCGTGTTCTGGGTGCCCATGGGCAAGGACGACTCGTTTATCCGCTGGGGCAATCTCAAGCTCTCGGCCACCTGGTTCCGCTTCACCAAGTTCAATGGCGCCACCAGCAACATTTTCGCAGCTCCGGTCGGTGCCCCGAGGACGAATCCCGGTGACTTCAACGCGTTCACGGTTGCCGCGAACGTCGCCTTCTAAACCCAGCACGGAGTATTGAGTGTGACGAAGTTGATTTTGGGGATATCCGCCGCGGTCCTCGTTCTCGGCTGGATGCTTGCCCCACCCCCGGCCCTGGCGGGTGACGCGGCCGCCGGGGCGGACGTCTTCAAGAAGGAATGCTCCGAATGCCACACCACCAAGGAAGGCCGTAACAAGAAGGGGCCAAGCCTGTTCGGCATTGTCGGGCGCAAGGCGGCCAGTATCCCGGACTACAGCTATTCCGATGCCCTGAAGGCCAGGACCGATTGGGTCTGGACGGCTGACAAACTGCACTGGTACCTGTCACAGCCAGTGAAACAAGCCAACCCGGGTACCAAGATGAAATACGATGGGCTGGACGATCCGAAAGCCCTGGACGACCTCATCACATACCTGGGCACCAATCACTGAAAACGTGGTGTGCAAGCCTTCCAAGGGGATTGGCGGTGGTTGCGGCCTGGTTCGCCGCCACCGGCATGCCCGTGCCCGTTCATGCCCAGTCCAATTTCAGCGGCCAGGTAGCCGTGGGCTCGCAACTGGTGGACCGGGGCCTGGCGATCACCCCCGCCCGGCCCGTGGTGCAGGGCGCGGTGAACTGGGCCACGCCTGATGGCTGGTCGGTGGGTGCCTCGGCCGGGGCTCTTATGCGCTCCCCGGGGAATATCGCCGAATCGCTCCTGCAAGGTTCCCGTGCCTGGGTGGTATCCACCAATTGGCAGGTCCAGGCCAGCCTGATGTATTACCGCTATACCCGGAGCGGCAATTCGCGGGTGTATAGCCGTACCGAGGCCGGCATGGCCTGGGTGTACCGCGACACACTCACCCTTTCCCTATCGGCCATCCGAGCCCTCCATGCGCCCGACCACGAGGTACGGCCGGGCGCGGACATCGACTTCCGCTGGCCGCTGCCACGGGATTTGAGCTTCTCGGCTGGCGCGGGAGTCTCGCAGGCCCTGATACTGGTCGGCGGGTACTACGCCAATGGCGCCGGGATGCGCTACCCCCGAGTGGGCGCGGCCACGTACCGCTACGGCCACGTTGGGCTGGCCTGGGCCCACGGCCGCTGGCGGGTGGAGCTCGAGCGCGTGGCGACCGACCTCGGTGACCGGGCCCGCGAGGGAAACCTGGACGCCGCACCGTGGATAGGCACCATTTCCCTGTCGTTTTAGCCGACGAAGGCAACCTTTTGGGGCTGGTATGGTACTTACCGGCATCCAAGGCCACCGATACCCTCCCTTCCCAGCCCATGAACGAAGCTGATATCCAGGCTGACGCCACCGACCGCATGCTGCTCGAGCGCATGGCCGCGGGCGACCGGACCGCGCTGGGCGTGATGTACCGCGGCTATCACGGCCGTTTGTGCAGGTTCCTGTCGCGGCTTACCCGCCGTCCGGACGTGATCGAGGAAGTGATCAACGATTGTTTCTGGATTGCCTGGCAGAAAGCCGGGACATTCCATGGCGATTCGCGTGTGTCCACGTGGATCATGGGCATTGCCTACCGATGCGGCCTGAAGGCGCTGCGCCAGCACGGCGATGAGCCGGTCGACGAAGACACGGTGCCGGCCGAACGGCTGCCTTCCCACGACCCGGGCGACGACCGCGAACTGCGCGACTGGCTGGGCAAGGGCCTGGAAAAGTTGTCCGCGGACCAGCGCGTGGTGATCGAGCTGGTATACGGCGTAGGCCACAGCCTGGACGACGTGGCCGTGATCATGCAGTGCCCGGTCGGTACGGTGAAGGCACGGTTGTTCCATGCGCGGGTAAAATTGCGCAACGTGCTTCCCTCGCTGGCGGGCGAACCAGCCCGACTGAAGGAGGGCGCGCCATGACGTTCACCACGGATATCAACCGGGATTGCGCCCGAGCGTGGGAGGCGATGCCTTCCGTGCTGCAGGAAAGCGCATCGTCGGAACAGAACGCCTGGCTGATGGATCACCTTGCCCATTGCCAGTCCTGCAGCGCCGACTACGCACAGCAGGAGCGCCTGCGCCTTGCCCTGTCGCTGCCGGCGGATATTCCCGTCAATCCCGCCGTGGGATTGAAGCGCCTGATGGCGCGGCTGGATGCTCCGGTGCCCAAGCCGGTAGTGCAAAGGGTAAGGAACGGCTGGTTGACGCGCGCCCTTGCCGCCGCGGTGCTGTTGCAGGCGATTGCCATCGGCGCGCTGGGCGCGAGGTATTGGTCGGACAGCAACAACCCGGCCTACCGCACGTTGAGCCAGGCGTCGGCGCCGGTACCTGCTGGAGCGCTGCATGTGGTGCCCGACGCCACCATGACCCTGGCCAACTGGAACGCGCTGTTGCATTCGCTGCACCTGCAGGTGGTGGGCGGCCCCAACGATGTTGGCGCCTACACCGTGGTGCCGTCGAATGCCCCGGCTACAGGTGTTCCTGCCCTGCAGAAGCTGCGCGCCACGCGGGGCATCCGCCTGGCCGAACCCGTCGCTTCGGTGCCATGAGAACAGGCGTACTGGCGCTGGGCGCCATGTTGATGGCGTTGGGCGGGTGCGCGACATCGCGACCGGCCATGGCACCGGCTGCAGGCGCCACCCCCACGGCCGTTGCCAGCAACGAGGGCGTGGCCAGCATGGATGCAACGCGCGACATCGTGCTGGCGGTGGACAACCCGATCGATCCACCGGCCATGCATGCAGGCTCCAGCGTGCTCGGCTATGCGCCGTCGAAGAAATACGACGCCGGCCAGCGCGCGGTGCTCACTATCGAAGCGTTGAAGCAGGGCTACCGGATGCGCCAGGTGGCCGGGTGGCCGATCAAGGCGCTGAACGTGTATTGCGTGGTGCTGGAACCGCCGCCGGGCATGAGCCGCGACGAGCTGCTGAGCGTGCTGGCCAAGGACGACCGGGTGCAACTGGCGCAGCCCCTGCAAGACTACAGAACCTATGCCGACGCGCCGACGGATGGCCGGCACTACAACGACCCCTACGAAAGCCTGCAGCGCGGCTTCACCGAGACCGATGCCGCCGTGGCCCACAATGTGACCCAGGGTGATCGCGTGGACGTGGCCGTGGTCGACACCGGGGTGGATGCAACGCACCCGGACCTAGCTGCCAGTATCCACGACACGCACAATGTCGTCGACAACGACCTGGTGTCGTTCGGACGTGACAGCCACGGTACCGAGGTCGCCGGGGTGATCGCGGCAGTCGGCGACAACCACCAGGGCATCGTCGGCATGGCGCCGAAGGCTTCCTTGAGCATCTACAAGGCGTGCTGGTATCCGCCCCAGGGCAGCAACGGCGCCCGATGCAATTCCTTCACCCTCGCCAAGGCGTTGGCTGCGATCGGCGAGACCGACGTGCGCATCGTCAACCTTAGCCTGGGCGGACCCTCCGATCCGTTGCTCACGCGGCTCCTGGACGTATTGCTTGACCAGGGACGCATCGTGGTGGCGGCCATGCCGCCGGAAGGCGGCAACGGCGGCTTTCCCGACAACGCCCCGGGGGTGATCGTGGTGCGGACCAGCAACGCCGCGGCGGCCCCGCCTGGCGTGCTTAGTGCGCCGGGCACCGACATCCTCACCACGCAACCTTCCGGCGGCTACGACTTCACCTCCGGTTCGTCGATGGCGGCGGCGCATGTGAGCGGCATCATCGCGCTGATGCTGTCCATGGCACCGAAGCTCGATGCGCGCACCGTTCACCAGCTCCTGCAGCAAAGCAGCAAGGCCTCCGATGGCATCACCCAGGTGAACGCCGCGGGCGCCGTGGAGGCGTTGGAGCTGCGCGAGAAAACCGAGAAGTAGCAAGCCGGGGTCAGAGTTATAACTCCGACCCCTTGATAAGTCAGTGCGGATGCGTCGCCGCGTGGAACTCCACCCAAAGGCCCAGGTCGCCGTGGGTCGGGGCAAGGAACGAATCACCCAGGGGCCCGCGGTAACCCTTGAGCGTTGTCTCGTAACCCCGCTCCACCCATCGCTTGGCTCGTGGAAGATTGTCCACGGCGACGCTTACGCCCAGTACCTGCGGCCCGCCGCCGGCCAGTGCATCGGTGGCCACGCCCGGGCCATCGGGGTCGTTGGCTGGGGCCGAGAAGACCGCCGTCGGGGCAAAGCCTTCGCCCTTGAGGAAATCGCGCGCTGCGTCGAGCTGATCCGATCCCAGGCCGAACGTGCGCACGCCGGCACCGCCGTGGAGCAAATCCTGGTCCGCCTTCGAGCCCGGGTCCAAGTCGGGATGGGGCCGGGTGAGGGTTTCCAGTTCAATGAAGCTCCGGTCGGCCATTCGCACATAGCGGTTGGCGATGCCTGCCGGATCCCGTCCTGGCCGTACCTGGAAGCCAAGCTTCACCGTCATCACGGCCGTGCCGCGGTCCATGTCCGGTGCCCATAGAAGCACGTGGTCCACGCGGGCGGAGCCGGGGAGGCCTGGTGTGGAAGTTTGCGTGGCCGGTGGCGATGCCACTGCGCTCAAAGACATGCCTGCCGCGCCGATCGCCGCGATCGCGACCCGGGCCATGATCCCTAAACGCACACTCGGTGAGCTCATCAGGCGATTCCCCATAGGGTGTCGGGCTTCGGCGGCGATCATATCCGGGTATTCCCCGGGCCACGCGCAGGAAAAGCCGGCGCCGGACACGGATGGATGATTTCTGGCAGGATCGCGCCATGAGCCGCCCCGATTGCTACCCCAGTCCGCCGTCCGCGGTACTCGCCGGTGGCGGGCCATTGCCCTTGCTCGATACGTTGACCTCCCCTGTACCGCTGGGCCTGTTCGATTCGCCAGTGGATCACCGCCACGTGCTTTGCCTGCACCTGGGCGAACCGGTACCGGTATCGTGGCGGGCGGCGCACGGTGAGCGCACGGGGACGCGGATCCACGGCCAGTTTTGCGTGGTGCCCACCGGCTCCAGCACGCGATGGACGCTGTCCCGGCCCGCGCGATCATTGCTGCTCCGCCTATCTCCGTCGCTGCTATCGGAAACCGCGGACAGCATGGGCATGGGTGCCCAGAATGCTTCGCTGGCACCATCGATCCACATTCGCGATCCACAGGTCGAGCGCATTGGCTGGATGATGCAGGCGGAAGACCACGACGACTATCCTGGAGGCAGGCTATTCGTCGACAGCCTCGCCACCGCGCTCGCGGTGCGCTTGCTGGCGCTGCAATCGCGGCATGCCAGTGTTGGCAGCAAAACCGTGCGCGCACTGCCTGCATGGCGTCTGCGCCAGGTGATCGAGTACATCGAGAGTAACCTCGACCAGGACCTCACCCTCGTCGAGTTGGCTCGCATCGCGGATTTCAGCGTGTCGCACTTCAAGCCGATGTTCAAACAGGCCACCGGCGTGCCGGTGCATCGCTTCGTGATGGAACGCCGCGTCGAACGCGCCCGTATCCTTCTGCTCGAAGGCAGGCAGAGCATCACCGACATCGCGCTGGAGACCGGCTTCGCCCACCCCAGCCATATGGCCCGCTGCATACGTCGATTGCTGGGCAAGAGCCCATCGGAGGTTGCCGCGCGGTAACGGCGGCAGGGGATGCTAGCGGTGCAGGGAAGCCATGAGAATGTGCTCGATCCAAGGCTTGGCCAGGTACTGGAACATGCCCCACATCGCCAGGATCACGCCGCCTGCGGCCAGGGCGACCATGCGCCACAAGCCCGCCTTCGTCGGCAGATGGTTCAATCGCTCGAGTATGCCGCTGACCTGGCCAGTGAGGATTCGCGTGGCGTCCTCAAGCCGCGTCACGCGGCCGGCGACGTCCTTGACCAAATCATCGCCCATGATTCCTCTCCTTGGGTTGGGCTCAATCCTCGCGTTCACGCGCGCTTGCAGCCGGTGCTCATCTCGGTAGCACAGCGTAGTGGAGAGCCAACCGCCGTGGTATCAGGTATCGCCGACTCCAACGTAGGTCGCTCTCTAAGGCGTGACGCGGGGTAGTATTCACCGTTCCCCAGCGTCCATGCAGGCCCAGCGCCATGCAATGCCTCGACAATCTCCTGCTCAATACCGATAGCTACAAGGCCAGCCACTGGCTGCAATACCCGCCGGGAACCGATGCCACTTTCTTCTACGTGGAATCGCGTGGGGGTACTTATGACCGCACCGTATTCTTCGGCCTGCAAGCGATCCTGAAGGAATACCTGGCAAGACCCGTTACCCACGCCGATGTCGATGAAGCCCGCGACCTGTTCGCGGCCCACGGCGAGCCTTTCAATGAGGCGGGATGGCGCTATATCGTCGATCACCACGGCGGCCTGTTGCCGATACGGATAAGAGCCGTGCCCGAAGGCACCGTGGTGCCGACGCACCAGGCGCTGATGACGATCGAATCCACCGACCCAGCCGCCTTCTGGGTGCCCTCGTACCTGGAGACGATGCTCCTGCGCATCTGGTACCCGGTGACCGTGGCCACGATCAGCTGGCACGCCAAGCAGACCATCCGACAGTTCCTCGAACGCACCAGTGACGATGTGGAAGGGCAGCTTCCCTTCAAGCTGCATGACTTCGGTTCCCGCGGTGTTTCAAGCGTCGAGTCCGCCGCCATCGGCGGCGCTGCGCACCTGGTGAATTTCCTCGGCACCGACACGGTGTCGGGGCTTCTGCTAGCCAAGGCCCACTACCACGAGCCCATGGCCGGCTTCTCCATTCCAGCCGCCGAGCACAGCACCATCACCAGTTGGGGCCGCGAGAACGAGGTCGAGGCCTATCGCAACATGCTGTGGCAGTTCGCCAAGCCCGGCGCCATCGTGGCCGTGGTATCGGATAGCTATGACATCTACCACGCCATCACCGAGCACTGGGGCAAGACGCTTCGCCAGGAGGTGATCGATTCGGGCGCCACCGTCATCGTGCGTCCGGATTCCGGCGACCCGGTGGCGGTAGTGCATCAATGCCTGG
>Ga0193717_1001047_pt1 | contig 17404 bp, 14 predicted proteins | sample U2c2metaG_FD_145900 | JGI IMG/M metagenome (GOLD analysis project Ga0193717, IMG submission 145900) | Soil microbial communities from a riparian zone of the East river system, Colorado, United States - U2c2 | ecosystem: Environmental > Terrestrial > Soil > Riparian zone | place: USA: East River... | reverse complement strand
CGGCTGGATCCGTACCTGGCTCGACACCGTGCTCGAGCTGCCGTGGAACGTCACCACCGAGGACTCGACCGACCTCAAGGCGGCACGGGAAATCCTGGACGCCGACCACCACGGCCTTGAGGACGTCAAGGACCGCATCGTCGAGTACCTGGCGGTGCGGGCGCGACGCTCGCAGCGCGGACTGCAGGTCGTCGGTGGCCGGGGTTCCGGTGCCGTGATGGTGTTGGCGGGTCCTCCCGGTGTCGGCAAGACGTCGCTCGGTGAAAGCGTGGCGCGGGCCTTGGGCCGCAAGTTCGTTCGCGTCGCCCTCGGCGGCGTGCGCGACGAGGCCGAGATCCGCGGCCACCGACGCACCTACGTTGGCGCGCTGCCAGGGCGCCTGGTGCGCGCCATCGGCGAGGCGGGCTCGATGAACCCCGTTGTGCTGCTCGACGAGATCGACAAGGTGGGTTCGGACTACCGCGGCGACCCAAGTGCCGCATTGTTGGAGGTCCTGGACCCGGCGCAGAACCACACGTTCCGCGACCACTACCTGGACCTCGACCTGGATCTGTCCGACGTGGTGTTCCTGGCCACGGCCAACGTCATCGAGAACATCCCGTCGGCGCTGCTGGACCGGATGGAACTGGTGCAGATCGACGGCTACACCGAGGACGACAAGGTCGCCATCGCACGCGACTTCCTGTTGCCGAGGCAGCGGGACCGGGCGGCGCTGACTGAGGACGAGGTGACGGTCACCGAGGACGCGCTGCACAAGATCGCCGCGGATTACACCCGCGAACCAGGTGTGCGGCAGTTCGAACGGCTGCTCGCCAAGGCGATGCGCAAGGTTACGACGAAGCTCGCAGCCAGCGCGGAACCGCTGACCATCGATGAGCCGGATCTCGTTGGCTATCTTGGTCGTCCGCGGTTCACGCCGGAGTCCGAAGAGCGTACGGCGGTGCCGGGCGTGGCGACCGGGCTGGCCGTCACCGGCCTGGGCGGCGACGTGCTGTTCATCGAGGCGGGGTCAACGGACGGCGAGCCCGGCCTGCAGTTGACCGGTCAGCTTGGCGACGTCATGAAGGAGTCGGCGCAGATCGCGTTGTCCTACGTGCGTTCACACGCTGAGGAACTCGGGGTCGACCCGAAGGCCCTCGACCGTCGGATCCACGTGCACGTGCCAGCGGGCGCCGTCCCCAAGGACGGTCCCTCGGCAGGTGTCACGATGGTCACCGCGCTGGTGTCGATGGCGACTGGGCGGCAGGTGCGCGCCGACGTCGGCATGACGGGTGAAGTGACGTTGAATGGCCGGGTGCTGCCCATCGGTGGAGTGAAGCAGAAGTTGCTCGCCGCGCAAAGGGCCGGACTGTCAACGGTTTTCATTCCGCAGCGCAATGAGCCCGATCTGGACGACGTGCCAGCGGAGGTGTTGGCGGCGTTGACGGTCAAACCAATGACCGACGTGGCGGAGATCGTCGCGCAAGCGCTCGAGCCGGCAGCGGAGGCGGATGCCGTCGCGGCGTAGTGGCAGCGACAGCAGGGCTGACTACGGTCAGCCCTGCTGTTGTGTGCTGAACCGGCGGTGCAACTGCTGTTTGGACACCCCGAGCACATTGCCGAGCTCGCTCCACGAGAACCCGGCCGTGCGAGCCTTCAGTACCGAGGCGTCGTACCGGTCGCGCGCGTGGGCGAGCCCGTCGCGTGCCTCGGCGAGTTCGCGCCAGCAGTTGCTGCCGAGTATCTCCGACATGACCGGGTCCGGGGCGTCCGCCCCGGCAGGTGCTCGCCGCTGCAGGTCGAGTTCGAACTCTTCGAACGTGCGGCGGCGGATCTCCTCCAGGACAGGGTCATTCGCCCACCAGGGTGTTGGGTCGTCCGTCATCAGGGAAGTATGCAGTGCTCGGGTGACAGCGCCGGAATGCCCCGGCAGTACTTTCGCCCAGGCCGTCATCATTTGTTGACGGGTGCTGGAAGACAGGTGACCGCCCGCGCGGCGGTCGCAGGTATCGACTGTCGATTCGCAGCCGTCATCATTTGTTGACGGCTGCAGCGAGCAACGAGATCTCTAGATACCACGACGCGGAGCACCGCTGCGCAAGCTCGGGTTCCTGACGATCGGCCGCTTCGACCACCTGGTAGTCACCGCGCGGTGTGACTACCGTCGGATCATGGCGTACGACGAAGACCTCGCGAACCGCATTAGAGCATTGGTGAGCGGCGAACGTGGCGTCGAGGAGAAGCGCATGTTCGGAGGGTTGGCCTTCCTGATCAACGGTCACATGTCTGTAGCGGCGAGTGGACGAGGCGGACTCATGGTGCGCGTGTCGCCCGACGACACCCCGAAGCTGCTTGAGCGTGAGCATGTCGAACCGATGGTGATGGCAGGCCGGGAAACCCGCGGCTGGGTGCGCGTAGCCAGCGAGGGCGTGGCGACCAAGCGTCAGCTGCAGTCGTGGGTCACGCGCGGCGTCGGCCACGCCAAGAGCCTGCCGCCGAGTAGGAAGCGTTTGCGCCGGATGCCATCGGGTACGCGAACCTTCGACAACAAGGAGAAGTGATATGCCCACCATCATCATCATCGGCGGCGGCCTGGCAGGCGCCAAGGCCGTAGAAGCGTTGAGGGACACAGGATTCGAGGGGAAGATCGTGCTCTTCGGGGCGGAAGACCACCTGCCGTACGAACGCCCTCCCCTTTCGAAGGATTACCTGGCGGGCAAGAAGACCCTCAAAGACTTCACCGTCGATTCCGAGGACTGGTACCGCGATCACGACGTCGAGCTGCACCTCGGCACGAAGGTGACCAAGGTCGACCCGGCGAGGCACTCCGTCGGCTATGGCGACGGACGACAGGAGCAGTACGACAAGCTTCTGCTGGCCACCGGCTCGAGTTCACGACGGCCCCCAATTCCAGGTGGAGACGCCGACGGAGTTCACTACCTGCGCACCATCGACGATGCGTCCGGGCTGCTGGCGTCACTCACCGAGGGGGCCAGCCTGGCGGTCGTCGGAGCGGGGTGGATCGGACTCGAGGTCGCCGCGAGTGCGCGCGGGCGTGGCGTCGACGTCACCGTCGTGGAGACCGCCGAGTTACCGCTGCTCGGTTCACTCGGACGCGAGGCAGCCGAGATCTTCGCCGACCTTCACCGAGAGCACGGCGTCGACCTGCGGCTCAAGACGTCCGTGGAGGCAATCACCACCGACAACGGAAAGGCCGCGGGGCTGAAGCTTGGCGATGGTGCCACCGTGGCCGCCGACGCCGTCCTGGTTGCCGTCGGCGCCAAACCGAACTCCGAACTCGCCGAGGAAGCGGGCCTGGAGACGAAGGACGGCGGTGTGCTCGTCGACGCGTCGCTCAAGTCCAGCGACGACGACGTCTACGCCGTCGGCGACATCGCCGCCGCAGCGCATCCGATCTTCGGTACCCGCATCCGCACCGAGCATTGGGCGAATGCGCTCAAGCAACCCGCCGTTGCGGTCGCCGGGATGTTGGGGTCCCCCGGCGAATATGACGAGCTGCCGTACTTCTTCACCGATCAATACGACCTCGGCATGGAATACGTCGGCTATGCACCCGATTACGACTCGGTGGTGTTCCGGGGTGACGTCGACAAGCGCGAGTTCGCCATGTTCTGGCTGGACGCCGAGCGCCGGGTGTTGGCGGGGATGAACGTCAACGTCTGGGAGGGCCTCGACGACATCAAGGACCTGATTCGGTCGCGGAAGCCGGTCGATACCGAACGGCTCGCGAACCCCGACGTTGCGTTGGGCGGGCTCGGCGGGTGATGCCGAGCGCGAGCACCCACGCGTAAGACAGAATGGAGCGGATCGTCCAACGGCGCAGGGGGTGGGGTGAGCGCGGTGACATGCGGGCAGCCGCTGTCGTTGTCGCAGATGCCCGCTGACCAAGTCGTCAGGCTCGCCGGGCTGACCGACGAGCAGCTCGCGGTCAGTCTCGATCCGCTCCCTGACTGTGTGCCCGTGGTCATCCGCTGCCGGCTCCCAAGCACGCCGTCGCCGTCGGGTTTTGTCGACGACGTCTTGGAGCGGCTCGAGTCGGTTGCCCTGGACCTGTTTCCCGCGTGGCTGCCGGACGCGGAGGCAATCACGACGAGCAGTGACTTCGATCGACGCGTGGTGCGGGAACTCGCGCACCGGCGCGCAGGTGGCAGCGAACACTTCGGCCCGTTCCTGGCCGACATGGCCGAGGCCGCAGTAAGTGGCGTTACCCCGGTTCGGGGGTACGGGCCCGAGGTGCGAGCCATCGGGTTGGCCAGGATCATCGCGCATAGCTATCACCGAGCTGGGGTGGTTCTACTCGTCGGACCGGTCGAACGGTCTTCGTCCCTGGACGAACAGCGACAGGTCGCCCTCGCGTGCGAGTGGCTGGTCAGCCATGGCGCGATCGGCGTGTGGCTCACCCCTGGCGCGCTGCCACTGGTCGACCGGTATCCGACGTGGCAGCTGTCGGTCCCCGGATTCGTCGCGTCCCTGTCGGCCAAGCTGACCGCCGAGCCGCCGCCAGAAGTCGACTACCCGGCCCTGGCCGGCAGGCCGCATCCCGCCAGCGCCGCCGAGCAGACGCTGGAGCGATGCCTGGCCCAATGCGAGTGGGCGGCCGGTCGCACATGGAATCAGGAGTACGTCAGCCATGCTCTTGCGCCGCCGATCCGCGCAGACCTGATGTGGTCCGACGAGCGTTGCGTCGTCGAAATCGACGGGCCCGACCACCGCGGCAGCCTGAAGTACGCGGCCGATCGTCGGCGCGACAACGGGCTGACCCTCGACGGCTTCGCCGTCCTGCGTTTCACCAACGATGAGATCATCGACGATCCCCGCCGGGTGCTCGACGTGATCGAGCGACTGCTGGCAACGAAGAGAAACTGCGAAGGGACCCAGTTGTGAGCATCAACCCCGAGGAACTGACCGGCACGGAGCAAGCCGTGCTACTGGTCCTGATGGCCGAGGCACGACCCGTCCGCAATCCCGAATTGGCCACTCTGGGACCGGAACTGAAGAAGCGCGACCGCGATCGGCTCGCGCACCATGGGCTGATCGAGGTCACTACGCAGAACCGCGCGATGGTGCTCGAGCTCACCGACATGGGGTGGGCGACATGTGCCAAGTTGTTCGGAGCCGAGACACCCGCGCGCCCGTCAGGCCAGGGCAAGGCGCTCTACACCGTGCTGCGCGCGCTGCGCCGCTACTTCGACCGCGACGACCTGGCCCCAGGTGACGTCTTCGTGCCGCTCGACGACCGCGCGCGCTCCGGCGAACCCGATCCGCTGGGGGACGAAGTCGAGGAGAAGGTGCGCGCCGCGTACGTCCGGCTGGCCGCCCGCGCCGGCGGCTGGGTCGACCTCGTTCGGTTGCGCGCCGACCTCCCCGAAGTGTCCAAGCACGACCTCGATGCCGCGCTGACGCGGATGTACCGAATTCCGGGGGTCAGCCTCGTTCCCGAGGAGAACCAGAAGACGTTGACGGCCGAGGACCACGCCGCCGCCGTCTCGATCGGCGACCAGGCCAAACATCTGATCGCGATCGAGAACTGATGGACCCAAGGGAACGGGAGGCCCTGAGCTCATTGCGGCTGTCGTGGGCGCCGGCCGCCGACGATCTGTGGCATTCGCAGGGCGCGCTGCACGTGCCGCGATTCAACGACAAGGCTCTCGATGACGTGATGGCGGCGTTCGCCGACGCCGGTCGGGAGCAGCAATCCAGCCCACTCGGAGTCGTGGTGCAAGGCCCGGCCGGGTCGGGCAAGACCCATCTACTCGGCCAGGTGCGCGAACGGGTGCAAGCGGCCGACGGATTCTTCTTCGTCGTCGAACTGCTGGACGCCACCAGTTTCTGGGAGTCCGCCCGTAGCAGCATCCTGCAGAGCCTCGGCAGGCCCGCCCGCAAACGGGAGACCCAGCTCAAGGAACTCCTGTGGCAACTGTCCTCGCTCGCCCACGTCTCTCGCGCCGACCGCAGGGCCGTCATCGGCGACGACGAGCTAACCCCGGAGATCCTGGCCACGTTCGTCAACGAGTTGCACAAGTCGAACCGCGAAGTCGTGCGCCAGACGCACCACACGTTGCGGGCACTGGTGCTGCTCGGCGCAACTGAATTCGGTGTCCAGGACGTCGGGCAGGCGTACCTGAACTCCGCCGAGGACGTCGACGACTCCGGCCGCAGGACGTGGGGCATCGGCGTCTCGACGTTGTCGCCGCAGGAATGCGTGCGTGACATCTCGCGTCTGGTCGCGCTCGCCGGACCGGCCGTCCTGGCCATCGACCAGATCGACACGCTGCTGGCCCAGTCGTCGTCGAGCACCACGACTCCCGATACGACTGACAACCGCGACCTCGAACACGTTGCGCACGGCCTGATGTCGATCCGACAGAACATGCGACGCACCGCGGCCGCGGTGGCTTGCCTGCCCACCGCATGGGAGGCCATCAGAACGCGTGCCACCGCCACGGTGGCGGATCGGTTCCGGGCGACCGCGCCACTGCAAGGCTTGCCCAACGCGGACATCGGACGGGCGATCCTGGAGCGACGGTTCACCGCTAGCTATCGGGCGATCGAGTTCACCCCGCCCTACGCCAGCTGGCCCATTCTGGTGTCGGCCTTCGACGACGCACCCGATTACACGCCGCGCCTGTTGCTCCAACGCGCCGACACTCACGTCCGCAGTTGCCTTGACCGCGACGTCGTCGAGGAACTCGCCCATTTCAGGGCGCCCACCCCCGGCGGCAGTCCCGAACCAAGCCCGCGAACGTCGGGTGACGAACCTCGCGACAGCACCGAACTCGACCGGCGCTTTGCCGACTACCGGCAGCGCGCGGTCGGTGGAGCCGCGCTCAACCCAGAGGGCGAGGACACCACCGTGCCGAGTCTGCTGTCGGCGGCCCTCGACGCTTGGATCATCGAACGCGGTGACGCCGAGCAGACCTTCCGGCTGGACCCGCCGCCGGGCAAACAGGTGTACTTGCACGGCCGGTTGCGGCAGAGCCTCGACGCCACGACCGACGACGAGCGGCATTGGGGGTTCCGCGCGATCGCCAGCACCAATGCGGTCGCCGCGCAGAGCCGCATCAAGAATGCTTGTTCTGCAACCGGTTTCGGGAAGAATCTGGACAAGCGCAAACTCTTCCTGCTACGGAACGGGCCGTGGCCCAACGGTGTGAAGACCGCCGCCCTGGTTGCCGACTTCGAGGGGGCGGGCGGTCGCACGCTCCCGCTCTCCGACGACGATCTGCGCACCCTGTCGGCGCTGCGGGACCTCATCACCGACAACCACGCAGACCTTCCCAGCTGGCTGGTCGCGCGCAAACCCGCGCACGGACTGGCCTTCCTTCGGGACGCACTCGGTGAGGGCGCGGGTCCACTGCCGCCCAAGGTGCCGGAACCGTCTGTGGCGCAGCCGCCTTCGCCTGAACCCCAGCCAACCGATCACCATCACGAGCATTCTCCCACTGCCGTCCCCTTGGGCATCGACGAAACTTCGGGACGACAGCTGAGCGTGGAACTGCTTGCCCTGCGCAAGCACACCGCCATCTTCGCCGGCTCGGGATCGGGCAAGACGGTACTCATCCGTCGGCTTGTCGAAGAGTGTGCCCTGCACGGAGTGTCGTCGATCGTGTTGGATCCCAACAACGATCTGGCCCGGCTCGGACTCCCCTGGCCCGAACTACCGCGTGGCTGGCACGCCTCCGACACCCCGCGCGCCGCGGACTACCTCAGCAATACAGAGGTCGTGGTGTGGACGCCGAGGCGATCCGCTGGGCGACCCTTGTCGTTCCAGCCGCTGCCCGACTTCGTCAGCGTGGCCGACGACCACGATGAGTACGGCGAAGCGGTTGAATCCGCCTTTGCCGCGCTGGAACCCCGCGCGTTGATCGCGGGGAACACGGCCAAGGCCAACCAGTCCCGGGCAGTACTGCGTCAGGCGCTGCAGTGGTACGGGCGGCACGCGTCGACCAATCTCGACGGGCTCCTCGAGGTGCTCGCCGACCTGCCTGACGGCGTCAGCGCGATTGCAAATGCGCGGGAGCGGGCCGCGGAACTGGGACAGAACCTGCGCGCCGCCAAGGTGAACGATCCGATGTTCGGAGGGGACGGCACACCCATGGACCCCGGAGCGCTGCTGACTCCGTCGGACGGCTACCGGGCCAGGGTATCGGTAATCAGCATGATCGGGTTGACCAGCGAGCCGCAGCGCGAAGGCTTTGTCAATCAGCTGCAGATGGCGCTCTTCGCGTGGATCAAGCGCAATCCGGCAGGCGATCGACCGTTGGGCGGTCTGCTGGTGATGGACGAGGCGCAGAACTTCGCGCCGTCCGGCCGAACCACTGCGTCCACCCGGAGCACGTTGGCCTTATCGTCACAAGCCCGCAAGTACGGGCTCGGTCTGGTTTATGCCACCCAGGCGCCGCGCGGCCTGGACAACACCATCCCCGGCAATTCCGCCACCCAGTTCTACGGGCTGCTCAACGCGCCGGCCCAGATCACCGTCGCCAAGGAGATGGCGCGCGTCAAGGGCGGGCACGTACCCGACATCAGCAGGCTACGGGCAGGCAACTTCTATGCCGCGCTCGAAGGCAGTGCCTTCCACAAGATCACGGCGCCCTGGTGTCTTTCGCATCACCCGCACAGTCCGCTCACCACCGAAGAGGTGCTGGAGCTTTCGCGGCGGCCGCAGGGCCCGAAGTCCTAATGGGAAGGGTCGGAACCTCGTGAAGATCACCGCAGGCCAGGTTGCCGTAGTCACGGGAGGCACCAGCGGAATCGGCTTTGCGCTTGCCGATCACCTCGTGCGTCGGGGTGTCCACGTCATGGTTGCCGACATTCGGGAGGAAGCCATTCCGGTGGCCATCGGGGCGCTGTCCGGGCATTCCGCCGAAGTCGTCGGGGTGCGAACCGACGTCGCCATCGAGGCCGACGTGCAGGCGCTGGCCGACGCGACGATGGAGCGTTTCGGCCGGGTCGACCTGGTCTGCAACAACGCCGGGGTGGTGTGCGAACTCACGCCGATGTGGGAACAACGTGCCGAGACGTGGCGCTGGCTGATCGACGTCAAGCTGATGGGCGTCGTCCACGGGGTTCGGGCCTTCGCCCCAGTCTTCGTTGCCCAGGGTTCCGGCCACTTCCTCAACACTGCATCGGCGGGCGGTCTGATGGCGCTGCCGATGCTCTCGCCCTACAACGCGACGATGCACGCCGTGGTCGGATTGACCGAGACGTTGCACGCCGAACTTCAGTCGCAATCAGCGGGTTTGGGTGCGACGGTGTTGTGTCCGGGCCTGGTTGCAACCGCGCTTGGGTCGAACTCCTCAGTGTTGGCACCCGACGGTGCCGCTGCCACCCCGGGCGACCCCGGCGACGGCATGCCAGCGGGCGTGGCGATGACCCCAGGCACCGTCGCAGACGCCGCCCTCGCGGCCGTCGAGGCCGGCCGGGTACACGCCATCGTCGGCCCAGGCACTGAGGCGGTGGTGCGGCAGCGGGTCGACGCGCTGCTGGCCGATCTTGCGTGAGTACGCGCTACCGAAGGCTGGCAGTGCCGTCGGCGTTCACGTGCACCTTGGCACCGGCGATGTCTTCGCGCGTGCTTGCTTCGGCCTCCGACGGATCGGTCAGCACGGCCAGCGTGCGGGCGTCGTCGGGGGTCCGCACCGCGAGGTAGGCCTTTTCGGCGGCGCCCTCCCTGCTGAAAGGCGTCGTCCACGTCTCCACCGTCCCGGAGCCCGACCATTCGACCTCGACGGCGCGCGTGGGCTCCGCGTTGACCTCGGATTGCACGTCTTCCCAACGGAATTCATGCGTCGGCGGCTCCGTACCGTAGATGCCGAAGCTGTGCTTGGTGAGGTACCCGCCGTTCGCGGTGATGAAGCCGCGCTGGCCAGGTTCCGCCACCAGCCGTTCGGCGAGTGTGGCAATCGAGTGCGACACGTAGTTGTTCCATGGCCCGCCTGCGAACGTCAGCCCGCCGGTCACCGTCAGCGGTCTGCCGGGGTCGTCGACGGGCAGGCCAAGCTCGCGCGCTGCGACCTGAACGGCCGACGGGAAGCACGAGTACACGTCGACGAGCTCGACGTCGGCGATGTCCGTGGCCGCGAGCTCGAGGGCCCGACGTCCGGCGATCCTGATCGCGGGCGAGCCGTCGAACTCGGCCCGCGCGCTGATCTCGTACGTGTCGTGCGCATCCGTCCCCGCGTACGGGAAGACCCAACGATCGGTGGGGATTCGGAGCTGCTGCGCCTTCTCCGCCGAGGTCAGGATCAGCACGGCGCCCTGGTCGACCATGTTGTTGGAGTTCATCAGCTTGGGGTACGGCCAGCTGACCATCCGGTTCGTGGGGCCGGGCTGCCAGATCTCCTCCGCGGACATCGGCTCCCGGCTCCACGCGTGCGAATTGCCTTGTGCCACCTCGCTGAACCGGGCCCATAGCTCGCCGATGCGGCGACGGTGGGCATCCGGCGACTCCCCCGCCGAGATCCGCACCGCCTGCTCGAACATCGGGTAGACGTAGGCGGGCCGGTCGAGCTTGATGCGGAGCTCTCCTGGGCCGGCCATCAGGAAGACGTCCTCGGAGCCCGGCGCCATCGGCACCGAATCGTCCTGCTTGGTCCAGTCGAGCGTTTCCCCGCGGGCCCGCACTCGACTTCGCGTGCGCCAGGTCTCGCCGCCTGCGATCAACACGGCATCCGCGCGGCCCGCCTGAATGTCGAGGCAGGCCTGGTTCACCAACGACTGCGGCACGTTTCCGCCGATGCCCGTGTACCGGGTCTCGGCGTCCGGGGCGCCAATCCGCTGAGCCAGAAGCAGACCGGCGTCGTGGTAACGCCAGGAAAGCAGGTTGACGATGCGCACCGAGTCGACGGCCTCGAGCAACCGCGGATCGGCCGCCGCGCGGGCCGCCGCGACCATCAGGTCGACGGGTTCCACCTCGGGATGCTCGTCGTGCTGATTGACCTGGCCATAGCCGACCAGTACCGGTGTTCTTGGGTCGAGAGGCAACGCTGGGGCCTTTCTGCCGTGCACGGAAGAGGTTCGCGGAGAGGTTTATTGAGCGGGGCCGACGCGGTAGCTCGACTTGATCGGGGTGCTCTGGTCTGCCCAGCCGAACAGCACGCCATCGGCGATCAGTCGGTCGATCTGTTCTTCGTCGAGTCCCAACCGGTCCCGGCAGATGGCCCGAGTGTGTTCACCGGGCATCGGTGCGGGCCTTAGTGCGGCGTCGGGGATGTGGCGGTACCGCGTCGGCCGCCGCTCAGTGGGCATCGGGGCATCGAACAAGGGATGAAACAAGTCCGCGAACACCTCGCGAAACGTGAGCTGCGGATCGGCCAACACGTCGACGGCCCGGTTCATCGGCGCCGCTGGAACTCCGGCGGCCTGCAGCGTCTCGGCCACCACTCGTTTGTCGCGGGCTCCGGTCCACGCCGATATCTCCGCGGTGAACTCGGCTCGGTCGCGGGGCAATTCGCCGACCCCCATTGCGGCCGCCAGCGCGGCGCGGTCGGCCTCGGAGCGCACGGACACGACGCACCATTCGTCATCGCCCGCGCACGGGTGGACACCGTGCATGGCGTCGTCATCGACGACCGTCAACTTGCGTGCACGGGCCGCTTCTGCGACATATGCGGGCGCGAGTTGGTTGACGGCGACCTCGGCCTGCGAGACATGCACGTGGGCTCCGGAATCGGCAGTCGCGCAGTGGATCAGGGCGGCGAGTGCCGCGGTCGCGGTGATGCGCGCGGCGACGTGGTCCGGGAAGATCGTCGTCGCATCGTAGAAGCCGGTGTCGGCCGGATCGTCGGACTTCCACAGCCTGCTGACACCCGTGGTCGCGCGCACCAACGGCCCGTACCCCATCCGCGCGCTCCACGGGCCGGTCGCGCCGAACGCGCTGCTCTCGGCCAGCACGATCCGCGGGTTCAACTCGCGAAGCGCGTCGTACGAGAAGCCAAGGGCATCAAGTGTTCCCGGCTTGAAATTGGCGAAGACGGCATCGGATCCGGCCACCAGTCTCCGGAAGAGTTCTGCGCCTTCGGGATGGCGCAGGTCCAGGCCAAGGCTGTGCTCGTTGCGATGCGTCAGCGCCCACGATCGACTCATCGGCTGACCGGGCAGGGTCTGACGCAACCCGTCGGGGTAGGCCGCGCTCTCCACCTTGATGACCTCGGCGCCAAGGTCGGCGAACAGCCTGCCGAGCTCACCTCCGGCGACGATCACACCCAGGTCGAGAATGCGCAACCCTTCGAACGGTCGAAGCACGTCGCTGACGGCCGATGGCTTCGGCGCTGCCGTGCGCCACCCCGCGTCCTCGCCGCCGGAGGGTGGAGCCGGATAGGTGAATCCGGCGTGTTGGCCGTCGACGACGATGGGCCCGCTCGGCACGGCGAGCCGCGTGCCCGAGGCCGTCTCCGTCTCGGTCAGTGCACCAACGGCGCGAAAGTGTTCGGACGCCAAGGCCTGCGCCGGGCTCAACACCGCCGCGATGGGTACGCCACGGGCTTGCCCATCCGACACGAGCTCGTCCATCGTCTGCCCGAGGAAGAGTTCCTCGATTGCCGCGTTGAGCTCCTCCGAAACGGCGTACCGGGCGGCGATGGTTTCGAACTTCGGATCAGCGAACCGTTCGGGTTCACCGAGCCAGGCTCGCATGCCCCGCCACTGACGGGCCGAAAGCAGACAGAGCCGGACGTGCCCGTCCAGGCAGGCGAACGTCGGGTAGATCTGTTGGTTCCTGGGGCGCCCGCGCCACAACTGCCGGGAACTCTTCTGGCCGACGGCCGCTTGCCCCTCCGAGCCGAACGGCGGATCCAGGGCCTGCACCACCGCCTCGAAGCGGGAGAAGTCAAGGTAATCGCCAGTGCCGCAGCGTAGTCGGCGATAGTAGGCGACCAGTACCGCCCAGCAGGCCTGGACCACGGCCGTGGCGGATGCGATGCCAGCCGGCGGGAGCACCGGCGTGCCCGTGGCGGGACCGGACCGCGACAGCGCCGTCGACATCGCGTAGAGCACGGCATCGGTGGCCAACCAGGAGGATTGGGGCCCTGTCGACCCGAAGTCGGAGACAGACACCGCGACCAGGTGTTCGAACCGGTCGGCGAGTTCAACGGCCGACGTACCGAACTCGGCGCAACCGCCCGGCGAGCCGCCGTCCACCACGATGTCGGCGCCGCGGGCCAGTTCGAGGAACCTGCTCCGATCACCCGCGAGCGTGATGCAGCGCTTGTTCGAGTTGTCGAGCACGAACCGCACGCCTGCGCCGGCCACGGACGGCGGTATGCCCCGAGCCGCGCTTCCGCCGGCCGGTTCGACCTTGAGCACGTCGGCACCCAGATCCGCGAGCAGGCGACCCACTCCGTCGGAGTCCGGTCCCCCCAGGTCGAGCACTCGCACCGACGTCAGCAGTTCCACGACCGTTACGTTAGTGCGCGGCCCTCCGCCGCTATGCCGGCCCGGCCGTAGCTGCATTGGATCCGAGCTGAACTGGGCATTTCGCCGTCCCACGTACACTTGGGCGGATATGTCCGACGTCAGCGCGCTGCCCACACAGGCCGAACATTCGGCCGTCGGGCTGTTGTCGACGCTGCACCACTTCCGCATCCACGCCGACATCTGGGTGGTCATCGTGGTGCTGGCCCTGACCAACCTCATCGCGCACTTCACCACCCCCTGGGCGAACGTGGTGATCGTGCCCGCCGCAGCCGTCGGACTTCTCGTACTCGTCAGATCGCGAGGGTTGGGTTGGACGGAGCTCGGGCTGGGGCGCGAGCACTGGAAGTCCGGGGCCGGATACGCATTGGCGGCGATCGCCCTGGTGGGCTCCGTCATCGCCGTCGGCGCGTTGTTGCCGTGGACCAGGCCGATGTTCATGAACAACCACTACGCCACGCTGTCCGGGGCATTGCTCGCGTCGATGATCATCATTCCGCTGCAGACGGTCATCCCGGAGGAACTCGCCTTCCGCGGCGTCCTGCACGGAGCCCTCAACCGGGCGTGGGGCTTTCGCGGCGTGGCAGCCGGCGGGTCGCTGCTGTTCGGACTGTGGCACATCGCGACGTCGCTGGGGTTGACCAGTAGCAACGTCGGCTTCACCAAATTGTTCGGTGGCGGCGTCTTCGGAATGCTGGCCGGCATCGTGCTCGCGGTCATCGCGACGGGCGCGGCCGGATTCATCTTCACGTGGTTGCGGAGGCGCAGTGGCAGCCTGATCGCGCCCATCGCGCTGCACTGGTCGCTCAACGGGCTCGGTGCGCTCGCAGCGGCACTGGTCTGGCACGCGTCTACCTGAGTTCTTAGTGCTGGCTGCGCTGCCGTGCCCTGAAGTCGCGGTTCTTGAGCTTGTTCCCGCATGTGGCCATGTCGCACCAGGTCCCGCCGTGGTTTCGCGAACGGTCGTAGAACGCCCAGAGGCAATCGTCGTTCGCACAGGCCTTGAGCTGCGCCCATGTGCCGTCGCGCTGTGCATCCTGGACGACGAGCAGTAGGCCGAGCAGTCGGGCCCGCACGGAGTCCCCGGCAGGGATGAGCGTGACCGTGCCGTCTGCCGCCACGGTGGCTCGGACGGCCACCTCGGCGGCGATGTCGCGCAGCGGCGCCATGCTGGTCGGATCGGGTGCAGGCCCGCCGGCGTTGTGAATTACCAACCCGCGCAGCCCTTCCCGCACTTCACGCAGGATGCGAAGCTCGTCGGTGGTTGGGGCGTCATCCTTCGCGAGTAGCCCATTGGCGACGAGCCAGGGACGGGCGTCGTCAAAGTTGGACAAGCGGTCCTGGCCGGACTCTCGGTCGATGGTGTTGATCAGTCCTTGGACGCGTCGGAGTGCGCCAGGAGCGGGCTTGGACTCGGTGTCGCCAAGCCACTGGACTGATGTCGACATGTCGCCACTCTACTCACTACGTGACCGGTATACCACCTTGACTGGTCACCATGACCGGTATAGCGTTAACGCCAGTCACGAACCAATGAAGAGGGAGCTGAAGCTCATGTCACCGCATCTGACGTGGACCGACTTGGTCGGCTTCGAAATGGCAGCGCGAACACAGCCGCGAGAGGCTGGCGCAGCACCTGGTTGGCGGGCCCGGCTGAACGCGCGACTCTTCGCAGCGCGCTACGACCGAGCGGTCGAGGCCGGAGTCAGTCCGGAGCCGGGATCGGCGCTGGCCGTGCACTTCACGCGTCTGTCCGCAGCGCGGGAGCGCGACGAGTTGGCACGTGCCGTTCGCCTGGTGCTGCGGGACGCCGCAGAGGGTCCGGACGCGCTGCGGCCCCGCATCCCGGTACGCACCCAACCGGTGCGCCGGGCTTCGGACGTCATCACGGCGATCCTGAGCAGACTCGATGAGCCGCAACGGGTGCGCGCGCGTGGCATGGCGCGGCTGCGGATGCTGCTCGCCGACGGTCGCGGGCCGCTGTACCGGTCGGGTTCCGGCAGTCTCAATGCCGCGCTACGAGGGGTGCTCGCCGCGCTGTAGGTGAATCGCTGTGACAGGCCCTGATCAGGTCTTGCGCACCAGCCCGACAAGCCACAACAGGATCACCGAGCCGAGGATGGCCGTGAACAAGGTGAAGAACCAGCCGCCTCCTCCGGTATTGAGGAAGAAGCTGAGCAGAAAGCCGCCGATCAGTGCACCGATGACGCCGATGACGATGTTCATGACGATGCCCGAGCCCGCGCCCTTGACGATCTTTCCTGCGATCCAACCTGCAATCGCGCCGATGACGATGTAGCTGATCCATCCGACGTTGGTCAGGGTGGAAGACCGAGCCAAGAACTCGGTTGCCGCAACGATTTCCATGACGAACTCCTGCCTGTTGCCCGCAAGCCCCAAGCGGCTGCTGGGTCACCCTCCGGTATACCTGCAGAGGGTAACGATTCAGCAGGCGAATCGTTCACGAACGGTCATCGACGAACGACGCTCAGCCCCCGGGCATCATCTCGGGCGGCGCATTCTGCACCGGTACAGGCACGCCGACGTCTGGCCGCTGCCCCGGCGCGACCGGTGTTGGCGGTGCGTTCGGGTCTGGTGGCGGAGCTTCCGGCGGGGGCGGCGGCGTAAACGGACGGATCGTCTGAGCGAGCGTCGTCGCGGCGACCTTGTCCACGGGGTTGGTGGCCGAGCCGAGCCAGACCACGAACCAGCGCTCGGGGGTCCGCTGGCCGCGCGGGGTTCCCGGCGGTGGCGTTTCCCCGACCACTCCGGCCCAGATCTGTCCATCGGGCTTCGTGGTGTCGGTGAACTTCACCGAGTAGGACGAGAACGCACCGGGCATACCCGCCGCGGTGAGCGGCCCGGCCTGCTGGTCGTTACGCGTACCGGCGAACGGCATGAAGAACTCGCCCATGTCGGACGCGAGCCGCGTAGCCGCCTTGGCGTTGTCCGTCTCGGCCCCGGCGAACAGCTTGAGGTCGAGGCGACCCAGCAGCACGCTGGTGTCCGTGGGAGCCTGCTCGGTTCCAGCGGCCGGGATCCTGGTCAAAAGCGCCTGGCCGTAGGACAGGTTGGTGTTGTCCGACAGCTTCCAGCCAGCAGGCACGACGTAGCTGAAACCGCCAGCGGCGTTGTCGACACGGCCGGGTTCGGGTGGCGGCGCAGGCGGTAGCGCGTTGGGATCGGGCGGTGGCGCGTTGGGGTCAGGCGGCAGCGCGTTTGGATCGGCCGGCGGCGGTGGAAGCGGCATGCCAGGCGCTGGCGGAGGAGGCGCCGGCTCGGGGTCGGCGAAGGCCACCCCACCGGGGAATGCGAGCGACACCGCAGTAGCGCCCGTCACGGCGGCGATCGCCAGCGATCTCATGAGGCTCTTGGGTTCTCGACGACGTGGGTCCGGGTGCTGCATGGGGAAGAAACTACCGTGTTACGGCCGTGACGCAAGTGTGAGTTGCTCTTAGAGTGTCAATCTTGTAAATAGCTGTACACGAATAAGCCCAGCCACGGCTATCTCTAAGAGATTGCTGACAGCAAAAGATGAGGAAGGCCGCAAACAGGCGGCCTCCTGAGGTCTCGTTCGTTGATCGCCGTCGCATCAGGCGTCGTTACGGCATCGGGTGGAGCGCGACTTCCTGGGTCTTCACCACGAAGTACACGCGGTCCCCCCGTGTCAGCCTCAGGTCGACCGCCGATTCCGCCGTCACGTCGGCAGCCAGCCCTGGTGAGCCGTCGGGTTGTTCCTCGGCGCGCACGCGCACCGCCGGTCCGCCGCTCTCGAGTTCGGCGACGGTCACCGCGACGGCGTTGCGCGGGCTGCCGTGCGGTTCGTCGCGGTACACGGACACTGCCGCTGGCGCGAACACGGCCACTGCGGTGGCCTCGACGGCCATGTCGTCACTCGGGGTGCCGTGCCACGTCGTCCCCCAATCGGTGACGAGCGTCGCGCCTGCGCCGAGCCGACCACAGACCAGGTTGACACCCGCGAAGCGCGCCC
>Ga0193717_1001046_pt1 | contig 17405 bp, 12 predicted proteins | sample U2c2metaG_FD_145900 | JGI IMG/M metagenome (GOLD analysis project Ga0193717, IMG submission 145900) | Soil microbial communities from a riparian zone of the East river system, Colorado, United States - U2c2 | ecosystem: Environmental > Terrestrial > Soil > Riparian zone | place: USA: East River... | reverse complement strand
ATCTGGTGCCGGCCAAGGGAGCCGTCGAGATCAACGGCGTCAGGATCGATGCGCGCGACGGTGCCGCGATTCGCGATGAATCGGTCATCCGCGTGAAGGCGCTGGACGACGCGGAGCTCGTGCTCGTCGACACCAGGTAACGCCGCAACATGGTCCGGCGCACAGCGCCGGGCCATGACCGAAGAAAAGCAAGTGGGTACCAGCGTTTCGGATAGCCGGAGCGCAATGTACGCATGCGGAGACAGCCGTCCGCTGCGCGTGGCGGGGCCATCGGCTCGAGCGTGCAACGGCGCGACCGCAGACGCGCGACGTTCCGCAACACAAACCTCCCGAGGAGACTCGCTCATGTCGACGAAGATCAGCAAGTCGTTAGGCGCTGCCATCGGCGCGACGGTGATTGGCTCGCTGTCGCTCAGCGCGCTGGCTGTCGCCAGCCCCACGTTCCAGGCCATCGATCTCGTTTCCGCTTATGCAGTCGCCCAGGCAAGCGAAGGCAAATGCGGCGAAGGCCGCTGCGGCGTGGCGGAGATGGATACGAACGGCGACGGCAAGGTGTCGTTCGCCGAGGCGAAGGCGAAAGGTTTCAGTGACGGCCAGTGCACGACCTGGGACCAGGACAAGGACGGCTCGCTCGAAGCCAACGAGCTGGCGGCGATGCACGCGATCGTGGATGCGCCGGCCTCGAAGAAAGAGGGCTGAGCACAAGAGTTGTTGCCGATTGCGCTGTTCGTTCCACCGTCATCCGGGCCTCTGTGGCGACTGCAGTCGCCACAGACGGCTTGCGCATGATCGGCGCGCCGGGTTGCCGGGTATTGATTTTCACGACTCGGCTACGCATATCGCGAAGCACAAGCTCGCAGTCGCGCGTGACAGCGGCGTCCTGATCCGTCGGCGGCTGTCGATGCGCCGGCGTTGCGAGCGCTTTGGCGCAACGGGACGACGTCCTTGATTGGATTGCGCGGCAAGCGCGTGGGCGAAGTCGGCGCCGGGCTGGGCGTGGCGGCCATCCTCGAGGAGACGTTTCATCGGCACTCGTCACGACAAATACCTCCGCCCTGTCACCTGGGGCACTCATCATCCACCCCGCATCAAGGAACAGCCATGGCGAAGAAACCTGTAGTCGACAAAGTAATCAACAAAGACGAGCTCAAGCGCAGACAGCAGTCTCCACTGGTCACGCCGACCGACCTCAAGGCGAAGGCAACCCGCGACATCGCCGGCGGACTGAATGCGATCCTCGCCGACGTGTTCGCGCTCTATCTCAAGACCAAGAATTTCCACTGGCACATGAGCGGTCCGCATTTCCGCGACTATCACCTGCTGCTGGACGAGCAGGCCGGTCAGCTCTACGAAATGACCGACCCGATCGCCGAGCGCATCCGCAAGGTCGGCGGCTCGACGCTACGCTCGATCGGTCACATCGCGCGCACGCAGCGCGTGCAGGACAACGACGCCGAATACGTCGAACCGCTGGACATGCTTGCCGAGCTGCGCGAGGACAACAAGACGCTGGCCGGACGCCTGCGCGAAGTGCACGATGTCTGCGACGAGCACCGCGACATCGCCAGCGCCAGCCTGATCGAGACCTGGATCGACGAGACGGAACGGCGCACCTGGTTCCTGTTCGAGGCGAGCCGTCGCGGAGACGCCACCGGTCATTGAGCGCGAGCGCAGGAGAACATCCATGTCGAATCTCCCTTCATCGTCGGCGGCTGTCGGACAACCCGCGCCGGAATTCACGCTGCACTCCACGCCCGACCAGACCGTGTCGCTGGCGGAACTGCGCGGCCGCCCCGTCGTGCTCGTGTTCTATCCGGCGGACTGGAGTCCCGTCTGCGGTGATCAGGTGAGCCTCTACAACGAGCTCCTGTCGGAATTCCGCAGATACGATGCGGCAATCCTCGGGATTTCAGTCGACGGCGTCTGGTGCCACAGCGCGTTCGCCCAGGATCGCAAGCTGCATTACCCGCTGCTTGCGGATTTCGAACCCAAGGGCGACGTCGCGCGCCGCTATGGTGTCTACGAATCGGCCGGCGGAGTTTCCCAGCGCGCGTTGTTCGTCGTCGACGGCGAAGGCATCGTGCGCTGGCGTTACGTGTCGCCGATCGGCATCAATCCCGGCGCGGACGGTATCCTCGACGCGCTGGAAAAACTGCCGCGCGGCGGAGGATCGTCCTCATGAGCCAGTTGAAGCCCCCGGTAGGTCCCGACGATCACGTGCAGGGCCCCCGCGATGCCGCCATCGAGCTGGTCGAATACGGCGACTACGAATGCCCGTATTGCGGCGAGGCCTATCCGGAGCTCAAGGCCGTGCAGCAGGCGATGGGCGACGCGCTGTGTTTCGTTTTCCGCAACTTTCCGCTCAGCAATGCGCACCCTCATGCGCAGCGCGCGGCCGAGTTTGCCGAGGCCGCGGCGACGATCAGGCGCTTCTGGGAAATGCACGATCTGCTCTACGAGAACCAGCAGGCGCTCGATGAGCGCAGCCTGATCGGCTATGCAACGCAGCTCGGATTCGATCAGGCCTTGATCGAATCGGCGTTGCGCGGCGACTTCGCCGCACGCGTACGGCATGATTTCACCAGCGGCGTGCGCAGCGGCGTCAACGGCACGCCTTGCCTGTTCATCAACGGCCAGCGTTACGATGGGCCGCGCGACGCAGAAAGCCTGTTGCAGATATTCAGAAGGTGAGACGCATAGCCGCATGGACCAGATGACAAAACCTGATCCCGCCGTGGTGCCCGGCGTGCCCAGCCGGGAGTTGCTGCTGCACATGTTGTACGAAGCGGCGGAGCTCGAGCACAACCTGATGTGCACGTATCTGTACGCGGCCTTCAGCCTCAAGAACGGCGAGAGCGAGGGACTGACGGCCGCGGAAGCGGACGCGGTCGCACGCTGGCGGCGCACGATCATCGAGATCGCGGTCGGCGAGATGGGTCATCTGGCCGCGGTGTGGAACATCACGTCCGCGCTCGGCGGCGTTCCGCGCTTCGGCCGCGGAAACTTTCCGCTGGACATCGGCTATCTGCCGGCCAGTGTCGTCGTCAAGCTGGCGCCGTTCGACCTGGCCACGCTGCAGCATTTCATCTATCTCGAACGTCCCGAGGACTCGCGCGAACCCGACGGCGACGGCTTCGTGCTGGAGCGCACGTTCCGCCGCGGAGCGTCGGTGCCGCGCGTGACGCCGATGGCGATCGACTACGACACCGTCGGCGCGTTCTACGCACAGCTGGGTGCGAACCTGCGCAGCTTCGCCGAACGCATCGGCGAGTCGGCGGCTTTCTGCGGCGATTCCGCGTTGCAGCTGTCGCCAGCCGAAGTGGACCTCAAGGGCGCCGAACGCGTGATCTGCCTGAAGACCGCACTGGCCGCGTTCGATGCGATCGTCGCGCAAGGCGAGGGCGCGCCGCAGCATACGGCCGATTCGCATTTCCAGAAATTCATCGCGATCCGCGACGAATTTCTGCTCCTTCGCGAACGCAACCCCTCGTTCGCTCCCGCATTTCCGGTCGCGCACAATCCGGTGCTGCGTCGCCCGCCGCGTCCCGAGGGACGCGTGTGGCTGGAGAACGAGCAGGCCGCCGCGAGCGTCGATGTCGCCAATGCGTCGTACGGCCTCATGCTGCGGCTGCTCGGCTACGCCTATTCCGTGCCCGGGCCCTCCGCGGAAAAAGCGCTCGCCGTCGATCTCGCCAACAGCCTGATGCGCGCCGTCACGTCGCTCGGCGAATACGCGGCGCGTCAGCCGGCCGGTCCTTCGAATCCGGATTGCCACGCGGGCATGTCGTTCACGACGCTGCGCGATGCCTCGCCGTTTCCGGTCGGCGCCGCCGCGCGACGGTTCTTCGTCGAGCGCCTGCACGAGCTTTCAGCCGCGGCCAGTGGCTTGCGCGCCGATGCGGAGGGACGCATCGACAAGGCCGCTCGTCTGCTTGCCGAGCTTGCGCAACGCGCTACGCGCGAATTCGCCGATGTTGCGGCAGCACCTCCGCAGCAAGCCGCCGCAAGCGCCGAAACACCGGCGCCGGCCGTGGTCGAATCCTCGATCGTCGATGGCGTCGAGATCGTCGAAGGCGAACATCTCACGCTCGAATTCGAGGCGAAGCGGTGCATCCACGCGCGCTTCTGCGTCACCGGTGCGCCGAAAGTATTCCTGGCGAATGTCCAGGGCCCGTGGATACATCCCGACGCGATGGATGCCGAAGCGCTGGTGGCGATCGCGCACGCGTGCCCGTCGGGCGCGATCCACTATCACCGAAAGGACGGCCGTCCGGACGAAGGCGCTCCACCGGTGAATCTGCTGTCCATCCGCGAAGCCGGACCGTACGCAGTGCACGCCGATGTCCGTCTGGACGGCCAGCCGATCGGCTATCGCGCCACGCTGTGTCGCTGTGGCGCATCGAAGAACAAGCCTTTCTGCGACAGCTCGCATCACGACGTCGGTTTCACTGCCACGGGCGAGCCGGTGAGCGGAAAGACGGACATGCTCGACGTGCGTGACGGAACCCTGGCTATCGACCCGCAAACCGATGGGCCGCTGCAGGTGCGCGGGAATCTTGAAATCATCAGCGGCACGGGACGCGTCGTTGCACGCGTGCAGACAACGCGGCTTTGCCGCTGCGGGGCCAGCAGCAACAAGCCCTTCTGCGACGGCAGCCATGCGCGCGTGGGGTTCAAGAGCGGCGCTTGACAGGCAGCGCTCGACAGGCGATGTGCCCCAACTGCGGAACCCAAAGATCCGCGTCGCCACACGCGATCATCTAGCCGCTTTTCGAAGCGGTCGATGTCCCGGACCAGTCACAGTCGCTGCTCAGCTCGGCAACCAACGTGTAACCGCCAGCATTGCTCAACCGGCGAAACGCGACGCCGTGCCGTTCGAGATGACCTTCCAGCTCATCGACCCGATCGGCCTGGGCGGCCATCAGTCGACAACCTTCGCGTTCCTCGAGCTCGCTGGCGAGGTCCTGGCTTTGCGGCTGTGTCGGATCGCTGGGCAGATAGACGCGCTCGATGTGACTGCCCAGATAGAAGCGCAGTCCATATCGCGCATTGGTTGCCACAAACACGATTTCGTTCGGTATCGTGTCGAGCTGTTTGCTGATCTCTTCGGCAAGCCGTCGATCGTCTTGTGCGATGTCGAAAAAGGCCGGGGCAGCGCGCGTCATTGCCAGCGCGAGACACCACAGGGCGACGACCGGAACGACCCAGCGCGGGACCGGGCGCACACGCACGAGTCGTCGCGCCGTGAGCAGCGCAAGAGGTGCAAAAATCGGCAACAGATAGAGTGGCAGTCTCGATCGCGCGATCATGAATGCCATGAGCGGCAGCAGCAGCCAGCATGCGAGCAATCGAGTTTCTTCGTCGTCGCGAAGACGTTGCAGCATGGTCCCGCGCGATTGCCAGAGCGCTGCGCAAAGAACCGGCAGCCAGGGCAGGCTGCCGACAAGCAAGGTGGGCGCATAGACCTTCAGCGCGCCGTACCACTCGGCGTTGCGACGCATCTTGTCGGTAGCGATGCGGTTGACCACTTCCTCCATGAGGAAATAGTGCATGACCTCGGGCCTGCGCAGCAGGATCCATGCATACCAGCTGCAGCCCACGACCGGGAACAGCAGCAGCGCATCCCAGCTCACGGCGCGGCGAAGCCCGCGCCAGCCGTCGCTCCAGAGCGTAAACGCAAGACAGCCTGCCAGCGCGAGCAGACCGGGTGGCCCCTTGGTCATGAAAGCCAGGCCGGCTGCGACTCCCAGCAGCCATCGCGCCCGTCTCGCCGCAGTCGGTTTTGTCGACCACCAGAGCTCGGTGAACGCAACGACCTGCAATGTCTCCCACAGCGCAAGCAGCGAATCGGTGGTAACGAGGTTCGACGCCAGCGATGGAAACAGGAAGCTCGCATAGACCAGCGCCGGCAGCCACGGTTGCGTCGGCACGAAGCGCCGGCCGAGTCGCAGCATGAGCAGGATCGTGGCGCCGAATGCGAGCGCACCGGGCAGCCGCGCGGAAAATTCGTAATGACCGAACACCGCAAAGCTCGAAGCAATGCTCCAGTACGTCAATGGAGGCTTCGACCAGTGCTCGACCTCGTGATGCAACATCGGGCGCAGCCAGTCACCGGTGTCGAGCATCACCAGTGCGACGTTCGTGTAGCGTCCTTCGTCCGGTGAGTACAAGGGCCGCACGCCTTGCAGAAAAACGGCATAGACGAACACGGCAGTACACAGCAGCAGCGCATGGAGCCAGGCTCGAGCAGTCTGGCGAGACATGTGCGGCATCACCGATGCTTCGCGTCGGAGGCGGTCCTGCGTTGCAGTTCCGGGTTCTCGACAACGCGATCGGGTACGAAGAGGCCGCTCCGGTCCCAGTTCATCGGTGTCCCCTGGCTTTCACCTCAGCGTAGCAATCAAGTCTTAAGCGAACCTTATGCCGAGACAAGTGTCGCGCTGCGGTTGCGCACGCCATTCGCGGACGGAGTACCGCGGTGAGTTCAACGAGTCGCTCATTTCCCGCTTTGGACGGCGAGGCCCTGAACGAGGTCCGGCGACGCGCCGCACGCTGGCTCGTGCGAAAGACATTTGGCCGCGGCCAGGTTGCCGCGAGTACGCGCCCCCTGCCTGCGTCGGGTATTCATCGCATCCACGGATGTTATGGCTTTGTCAGGGGTACGGGCGGCGTACGTACCCGGGCAGCGCCTCAATACCTATCATTGCGGACGACGGGAGTATGCTGGAGTGGCGCCGGTATCCGGTTTCCGCCATCAGCTGGTCCTCGACCGCCCTTCGCCACGATGAACATGCATTTTGAAATCTACCGGGACGAGCACCTGCAATTCCGCTGGAAGCTGACCGCCGACAGCGGAAAAGTCGTGGCGCACTCCGCCGAAGGTTTCCGCACCATCGACGACTGCAATCACGCGATCGCGCTGATCAAGACGTGCGCCGAATCCGAGGTGCGCGACTCGAGCTTCCGCCAATCGACGACGCCGACTGCGCAGCTGCCGCGCGCGACGATACCGCGCCCGACACCCAACGACGATCCGCCGTCCATCGCCTGATCGCCGCCAGTTTCTGGAATCGCATAGCCCACCATGGAAAGCGGTGGGCCTTCCCCCGCGATCGCGGGGGAAGGTGCCGAAGGCGGAAGGGGGCGCTCTGGCTTTGCTCTTGATCTTGGCCCACCCGGGGTGCCCTTCTCCTTGGTTACTTTCCCTTGGGCAAGCAAGAGAAAGTGACCCGCGCGCAGGGATGCGCGTGGAATCCACAGGGACGTGAGGCGGTTATCGCGAAGAGCAACAGGAGCGAAGCAAAGACACTGGATCCCGGCTTTCGCCGGGACGACGAGGTGGGGTGCTTTCGCCGAATTGACGAGGTTGAGACATCGCCGGAATGACGAAGTTGAGGCTTTCACCGGGACGGCGAAATTGAGGCGCTCCCCGAGTAAGCTGGCAGCAGCGCCGTGCCTGGCGCCGCCACCACCAGTTCCGAGTCCGATGCCATGAAATCCCGCACATCCTTCGGCCAGCACACACTCGCCCGCGAATATTTCGTCTCCGAAGAGGTTTTTCGGGCCGAGCGCGAGCGGATATTCCTCCGTTCCTGGTTGCTGGTCGGACATGTCTCGCAACTGCAGAAACCCGGCAGCTACTTCCTGTTCGAGCTGGATCGCGAAAGCGTGATCGTGCTGCGCGACGGCGCCGGCGAAATCCGCGCATTCCACAATCACTGCCGTCATCGCGGCAGCCGTCTGTGCCAGCAGGCGTCGGGCGTGCTCGGATCCGGCATTCAATGCCCGTATCACGCGTGGACGTACGGACTCGATGGCGCGCTGCGTGGGGTGCCGGCGATGACCGAAGTCGCCGGTTTCGATCGCGCCGACTATCCGCTGCATCGCGTCGCGCTGGAAAATTGCGAAGGTTTCCTGTTCGTCAATCTGGCCCGGCAGCCCGTGCCGTTCGCCGAATCGCTGCCGGCGCTGGCCGGCCGGTTCGCGCATCGGCAGGCGGCCGAGTTGACGTCCGTGCACCAAGCCGTGTACGAGGTCGAGGCGAACTGGAAGCTGTTCTTCCACAACTTCAGCGAGTGCTACCACTGCCCGACCGTGCATCCGCTGCTGAACAAGCTGACGCCGTTCCGCAATTCCGAGAACGATCTCGAGGAAGGGCCGGTGCTCGGCGGACCGATGTGCCTGACCAATCCCGAAGGCAGCATGACGATGGGCGGCGCACGTTGTGCGAGACCGTTTCCTGCGTTGTCCGCGGAGGAACGCGCGCGCGTGTACTACTACACGGTTTTTCCCAGCGCATTCATTTCCTTCCATCCGGATTACGTGCTGGTGCATCGCGCGCAGGCGCTCGCGATCGACTGGTATTTCCATCCGGAAGCGATCGCCGAGCCCGGCTTCGATCCGCAGCCTGCGGTCGCGTTCTGGGATCTGACCAACCGGCAGGACTGGGAGCTTTGCGCCAATGCGTATCGCGGCGTCGCCTCGATCGCGTGGGAGCCCGGTCCGTACTCGGAGCTCGAAAGCCAGGTTGCCGCGTTCGACCGGCAGTACCTGCGCGTGATGGGTGCGGACAAACCGGTCGTTCAGCGGGCGGGATGATCCTGAACGGCACATTTGCGACAGACCGGAAAGTACCTGCAAACCCGGTCCGCAGCGCGTGCTGTTCATTCATGCATCCGTAGACTCGGACCGATCCCAGCGTTCGAGGAGCGTGCGCCAGCATGCGCAAGCGAACCAGCATCCTCGCCGGCGCGATCGCGTTGTTCGTGCTCGTGCCGGTCGCCGTCATTGTCGCCGTGGCGACGATGGACTGGAACAGCGCGCGGCCATGGGTACAGCAGCGCGCGAGTGCTTCGCTCGGGCGCACGGTCGAAATCCAGGGCGATCTCGATGCGGTCTGGCATTGGCGCCGGAGCGTTGGCGGGGAAGACACCTGGTCGCCCGGGTTCCGTTTCACCGCGGGTGGCGTGCGCATCGGCAATCCCGACTGGGCGAAGCGGCCGCAACTCGCGGAGTTGCACGCGCTCGATATCGATCTGCGGCTGCTGCCGCTGCTCTGGCGTCGCCTCGATATTGCGTCGATCCGGCTGGTGCATCCGTCGCTTGATCTGGAACAGCGGAAGGACGGCAGCAACAACTGGACCTTCGCTCCCGCCGATGGCAGCGCCGCGTCGGCATGGGCCGTCGACATCGGCGAGATCGAGTTCGATGCGGGCGAAATGTTCGTCGCCGATGCCGAACGCGCGCTCGATCTGCACGCGCAGATCACGCCGCTCGATGCGCCGATCGAATTCGGCAAGCGCGTCGAAGGCGACGATCCGTCGACGCGCCGCGAAGTCATCCAGCGCGTCGGCCGCGCGGCCGCGCAGCGCCTGCGCGATGCCGCGGAAAAGCGCATCGCGCGCAGGGCCGAAGGCGGCGAGGAAAAGAAACCGCCGCCGTACCTGTTCGCGTTCAAGGTTACCGGCTCGATGCACGGTGCCGCGGTCAAGGGCAACGGGCGCTTCGGTGGCGTGCTGGCGCTGAGGGATCCGAAACCGTTTCCGGTGCGGGCGGACATCGACATCGGCTCGACCGAAATCGCATTGACCGGAACGATCACCGATCCGACCAGTCCCGATGCGGTCGACATGCGCCTTTGGATCAGCGGCCAGAACCTCGCGCAGCTGTACACGATCACCGGTATCGGGCTGCCGAACTCGCCGCCGTACGCGACGGTCGGGCGCCTCGCCGGCCGCTTTCATCTGCACCGTTCGCTGCTCCGCTACGAGGACTTCACGGCGCGCGTCGGCGGCAGCGATCTCAACGGCACGCTGACCTACCGATCCGGCGAACCGCGTCCGACACTCAGCGGCGAAGTCGACTCGACGCTGCTGCAGTTCAAGGATCTCGGCGCGCTGGTCGGCGCCGGCTCCGCCAGGGACAGGGCCGCGCGTGGCGACGATGCGGCGCAACCTGCGGGCCGCGTGCTGCCGGCGGAACCGTTCGCGGTCGAGCGCTGGAAAGCGACGGATTCGGACGTGCATTTCACCGGCAAGCGCGTGGTCCGCGACGAGGAGCTGCCGATCAGCGCCGTCGATACGCGGATCCGCATGAACGCCGGTGTATTGACGCTCGATCCGCTCCGTTTCGGCATGGCCGGCGGCAACGTCAACGCCTCGCTGCGTATCGACTCGAACACGACGCCAGCGAAGGGCACGGTCACCCTCGACGCGCGCAAGCTGCAGCTGCGGCGGCTGTTCGAGAAAGCGGAAGGCCTCTCGACCAGCCTCGGCCAGATCAATGGCGACGTCAAACTCGCCGGCAGCGGGCGTTCGATCGCGGAGATACTCGGCGCTGCCGACGGCGGGCTGACGCTGGTGATGACCGACGGCCGCGTCAGCGAGACGCTGATGGAGGAGGCCGGTCTCAATATCGCCAATGTGCTGATCTCGAAAATGCGCGGCGATCAGCTGATCGACATCCACTGCGCGGCGGCGGCGTTCAGTGTGAAGGACGGCGTCGCCAATGCGGACCTGTTCGTATTCGATACCGAGAATGCGCTGGTCGACATCAGCGGCACGGTCAATCTACGCGAAGAGCGCGTCGATCTGACGCTGCACCCGCACACCAAGGGACTGCGCATCTTTTCGCTGCGTTCGCCGCTGCACGCCGAAGGATCGTTCCAGCATGTTGAGGTCGGCGTCGACAAGAAGGCGCTGCTCGCGCGCGGCGGCGGCGCGATCGGGCTCGGACTGATAGCAGCGCCGCTGGCTGCGCTGGTGCCGCTGATCGCGCCGAGCGGTGACGAGGAGAAAAGCTGCACGCCGCTCATCGCCGAGCTGAAGAAGACCGACGCGCGCAAGCCGCCGGCGGCGGCGAAGAAAGCCGCGCCCAAGTCGGCGAAGAAACAGCCGAAGGGGTAAGGACCATTCCAACCCCGCAACCCCTCTCCCGCTTGCCGGAGAGGGCTGGGGTGAGGGCAATCCAGCGAACGCTCCACTCCGATTTCCCTCACCCGCCCTGGGCGACCACGCGTTTGCGGAGCCAGGTGGCAGACAAGGCCGCCGCCGATGTCGGAGAATGCGCAAAGGGGCAGGGAGATACGCCATGCACGTCGTCGGCTCGAACAATCTCGGCACGATCGGCCAGTTTCAGCGGGCAATCGTCAAGAATCCCACGGCCAAGCGTGCGCTGTGCTTCGGCGATTCGTGGTTCCAGTATCCGCCGCGATCGATCGATTTGAACAAGCAGCTGGCGCGCCTGTTTCGCGGAACGCTGTTTCTCAACGAAGGCGTCGCCGGGCGCGACAGCGCTTCGTGGAAAATCGCCCTGCCGCGCATCCAGCGCGAGATAGGCACGTTCCGCTTCGACGCGATCCTGCTGTCCTGCGGAGGCAACGACATCGTCGGCGAGGAGCTCAACGAATTCGTCAAGACGCCGGAGCAGGCACAGGCGCTCGGCTCGACGGCCTGGGGTGAAATTCCCGAGGAAGTGTTCAAGCACGTGCGGCTCGCCACCTTCGAGCACGCACTGGGCTATGCGATCCAGGACTTCAAGGAGATCGTGCAGTACAGGGACATGTATTCGCCGGAATCCATCGTCTACGTGCACACCTACGACTACATCATTCCCGATGGCAAGCCGTTCAAGCTTGGTCCGATCGTGGTCGGCCCGTGGGCGAAGCCCGCGCTCGACAGCGTCGGACTGGTCGATCCCACCGAGCAGCGCGTGGTCACCAACTGGCTGCTCGATCAGTTCGCGCGCGAGCTGAAGGCGTTCGTCTCCCAGCACGCGAACATGCGCATGGTCGACTCGCGCGGAACATTGACGACGAGCCGGCAATGGGAAAACGAGATCCATCCCGTGGGCTCGGGCTTCGAGCAGATCGCGAAGCGGTGGTGGGGTCCGGCGCTGACCGGCGTGCTGGATTGATGCCGGCGTAGGGTGGGCCGTAGGGTGGGCTTCAGCCCACCCATCGTGCGGCGTCGTGATGACGGTGGGCTGAAGCCCACCCTACGGCGTTGTCCTTAGCCTCCCCTTCAAGGGGAGGGTTGGCTGGGGATGGTGTACGCGAACAGTCCCGCGTGCTGGTGATTACTCGAACCCATTTCCGAAGATGCGGCCGGCCTCGCCATAGGCCGGGTCGCTCGTGCTCGCCGCGCCGGTCTCGATGTGTCCTGCCAAGCGTCGTTCGTAACGCTTGTCGTGGTCCGATGTGATGCTGAGGTCGTACCAGTGCGCGCTGTCGCCGAGCGGCCAGGCGACATCGATGCTCTGGCCCGCCGCGAGTGCATGCGTTTGCGGCGTCGTGCTGCTGTAGCGGTTCGCGATCAGCGTCAGCACACAATCGCCTGTGCCGCTGTTGGAGATGTGCAGGGTCAGGCTGTCGCCGATCGCCTCATAACTCGTCTGCACTTCCGGATTGGCACCGTTCGCACCGTTCGCGATGTTCATGTCGCCGCCGAACACGCGCAGGAAACCGTTCGGGCCATACACGGACAGCGCGTACAGGCCGGCGGTGACGTCCATTGCGCTCCAGAAGTCGGACACCTCGGCGTCGGCGCCGACGGTGTACGTCCATGGACCGTCCGAGCGATTGCCGGCATAGACCTGGAATGCAGCGCCGGCGGCGCCCGTGTTGCCGAAATCCAGCCAATAGCGGCCGTCGGCCGCGTCGATGCGACCGCTGACGGAGAACGCATACGGCAGCGGACGTGCGGGCCGCACGCCCGCTTCCTGCACGGGCAGATTCTGCAGCGCCGGCGGCACCGGCACGTAGTCGTCGTGCCGGTCGTGATCCGGCGGCTCGTAGCCGTCGGTCAGCGGCAGCGCCGGCAAGCCGGCGTTGGGCGTGACGAAATTGAATGCGGAGGTGAGATCGCCACACACCGCGCGCCGCCATGGTGTGATGTTGGTTTCGGTCAGGTCGGGATTGCCGTTGCCGAAACGCTGTTCGATGAAACGGATCAGCGAGGTGTGGTCGAAGACTTCCGAACAGACCCAGCCGCCGCGCGTCCACGGCGATACGACGATCATCGGAACGCGGTTGCCGAGACCGTACGGATTGGGCGCGTAGTTGCCGCCGTCGCCGGGATAGTATTCGTCGCGCGTGTCGACCGTGGACAGGCCGACGCTGCTCGACCACGGTGCGTACGGCGGCACGACATGATCGAAGAAACCGTCGTTCTCGTCATAGGTGATGAACAACGCGGTCTTGCTCCACAGATCCGGATTCGAGGTCAGGATGTCCAGTACCTGCGCGATGTACCACGCACCGAAATTGGACGGCCAGTTCGAATGCTCGGAAAACGCTTCCGGCGCCGCGATCCAGGTCACCTGCGGCAGCGTGCCGTTCTCCACGTCGCTCTGCAATACGTCGAAATAGGTGCCGCCGTTCGCCACGTTGGTGCCGGTGCGCGCCTTTTCGTACAGCGGGCTGCCGGGCAGCGCATCGCGGTACTGATTGAAATAGAGCAGCGAGTTGTCGCCGTAGTTGCCGATGAACGGATCGCTGGTCCAGCCCCAGAAGCCGCCGGCGTCGAGACCCTCGCCGATGTCCTGATAGATCTTCCAGGAGATGCCGGCCGCCTCAAGCCGTTCGGGATACGTGCTCCAGCCGTAGCCGAGCTCCGAGTTGTCGACCACCGGTCCGCCGCCGGAGCCGTCGTTGCCGACCCAGCCCGTCCACATGTGGTAGCGGTTCGGATCGGTCGCGCCCATCAGCGAGCAGTGATAGGCGTCACATACGGTGAACGCATCGGCGAGCGCGTAGTGGAACGGGATGTCCTCGCGCGTGAAGTACGCCATCGTCGTGGTGCCCTTGTTCGGGATCCACTGATCGTAAACTCCGCCGTTCCACGCGCCGTGCGCGTCCGGCCAGTTGTGCGGCGTGCCTTGCATGTACTGCAGACCGAGATCGCCCGCGCGCGGACGGAACGGCATCACGTGGCTGGTGCCGTTCGGCTGTTGCCAGACCGGTTGACCGCCCGGCAATGCGATCGGACGCGGATCGCCGAAACCGCGCACGCCGCGCAGCGTGCCGAAGTAGTGGTCGAACGAGCGGTTCTCCTGCATCAGGATCACGATGTGCTCGATGTCCTGGATCGTGCCAGTCACGTTGTTCGCCGGCAGCGCGAGTGCCTTGCGGATGGCGGGTGGCAGCAGGCTTGCCGCAGCGGCGGCGCCGAGCGAGCCCGCGGCGAAGCGCAGGAAGTCGCGACGATTTTTCGATGTCATGAGAGTGGGATCCGTGAACAGAAATCCCGCAGCGCGTTCTGCAGCGCGCGGAACGGACACCACCGGTGCACGTCGCGTGGCCGGGCTGCGCGACCTGCGAGTTGTCGCGAAACCGCGCGCAGTTTGGAAACATTCAATGACGCGGCAATGGAGAAAGCATTACGTTTTGGACACAGCCCGGTGACAGCGTGTAACAAGCCCTGTCCGTAGCGGACAGGACAACGGGGTGTTGTCGGCGCACGCGAGCGCCGCCGAGACAGGAAAAAAAAGAGCCGCAGCACCAGCGCGTCTCACGACGGGTGGTGGCTGCGGCAATATTTGGCGCCCCTTCGAGGGACAGCCCGGTCGTCGTCGGTGCCCCAGGGAGTTGACCCTGATCCGACTTCGCGACGAGCTGTGCGCACGATAGTCGGGCGCTACGCAATGCTCAGTTAATCGGCAAAACGACCGGTAGGAATCCATTAAGCAAAGGTGTGTGCGCCTCGGCCGGTGCAGATGAACGCGGCAACGCGTCGCCGGCGGGAAACGCTACGCGCCGGCCGTGTTGCATATCCTGCGGATCGTTTCCATGTCGACCGGCTTGACCAGGTGGTGATCGAAACCGGCTTCCATCGTGCGGCGCCTTTCCTCCGGTTGTCCCCAGCCCGTCACTGCGACGATGATCAACTGCGCGCCCATGGGGCCGGCCCGCAGCGAGCGGGCCACGTCATGACCGCTGAGCCCGGGCATGCCGATATCCAGGAACACGATGTCCGGCGCGAAGCTGGCGACGGCGTCGTTGGTCATGCGCGGATCGTAGAGACAATGCGTGTCGTGGCCGAGCAGCTGCAGCATCATCGCCAGCGTATCCGCGGAGTCCGCGTTGTCGTCGACGATAAGCGCGCGGCGTCGCAGGTCGGCCGTGGCTGCTTCCGCCTCCGGCCGATCCGGCTGGCTGGCAGCACGACCGATGCGTTGCAGCGGCAGACGGATCGTGAACCGGCTGCCCTTGCCGGGACCCGCGCTGTCGACATCGATCACGCCGCCGTGCATTTCGACGATCTGTTTTGCCAGCGACAGACCGATGCCAAGGCCGCCGCGCGATCGTTCCAGCGATGTGTCCAGTTGCGTGAACGGTTCGAAGATGCGCGCGAACTGGTCGGGGCTCAGGCCGATGCCGCGATCCGCGACGGATACCGTCACCTCACGGCCCTCGCGGCTCGCTGTCAACGCGATTGGAGTTCCCGGGTCCGAATACTTCACGGCATTGCCGAGCAGGTTCGAGAAAACCTGCGACAGGCGCTCCGCATCGGCATGCAGCGCGATGGCCTCCGGCGGCACGCTCATCTGCAGCCGATGATCGCCGGCGATCAGCAGCGGCGTGACCGTTTCCGCCGCGGAGTCGAGAACGGCTTTCAGCGTCGTCGGTTCCCGTTTCAGCGTGAGCTTGCCACGGCTGATGCGCGCGGCGTCGAGCAGGTCGTCGATCAGGCGCACCAGCAAACCGAGCTGACGCTGCATCGATCGATGCAGCGCTTCGTCGCCGCCGGCAGCGAGCTTGAACACGTTGACCGCGTTGCTCAGCGCGGCCAGCGGATTGCGCAATTCGTGGGCGAGCGTGGCCAGGAACTCGTCCTTGCGCCGGCTGAGATCGAGCAGCGCGGCCTCGGCGCTTTCGCGCTCGGCGATCTGCGCCTGCAGCTCGACGTTGCGCACGGCGAGCGCATTGTTCGCCGACCGGAGCGAGTCGTTGAGCACGGCCAGCTCGCGCGCCTTCTCGACGCGCAGCGCTTCGTTGGCGGCGGCGAGCCGCTGGTTGGCCAGTTGCAGGTCGCGGCGCTTGCGATGCAGCTCGCACAGCACCATGACCTTGCTGCGCAGGATTTCGGGAATGATCGGCACGGTGACGTAATCGAACGCGCCGAGCTTGTAGCCGCGCACGCGGTCGAGGTCGGACACGTTGACCGCGGTGACGAAAATGATCGGCGTCCTTTCGAAGCGCGGATGCTGATGGATCAGGCTCGCGGTCTCGAAGCCGTCCATGCCGGGCATGTTGACGTCGAGCAGGATTACCGCGCAGTCGCTCGCCATCACCTCTTTCAGCGCATCGGTTCCTGATCGGGCTTCGACCAGGTTCTCGCCGAGCGGATCGAGGATCGCGCGATAGACCAGCAGCCGCGCCGGCTGATCGTCGACCAGCAGGACGTTGACCGGATCCGTCAACGACGACACCCGGTCGGACGCGGAGGAGGTCAGCGATGCAGCCACTGCCGCAGGACTCCGAGCAGTTGATCGGTGACCACGGGCTTGGCCAGATAATCGGATGCGCCGGCCTCGAGGCATTTCTCGCGATCGCCCTTCATCGCCTTCGCCGTCAGCGCGATGATCGGCAGCGCCATCAGCTCCGGGCTGGCGCGGATCGCGCGGATCGTGTCGTAGCCGTCAAGGCCCGGCATCATGATGTCCATCAGCACCAGGTCGATGTCGGGATCGGCGCTGACTTTCTCGATGGCCTCCTGGCCGTTGCCCGCGGTAACGACGCCCATGCCGTGGCGTTCGAGCACGCTGGACAGCGCGAAGATGTTGCGCACATCGTCGTCGACGACCAGCACGGTCTTCTGGCGCAGCGCATCGTCGGATTCGTGCAGGCGTCGCACCATAGCCTGCTTGGCTGGCGGCAGGTCGCCGATGACCCGATGCAGGAACAGTGCGGTCTCGTCGAGCAGCCGTTCCGGCGATTCCACGCCTTTGATGATCACGCTCTTGGCCGCGCGCCGCAGCTGGCGGTCCTCGTCGGCGCTGAGCTCGCGGCCGGTGAATACCACCAGCGGAACATCGTGCAGGCGCGGCTCGGCCTGGATGCGCTCGATCAGGTCGAAGCCGCTCATGTCCGGCAGGCGCAGGTCGAGCACGACGCAATCGTATTTGCCGGTGCGCAGCTTCTCGATCGCGCCGGCGCCGTCGCCTGCGCTGTCGATGTCGATATCGTCATGGCGGATCAGTTCCTCGATGCCGAGGCGCTCGTTGGCGTCGTCTTCGATGATCAGCAGACGTTTGGTCCTCGGCAGCGTGTAGAGGCGGATGCGCTCCAGCGCGTCGTTGATTAACTCCGAGGTCGCCGGCTTGGCGATGTACGAGAACGCGCCGCGCTCGAGGCTGTGATGACGCTCCTCCTCGACGGTCACGATCTGCACCGGGATATGGCGCGT
>Ga0193717_1001045_pt1 | contig 17417 bp, 20 predicted proteins | sample U2c2metaG_FD_145900 | JGI IMG/M metagenome (GOLD analysis project Ga0193717, IMG submission 145900) | Soil microbial communities from a riparian zone of the East river system, Colorado, United States - U2c2 | ecosystem: Environmental > Terrestrial > Soil > Riparian zone | place: USA: East River... | reverse complement strand
ACCGAGAAGAACCTGGTGCTGTACCTGTTCGGCACCCCCGGCCAGGACCGCTTCTGGTTCATGTGGGACGAGCTGTCCCGCGGCGCGCTCGGCGCGGTGGTGCTCGCCGACACCCGCCGGCTGGACGACTGCTTCGGCGCCGTCGAGTTCTTCGAGCGGCGCGGCATCAAGTTCCTGGTCGCGCTCAACGAGTTCGACGGCGGCTACCGCTACAACGACGCCACCGTGCGGCAGGCGCTCGCGCTCAAACCACACGTGCCGCTCGTGCGGTGCGACGCCCGCGACATCCGTTCGGCGAGCCGGGTGCTGATCACCCTCCTCGAGTCCGTCCTGGCGACGTTCCGCACCGTTGGTGCCGCCGCCCCCGTCAACCGGATCCGGAGCCACCCATGAGCCACGACATCATCGACCCCCGACTGCTTACCGCGCCGCACGATCCCGAGATCCCCCAGCGGATGGCGCGGCTGCAGGCGCTCGGGCTGGGCACCCGGCCGGACCAGGAGTTCGACGAGTTCGCGGCCCGGCTGGCGACCGCGGCGGGCGCCCCGTACGCGATGGTCAACTTCGTCGGCGAGCAGGAGCAGTACTTCGCCGGTCTGTACGGCCCGACCAGCGCCAAGGCGGACGCGCTCGAGGCCGCGCAGTCGTCGTCGCGGGCCACCCCGGGCCGCACCATGTCCCGCGACCACGGCTACTGCCCGCACGTCGTCGTGCGCCGCAAGGCGTTGGTGCTCGACGACGTGTGCGCGTACCCGAGGTTCGCGGTGAACCCGGTGGTCAACTCGATCGGGGTGCGGGCCTACATGGGCGCGCCGCTGATCGACCGCACGGGCACCGCGCTGGGCACCATCTGCGTGGTCAACACCGAGGAGAGCACCTGGGGCCGGCCGGGGCTGGAGCTGATCAAGTCGATGGCCGCCGAGGTGATGGCGATGAGCCACCGCCGAGAGCAGGGCTAGCTGTTGGCGCGGAGCTGGTTGGCGAACCGGGCCGACCACTGTTCCTGGTAGGTGCCGAGCGCCACCTCGGCCAGCCGCAGCCGCTGGACGTCCGAGGTGCCGGCCGGGGCGTAGATGTGGTTGGCGTCGCGGAAGAGGCGTTCGATGTGGCGGCCAGGGTCGAGGCCGTACGCGGCGTGCACCTCCATCGCGGTGCGTGCGGCGTCCAAAGAGGACTCGACGTTGATCAGCTTGGCGCTGATCAGGTCCGCGTCGCACGGCATGCCCTCGTCGAGCATGTGCACGGCGGCGTACGCGGTCAGGCGGGCGGTCATCAGCTGGGACTGCAGCTGCCCCAGCTTCTGCTTGACCGTCGGGAGCTCGCTCAGCGGTGCGCCGTAGCGCCGGTGCGTCATGGCGAACTGGACGGTCCGCTCGACGATCGACTGGTGGATGCCCAGTGAGACGGCCGTCAGGTTCGGCCGGCCGTAGAGGATGCTCGACGAGTACGCCACCGAGAGCCCGTCGCCTTCCGAGCCGAGCAGGTTCTCGGCCGGGACCCGGCAGTTCTGGAAGACCAGCTCGCCGAAGCTGAAGCCGTGCAGCCCCATGGCGGGCTGGTGGTGGCCGAGCGAGAGCCCCGGCGCGGTCGACTCGACGAGGAACGCGGACAGGCCCCGCGAACCGGGTCCGGTGCGCGCCACGACCCCGTGCAGGTCTCCGACGTGGCTGTTTCCGACGAAAACTTTCCGTCCATTCAGGACGTATTCCTTTCCTACCCGTCTGGCGGTCGCGGTCATACCGAGCACGTGCCCACCGGAATCAGGTTCCGTCACGGCGATGGTAGGCATACACCGGCCGTCGCTGACCAGCGGTAACCAACACTTCTTCTGCCGCTCGTCGCCGAAGTGCACGATCTTGGCGACGCCGAGCTGGGAGGCCTGCGCCATGGCGCCCATGGCGCCGCTCACCCGCGACAGCTCCTCGATGATGATGGTCTTCGCGAGATGCCCCATCCCCATTCCGCCGTAGCGCGGATCGACGGTGACACCAAGCCATCCCTGCTGTGCGATCAGCCGGGACAGCTCATAGTGGATGGCTCGCGAGGCCTCCATCTCGGCCACCCGCGGCGCGATCTTGCTCTCGGCGAAGTCGCGGACCTCCATGCGGAGTCGTTCGTGGTCTGTGGTGGTGAAACAGCTGGCCATTCGTGTTGCCAGGTTCACTTGACGTCCCCATTTGTTTCGTCACAGACCAACACGAACTCCCGACTTGCTGTTTGCAGGGGACAACCTTGCCACCGCAACTCGCCGAGCGGTACCTCCGACGTGGTGACGAGAACCACGCGCGAGCCGGTCTCTATTCACGAACAGTGATCATGGCCGGTAGGGCGCTCGACGGTCGCCGCCGTGTCGACGACGTCACAGCCCGAGTAGGGCTAGCCTCGGAAACTGTGTCTTATTCAAGAGGGTGATTCACAACGGGGAGCGTGGCTGGGTTGTGGAGGTGGTCGCGCGTCCGACCGCTCGGGCAGACCGCCGTGCAGCGACGGCACTGGCCATGGGTCAGTGGCTGAGTCGAGCAGGTGGCCTGCGCCTCCGGCCACTCGGGCAGGCCTCCGGCCCACCCTCGCTGGGCCGGAACATGACCAGCACCGTCGCTAGACGCACGGCGGCCTACCCTCCCGGTCGGAGTTGTGAACAACCCTCCCTAATCGAGGAGCGTGTCGATGGCCGAGAAGAAGTCCGGGCGACTCACCCATCTCCGGGTGCTACGGACCGAATGGCTGACGCCGCACATGATCAGGGTGGTCGGCGGCGGCGACGGGCTGGCGGAGTTCACGCCCAACGCGTTCACCGACGCCTACGTCAAGCTGCAGTTCCCGGTGCCAGGGGTGGCGTACCCGGAGCCGTTCGACCTGGCGCGGATCCGTGCCGAGCTGCCGCGCGACCAGTGGCCGAGGATGCGCACGTACACCGTCCGCTCCTACGACGAGCAGGCCAATGAGCTGGCCATCGACTTCGTCTACCACGGCGACGAGGGCCTCGCCGGCCCGTGGGCGGCGGCCGCCAAGCCCGGCGACGTCCTCATGTTCGGCGGACCCGGCGGGGCATACGCGCCGAGCGTCGACGCCGACTGGCACCTGCTCGCCGGCGACGAGGCCGCGCTGCCGGCCATCGGCGCGACACTGGAGGCGATGCCCGCCGGCGCGGTCGCGCACGCGTTCGTGGAGGTCGCGGACGCCACGGAGGAGCAGGCGCTCGCGTCGAAGGCGGACGTGCGGATCACGTGGCTGCACCGCGCCGAGGGCGCCGAGCTGGTCGGCGCCGTCCGCGCGCTGGACTTCCCAGCCGGCGACGTGCACGCGTTCGTCCACGGCGAGGCCGACGCGGTCCGCGCGCTGCGCCGGTACCTGCTCGACGAACGCGGCGTGCCGAAGGACCGGCTGTCGATCTCCGGCTACTGGCGCCGGGGCAAGGACGAGGACGGCTGGCAGGCGGAGAAGGCCGAGGAACGCACCCGCACCCAGTCCTAGACCGGGCGATGGACACCGCTACGTGGCGTCGGCTGACCGAGGCCGTCCCGTGGCTGCGCCAGCTCGACCCCGCGCTGGCCGAGCAGCTCGACCTCGATGAGCTCGTCGTGCCGGACGGCGCGGTCGCCGTCGCGCGGGTCGCGGTAGAGCAGGCCGTCGGCGCGTATGTCATGACCTACCGGCACGTGCCGGCCGTGCCAGGGCGCCGGCAGCTTTGTCAGGTACTCGCGGCCGCCCCGCTCGACTCGGCGGCCGTCGCCGCGCTGCGGATGGCGGAGGCGCGACTGTGCGGGGTCCTCCTGTGCGCGTACGCGCGGCCGCTGCGGTGCCGCTGAGCCGCCCTTCAGGACGTGACCGGGACGGTCACCATCGTCTGGCCGGCGGTGGTCCGCACCTGCACCGACGCCACGTCGGCCGGGTCGATGAGTGCGGTGCCCTCCAGGCGGGTGCCCTTCGTCGAGCCCTCCTGCGACACGAGCCAGCTGCCGGTCAGGATCGGCTCCCCGTCGCGGGGCACGACGAACAGTTCGCACTTCGCGCCGACGGGCAGGCCCCGCACGTCGGCGTGCACCCAGACCCAGCCCTTCTTCGGCTCCAGCGCCAGGTGCATGGTGGTGCCGGTGGCCGCGTCGGTGGCCTGCGCGAGCTTCGCGTTGGTCGGGGTGGACGTAGCAGTGGACGTGGTGGTGGTCGCCGGTTCCGCCGCGGCGGTCGTGGCGACGGTCTGGCGGCCGAGGTAGATGCCACCCCCGAGCGCGAGCGCCACCGCCACCGCGGCGGCCGCCGCGATGACCACCCGGCCACGGCGGGGCTCGTGGGTCTCGGCGCGAACCTGGCGCAGGGTGCGCTGCAACAACAGCTCACCGTCCTCGGGCGGCCCGTCCACAAAGGCCTCCGGCGGCACCTGGTCGAGCGCGCGCCGGATCATCATCAGCTCGTTGACCTCGCGCTGACAGTCGAGGCACCCGGCGACGTGCTCGTGGACCACCCGCGCCTCGGCCGGTTGCAGCGCACCGAGTGCGTACGCCCCGAGCTGCGCCCGGTCGTGTCCGGTGTTGCTCATCGCCGCACCTCCCCCGGTTGCGCCAATGTGGCCCGTAACGCGCGGACCGCGTGATAGGTCCTCGATTTCACCGTACCCGGCGCTATCCCCAACACCGCGGCTGTCTCGTTGACGGTCCGACCACGGTAGTACAGCTCGACGAGCACCGCTCGGTGCTCCTTGGACAGCCCGTCGAGGGCGCCGAGGACCGTCATGGAGTCGACGACGGTGTCCGCGTGGTCCCGCTGGCTGGCCGGCACGTCGATCGGCTGGTTGACCTCCATCGGCCGCACCGCCCTGGCCCGCGCCCGGTCGGTGACCAGGTTGCGTGCGACGGTCAACAGCCAGCCGCGGATGGACCCGACACCGGACTGCAGCGCGTCGGCGTGCTTCCACGCCCGCAGGAGGGTCTCCTGCACGACGTCCTCGGCCGCGGCGCGGTCGCCGGTCAGCCGGGTGGCGTAGTCGAGCAGGCTGCGGCCGTGCTCCTGGTACAGCGACCTGATCAGGTCCTCACCAGGCGCGGCGGCACGGACACGCCGTGACCGTCTGCCGATCATCGCCACTGCTGCCATCACCTGCCCTAGTGGCCGGTCGATGAGCAGGGTACTTGACGCAAGCTCACTCACGACTCTTACACGTGTGGGGACCGGGTTCGGTTCATGCCAACGAGATCTGGTTGCCGGACACCTTAACCGCACGGGCCGGCAGCGGTGTCGTTGCGGGGCCCTTCGACACCGATCCGTCGAGCCCGAACTTGCTGCCGTGGCAGCCGCAGTTGATGGTGCCGGCCTTGACCTCGGCGACGACACAGCCCTGATGCGTGCACACCGCGGAGAAGCATTTGAACTCGCCGGCGGCCGGCTGCGTGATCACGACCTGCTCGTTCTCGAAGACCTTGCCGCCGCCGACGGGGATGTCGGCCGTCGACGCCAGCCCGGCGGGCGGCGGGGCCTCGACGGGCGGCTGAGTAGGCGCCTCGACCGGCGGTTCGGTGGTGGCCGGCGGCTCGGTCGGCGGCTCGGTGGCCGGCGCCTTGCCCGTGGTGAGGTCGCCTGCCGCGCTCACGGTCACGTCCCGCGCCGGCAGCGGCTTCGTGGCCGGGCCGGTGGACACCGTGCCGTCGAGCTTGAACTTGCTGCCATGGCAGTCACAGTTGATGGTGCCGGCCTTGACCTCCGCGACGACACAGCCCTGATGCGTGCACACGGCGGAGAATCCCTTGAACTCGCCGGCCACCGGCTGTGTCACGACGATCTTCGCGTCGCGGAACACCTGCCCGCCGCCGACCGGGACCTCCTTGGCCTTGCCGAGCACCAGCCCGGTCTCCTCGGCGGCCTTGTCGCCGGCGGGCGCCGGCGCGCTCTCCGCGCCGTACCGCGCGCAGCCCGCGACCACCCCAGCGACCGCGACCGCGCCGACCACAGCCGTGCGCCGGGCCACCGGATTCCCCTGTGTCATCAGAAACTCACCCCGAACTCGGAGAAGAACCACATGGACGAGGTCACCCACAGTCCGGTCAGCGCGGTGAACAGGACCCCGCCGGCGACCGGCAGCGTCCAGCCGGGCGAGTCGTGCCTGGTGAGGACGAGCATCTTGAACACGAACAGCCCGTAGAAGAAGCAGCCGAGCAGCGAGTGCACCAGCACGCGGGTGTCGAAAGCCTGGAACCCCAAGGCATACAAGCAGTGCGCGGCCACCGGCAGCGACACGAGCACGGCCACCCGGCCGGACCAGCGGTGCAGGATCGCGACGCCGCGGCCGCCGCCCTTGACGCCGGGCAGCCGGCCCCACATCGCGAGCGCGGACAGCACCTGCACGATCGCCAGCGCGAACGCGACCGACCCCAGCCACACCTTCGCGTGCAGCCCGCTGGAGAAGCCGGCGAGGTTGAGCGCCTGCCCGGTGCCCTCGTGCAGCCCGCCGTAGACGCCGATCGCGACTGCGATCAGCGAGCCGACCGCGAGCGCGATCATGACGCCGCGGGCCCCGCTCGCCGGCTCGTCGAACGCGTCGGCCTCGAAGGGCGCGCCGGTGTCCGTGTGCGGCCCGTCCAGCCAGTCGGCGGGAACCGGTTGGGTGAGGTCGGTGTCCGGCTGCGCACCGCGCGGGCCGAAGTCGGGTGGTGGCGGCAAGGTCATCGGACTCTCCTGTCCTGTTCCGGCACCCTCTGTGCGGGAACAGCTGTCGTGCCGACGGAGCCCGGCGGACCGCCCCGCGCGGCCGATCGGGCTCCGTTGTGGTTCTGGCTATCCGAACGTGGTGTCGCCGGCGACCTTGTTCGCCGACACCCGCATGCCGTCGACGGTGACCGAGCCGGCCGCCGGGTCGAGCGCGGGTGCCGGCTTGGAGCCGGCCTTGGACGTCGCGATGCCGACCTGGGTCCCGTTCGGCAGCACGATCCAGCCGATCGTGGCGTCGGCGCCCTCGCCGCGGTACAGGCCGGCGGGTGCCGGCGCGGCAGCGATGCTGAACTGCAGCTCCTGGCCGGCGAGCGTGACCGAGCCGGTGAGCGCCTGCCCGTCGAGGCCGCCGGACAGTGTGCTGGTGCCGTCCTTGGAGGTCAGGTCGAGCCTGCCGTCCACGGCCGTGCCGGCGAGCCACGCCTCGACGTTCGCGCCGTCGCACAGGTACGCGGCGGCCTCGTCACCCTTGACGGCGACCGCGACCGCGAGCGTGTTGTCCGTCGCCTTGCCCGCGTACACCACCTCGGCGGGGAACGCGGGCGGCGCGGGCGCCTCGGTGGTGGTCGTGGTCGTCGTGGGTGGTTCCGTCGGCGGTGCGGTAGTGGTCGGCGCCGTGGTCTTCTTCTCCGGCGCCGACTGCGCGGCCGCGGTGGTGTCGGTCGTGGTCACGAGACCGCCGACCGAGTTGACCGTCATGAAACCGATCAGGCCGCCCACGACGACGACGGCGGTGACGAGCGGACCGTGGTGCGCCATGACATCTCCCTGCGTGTGCGTCGATTGAATGAGCCCCTGACCCACCCCGCAGATACACGTGCGGGCAGGTCGCTCGGTTCATTCGACTTCCACGCGGGGCAAATGCGACGCTCAGGTTCAGTCCGGTTCGCCGGCCGCGGGATCTGGTCGACGCACCCGCGCCGACAGCTTCTTCGGCGCCAGCACGCAGTAGCTCTCGGTGAGCAGCTCGTCGACCTCGGCCCAGTCCACGTCGTCCTCGACGATCATGCCGACGACCTCGGGGTGCCACCGCGGCTTGTAGAACGGGAGGCCCGCGTTGACAAGGGCATCCAACTCCTGCCCGGTGGAGCGAAAGGTCAGCACGGTGGCGACGCCGACGAACGGCGCGTCGCGTGCGTAGGCGGGCGGCCACTCGTCGGTGATCGTGAGGACGTGCGCGAAGGTCTTCGTCCTGACCCGCCAGCGGGTGCCGACCCAGGCCTGCTCCTCGTAGGCGTCCGGAAGGGCGAGGCAGACCGCACGCAGCCGGGCGACGAGCTGGTCCGGAACGTCTGGTCTTTCTGCCACCACAACCTCCTTTTGCCTGGTCACAGGCTACCGCCCCGCCGCGTGACGGGTCAGAAGCCGATCGGTAGGCCGGCGTAGTTCTCCGCCAGTCCGGTCGCCGCTGCCGTGCTGCTCGCGACCCAGCGCAGTTGCGAAAGCTGCAGCTCCGCGTCGAACGGGTCCGCGCCGGCGTGCAGCATCGTGGTCATCCACCACGAGAAGTGCGTGCACCGCCAGACCCGGCGCAACGCGGTGTCCGAGTACGCGTCGGCCAGGCGGGAGTCCTTGTCCCGCAACAGCGCGGCCAGCGCGGGCGCCAGCAGCGCGACGTCGGCGACCGCCAGGTTCAGGCCCTTCGCGCCGGTGGGCGGCACGATGTGGGCGGCGTCGCCGGCCAGGAACAGGCGGCCGTGGCGCAGCGGCGCCATCACGAAGCTCCGCATGGGCAGCACGCTCTTGTCCGTGATCGGGCCCGGCATGAGCTCCCAGCCGTCCTGGCCGTGACCGAGCCGCAGCGCCAGCTCGGACCAGATGCGGTCGTCGGACCACGCGTTGATCTCCGTGTCGGCCGGCACCTGGAGATACAGCCGGGTGACGGTGGCCGAGCGCATCGAGTTCAGCGCGAAACCGTTGGGGTGCCAGGCATAGATCAGCTCATCGGTCGACGGGGCCACGTCCGCCAGCACGCCGAGCCACGAGTACGGGTAGGTGCGCTGCCACGTCCGCGCCGGCACCCGATTACGGCTCGGACCGAAGGACCCGTCGCAGCCGACGACCACGGACGCGTCGAGCCGCTCCGCCCGACCGTCCACTGTGTACGTAACATGCGGCCGGTCGGCGTCGTGCACGGTCGTGTCCGCGACGCCGTACACGATCTCCTGACCACCGGCGTCGCACGCTCTGCCGAGGTCTTTCTGCAACTCCGTCTGCCCGTACAGCCAGATGCCGCGCCCGACCAGCTCGACGAAGTCCAGGTGGTGCCGCTCGCCCGGCCACTGAAGGTGGATGCCGCGGTGCTCGTCGCCCTCGCGGTGCAGCCGGTCGCCGAGCCCGACGGCGTCGAGCAGCGCCACGGTCGAGTGCTCCAGAATGCCCGCCCGGATCCGCGACTCGACGTAGGCGCGGGTGCGCGTCTCGACGACGACCGACTCGACGCCCGCTCGCGCGAGCAGGTGCGACAGGAGCAGGCCGGCCGGACCGGCACCGATGATGGCGACCTCGGTTCGCATGGGTCCAGTCAAGCCGACGCGCCCGGCGCACACCATCACCGGCTTTCACCCAGTGGAAGGGTCGATGCTGCGACCGATGCCCTGCGCGGCCACCTGCAACGCGGCGACCAGCCGCGGCCTGCCTCGGCGCAGACTCGGCACGACCAACCCCAGCGCCGCCACGACCGGCCCGTTCGGCGCCCGGATCGGCACCGCCACCGAGCACGCGCCGAGGCTCATCTCCTCGCTGGTCTGCGCGAAGCCGTCGCGGTGCACGCGCCGCAGCTCGGCCCGCAGCCGCCCCGGCTGGGTGACCGTGTACGGCGTGATCCTGGTCAGGTTCGTCAGCACCCGCGTGACCACGTCGTCCGACGCGTGCGCCAGCAGCACCTTGCCGACGCCGGTCGCGTGCAACGGCAGCCGCGAGCCGACCTGGCTCACGACCGGCACCGACACGTGCCCGGACAGCCGGTCGACGTAGAGCACGGTCACCCCGTCCCGGACGGCGAGGTGCACGGTGGCCAACGTCGCGCCATAGAGGTCGTGCAGGAACGGCGACGCCACCTGCCGCAGCCCGGACTGCACCGGCGCCAGCAGCCCGAGATCCCACAGCCGCCGCCCGACGACGTAGGACCCCGATCGGCGGCGCACCAGCGCTCCCCACTCGACCAGCTCGCCGACCAGCCGAAACGCGGTGGCCAACGGCAGGTCGGCGCGGCGGGCCAGCTCGGTGAGGGTCAGCTCGCGGTGGTCGGTGTCGAACGCGCCGAGCACCGCGAGCACCCGCGACGCGACGCTCGTCCCGGCCCGCGCGCTGTTCCCGGCCACCGCCATCCCCTTCCACTCAGTGGAAGCCAAGTCTCGCACCGGCGACCCGCCCGGCCTAGCGTGGCCGCGTGACCGAAGCACCCACCCAGGCCGACATCAGCGCCGAGATCGCCAGGATCGCCGAGTCGCGCACCACCGACGAGACCCAGCCGCGGCTCGACTACGCGCCCTATCGGAGCAGCATCCTGCGGCACCCGACGAAGGCGCTCCAGCAGGCCGACCCGGAAGCCATAGAGCTCTACGCGCCGGTGTTCGGCGACCAGGACGTCGACCCGCTCGAGGCGGACCTGACGATCCAGCACCGCGGCGAGCCGCTCGGCGAGCGGATCGTGGTCACCGGCCGGGTGCTCGACGGCGCGGGACATCCCATCGCGCACCAGCTCGTCGAGGTGTGGCAGGCCAACGCGTCTGGCCGCTACCTGCACCAACGCGACCAGCACCCGGCGCCGCTCGACCCGAACTTCACCGGCGTCGGCCGCTGCCTGACTGGCCAGGACGGCACGTACCGGTTCACGACGATCAAGCCGGGCCCCTACCCGTGGCGCAACCACGAGAACGCGTGGCGGCCCGCGCACATCCACTTCTCGGTGTTCGGCTCCGAGTTCACGCAGCGGATGATCACGCAGCTGTACTTCCCCGGCGACCCGCTGTTCGGCCTGGACCCGATCTACCAGTCGATCGTCGACCCGCGCGCCCGCGAACGGCTGGTGGCGACCTACGACCACGACGTCACCCAGCCGGAACGCGCCACCGGCTACCGCTGGGACATCGTCCTGACCGGCGCGAACCGCACGTGGACGGAGTCAGCGTGAGCCAACAGACCAACGCAACCACCTTGCTTCGTGCGAGCGCCGGGCACGCCGAGCGGAGCGAGGCAGGTGTCACACCGTGAGCACCCCTGGCCAGACCGTCGGGCCGTTCTTCGGGTACGCACTGCCCTACGAGGGTGGGCCGGAGCTGGTGCCGAGGAGCCACCCGGACGCGACACGGCTGCACGGCACGGTGCTCGACGGCGCGGGCGCGCCGGTGCCGGACGCGCTGTTGGAGATCTGGCAGACCGACGGCGCGGGCGAGGTGCCGCGGGCCGCAGGCTCGCTGCGTCGCGACGGCTACACGTTCACCGGCTGGGGCCGGGCAGCGACCGACAACGCCGGCCGGTACTCGTTCACCACGGTCGAGCCGGGGGCGCCGTTCATCGCGCTGACCGTGTTCGCGCGTGGGCTGACGAACCGGCTGTTCACGCGGATCTACCTGCCGGACGCCACGGACGCGTTCCTCGACTCGCTGCCGGCCGACCGGCGCGACACGCTGGTGTCCACTCGCGACCCCGACGGCCTGCGGTTCGACGTCGTCCTCCAGGGCGAACGGGAAACCGTTTTCCTCGCCTACCCTGGGCAATCATGAGCGGAGCTTGCGGAGCGAATCATCGACACTCAGGACGCCACCTCGCCCGCGGAGGGTGCCGGTGCAGCGGAGCTTGCGGAGCGTTCCGGCGCCGCGGAGCGGGTGAGGTGGCGTCATGAGCGCAGCTTTCATCTACGACGCGGTCCGTACCCCGTTCGGCCGGTTCGACGGCGCACTGTCCGGCGAGCGGCCAGACGACCTCGCCGCCGCGGTGTTGCGTGCGATCGCCGAGCGGTCCCCCGGCCTCGACACCGCCGAGGTCGATGAGGTGGTGCTGGGCCTCGCGAACGGCGCGGGCGAGGACAACCGCAACGTCGGCCGGATGGCCGTGCTCCTCGCCGGCTACCCGGTGTCGGTACCGGGCAGCACGATCAACCGGCTGTGCGGGTCCGGTCTCGACGCGGTCATGTCGGCGTCCCGGCAGATCGAGACCGGCGACGCGTCGGTCGTGGTCGCGGGCGGGGTCGAGTCGATGACGCGGGCGCCGTGGGTGCTGCCGAAGCCCGACCGCGCGTTCCCTGCTCGGGACGTGACGGCCGTGTCGACCACGCTGGGCTGGCGGCTGGTGAACGAGAAGATGCCGAAGGAATGGACGGTGTCGCTCGGTGAGTCGAACGAGCAGCTCCGGGACGAGTTCGGCATCTCCCGCGAGCGGCAGGACGCGTTCGCCGAGCGGTCGCACCGGCTCGCGCACGCCGCGTGGGAGGCCGGCTTCTACGACGACCTGACCGTGCCGGTGGCCGACCTGACCCGCGACGAGAGCATCCGCGCGGACACGTCGCTCGAGAAACTGGCGCGGCTGAAGGCGTCGTTCCGGCCGGACGGGACGATCACCGCTGGCAACGCGTCGCCGCTCAACGACGGCGCGTCGGCGCTGCTCGTCGGGTCGGAGTCCGCGTCGCTCGGCCGGGACCCGATCGCGCGGATCGCCGGGCGGGCCGCGGCCGCGCTTGAGCCGCAGCGGTTCGGGTACGCGCCGGTCGAGGCGGCGAACCGGGCGCTCGCGCGGGCCGGTATCGACTGGTCGGACGTTGGCGCGGTCGAGCTGAACGAGGCGTTTGCCGTGCAGTCGCTGGCGTGTGTTGACGCGTGGCAGGTGGACCCGGAGATCGTCAACTCGCGGGGCGGGGCCATCGCGATCGGCCACCCGCTCGGCGCGTCCGGCGGCCGGATCCTCGGCACGCTCGCGAAGGTCCTCCGGGAGGGCGGGCACCGCTGGGGCGTCGCGGCGATCTGCATCGGCGTCGGGCAGGGGTTGGCCGTGGTGCTGGAAAACGTGTCATGACGGTGGTCGCGGAGTCCGCCGACGAGGCCGTCGCCGGGGTGCGGGACGGTGCGACCGTGCTCATCGGCGGGTTCGGCACCGCAGGGCAGCCGATGGAGCTGATCGACGCGCTGCGCCGGTCCGGCGTCGGGGATCTCACGGTGGTGTCGAACAACGCGGGCAACGGCTCGCACGGGTTGGCGGCGCTGCTCGAAGCCGGTCAGGTGCGGCGGATCGTGTGTTCCTTCCCGCGACAGAAGGACTCGTACGTGTTCGACGAGCTGTACCGGTCGGGCAAGATCGAGCTCGAGGTGGTGCCGCAGGGCAACCTGGCGGAGCGGCTGCGGGCGGCCGGGGCGGGCATCGGCGCGTTCTTCTGCCCGACCGGCGTTGGCACGCCACTCGCCGAGGGCAAGGAGACACGCACCATCGACGGCCGCGACTACGTGCTGGAGTACCCGATCCGCGGGGACGTCGCGTTGATCAAGGCGCACCGAGCCGACGTGTTGGGGAACCTGGTGTACCGCAAGACCGCGCGCAACTTCGGTCCGGTGATGGCGACCGCCGCCGCCCTGACGGTGGCGCAGGTGCTGTCGGTGTCGGAGGCGGGCTCGCTGGACCCGGAGGCGGTGGTGACACCGGGGATCTTCGTCGACCGCGTCGTCGCGTGCCCGTCGCCCGCGGTGTTCGCGGAGCAGGGAGCGGCGGGATGAGCCGTCTCGATCGTGCCGGCATCGCCGCGCTGGTGGCGGCCGACATTCCGCCAGGGTCGTACGTGAACCTGGGCATCGGCCAACCGACGTTGGTCGCCGACCACCTCGCAGCGGACGCCGGCGTCATCCTCCACACGGAGAACGGCATGCTGGGCATGGGAGGCGCGGCGACCGAGTCCGAAGTGGACCCGGACCTGATCAACGCCGGCAAGGTCCCTGTGACGGAAGCCCTTGGCGCGTCGTACTTCCATCACGCGGACTCGTTCGCCATGATGCGCGGCGGGCATCTGGACGTGTGCGTGCTCGGCGCGTTCCAGGTGTCGTTCGCCGGCGACCTGGCGAACTGGCACACCGGCGAGCCGTCCGCCATCCCGGCCGTCGGCGGCGCCATGGACCTCGCGATCGGCGCGAAGTCGGTGTTCGTGATGATGACGCTGTTCACCGACGCCGGGGTCCCGAAGCTGGTGCCGTCGTGCACCTATCCGTTGACCGGACTGCGCTGCGTGAGCCGCGTGTACACGGACTACGCGGTGTTCCTCCTCGGGCCGAACGGGGTGGAGATCCGGGAGACGTTCGGCATCGAGGAGGACGACCTGCGCGAGAAGCTGAGCCTAGGCGGCGGTGGGCACTGACTCGGGCACGAGCTGCGTGACCTCCGCCGCCTTACGGTCGCGGACCGCGAACGCCGAGGCGACCGCGCCGAGCAGTGCGACCGCCGCGAAGGTGGTCACGTTCAGGGTCAGACCGGAGGCGACCAGCAGGCCGCCGAGCAGCGGGCCCGACGCCGCGCCGAGGCGGCCGAGGCCGGACGTGATGCCGAGCGCGGTGGCGCGTTGATGGGTCGGGTAGTGGTTGGCGACGTAGCCGTACACGACGATCTGGTTGCCGACCGACGCGGCGCCCGCCACCGTGACGACGAAGTACGTCAGTGCCACCGGCATCGGCACCGCGATCAGCGCGAGCGACACGGCCGCCAGTCCGAAGAGGACGGTCGCGACCCAGCGTGGGCCCCACCGGTCGGCGAGCGCGGAGCCCGCGAGACCGCCGATCACACCGCCGACGTTCAACGCCAGCAGGAACGTCAGCGCGGAGCCGAGGTTGTAGCCGGCGAGCCGCATGAGCTGCGGCAGCCACGTGTTGAGTCCGAACACCAGCAGGAAGCCGGCGAAGTTGGCGACCGCGAACAGGGCCAGCGTGGCGGGCCGCAGGCCGCGTCGCGTCGCGCGGGCGCGGCGGAACCGGGGCGACTCCGGCAGCAACCACATCGCGAGCGGCACCAGTGTCACCAGCGGCAGGACGCCGAGTCCGAACAGGACACGGAAACCGTACGGCTCGAGCAGTACGACGGCCAGCACCGCCGCCAGCACGCCGCCGACGGGGAAGCCCGCGAGCATGACCGCGTTCAGCAGGTTCTTGCGCGCGGCCGGCGCGTGCTCGACGACCAGCGCGATCGCCGTCGGCGCGATGCCGCCGAACCCGAGTCCGGCGAGGAAGCGGAACAGGCCCAACAGCTCGGGGTTCGGCGCGAGCGCCACCCCGGCCATCATGATCGAGAACCACGCGAGACAGATGATGAACAGCCGCCGCCTGCCGAGGATGTCGGTCAATGTGCCCGAACTGATGGCGCCGACGAGCATGCCGATGAGCGCGTAGCTGCCGATCGCGCCGACCTCCGCGGCGGTCAGGTCCCAGCCCGGGTGCGCGAGGAGCCCCGGCACCGCGGACCCGAAGACGATCAGGTCATACCCGTCGAACACGATGGCCGCGAAACCCAGGGCCACCACCAATGCCGAAGACCGCATGAGCACTCCCTCAAGAAGTTTGGGAGAGTGTGTTTCCGCCCGCTACGAGCGACCTCGAGAACTGGTGGAGAACCACCGGTGGCCAGGTATGCTGCGGAGAATGCGCACAGTGGGCGTCGATCTCGCGGCGGAGCCGAAGGGCACCGCCATCGCCAGCATCGAGTGGACGCCGGGCCGGGCGACGGTGCTCGACGTGGTCGTCGGCGCGGACGACGATCGGATCGTGGCCGCCGTCGAGTCGGCCGACAAGGCCGGCATCGACTGTCCGCTTGGTTGGCCGGCGGCGTTCATCGAGTTCGTGACCGACCATCAGGCGCACGCACTGTCCACTCCGGACGGTGTCGACAAGGACCGGCGACGGGGCCTCGCCTATCGGGCGACGGACCGCGCCGTCTACGAGAAGACCCGCCGGTGGCCGTTGAGCGTCGCCACGGACCGTATCGCCCACACAGCCATGCGGGCCGCCGGCCTCCTGTCGCGACTGGCCAAAGGCGGCCAACCGGTTGACCGGACCGGCAGCGGTGTGGTGGTGGAGGTGTATCCCGCGGCTTCGATGCGCCAATGGGGTCTCAAGCCGGACCGGTACAAGGGCACCCCGAACCTGCCGGCGCTCGGCGAACTGGTCGACACGTTGCGGCAGATGGCGCACTGGCTGCACCTCGGCGAGTACGAGGAGGCGTGCAGGAAATCCGACCACGCGTTCGACGCGGTCGTCGCCGCGCTGGCAGCCCGCGCCGCGGCACTCGGCCTGGTCACCGTGCCGGACGCGGAGGAGCTGACACTCGCCAGCACAGAAGGATGGATCGCGTTGCCGGTTGGCGAGCTGCACGAGCTTCTTGGCTGACCGACAGAAGGAGCGACCGTTGGAGTCCTGGCACAGCGCGCTGTCCCATCTCGAGTGTGGCCGGTGCGGCACGCGGTACGACGCGGACGAGCCACAGAACCTCTGCACGTGCGGGACGCCGCTGCTCGCCCGCTACGACCTGGACCGCGTCGCCGTGTCCACTTCGGACATCGCGGCCCGCCCACCGGACCTGTGGCGGTACCGGGAGCTGCTGCCGGTGCGGGACCGGCGGCACGTGGTGACCCTCGGCGAGGGCATGACCCCTCTCTTGCCGCTGCACTCCTACGGTTCCCGGATCGGCGTGCCGAACCTCCTGGTCAAGGAGGAGGGACTGCTGCCGACCGGCAGCTTCAAGGCACGCGGCGCCGCCGTCGGTGTGTCCCGGGCACTGGAACTGGGCATCGAGCGGATCACTATGCCCACCAACGGAAACGCGGGTGCGGCATGGGCAGCCTACGCCGCCCGCGCCGGGATGCGATCGTTGATCGTGATGCCGAAAGAGGCGCCGGAGATCACGCGCATGGAGTGCGCGATGACCGGCGCCCGACTGTACATTGTGGACGGTCTGATCGGTGACGCCGGCAAGCTCGCCGCGCAGGCGGATGGCTGGTTCAACACCTCGACCCTGAAGGAGCCCTACCGCATCGAGGGCAAGAAGACCATGGGGATGGAGATCGTGGAGCAGCTAGGCTGGCGGATGCCGGACGTGATCGTCTACCCGACCGGCGGCGGTGTAGGCCTGATCGGCATCCGCAAGGCACTCGACGAAATCCTCACGCTCGGCTGGCTCACCGGCCGGCTGCCACGACTGGTGGCCGTACAGTCGTCGGGATGCGCGCCGATAGTGCGAGCCTACTCGCGCGGCTCCGCGGTGGCGGCGCCGTGGGAGGACGCATCGACCGTCGCGTTCGGGATCAACGTACCGAGCGCACTAGGCGACTTCCTTATCCTGCAAGCGATTCGGGACACCAACGGCATCGCGATCGCCGTCGACGACGCGGACCTCCTTGCCTCACAAGCGGCCTGCGCGACGACCGAAGGCGTGCTGATGTGCCCAGAGGGCGCGGCGACGCTGACGGCCGTCGAGCAACTGCGCGCCACAGGGTGGCTCGACGGATCGGAGGAGGTCGTGGTACTCAACACGGGCAGCGACCTCAAGTACCCGCACACCGCTGTTATGACCGAGCCGGTGTTGTTGGCGAAGGACGGCCTGCTGCCGCGGGAGTGAGCTTCGATCAGCTCGGACGCGTGGCTCCACTGGCGGGCGCTTGACTCGGGAGCCAGCTTCCGTTCCCGTCCCCTATCCCTCGCCCTCCCACCTTCGCAATTGAGTGGCTAGCGTTGCGGGGCAGGGAAATGTCGTTGGAC
>Ga0193717_1001044_pt1 | contig 17419 bp, 20 predicted proteins | sample U2c2metaG_FD_145900 | JGI IMG/M metagenome (GOLD analysis project Ga0193717, IMG submission 145900) | Soil microbial communities from a riparian zone of the East river system, Colorado, United States - U2c2 | ecosystem: Environmental > Terrestrial > Soil > Riparian zone | place: USA: East River... | reverse complement strand
GGCGGCTGCTGCGCTACTACGAGGAGCAGGGGCTGATCATTTCCGGCCGTGCTCCGAACGGCTACCGCGAGTACGACGAGAACACCGTCGACAGGGTGCTACAGGTCCGCGGCCTGCTTGACGCGGGGCTGCCGACCAGGATCATCAAGCAGATCCTGCCGTGCCTCGATAAGCCACGGATCATCCGTGTCCCCGACGCCACCCCGGAGATGCTCGCGACGCTGCAACATGAGCTGGACCGGATGACCCAGCGCATCGACTGCCTGACCCGCAACAGGGACGCCGTCGCCGAGTATCTCGACGCTGTACGGCCCTAGGGAGTTCGGGACGCGACCAGGGCTTCGATCCCGTCGAGCACGAGCGGCAGGCCGAAGGCGAAGTTGCGCGCGGGATCGAAGGCGGATTCGTACTCCTCGCCGGCGGCGCTGCCGACCCGGCCGCCGAGGGGGAACTTGGTGCCGTCGACGACTTTCGCCAGCGTCGGCGCGCTGGCTTCCCACCACTGCAGGTCGGTCATGCCGCTGCGCTGCGCGAGCTGGGAGGCGTCGATCGACGCCCGTGCGGAACCTTGGACGTACCTGATGACGACATTGACGACGGAGTCCATCTCCAGGTCGGTGAGGCCGATACCGTCGACCGCCTCCAGTTCGCGCTCGTACTTGGTCATGGTGAGCGGGCCCAGCGGGGGACGGTTGATGATGACCTGGAGCATCCAGGGATGGCGGTGGTAGAGCGCCCAGTTGGCGTTCGCGATGTACTCCAGCCGCGCGCGCCAGCCGGCTTCGGTGTCTTCGGGCGGGGCGACCTCGCCGTGGACGGTGTCCATCATCAGGTCGATGAGTTCGGCCTTGCTGGGGACGTAGGTGTAGAGCGACATGGTCGCGACGCCGAGGTTGTCGGCGATGCGCCGCATGGACAGCGCGGGGAGGCCTTCGGCGTCGGCGAGTTGCACGGCCTCGGCGACGATCATCGCGACGGTCAGCTTGGGTTTCGGCCCGCGACGTGGGCGTTCCTGGATTCCCCACAGCAGTTCGATACTGCGCTGGGGGTCTCCACCGCCGGTGTACTCCGTGCTCACCCGATCATTCTCCACACCTGAATTCTATACGACGTACGGAGTTGTGCTAGGGTTATTCCGTACATAGTACGAAGTAAGGGGTCTGGGTGAATTCTCCTGAATGGGCGGTCGTCGCCGAGGGGCTGCGCAAGCAGTACGGCGACACCGTCGCGTTGGACGGCATCGATCTGGAGGTGCCGAAGGGAACGGTCTGTGGCCTGCTCGGGCCGAACGGGGCGGGCAAGACCACGGCGGTGCGGATCCTGAGCACACTCCTGCGGGTCGGCGGCGGACAGGCGAAGGTCGCGGGGTTCGACGTTGTCCGCCAAGGCGCCGACGTGCGCCGCAACATCGGGCTCGTCGGCCAGAACGCGGCCGTGGACGAGATCCTCAGCGGACGGCAGAACCTGGTGATGTTCGGCCGGCTCTACCACCTCACGCCCAAAGCGTCGGCCCGTCGCGCGGACGAGCTGCTCGCGCAGTTCGGGCTCGCCGACACCGGCAGCAAGCCGGTGAGCCAGTATTCGGGCGGTATGCGACGGCGTCTCGACCTGGCCGCCGGGCTGATCCTCGCGCCGGCGGTGCTGTTCCTGGACGAGCCCACCACCGGCCTCGATCCCCGTGGCCGCAACGAAATCTGGGCGTCGGTCCGCGCGCTCGTCGCCACCGGCACCACGGTCCTGCTGACCACGCAGTACCTCGAGGAGGCCGATCAGCTGGCCGACCGGATCTCGGTGATCGACCACGGCCGGGTCATCGCCAGCGGCACCCCGGACGAGCTCAAGACGGCGATCGGCGGGGACCGGATCGAACTCGTCCTGCACAATGCGGCCGATCTCGGCCGGGCCGCACAGGTCGTCGAACACGCTGTCGGCGAGACGGTGACGACCGACGAGGACGGCCGGCGGCTCAGCGCCCCGGTCCGTGAGCGGGTCCTCGCGCTGACCGAAGTGGTCCGCGCACTGGACGACGCCGGGATCGCCGCCGAGGACATCGGCTTGCGCCGGCCGACCCTCGACGAGGTCTTCCTGCGGCTCACCGGCGATCGTGAACATCAGGAGGCGGCATGACCTCGATCCGATGGGCCGCCGCGGACGGCTGGACCGTGACGCGGCGCTACCTCACGCACCTGGCACGCCAGCCGTTCCAGGTCGTGATGATGGTGGCGTTCCCGATCCTGATGATGCTGATGTTCGGGTACCTGCTCGGCGGCGGGATGGTGGTCCCCGGCGGCGGGAACTATCTCGACTTCCTGATGCCCGGCATGTTCGCCATGACCATGCTCTTCGGGATGTCCACGACAATGGTCGCGGTGCTCGACGACGCCGCGAAGGGCGTGACGGACCGGTTCCGGTCGCTGCCGATGGCGCCCTCGGCGGTGCTGGTGGGCCGGAGCACCGCGGACATGCTGAACTCGGCGATAGGGCTGGCCGCGATCCTCGGCTGCGGGCTCGTGGTGGGCTGGCGGCCGCACGGCACCGTCGTCGAGACCGTGGCGGCGATCGCGCTGCTCCTGTTGCTGCGCTTCGCGTTGCTGTGGATCGGGATCTACCTGGGCCTGGTCATCAAGACGCCGACGATGGTGCCGCTGGTGCAGACACTGGAGTTCCCGATCGGGTTCCTGTCCAACGCCTTCGTCGCGGCGAGCACCATGCCGGCATGGCTGGGCGTCGCCGCCGAATGGAATCCGCTGTCCTCGACGGTGACGGCCATCCGGGACCTGTTCGGCAATCCGGGCGCCGGTGGCGATTCCTGGATCGCCGGGCACGCCACGCTGATGGCCGCGGTCTGGCCGGTGGTGCTGCTGGCGATCTTCGCGCCACTGTCGGTCCGCCGCTATCGCCGCCTGAGCAACTGAAACCCTGTGACATCAAGGAGAACCGAATGAGCGAGACCCGCACCCCACCGCGCTGGCTGAAGCCGATGAACAAGGTGTTCGTCACCCTGCAGCGCAGCGGTCTGAAACTGGGCGGGATGCACGTGCTCACCATCGTCGGGCGGCGCAGTGGCAAGCCGCGCGCCACCCCGATCTCGGTGATGGACTTCGAGGGCGAGCGGTACGTCGTCGGCGGGTTCCCCGGCGCGGACTGGGTCAAGAACGCCCGTGCCGCGGGCGAGGGGACGCTGTCGTGCGGCCGGCGGCGTGAGCAGGTGAAGCTGGTCGAGCTGAGTGTGGAGGAGGCGCGTCCGGTGCTGCGGGCGTTCCCGGTCATCACCCCGTCGGGGGTGTCGATCATGAAGGACGCGGGCGTGGTGAACTCTGATTCGCCGGACGAGTTCGAGGCGCTCGCCGGGATCTGCGCCGTCTTCCGCTTTGTCTAAGCGCGCGGGGCGGGAGTAAGAGGAGACTGTGGGGATGACTGGGGAAGACGCGGCCGCGCTGGTGCGCTGTGCCGTGCGGTTCGAGCAGGGGGACCCGCCGCGGACGGGCGGGCTGGTGTTCGGCGGCACCGAGGAAACGCGGCTGTCGATCGCCGACGCTGTTCCCGTGCTGGTAGGGGCCACACAAGACGACCACGCCCATCCGACGGCGGCGTTCTGGGGACAGGCCGTGCTCGTGGCGCTGGACCTGGTGGCGCGCGGGCGGATCCTGCCAGGGGTGTCGCCGGGAGACTTCGACGCGTGGCGGATCGGTCCCCTCGACCAGGACGACCTCCTGCGTATCCACGCCTCGACGCCGTCGCCGACGAGCTGCCCCGCACCCCGGCCGCGGCACTGGCCACGGGGACATCGGCGTTCGCCGCGCCCGCGCCGCAACGGGTGCCGGAGCTGCGGGGCTGGGCGGAGGAACTCGCGGCCGGGGTGGACTCCGGGGTCCGCATCTCACTGCGGGTCGAGATCTCCGGCGAAGACTATTTCGGCGGGGACTTCCGCGCGGTGCTGCAGTGTCACAGCCTCGCCGACCCGGCGCAGGTGGTCGACGCGAGCGAACTGTGGGCGGGCTCGGTCCATCACCTCGGTCCGCAGGCCCGGGTCGACGCGCTGCTCGCGGTGCGCCGGGCAACACGGGTGTGGGCGCCGCTGGAAAGGCTGCTCAACGCCGCCGTGCCGGACGAGCTCACCCTCGCCGACGCCGAGGTCGACGAGCTGCTGGACGAAGCGTTCCCGAGGCTCGCCGCGATCGGCGTCGCCGTGCACTGGCCGAAGGAGCTGACCCGTGAGCTCAAGGCGCACGGTGTGGTCGGTTCGGGCGAGTCCGTGCCGTCGTTCTTCGGCGACGGTGCCCTGCTGGGCTTCAACTGGCAGCTGGCGCTGGGCGACGATCCGCTGACCGCGGCCGAGATGGACAAGCTCGCGGAGGCGACGCGCCCGGTGGTGCGGCTGCGCGATCGCTGGATGCTCGTCGACCCGGCGCTGGTGCGCAAGGCCCGGGACCGCTCGCTCAAACCACTCACGGCCCTCGACGCGCTCACCGCGGCGCTGACGGGGTCCGCGGACGTCGACGGTGAGCGCGTCGAGGTCGTTCCGAGCGGCTGGCTCGACACCGTCCGCCGTCAGCTCGCCGAACCCGCGAGCGACACCGTGCCCGCCGCACCGGCCGCGCTCGACGCGACGCTGCGGGATTACCAGCTCCGCGGGCTGCAGTGGCTGGTGAAGATGACATCGCTGGGGCTGAACGGCTGCCTCGCCGACGACATGGGGCTCGGCAAGACGATCACGCTGATCGCGTTGCACCTGCATCGCCAGGAGTCCGGGGCCGAGGGGCCGACGCTCGTCGTCTGCCCGGCGTCGCTGCTGGGCAACTGGGAACGCGAGATCCGCCGGTTCGCGCCGGGAACCGCGGTGCGCCGCTTCCACGGCACCGAACGCTCGCTCGACGACGCCGGTGACGGGTTCGTGCTGACGACGTACGGCACCATGCGCGTCGACACCGCGCGGCTCGGCGACGTCGAGTGGGGACTCGTGGTCGCCGACGAGGCGCAGCACGTGAAGAACCCGCGGTCGAGCACCGCGAAGGCGTTGCGGAAGATCCCCGGCGCGACGCGGATCGCACTGACCGGCACACCGGTGGAGAACAACCTGTCGGAGCTGTGGGCGATCCTCGACTGGACCACGCCGGGCCTGCTCGGCACGCTCGGCGAGTTCCGGACGCGCTGGGCGGAGCCGATCGAGGCGAACCACTCCAGTGAGGCCGGCGAGCGACTGTCCCGGCTCGTGCGGCCGTTTTTGTTGCGGCGTAAGAAAACCGACCCGGGAATCGCGCCGGAGCTGCCGCCGAAGACCGAGACAGACCGCCCGGTGTCGCTCACCCAGGAGCAAGCGGGGCTCTACGAGGCCGTCGTGCGCGAGACGATGGCCGAGATCGCCGAGAGCGACGGGATGGCCCGGCGTGGCCTGATCATGAAACTGCTGACCGCGCTGCGGCAGATCTGCAACCATCCGGCGCAATACCTCAAGGACCAGCGCGCCACCGCGGACCGGTCGGGCAAGCTCGAACTGCTCGACGAGCTGCTGGACACGATCCTCGCCGAGGACGGCGCGGTGCTGGTGTTCACCCAGTACGTCGTCATGGCGAAGCTGATGGAGCGCCATTTCGCCGACCGCGGGATCCCGACCCAGCTGCTGCACGGTGGCACGCCGATCCCGCAGCGCGAAACCATGGTCCGGCGCTTCCAGGACGGCGAGGTCCCGGTCTTCCTGCTGTCGTTGAAGGCGGCGGGCACCGGGCTGAACCTGACGCGGGCCGATCACGTCGTGCACTACGACCGCTGGTGGAACCCCGCCGTCGAGGACCAGGCGACCGACCGCGCGTACCGGATCGGCCAGACCCGGCCCGTCCAGGTGCACCGGCTCATCGCCGAGGGCACGCTCGAGGAGCAGATCGCCACCCTGCTGGAAGGCAAGCGCCACCTCGCCGACGCCGTACTCGGCACGGGCGAGACCGCGCTGACCGAGCTGTCCAACGAGGAGCTCGCGGACCTTGTCGCATTGAGGAGCCACCGATGACCGACCGAGTCCGCGGGTTTCCCGCCTTCGCCGCCGCCAAGCGCGGCCGCGGCACCTTCGCCCGGTCGTGGTGGGGCAAGGCGTGGATCAAGGCGCTGGAGGACACCGCGCTGGACCAGCAGCCGCTCAAGAACGGCCGCCGGTACGCCTACGCCGGGCGCGTCGGCACCATCACGGTCAGCCCGGGACGGCTCGCGGCGATGGTGGACGGCGGCCCGGAGGGCACCTTCCGCACGGTGGTGTCCGTGCCGCAGCTGACCGACGTCGAGTGGACGCGGTTCCTCGACCGGGTCACCTCCCGGGCCGGGCACATCGCGGCGCTGCTCGACAGGGACATGCCGCACGACCTGGTCGAGGCCGCCGAGGACGCCGGGATCCAGCTGCTGCCGGGGATCGGCGACCTCGAACCCGACTGCGACTGCCCGGACTGGGAACTTCCGTGCCAGCACGCGGCGGCGCTGTGTTACCAGGCGTCGTGGCTGCTGGACGCCGATCCGTTCGTGCTGTTGCTGCTGCGGGGGCGCGGGGAACGCGAGCTGCTCGACGAGCTGCACGTCCGCAAGGCGCCGACAGCGATGGCGGGGATAGCGCCGGACGTCATCGCCGCGCTCGTCGCGAACGCCGCCGATCGGGCGCGCGGCCACCTCGCCGGTGTCGCGCTTCCGTCCGGGGTGCGGGAGGACACCGTGCGGATGGCCGCCACCCAGGCGGACACCCAGGTCGTCAGGCGGTTGCGCGCGGATCAAGGACCGGAGTTCGACCGCGCGGCGAGGGCGTGGTTCTACGGCGGTGCCGAAGGCCTGGCTGTGCTGGACACGCCTTGGACTCCGCCGAAGAACGCGATGACCCGCGCCCGGTTCGCGTGGGCGGACGCGTGGCCCGGTGAGGACCTTCCCGCGCTGGAGGTGTCGAAGAACCGTTGCACGGCAAGCGGTTATCAGCTGCAGTTGCGCCTGGGCAGGGACGGCCGGTGGTACCCGTACCGCGAGGAGGCCGGGGAATGGTGGCCGGCGGGCCAGCCCGACGCCGATCCGGCGACGGTGTTCGGCAGGCAACTCGCGTGAGACGTCTTGCGCGATAGAGACCGCCACCTGTCGACAGATGGCAGGTTGGTGACTTTGGGGGATTGTGCGATCGCTCGATGTGGTTGTCTCTGACGGTGACTGTTGATCCGGCCTCTGACAAGTGGGAGCGGCGGCGTTCCGCCCGGCGCACCCAGCCTGCGCCCGCTGTTCCCTCGGCACCCGTAAGCCCTTCCGGGCCTGTCCGGCCGGTGTCCTTGGACCGGGCGTTCGTGCTCTGGATGGTGATCGGCGTGCCCGCGGTGGTGGGTCTCGTCGGCATCGTGATCATCGCCGCCGCGTTCAACCTGCGGGCCGGCTACCGGGGTGCGCGAGTGCTGCTCACCCTGTTCGCGCTGCCGAGTTTCTTCGGCCTGATCGGTGTCGTGGTAGCTGTGCTGGCAGGACAGGCACCGGTGTGGGTCGTGCTGGTGGTTCTGCCGTCCTGTGCGCTGGTCATCACGGCGAGCGTCCTGATGTGGCGGTTGGACGTCAACGAGTACTTCCACGCCATGCGCACTCGGTCCTGAAGATCAGGCCTGCCAATGCCTGCCCGGCGGGAGGTCGTCGAGTTCGGGGGTCGAGAGGTGCAGGACCTGGTAGCGCGTTCCCTCGGATTCGGGCGCGGTGTCCTCCCACAACGTGAAGTGGATCAGTTCCCAACCACGGGGGTCGATGGCCAGCGCGGTGGAGTGGACGCCGTCAGCGGCGGCGCGCTGCCGGAGTTCGTCGAGCGCCTCCTCGATCCTGGTCGCGGGATCGGTGTCCGGCGGGATCGTTTCGCTGCGTCGGCTGGAGGTGCGGGGGAGTGCGGCCGCGGCGAGGCCGTGCTCGAACGCCAGGCCTGTCCAGTGCCGCACCGACGGGCGGCCGAACGAGTCGATGATGCCGCGGAAACCGTTGCCCCATAAGAAGGTGTTCATCCCGGCGAGGTTCCGCCAGAGGTAGAACGGCGAGTACTGGTTGACCGGCGAGCCGTCCACGCCGCGTTCGCGGATTCCGTACGCCTTGAGCCCGAGACCGGGGAACGTGTCGAGCAGCGCGCCTTTCGTGGCGACGCGGTGCCGGATGATGCCCATGTCGTAGTCGGCGGGCAGGGTGATCTCGTACTGCATCGCGTGCACGAGGTCTCCTCAGTGGGTGCGCAGCAGCGCCAGCGCGCCGGTGATCGCCTGGTCGAACGGCTCCGCCGAACCCGCGGCGCGAGCCAGGACGTAGCCGCCCTGCAGGACGGCGACGAGCGTGGTAGCGGTGGCGGCCGGGTCGAGGCCCGGGAGTTCGCCGTGGTGCTGCCCCTCGGCGATGACCTCGGCCAGCCGCCCGCGCAGCCACCGGAAGGTCTCGTCCACTGGCGCGCGAAGTTCGGGACTGTCGACGACCTCGGGGTCCTGTGACAGCCCGCCGATCGGGCAGCCGCGCAGGACGTCCCGCTCGCGGCGCAGGTATGCGGTGATCCGTTCGACGGCCGTACCGGGCTCGGCGAACTGGGCTTCAGCCTTGGCGCGCATCTCGTCGGCGGTGCGGCGCATCGCGGCGAGCGCGAGATCAGGTTTGCCGGCGAAGTGGTGGTACATGCTGCCCTGCCCGGCGCCCGCGCGCTGCTGGATCATCTTCGGGCTGGTGCCGACGTAGCCGCGTTCCCAGAGCAGTTCGCGGGTGCTCTCGATCAGGCGGTCCGGGGTGCTCATGGCTGTACATACTAGTAGGTACAGCGCTGGTCCGGTAGCGCTGCCGCTGTCAGTCCGCTTCCACGAAGGGTTGCTCGCACTCGCCGCAGGAGATCGCGCCCAGGTCGAACACGGACCGCGCGGCACGGATGCGGCGGGGCTTCTCGCAGCGGCAGACCGCGGCGATGTAGTTGTTGCCGCCCTTGTGGGCGCCGCGGCCGTCGACCGGGCCGAGGTTGACCGGCGGCGGGGTCGACGCAGCGGGGTCTTCTGGGTCGGTTGCCGAGGACTCGGGAAGCGTGAACGCCCGCTGCGCGACTTCGGTCTCGGTATGCCGCCAGACGGTCAGCGCCGCTTCGAGCGCGTCGAGCCGGTCGCGGTAGGACGCGGCCGTGGCGGCGGGGACGGTGGTGGCCGACCAGCCGTTGCGGTCCTCTTTGGACACCGCGATGCCCATTTCCCGTGCCAGCTCGGCAAACCGCTTGTTGTGGTAACGCCCGTCGCTGACGTCGACGATGTCGCGGGTGACGGCCAGGCTGTGCGCCGCTTCATGCAGGGTGGTGCCGAGGATTTCCGCGGCCGGGCGCCTGAGGCCTTCGGCGCCGAGGAAGAACTCCGCGCGGGGGTCCTGGTCTTCGCCGACGTGCCAGCGCGAGCGGGCGAAATGCCCGTGGATCTCGGTAGTGGTGCCCATCGTGCCCGACGCGATCACGAGCACGGCCTCGGGTACGTCGGCGTGGCGGCGTCGGATTTCGGCCCACAGCTGCTCGACTGCGTGCATGACGCGGGTGGTGGGCCCCAGTTCGGCGAAGACCGGCATGCCTCAACCTACCGCTTAAGCGGTAACCTGGCGCGTGGCGCGTGGCCGGGCTGGGTGAGCGGGCTCAGCCAAGCACGTGGGTCGTGAGTGGCCACGAGTGTTAGAACACTTGTTGCCACTCACGACCCACCCACCCAAGCCGACCGGTCTGCCACACCCGCTCTAGGAGTCACCCGCGTTGGAACATCCCGCTGAGATCCTCACCCGCGGCCCGGTCCGGTTGCGCCGCTGGCGTGCCGACGACGTCGACCTCGTGCACCGGGTCGTCGTCGAGTCCTTGCCGCATCTGAGGCCGTGGCTGAAGTGGGCGGCGGAACCCTACGACCGTGACGCGGCCGCGGATTTCCTGGCGCAGTCCCAGGATCGCTGGGCTTCCGGCAAGGCCTACGGGTACGCGATCACCGAGGACGGCGTGGTGGCCGGTTCGTGCGCGCTGATGCGGCCGCCCATCGGGGGCGTGCTCCAGCTCGGGTACTGGCTGCATCCCGCGCACACCGGCCGGGGCCTGGCGACGATCGCGTCGTCGCTGCTCGTCGAGCAGGCGGCGCTGCTGCCCGGGATCATGCGGGTGGAGATCTGGCACGACGTGACCAATGTTGCCAGTGAAGCGGTACCCAGGCGTCTCGGTTTCGTCGAGATGGCCAGGCAGAGCATCCGCGGCGAGGCCGGGACCGACGTCGTCTGGGAGCTCAAGCTTTAGCCTTGACTTATATAAGTAACGCCTTTTAGTATCGCCCGGTGCACGCGTTCGATGTCCTCGGCGACCCGGTCCGCCGCCGCATCCTGGAACTGCTCGCCGACGGCGAACTGGCCGCCGGCGACGTCAGCGCGGTCGTCCAGCGGGAGTTCGGGATCTCCCAGCCGGGTGTGTCCCAGCATCTGCGAGTGCTGCGCGAGAACGGGTTCACCACCGTCCGCGCGGAGGGCACCCGCCGCCTGTACTCCGTCGACCCCGCGCCACTGCGGGAGATCGACCTCTGGCTCGAGCACTACCGCCGATTCTGGACCCCGCACCTCGACGCGCTGGCCACCGAGCTGGCTCGCGGCAAACGCGAGCGGCGACTCAAAGGAGAAACCCCATGAGCGACACCTCCGACCCCATCGCGGACACCGGGCGCGAGCTGCGTGACCACGACAGCGGCCTCAAGGTCCTGGCGATTCGCCGGGTGTACAACGCCGACGTCGACGATGTCTGGGACGCGCTCACCGACCCTGAAAGACTCGCCCGCTGGTTTCTGCCGATCACCGGGGACCTGCACGTCGGCGGCCGCTACAGCCTGGAAGGCAACGCCAGCGGTGAGATCGTGCGCTGCGAGAAGCCCCGCGAGATCGGGCTGACCTGGGAGTTCGGCGGCGGCACCAGCGACGTGCTGCTCATGCTGACCCCCGAGGGCGACACCACGGTCTTCACCCTCGAGCACTCCCCGGTGCCGCCCGAGATCATCGTCAACGCCGGGCCGGACATGTGGGGCCTGGGCGCCGGCTGGGAAATGGGCCTGACCGCCTTGGGAGACTACCTCGGCGGCAGGCTACGCGAGGGAACCTCGGCCGAGTGGATCGCCGATTCCACTCCCGAGGAGCTCATGGCAGCGGGACAGCTCGCCGGTCGGATCAGCGACGCCTGGGCGGCCGTGATCACAGCCAAGAACTAAAAGTGTCCGATTTTTCCTCTATCCTTCCCTAAGAGGACGTGTCTAAAGTGCTTTTAGCGCACTTCGGCGCACCTCCTCTTAGGGAACGGACATGTCTCAACAGCTCTACTCGGTCGATGAGGTCGCCAACCTCCTCGGCCTCCACGTACGCACCGTGCGCAACTACGTCCGCGAAGGCCGCCTCAAGGCGACCCGCATCGGCAAGCAGTACCGCATCGCCCACGAAGACCTCGAAGAACTGACCGGCGGGCAGCTCGAACCGCCCGTCCGCGTGACGGCGAGCCGCGAACGCCACGCCGAGGTCTCCAGCATCGTGCAGATCGACGCCATCAGCCCGGACGACGTCCACCGCCTCGCGACCTTGCTCATGGCCTCCACCGCGCACCGCGGCGCCGAGGACGAGCCCATCCATATCGAAACCTCCTACGACGAGGTCCGCGGCCGGTTGAAAGTCATCCTGCTCGCCTCGCCGTCCGACACCGCGAAACTGTTGCAAGCCATCGACCTCGTGATCGGAGCGAACTGATGAGCGTCGTCTACAAGACCGAAGCCGGCGGCCACGAGGTCGAGCGGCGCTACCGCGAGCTCCTCGAGCACTGGCCCGTCCCCAGCGAGCACCGGCGGGTACCGACCCGTGACGGTGAGACCTTCGTCGTCGTGTCCGGCCCGGAGTCCGCGCCCCCGCTGGTGCTCCTCCACGGCGCGGGCGGCAACGCGTTGACGTGGGCGAGCGCCGTGCCGAGCCTGGCGCGGCATTTCCGGGTGTACGTCGTCGACGTGATCGGCGAGCCCGGCCTGAGCGCGCCCTCGCGGCCGGCTCTGGAGACCGAGGAGCACGTGCTGTGGCTCGACGACGTCATGGACGCACTCGGCCTGGTGAGCGTGTCATTGGCCGGAGTGTCACTCGGTGGCAGGCTCGCGCTTGACTACGCGACGCGACGCCCGGACCGCGTCGACCGGCTGGTGCTGCTCAATCCGGCGGGTATCGGCAAACGCAAGACCGCGATCCTGTTCAAGCTGGTATTCCTCGGCATGCTCGGTGACTGGGGCATGCGCCGGAACCTGATGGCCGCAGGCGGTGCCGAACTGGCCGATTCGACCGCGGCCGAGTTCGTCATGCTCGTGTTCAAGCACTTCAAACCCCGCTTCGAACAGATCCCGCTCTTCGACGACGACACGTTGCGCGGCCTCAGGATTCCGATACTGGTGCTGCTCGGCGCCCGCGACACCATGATCGACGCCAACGGCACCCAACGCCGTCTCGAGCACGCTGTACCGCACGCCGAAGTCGTCGTCCTGCCCGAAGCAGGGCACTTTATCGGCGGCGAAGCGCCGCAAGTCCTGGACTTCCTGCTCGCTCAGGAGCCGAAACGCGCGAGGTAGTGCCAGACCCGCTTGAGCGCCTGCTCGTCGTAGCGGCCGGTGCGGGACGCGTCGCCGAGGATCCCCGGATCCAGGTGCCCGTCCCGCGCCAGCGCCGCGCCGAGCTCGACGTACTCCGGCCCGCGGTAGCCGGGATGACGTCGTAACTCCTTGACGGAGAGCCGAAAACCGCCGTGCCATTCGATCGGGCAGGGCAGCTCGCGCGCGTCACGTTCGACGCTGGTGCCGCGGTAACAGGGGTCGAGCACCAGCGCCTCCACATCGCGGGCGAGCAGGAGCGGCCCGTGGACCTGTGCCTCGATGTAGCCGTCCAGCGGGTCGTTGGCGTGGACCAGCGGGATGAGCGACATCCGGGAGGCGACGCCGAACCGCGTCGGTGCGAAGAAACTGTCCGGATGGCAGAACGTCGTTCGGTCCACAGTGGACGATGTCAGCCGCAGATGCGCCGAACCGAACCTGGGGGAGCCGCCGAGACTCCGCCGGCGGAAGTTCAACGCCCCGTACACCGGCCGCGCCGACGCGGGCTCCTCGTCGTAGGCGCGGCCGAACATCCGGCTTTCCCACGACCAACGGTCGCCGCCCGGATGCGCGCTCAGCCCGCCGTTGCTCGTCCCGGTCTCGAACTGCGAGCGGTACCGCCCGTCGCGCGCCAGCGCCCGCAGGATCGGTACTCCGGCGGCGAGCCGGTCGGGATGGAAGTTCAGCGTCACCCGCAGCTCCGGGTCGATCGGACCGCCCCGCGACCTCGCGGCGACATACGCGATGGCGTCCTCGTGGGCGGTCATGCGCACCATTCTGGCGGCGACAAAAGGCCCGTGGGTGGCCGCACCCACGGGCCCCTTCGCTTATCGGCAGGGAGCCCAGGGAGTGGCGTTGAGGTCCAGGGTCTTGAGGATCGCGTTGCGGCCGGCGGAATTGGCAGGCGGGCAGGTCCCGGCCGGGGTCGCGGGGACTTCGTCGCTGTCGGTGTACTCGACCTGGAAGACGGCCTTGCCCGCGGACAGGAACGGCTGCAGCTCAGAGCATTCTTCGTAGCCCTGGCATTCCTCGTTCACCGCGAAGTCGAAGCTGGAGACCAGTGCGGAGATCTGCCCGAGGTCGTTCTTGAGCCCGACCGACAGATTGTGCTGGTGGGCCAGTCCGGCGATGGCCTTGTTGAAGGTGATCTGCTGGGCGGCGCTGATCGGGAAGCCGGTGGGGTTGTCGTACCCGTCGACGTTGTCGAATTCCACCGCGTCGAATCCGCCGTTGGCGCATTTCACGACGCGGGCCTCGATGATGGGCAGCAGGACGGTCGTATTGCGGACGTCGAGCCACTTCTCGCCGTCCCAGTCGTCCATGTCGTTGCCCTTGACCGAGGCGGGGTAGGAGCCGGCGTCGGGGCGCCAGTCCTCCCAGGTGCCCGCGTCCACGTAACAGATCGCCTTCGCCCCGGCGTTGTGGATGGCGGTGACCGCGGCGGTGTTGACCGTGGTGCCGCCGGGGCCGTAGAGGTCGATGTCGTAGACCTGCGGGGTGACGCAGGCGCCGCCGGTGTACGGAGTCTTGCAGGGGCTGATCGTGATGCCGCCCGCCGTCCCGGCGCCGGTGGACGTGGCGCTGAGCTGGTACTGCCAGCGGGTGTTCTGGGCGGGGACCCAGGCGGCCGCCGCCGTGGCGGGTTGCGGGACCACCGCCAGCGCCGCGAGTGCGGTGGTGACCGCGGCGAGGAGTACTCGTCTGCTTCGGGTGAACGACATCAAGAGGTTCCTTCCCAGTACTGAGGTGGGTGGACCCTCGCGTAGCGCTCCACCAGCTCCGCACCGATCCGCGCCAGCTCGGCCCGCAGCGACTCCGGTTCCTCGACCTCCACGAGCGAGCCCCATCCGGCGAGCTGCTGGGCGATCATCAACGGCGTCGGCGCCGCCACCCGGACCCGCAGCCGCCCGTCGCCGACCGGCCCTTCGACCTCGCAGTGCCGCCCGAAATGATCGCGCAGCACCGGCACGAACCTCGCCTCGATCAGCACGGTCGCCGACAGCAGCGAACGCCGTTGCTCCACGACGTCGACGACCTGCTCCCACGCCTGCGACAGTTCAAAATCAGCGGGCCGCTCGGCGGGCAAGTCGGTCACCTCCGCCTCTACGATCCGGTCGACCCGGAAGGTCCGCTGCCCCTTCACCGTCCCGGCGACGAGGTACCAGACGTCGTCCTTGTCGACCAGCCCCCACGGATCGACCAGCCGCCGCGTCCGCTCCCGGCCCTCGTACTCCAGCGAGACCTTCCGGCGGCGCACCACGGCGTTCTGCAGGATCGTCACCAGCGCGGGCCGCTGCTTGTCGGTCTCACCCCACCGCGCCGGATCGACCACCACCGCGTCCGCCGCGGCCTCCGCGTCGGCCCGGAACGTGTCGGGCAGCGCGCGGACGAGCTTGCGCAGCGCCGACTTCACCTCCGGAGAGATCGCCGCCGCCGGACCGGTGAGCAGGAACAGCGCCTGCGCCTCGGGCGAAGTGAGCCCGCTGAGATCGGTCTTGGCCCCACCGACCAGCGACCACCCGCCACCGCGGCCGGGCTGCGGGTACACCGGCACCCCGGCCGCCGACAACGCCTCGAGGTCCCGGCGCGCGGTCGCCACCGACACTTCGAGCTCCTCGGCCAGGCCGGCCGCGGTCACCCGCCCACGGGACTGCATCAGCAGGAGCGTGGCCACGAGACGGTCTGCGCGCATGGCCCCAGTTTCGCAAAACTTCTTCCGCTCGTTCACCCGTCAAGGAACTAGGCCGTCTGATGACCGCACGCCCCACCGAAGTCCGAGCCGGGGTTCCGGCGGCCGATCAGGAACTCAAGCGGCGCGGTAGGACGTGAGGAACATGTCCACACCGGACAGGATCAGCCGGTCCACCAGTTTCTTGGTCGGGGCCCAGCCGTACACGCCGTAGATCAGATTCGGGGACAGGACCAGACCGGACAGTTGTAACACGGCCAAGTCCACATCGGTGACACGCAGGACCTCCCGCTCGGTCAGCCGGGTCAGTGCCGCCGCGAACACCGCGTGCAGGCGGTTCGGACCCGATTCCATCCAGGTGTCGCCGAGTTCGGGGAAGCGCTTCAACTCGCCGGCCACCAGGTTGCGCAGCGCGATCAGCTCTGGCGTGGTCAGCGCGGCCACCCAGGCACGGCAGGCTCGGATCAGATCCTTGCGGACATCGTCCGAGTCACCTAGCCCGGACTCGACCAGCTCCTCCACCACGGCCAGTGCCTCGCGCAACTCGCCCGTGACGACGGCACGGAACAGGTTTTCCTTGCTGTCGAAGTGGTTGTAGACAGTCACCTTGGACACGCCGGCCGTTGCCGCGATCCGGTCCATGCTCACGTCGAAGCCCTCGGCGAGGAACTCCGTCAGCGCCGCACGCACGATCGCCCGGCGCTTGCCATCGGCCCTTGCCCCGGAGGGCGCTACTCGGCCGGTCGAGGTAACCATGTCCGCCATCACACCCCTTTTCCACCCCTGACTGTACCAGCGGGTACAGTTCGCCGGCTGATCACCAGCCGGGAGGGGCTCATCACCTTGTGCCGCTTTGGTGATCGGGCGTCTTGCTGTGCAGGCCGAACAGTTCTGCCGCGTTGCGGTCCAGGATGGCCGTGGCTTCGGCAGGGTCGAGTCCGGCTCGGCTGACGTAGTCGATCGCGGCCTGGTACTGCTCATTCGCCTGGTACGGAAAGTCGGTGCCGAGGACCAGCCGGTCCGCGCCGAACGTGTCAACGGCAGCTCGCAGGGCAGGGGTGTGGTCGTGCCCGACGGTGTCGAACCACATCCGGCGTACGGCACGGCTCGGCAGCTCCGGGGTGTATGGCGCTTCCCACGGCACCTGATGGTCGGTGCGGTTGAGCAACATCGGCAGCGCACCGCCGAGGTGCGACGCGATGATCTTCATCTTCGGGTAGCGGCTCGGGATACCGGCCAGGATCAGGTGCATGATCGCGACGGTGTCCTCGATAGGCGCGCCGATCGACCACGTCAGATCATGCCCGGCGATCAGCGCCGAGCCCGCGCCGACACCGGCCGGGTGCACGTAGAGCACGCTGCCGCGACGGTTCAGTTCCTCGTAGACCGGCTCGAACACCGGATCGCCGAGCCCTCGGCCGAGTACCGACGTCGTCACCGCCGCCCCGACCATGCCCAGGTCGTCCAGGGCGCGAGTGAGTTCTTTCAGGGCGGCGTCGGTGTGTGGGAACGGGAGGGTGGCGAACGCACGGAAGCGGTCGGGGTGCTTGGCGACCATCTCCGCGTATTCGTCGTTGACCAGGCGCGATGCGCGCGTCGCCGCGGCCTCCTTGGCCACGTGCGGGGACACGGGTGCCGTGGACAGGATTTGGAGGTCGACGCCGGCGGCGTCCAGCTGTGCGAATCGCGCGGTCAGTTCCTCAGCCGTCGAGCCCGCGCCGGTGCCTCGTTGTGCCTCGGTCGGCACGCCGATGCTGGTCAGCAGGTCCAGGTAGCTCTCGCTCCACAGGTGTGCGTGCACATCGATTCGCATGATGATGCTCCTTCCGATCTGTACTGGTCCGTACAGTTCATTTGCACTTGACAGTACCTCGCGTTGCGGCGCTGTCAAGTGCAATGGGGCCTGAGCGTTAGCCCCAGTTTCGTAAACAAAGTGCTCAATCGGTGCGCACTTTGTCACCGAGACTGGGGGAAACACCGACGAAGGAGACAGCCCATGCTGCGAGGATTCGCCACCGTCTCGTACTTCACCGACGACATGACCGAAGCGAAACGCTGGTACACCGAGCTACTCGGCGTCGAGCCGTACTTCCAGCGCCCCCTGGACGGCCCGCCCGCCTACGTC
>Ga0193717_1001043_pt1 | contig 17424 bp, 13 predicted proteins | sample U2c2metaG_FD_145900 | JGI IMG/M metagenome (GOLD analysis project Ga0193717, IMG submission 145900) | Soil microbial communities from a riparian zone of the East river system, Colorado, United States - U2c2 | ecosystem: Environmental > Terrestrial > Soil > Riparian zone | place: USA: East River... | reverse complement strand
TCCGCCCGATGTCGAACAATCCTTCTGCGATGAACGACCTCGTCGCGATCCTCGATGCCCGCGCACCGGCCTACGGGCGCGCGCACGCGCGGCTCGATACATCGGGAAAGAGCGTCGAGGCGTGCGTGGACGAGCTGGTGGGGGTGGCGGAGGGGTTGTTCGCCAGCAAGTGAGCGGGGGGCTGGCTCTCGCTTGCTTTCCCCTCTCCCGCTTGCGGGAGAGGGTGGACGCCGGAGCGAAGCGACGGCGGCCGGGAGAGGGCATTTGTTGAGATAGCGAAGAAAGCGCCCTCTCCCGCCTCACCGCTGCGCGGTTCGGCACCCTCTCCCGCAAGCGGGAGAGGGGAAAGACGAGTTCGCGGCGCGCGCCCGCCCCCTCAATCCTTCCCGTCGTCCAGCTTGCCGATGTGGTGCTGGGCGTAAAGCTGCACGCCGAGTTGCGCGACGAGGTCGAGTTGCGACTCGAGGAAGTCGATGTGGTGCTCCTCGTCCGCCATCAGTTCCTCGAACAGATCGCGCGTCACGTAGTCCTTGACCGACGCGCAATAGGTCGCGGCTTCCTGATAGAGCGCGCGCGCGTCGACCTCGGCCTGCAGATCGACGTCAAGGATTTCCTTGATGTTCTGCCCGATGTGCAGCGGATCGAGCACCTGCAGGTTGGGAAAGCCGTCGAGGAAGATGATGCGCTCGATGAACTTGTCGGCGTGCTCCATCTCCTCGATCGATTCCTTGCGCCATTTCTTGGCGAGGTCCTTGTAGCCCCAGTTATCGAGCAGCCGGTAATGCAGCCAGTACTGGCTGACCGCGGTCAATTCGCTGCGCAGGCCCTTGTTGAGATAGTCGATGACCTTGGCGTCGCCCTTCATGGCTCGCACTCCTGCATTCGGGGCCGCCGCGCGTTGGCCCAATGTAGTTTCAATTAATTCTAATGTGGAAAGTGGCGTGCTTCAAGCCGCCACGGCAATGCGGCGCGAAAAACGCTAAGGAACTGTCGCGATTACTGTGGATCGGCGTGCGTATGGTGCGCCGCGCAGGCGACCGGGCATTCCTGCGTGCAAGCCGCAGCCGCCCCCGTCACCGCCTCATCCATGATCCGGCGGATGGTACGCGCGCACCGCCCGCACTGCGGGCTGCATCCAAGACAGCCATAGACCTGGTTGGCCGTAGCGGGGCGCGCCGGAGCCGTTTCAATCGCCGACCGCACGTCGCGGTCGCTGAAAACATTGCAAGAACAAACGATCATTACAGACTTCAGCCGCCTACCCGGGTGCCCTTGCCTCTGACTTAGGCCATCGATTTCCGAGATGCAAAAAAGAAAAGCACTTCTTCGAGGTATTCCAAAGTGAAGGGCAATTCTTGATAGCTGGGGGCAATTCTTCTGCGTTCGAAGTAGAAATCTGGCGCGGCCCGCGGTCTTGTAAACTATAAAGCCTCTAAATTGAGCATGACTTGGTTGAGGGGGCGCCGCGACTATCGTCGACTGCCGGGCCTGGGTGCTGGCGGTCCGCTGGTCCCTTTAGGTCTCGTCCACCACGCGATTGCTGAGCGTCCCGATCTCGGGAACCGACACGTCCACCACGTCGCCGGCTTTCAGCCAGCGCGGCGGGTCGAAGCGTGCGCCGGCGCCGACTGGTGTACCGGTCACGACGATGTCGCCTGGCTTCAGCGTGGTGAAGATCGTGATGTAGGCGAGCAGGTCCGCGAAACTGAAGATCAGGTTCGCGGTGGTGTCGTCCTGGCGCATCTCGCCGTTGACCTTCGTGGTGATGTGCAGCGGCTTTGCCGGATCGATCTCGTCGGCGGTAACCATCCACGGTCCGAGGCTGCCGGACGCATCGAAGTTCTTGCCCTGCGTGACGTTGAACTTGGCGTGCCGGGTCCACTCGCGCGCGGTGCCTTCATTGCAGAGCGTATAGCCGGCGATGTGCTCGTGGGCCTTTTCCTTTGCGATTCTGCGCCCCTCCTTGCCGATCACGAGCGCAATCTCGCCCTCGTAGTCGAACTGCTGCGTCACGCGCGGGCGCATCAGCGCCTCGCCCGAGCCGACGAACGAGCCGGGCGTGCGGAAGAACATGCTGGGATATTTCGCCTGCGCGCTGCCGTCTTTGTATTCTTCATTCCGGTTGGCATAGTTGACGCCGATACAAAGGATTTTCTCCGGAAACAGAATTGGCCGCAGAAGCGTGACCGCGGGAAGCGCGATGTCGGGCGCGGACGCGGCCGCCTGGCGGACTTCGCCGAGCGCACCCGCACGCAGCGCCTCGAGCAGGCTCGGATAGGCCAGGCGCCGGCCAAGATCGACAATGCCATTGCCCACAACGGCGCCGTAACTGACCCGGCCCCCGGCCGAAAACGATGTGAGTTTCAATGAAAAGTCCCAGGGTCAGGTCGCCTTGACGCGACAGATTGGCTCGCCCAGAACATGTTAGAATTCCGCACAGCCGTCAAACCAGACGTTGGAGGAAACCCATGCCGCACGTGATCGTGGAATATTCGGCCAACATCGAAGCCGAAATCACGCCGCAGCGGCTGGTCGAGGAGATCCATGGCGCCGCGATCGCGAGCGGCATCGCCGAGCCGGTCGCGGTACGCACGCGCTTGAAGCGCCGCGAGCACTTTCGCGTCGGCGACGGATCGCCGGAGAACGCCTTCGTGCACATCGACATCCGGGCGCGCAAGGGCCGCACGCTGGAGCAGAAGAAGCACGCGGTGCAGACGATCTACGATCAGGCCAACAAGACGCTCGAGCCGGTGTTTCGCGCGCGGCCGCTCGCGCTGACGGTGGAGATCCACGAGATCGATCCCGAGACGCGGCTGCTGCGCAACGGCATGCGCGAGAGGCAGGCCAGCGCCGCATGAGCACGACGCTCGACAAGACGATTGCGCGGGCGGAGGGATTTCTCAAGCGCTTCCGCGAGCATCCGGTCGCGCATCTGATCGACGGCAAGCCGGACCCAGGCAGCGGCGAAACATTCGAGACGCACTCGCCGATCGACAACATCGTGATCGCGAAGGTGGCGCGCGGCGGCGCGGCCGAGATCGATCGCGCCGCGAAGGCCGCGACCAGGGCGTTTCGCACCGGCTGGTCACGCACCACCGGCGACGAGCGACGGAAGCTCTTGCACAAGATTGCGGACGCCATCGAGGCGCGTGCCGACGAGATCGCGCTCACCGAATGCATCGATACCGGCCAGCCGATCCGCTACATGTCGAAGGCGGCGTTGCGCGGCGCGGAGAACTTCCGCTTCTACGCCGACCGCGCGCCGGGTGCGGCCGACGGTCTGTCGCTGCCGACCGACACACATCTCAACTATACGATCCGCCAGCCGATCGGCCCCGTGGGCGTCATCACGCCGTGGAATACGCCGTTCATGCTGTCCACCTGGAAGATCGCGCCCGCGCTCGCGGCCGGCTGCACGGTGGTGCACAAGCCGGCCGAATGGAGCCCGCTCACCGCGACCTTGCTCTCCGAGATTTGTCTGGAGGCGGGATTGCCGCCGGGCGTGCTCAATACGGTGCACGGCTTGGGCGAGGATGCGGGGCGTGCGCTGACCGAGCATCCCGACATCAAGGCGATCGGTTTCGTCGGCGAGAGCGCGACCGGCTCAGCCATCATGGCGCAGGGCGCCGCCACGCTCAAGCGCGTGCATTTCGAGCTCGGCGGCAAGAACCCGGTGATCGTGTTCGCCGACGCGGACCTCGACCGTGCGCTCGATGCCGTGCTGTTCATGATTTACTCGCTCAACGGCGAGCGCTGCACCTCGTCGAGCCGCGCGCTGGTCGAGGCCTCGATCTACGATGAGTTCTCCAGACACGCCGCGGAGCGGATGCGGAAGATCAAGGTCGGTCATCCGCTCGATCCCGCGACCGAAATCGGCCCGCTGATTCATCCGCGCCACGTCGACAAGGTTCTGTCTTATGCCTCGGTGGCGCAGGCCGAAGGCGCCACGATCGTCGGCGGCGGGCGCGCGGGCGAGAAAGGAAATTACGTCGCGCCGACGCTTTATCTCGGGGCGCGCAACACAATGAAGATCGCCCAGGAGGAAATCTTCGGCCCCGTGCTGACCATGATCCCGTTCGCCGACGAGGCCGAAGCGTTGGCGATCGCCAACGACGTGCGCTACGGCCTCGCGGCGTATCTCTGGACCAGGGACGTCGGCCGCGCGCATCGCTTCGCGCAAGCAGTCGAGGCCGGCATGGTGTGGGTCAACTCGGAGAACGTGCGCCACCTCCCGACCCCGTTCGGCGGGATGAAGTCGTCCGGCATCGGCCGCGACGGCGGGGATTATTCCTTCGATTTCTACATGGAGACCAAGAACATCGCGATCGCGCTCGACAATCACAAGATCCCGAAGATCGGCACCTGATGCTGCGCGATCCGGTCTTCAATCCGCCGTTCAACATCGTGCGCGCGAGCCATGTCGAGCTCGGCGTCGCCGATATCGCGCGCTCGCGCGCCTTCTATGTCGATTGCCTCGGCTACATCGTCTCGGATGAGGACAACGATGCGCTCTATCTGCGCGGGCTGGAAGAGCGCAACCATCACTCGGTGGTGCTGCGCCAATCAGACGACATCGCGGCGCTCGCGATTGGCTTCAAGGTCGGAGCCGAGGACGATCTCGACAAGGCCGCCGAATGGCTGACTGCGCGCAAGCTGCCGGTGTCGTGGCCGAACCTGCCGTTTCAGGGACGCACGCTGCGTACCGTCGACCCGATCGGCATGCCGATCGATCTCTATTTCAAGATGGATCGCGTTCCCTCGATGCTGCAGAAATATGCCGCTTACAAGGGCGCGCGCATCCAGCGCATCGACCACATCAATTGCTTCACGCCGGACGTGCAGGCCTCCTACGACTTTTACATCGAGCTCGGCTTTCGCCTCACCGAAACGGCCGAGACCGAAGGGGCGGACCCGAAGCTCTGGGCGGTGTGGCTGCAACGCAGGGGCAGCACGCACGACCTCGCCTTCACCAATGGACGCGGGCCGCGCCTGCACCATATCGGCGTGTGGAATTCGAACGCGCTCGACATCCTGAACACGTGCGACGTGATGGCGACCTCGGGCTATCTCGCCAACATGGAGCGCGGCCCGGGCCGGCACGGCATCGCGAACGCCTTCTTCCTTTACGTGCGCGATCCGGACGGGCACCGCGTCGAGCTGTTCACGTCCGACTATCTCACCGTCGACACCGATCACGAGCCGATCCGCTGGACGCTCAATCATCCGCAGCGCCAGACGCTGTGGGGTCAGGCAGCACCGAAATCCTGGTTCGAGGAGGGCTCGGCATTCAAGGGCGTGCCGGTGCGCGAGCCGGTGCTGGAAGCGCGTCCGGTGGTGGCGCGCTAAAGTGTGTACTCATAAACGGGATGTCCGCTTTCGAAGGTAAAGGAGACGTGGCCGGAGAATGGCGCTACTTCACCTTTTGACCCACTGCGGTCAGAGGAGGTCCAAACCCGTTGCGTCGCAGCATTCCTATTGGATCACATCTTCGCACATTCGAGCAGCGTGATCGAAATGAAACCGGTGCCTTCCTGCGCGGGGCCCAAAGAATGGGCACCCTCCAAGTAAGGAATCCGATCGAGGACAAGCTAGTGCTGGTAAGAAACCGTACATATTTGAAGCAATTTACTGAGGCCAAATTCTAAGAGCGGCGAATACTGAACCCAATTGTAGAAGCGCCAGACATTGGCCCGAACCAAACAAGGATTATCATAGCTTGCCAGAAGTGCGCAAACAGGGCACATTTGTGGCGATCGATTTGGCGCTGCTGAAGTGGATCTCTCTCACTATCGCGAAATGTACTTCGCCGAAAAATTGGATCGTTGGGCATCGCGGCTATGGCAAAGAGAAAGAAGATCAGCATTCGCTAGAACCTGATCCTCGGCTCAGGAGTGTGAGTTGGACGCTCATCAAGTAATTAACGACGAGGCTTTCCGTGCGCTAGTAGGAAGACTAAAAGCGCTACGCGCCTTCCTTTCACAAGCGGCCATTCCACTGGCGCCTTCACCGAATAGCGATATGAGTATAGGCAAGATCTATACATTGCATTTTCGTAAGGACGGACGAGCGGCAACCGCCGATGAATGGGATTACGTAGACTCTGAAATACAAAAAATCTACGCGATTCTGAACTCGGAGCATCGAAGAGCTTTCTTAGCGACCGAGACGCCCTGGCTAGTCCCGATACTTGCTATAACTTTGCTTTTACTTGGCCTAATCGACATCCTTATTCTTGTTGTCTTCAATACTCTTGGATGGAATAATCCATTAATATTCGCGGGTTATGTCGTATTTTCGACCGCCCTCGGAGCACTAGGTGCTCTAGGCGCTCTTTCGCTAAACGCGATATTAGTTCATAATGATATAAAATTTGACCCAACAAATACAAGGCTAATTGCAATCAGAATAATTAGCGGAGCAATGTTTGGCTGTATAATCACGCTTCCATTTGGATATGAGAACTTTTATTCTTTCATTCTTAAATATAATGCGACTCAGGCAGCCGGTCCTTCGTCGCCGGTTGCACAAGCATCTCTATTTCTACTCCCATTTATATTTGGATACTCGACGTCGGCAATACTTCTAATCTTGGACAAGTTCGCCGGGGGCTTAGAAAGATTTTTCGATGGGTCCGATAAACCTGCTTCACGTAAAAAATGACGGAAGAAATGACGGTTTGTCGAGCGTTCGTAAGTCGGACCGTCAAGAATGAGGGGAGGAAATCGACCGTGAAAGCCCCAAAAAACGTATGCGCTTTACTGGTTGCGCTTATTATCAATATTTGCCCAAACACTTCATTTGCTCAAATGAGTAAATCAGAATTTGAAATCACACTAAAGGCTTGTGCAGACAGTAAAAGTATTCAAATGACAGCCGAGCTTTTGAGAAGGATATCTGCTTTGTACAGCGATGAGTCAACTAAGGGTGCAATAAATGACATAGGGAAATTTCTATCTCTTTTGCCCGAGGCCGATCGATCCCCGGCCTACGGGATATATCAACAATGCATTGTTGATATACTTCCTCGAGTGCAAACACAAAAACCCGAAAATCCACAGACCTTACCGACTGTTACATATAAACTATGTTCCGGCGAGTATCAGCGGGCATGCCAACCGCATGATGTCTATCTGTATTGTTATACGGATATCAGAGCTTGGGCAGCCGCTCGTTGTACCTCTTTTACGTCATCTAGATACAATACGTACGGGGGGAATAAATGTGGATATGCAATGGACTTGGTGACTTGTACCGGGCCGAAGTAGGGGGCCTACGAGGAGGTCTTCTGAGGTGGCATGCCTAGGTTGCTGAGAATTCGGCGGTTCGAAAGGCGACCTAAGGTGAAATGTCCATTCTGGGTGGCTTTCCATTCTGATGCAAGCCTTAGCAAGCGCTTCTTTGGAGAATTTTAATCATCTTCGGGACCATGCCGGGGGGTGGCTGACATTTTGTTGCAGCGCATCCGTCTCTTTCTGGCCCGTAGCGAACATGCGGACCACGACATGAAATGTCCGCGCTTGGAAGAGCGGACCGCGCTTTATGAGTACACGCGCTAAGGCGTGACGACCACGTTCCCCGCAACCTTTCCGCTCTCGACCGCCTCGTGCGCCTTGACGATGTTGGTGAGCGGAAAGCTCGCCGCGACATTGTGCCTGAGCGCGTTCGCCTCCAGCATGCGGGTGATGTCGGCAATCGCACGGGCACGCTCGTCCGGCGTCAGCTCGTAGACGAACACGAACTTGAACGTGATGGCGTTGGCGAGGCAGAACGAGGCCGGAATCGCCGCTTGCGGTCCTGTGCCGTAGACGACAAGCGTGCCGCGTGGCCGCAGCACGCCCGGCAGCAGTGCTGCGTTCGCCGTCAGGTCCATTTCGATCACCGCGTCGACGCCACCCTTGGTCAGCGCCATCACGCGCTCGCCGACATTCTCGGTCTTATAGTCGATGGTGTGATCGGCGCCCGCCTCGCGCGCGAGCTTCGCTTTGGCGGCCGACGACACCGTGGTGATCACGGTGGCGCCGCGCGCCTTGGCGAACTGGATTGCGTAATGCGCGACCGCGCCTGCGCCGCCTGCGATCAGCAGAGTCTTGCCGCTGTCGGCGCCCGCGATGTCGATCGCATGCCAGGCCGTGAGCGCCGGAATGCCGAGGCACGCGCCTGCCTCGAAGCTGACCGCTGCGGGTAACTTCACCGCCTGATTTTCCGGCAACACGATGGATTCGGCCGCGGTGCCGAACGGGCGCTTCCATTGGCCGTTCCAGGTCCAGACCCGCTCGCCGATGCGCGACGTGGCGACGCCCTGCCCCACCGCGTCGATTTCGCCCGCGCCGTCGCTGTGCGGAATGACACGCGGAAACGCGATTTTGCGCGCCGTGCCGGCGCGGGTCTTCACGTCCGATGGATTGACGCCGGAGGTCTTCAACTTGACGCGCACCTCGCCCGGCCCCGGCTTTGGGGTTTCGATCTCGCCGAGGTGGAGGACTTCGGCGGCAGGGCCATTCTTTTCGTAGTACGCGGCGCGCATCGATCACCTCAGCGATTCTGGTGTCATCCCGGCCACGCGAGCGCGAGCCGAGCGAGAGCCGGGACTCACATATCACAGGTCGGAGTTTTGTTCTTTCTGGATTCAGAATCGCGCAGGAGGTGTTTCATGGATCCCGGCTCGCGTTGCACGCGGCCGGGATGACAGCATCCGCTACGCGCTCGGACGCATCGCGTGCTCGACCAGCGTCTTGCCGAGCGACCAGACCGCGCCCGCCTTGTGACTGTCGGCGATCACGTCGTCGAACGCGCGCACGATCCAGTCGCAGTCCTCGTCATTGATGGTCAGCGGCGGGATGAGCTTGATGGTGTGGCTCGCGTGGCCCGCCACCTGCGTCAGAATCTTGTGCTGCTTGAACAGCGGGATGGTGATGAGCTGGCAGAACAGTCCCTTGCTGGCCGTCTCCAGCACGTTCCACGACGCCTTGAGCTTGAGCGAACTTGGCGAGCCGAACTCGACGCCGATCATCAGTCCCTTGCCGCGCACGTCTTTCAGAAGCTCGTAATTTTCCGAGAGCGCCGACAGGCCGCGCAGCACGCGCTCGCCGGTGCGCGCCGCGTTCTCGATCACCCGCTCGGCCTTCATGACGTCGAGCGTCGCGATGCCCGCCGCCATCGCGAGATCGTTCTTCGAGAACGTCGAGCCATGGACCACCGCGCGGTCCATGCGACTGAACACCTTGTTGAACACCCATTTGCGCATCAGCACGGCGCCGACCGGTACGTGTCCGCCGGACAGCGCCTTGGCGAGCAGCACCATGTCGGGCTCGATGCCCCAATGCTCGCCGGCGAGAAATTTCCCGGTCCGTCCCATCCCGCTCTGAATTTCGTCGGTGACGAACAACGTTTCGTAGCGCCGGCATAGATGCTCGGCGCCCTTGAGATACTCCTCGTTCGGCAGGATGACGCCCTTGCCCTGGATCGGTTCGACAATGAACGCCGCGATGCGCCGCGACGCCAGCGCCTGCTCCAGCGCGGTCAGATCGTTGAACGGAATTCGTACGCAATCCGGCAGCAGCGGCTCGAACCCGTTGCGGAAGGTCTCGTCGCCATTGAGCGAGAGAGCACCATAGGTCAGGCCGTGAAAGGCGTGGCTGCAATACACGATGCCGGGCCGGCCGGTCGCGGCGCGTGCAAACTTGATTGCTGCCTCGACCGACTCTGCTCCGGAATTGGCGAAGAACACCTTGTCGAGATACGGCACGAGCGCGAGCAGCCGTTCGGCCAGAATACCGGCGAGCGTCGAGACGTCCATCTGCACCAGGTTCGGCAGGTCGGCATCGAGCACGCTTTTGAGCGCCGCGCGAATCGCCGGATGGTTGCGGCCGACGGCGAAAACGCCGAACCCGCTCAGCAGGTCGAGATAGCGGTTATCCTCGCGATCGTAGAGATATTGCCCGCGTCCCCGGCGAAAGGAGACATCATAGCCGATGGTCCGCAGCACACGGACCATCTGTTCGTTGAGACGGCGGGTATGGAGGCTGTAACGCTCGGACTCGTGCGTGTCGAACAGGGCCGCAATGTCGATCGTCATCCCCGATACATGCTCATATTGTTCCCCCCGCCAAACATCTGCCCAAAACTAGCGCAACGCAGACGGGCGGCAATGCGGCATAGTTGCCGAAATACTGCCTGAAACATTCAGTAGGGCATAAGTGTTGGGCACGCGAAGAAATAGCGGTCGAGGCTTGATGAGAAACCTGTTCGCAAGTGCAGCAATTCTCGCGCTGACGACGAGCAGCGCGATCGCGGCAGACCCAGTTGGCGATTGGCTCGTTAAGGACGGCTACGCAAACATCCGCATCGACATCTGTTCTGGCAAGCTGTGGGGCATTGTCGTCTGGGAGAAAAAACCGGGAGGCCTGGATACCGAAAATCCCGACTTGGCCAAGAAGGGGCGCCCAACGCTCGGCATCCCGATCCTGATGGGCTTGGCGCAGAAAGGACCGAACAAGTGGCAGGGCGAGATTTACAACTCGCAAAACGGCAAGATGTACAGCGCGAATGTCAGCTTGGCGGACGAAGATATACTAGATCTTGAGGGCTGCCTCTTCACCGATTTCATGTGCCTGACGCAGAAGTGGACTCGCATTAAGACGCCGCCGACGAACGCGACCCCCCTCCCTCCGATCAAGGGTGCACCGCAGACCAAGCAGGCTGCCGCCAAAAAAGGCCCGACGGCGGCTGTGAGTGATGTCTGCCTGAGAGTGGCTGACGAAGCCGCGGCACAGGAAAGAGCTGCCGCGAAGAAATAGCCACGGTCTTTCACATCTCGCCGAGTTCGCGCGGCTTGCCCATCAGCACCGGTTGGAACAGCACAGCCGCCGCCAGAGTTGTCAGCAAAGAGAGCGCCAGCAATTTGCCCATGCTCGACGTGCCGGGATGGCTTGAGAGCCACAGGCTGCCGAACGCGGTCGCGGTGGTGAGCGCCGAGTAGAACACCGCGCGCGTCAGGCTCGACTGCAGCAATGCCGTCTGCCCGGCGCGCCACGCCATGATGTAGTAGATTTTGAACGCCACGCCGATACCGAGCAGCAACGGCAACGCGATGATGTTGGCGAAATTCAGCGCCATCCCGAACACGACGCAGAGCTCCAGCGTTACGACGCCGGCGAGCAACAGCGGAACGATCGTCAGCAGCACGTCGCCGAAACGCCGCAGCACGATCCACAACAGGATCGCGATCGAGATCAGCGCCCACGCGCCGGCCTCGAAGAATGCGCGCACGATCGTCTGGCCGGATTCCAGGATCGAGATCGGCCCGCCGGTCGCGTTAGGCTGCGCGGCAAGCACCGCGCGGGCAAATTGGCGCAGCGTCTCGTTGTCGTTCGGATCGCCCTTCGGGAGCACTTCGACGCGCGCGCGTCCGTCCGGCGTACGCCACAGTTCGGCGATGTCATGCGGGATGTCGGAGAGCTTGATCGGATGCGCCTGAAGCAGGTCCTTCAGGTCGTCGAGCGAGGTCTTGAGCGGCCGAAGGAAGACCTGTGCGGTCTCTTCGCGCAGCGCCGGCGTTCCCTTCGCGAGCTTGTCGAGCGCGGTTGCGAGCCGCTTTGCAGCCGCAGCGCCCTGCCCGCCCGAATGCTTCTGGGCGGCTTCGTTCAGCGACGTCACGACCTCGTTGAGCGAAACCACGTTGTCTTCGTCGGTCGGCGCCTTCTGCAGCGCGCCGGGCTTGAAGGAGGGCGCAATCTTGTCGCGCGCCACGGCGATCGCGGCGAGCTTCCTGTCCTGATCGGCCGGCACGAAGAAGTTGAGCGTGCGCACCTGCGAAACTTCGGGGACTTTGCTGAGCTTCTCCTCGATCGGCCGCGTCGCCTCGAGGCTGGGCGCCAGCACGCTGATCGCAAAGGCACCCGTCATCGGATCGCGGCGCAGGTCGAGGAAGGTCGAAATCGATTCGACGTGCGGGCTGCGCAGGTTGATCGGGTTGAAGTCGAATTGCAGGTAGTAGAGCAGCGGCAGCCCGCCGAGCGACACGATCGCGGTGCCGACCAGGATAGCAATGCGCTGGCGCTCCATGAAGGCGTCGACCGGCGCAAGAAAGCGGAAGCCGAGCGGTACCGGCTCGCCCTTCGGATTGAGCACGGTGAGCAGCGCCGGCAGCAGCGTGATGCTGCTGAGATATGCGATCAGCATGCCCATGCCGGCGATCTGGCCGAGCTCGGACACGCCGCGGTAGTCCGTCGGCAAAAACGACAGGAAACCCGCGGCCGTGGCGGCAGCGGCGAGCGTCAACGGCGCGCCCGCGTTCCGCGCCGCATGCGCGAGCGCGAGTTTGAGATCGTCCACGTCGTAACGGTCGGCGCGATAGCGCACGCTGAACTGGATGCCGAAATCGACGCCGAGGCCGACGAACAGCACGGCGAATGCAATCGATATGAGATTGAGCGGACCGACGATCAGGAACCCGAGCGCGGCCGTGATCGCAAGTCCGGCGACCAGATTGAGAAACACCGCGAGGATGATTCGCCCGGATTTCAGCGCGAGATAGAGAATGCCGAGCACGATCACGACGGTGCCGATGCTGTTGACCACCATGCCTTCCTGAACGGTCGCGAATTCCTCATCCGCGATCGGGACCGGACCGGTGAGACGCACCCGCGCACCGTAGTTTTCCGCAAGCTTCAGGTCCGCCACCGCCGTGCGGATCGCGGCCGTCGCTCGCTTGCCCGGCTCCAGCGCCGTGTAGTCGAGCTCCGGCTGGATATCGATGAACTTGCGCTTGGTGTTGACCGGGTCGTCGGGCCTGGAGGGATTGAGCAACTCGTGCCACGAGAAGTTCACCGGCTTCTTCGCCTGCACCGCCTCCACCGTGTCGGCCGTCATCGCGAGCGGGCGCTGCATGGCGTCGAGCGTGATCTTTTCCAGCTCGACGCCGGTCAGGCCCATTTGCAGCACTTCAACCAGCCCGCGCAGACTGGGATCGGTTGCAAGTTGCGCGACCAGCGGCTCGGCCTGCTCAAGCTGGCCTGCGACTTTCTCGGTCTCCTCCACGGGCAGGAACAGGAGACCGTTGCGGCGGAAGAACTCGCCCCCGCCCGGTTGCGAAAGCGACTTGATGTCCGTCTTGTTGCTGGCGAGCCGGTCCGCCAGCGCGGTGGTCGCCTGGCTGGTCAATTCCGGGGTCGGCGCTTCCACCACGACCAGAATCGATTGGAGGTGCTGGGGAAAGGCCCTCTCGAACGCGATTTCCCGCTGCCGCCAGGGAAGTTGCGCGGAAATCAGGGTGTTGATGTCGGTATTGATGGCAAAATGCCGAAAAGCGTAAACGCCCGACACGGCCGCCGCCAATGTCGACAGGATGATCACCAGCCACGCATAGCGCGTGCAGCGGGTGACGGTCGCTACGATTGCGGTTCTTAGCATGCCGCTGTTTTTTCTCGCCTTTTCAGAATGTTTGGGGCCGGGACGCGCGCCGTCCCGGCTGAACTATTGGCCGGCTCAGCGCGTTGACCGCATGGTTGACTACGGGGCGCTAGCACAAGTTCCCGGCCGGGTCGATTGGATGGAATTGCTAGCAGAACTCACGGCCATGTATTACGTCATTGCGCTGCGGCAAGGCTCCGGACAAAGTTCCGGTCCGGCTCGTTGTCCGCGGTAGTACCGAATGGAAGAATGTTGTCTCAGGCATGGCGTTAAAGAGCACAATGTTGGACGCAATCAAGAGCCCGGCGGACCTTCGGGCCGTTAGCGAAAAAGACCTTCAGCGCGTTGCCGACGACCTGCGCGCCGAGACGATCAGCGCGGTTGCGGTTACCGGCGGCCATCTCGGTGCCGGCCTCGGTGTCGTGGAACTCACCGTTGCGCTGCACTACGTGTTCGATACCCCGAACGACCGGCTGATTTGGGACGTCGGCCATCAGGCGTATCCGCACAAGATCCTGACCGGGCGGCGCGACCGCATTCGCACCTTGCGCATGGGCGGCGGGCTGTCCGGATTCACCAAGCGCGCCGAGAGCGAATACGACTGTTTCGGCGCCGCGCATTCCTCGACCTCGATTTCCGCCGGCCTCGGCATGGCGGTCGCGCGCGACCTTAGCGGCGAGAAGCGTAATGTGATCGCCGTGATCGGCGATGGCGCAATGTCGGCCGGCATGGCCTATGAGGCGATGAACAATGCCGGCGCAATGAACTCGCGCCTGATCGTGATCCTCAACGACAACGAGATGTCGATCGCTCCACCGGTGGGTGCGCTGTCCGCCTATCTGGCGCGGCTCATCTCCGGCCGCACCTACACGTCGCTGCGCGAGATCGGCAAGCAGATCGCCAAGCGCATGCCGAAATCGATCGAGGAGAAGGCGCTGCGCGTCGAGGAATACGCGCGCGGCTTCCTCACCGGCGGCACGCTGTTCGAGGAGCTTGGCTTCTACTATGTCGGTCCGATCGACGGACATAACCTCGATCACCTCGTGCCGGTGTTGAAAAACGTGCGCGACGCCGAGAACGGACCGATCCTCATTCATGTCGTGACGCAGAAGGGCAAGGGCTACGCGCCCGCGGAGGCCTCGAGCGACAAATATCATGGCGTCGTGAAGTTCGATGTCGCGACCGGCAAGCAGGCCAAGGCGCAGGCGAACGCGCCCTCCTACACCAAGGTGTTCGGCGAAAGCCTCGTGAAAGAAGCCCGCAAGGACGATAAAATCGTGGCAATAACCGCTGCGATGCCAAGCGGCACCGGCGTCGACATTTTCGGCAAGGCCTTTCCCGAGCGCACCTTCGATGTCGGCATCGCCGAACAGCACGGCGTCACCTTCGCGGCCGGGCTTGCCACCGAGGGCTACAAGCCGTTCGCCGTGATCTACTCGACCTTCCTGCAACGCGCCTACGATCAGGTGGTGCATGACGTCGCCATCCAGCGGCTGCCGGTGCGCTTTGCGCTCGACCGCGCGGGCCTCGTCGGCGCCGACGGCCCGACCCACGCGGGCGCGTTCGACGTGGCGTATCTCGGCTGCCTGCCGGGCTTCGTGCTGATGGCGGCTGCCGATGAAGCAGAGCTCGTCCACATGGTTGCCACACAGGTAGCGATCGACGACCGGCCCTCCGCGCTGCGCTATCCGCGCGGCGACGGCGTCGGCGTCGACATGCCGGAATTCGGCATGCCGCTGGAGATTGGAAAAGGTCGAGTGTTGCGCGAGGGGTCTTCCATCGCGCTGCTGTCCTATGGCACACGGCTGCAGGAATGCCTCAAGGCAGCGGACATGCTGGCGGCGCAGGGCCTCTCCGCAACGGTTGCGGATGCGCGGTTCGCCAAGCCGCTCGATACCGATCTCGTGCTGCGGCTGGCGAAAGAACACGAAGTCTTGATCACCATCGAGGAGGGCGCAATCGGCGGTTTCGGCGCGCAGGTAATGCAGACGCTGGCCGAGCACGGCGCGTTCGATTCGGGGCTGAAAGTGCGCTGCATGGTCCTTCCCGACGCCTTCATCGACCAGGATTCGCCGGCTGCGATGTATTCGGCCGCCCGTCTCGACGCGAAGGGAATTGTGGCAAAAGTGTTCGAGGCGCTCGGTAAGGACGTCTCGATAGACGTAGTGCAACACGCCTGACGGCGTGGTAGGGAACCAAGGTTGCGCGCGGCCTTCGCGCGCATAAGTTTATGTGCAGAATCAATGCTGTTCGTCAGCGAAGCGAGTAGAGAATTGTCATGAAGGTGATACTGGCCCAGCCCCGCGGTTTCTGCGCCGGCGTCGTACGCGCAGTCGAAATCGTTGAGCGCGCGCTGGTGAAATACGGCGCGCCGGTCTATGTGCGCCATGAGATCGTGCACAACAAGCACGTCGTGGAGAGCCTGAAGGCCAAGGGCGCGGTCTTCGTCGAGGAAGTCTCCGAAGTGCCGCCGAATGCCGTCACGGTGTTCTCGGCGCACGGTGTTGCCAAGAGCGTCGAACAAGAGGCCGCCAAGCGCGACTTGCCGGTGCTCAACGCCACCTGCCCGCTCGTCACCAAGGTGCACAATCAGGGCAAGCGCTATGTCGGCCAGGGCCGCAAGCTGATCCTGATCGGCCATGCGGGCCATCCCGAGGTGGAAGGCACGATGGGTCAGATCCCGGCGCCGGTGCTGCTGGTGCAGAACGAGAAGGAAGTCGACGAACTCGACATCTCTCCCGACACGCCGGTCGCCTATGTGACGCAGACCACGCTCTCGGTCGACGACACCAAGGGGATCATCCAGGCGCTGCAGCGCAAGTTCTCCGACATCATCGGACCGGAGACGCGCGACATCTGTTACGCGACGCAGAATCGCCAGTCGGCCGTGCGCGACCTCTCCAAGGTTGTGGACGTCATCCTCGTGGTCGGCGCGAAGAATTCGTCGAACTCCAATCGCCTGCGCGAAATCGGCGCGGAGGAAGGCATCCCGAGCTACCTGATCGCGGACGGCAGCGAGTTGCAGGCCGATTGGGTGAAGGACGCCGAAGTGGTCGGCCTGACGGCCGGGGCGTCCGCGCCGGAAGTGCTGGTCGAGGACGTGATCAACGCATTGCGCCGCATCGGGCCGGTTGAGGTTTCCACCCTGCCGGGCCGCGAAGAGCACATGGAATTCCGCCTCCCCGCCGAACTCACGGAGGGGTTCGCAACCCGGACGGTCAGCCGCGCGAGTTGACCTTTTCGCCTAAACCGTTTGAAATTGCCGGTTAAATCCAAGAAAAAAATCAGAAAGCAGAAAGTAGCAGGATGGCTCTTCCGTTCTTTAAGGAAATGAAGATTGGCGCGTACCTCGTGAAGCAGAAGCTCATGGGGCGCAAGCGCTATCCGCTCGTGCTGATGCTGGAGCCGCTGTTCCGCTGCAATCTCGCCTGCGCCGGCTGCGGCAAGATCGATTATCCGGATCCGATCCTCAACCGGCGCCTCTCGGTGCAGGAGTGTCTCGACGCGGTCGACGAGTGCGGCGCGCCGATGGTGGCGATCCCGGGCGGCGAGCCGCTGATCCACAAGGACATCGGCGCGATCGTCAAAGGAATCGTGGCGCGCAAGAAATTCGTCTCGCTGTGCACCAATGCGCTGCTCTTGGAAAAGAAGCTGCACGAATTCGAGCCCTCGCCCTACCTGTTCTTCTCGGTCCACGTCGACGGCATCAAGAAGCACCACGACAAGTCGGTGTGCATGGACGGCGGCTTCGAGCGCGCCATCTCCGGCGTGAAGGCGGCCCTCGCGAAGGGCTTCGCCGTCAACGTCAACGCGACGATCTTCGACGGTCATCCGGCCGAAGATATCGCGGAATTCCTCGATATGGCCAAAGACCTCGGCGTCGGCGTCTCGATCTCGCCCGGCTACGCCTACGAGCGCGCGCCGGACCAGCAGCACTTCCTCGCGCGTCAGAAGACCAAGGAGCTGTTCCGCAAGGTCTTTGCGCTCGGCAAGGGCCGCGACTGGCAGCTCATG
>Ga0193717_1001042_pt1 | contig 17430 bp, 17 predicted proteins | sample U2c2metaG_FD_145900 | JGI IMG/M metagenome (GOLD analysis project Ga0193717, IMG submission 145900) | Soil microbial communities from a riparian zone of the East river system, Colorado, United States - U2c2 | ecosystem: Environmental > Terrestrial > Soil > Riparian zone | place: USA: East River... | reverse complement strand
CGAAACGTCGTTATCGGCGGTGCAGGACGGACCCTTCGACGTCGCCGACGCCGAAGAAGACGGCGTCCCGCGGATCGACCTCGGCTCGGTGAAGGTACCGGTGCCGGACGGTTCGCAGGTCCAGGTCGAGATGGACCCGGAGTCCGGCGGCGTGCGCGCGGTGCACGTCGTCACCGAGCAGGGCCAGGTCACCGTCAGCGCGTACGCCGCGCCGCGGTCGGGCGGGCTCTGGAAGGACGTCGGCAACGAGCTGGGTCTGCAGCTGCGCCAAGACGGCGCCAAGGTGTCGATCGGCATGGGCGAGTGGGGGATCGAGCTGTCGGCGATCGTCGGCGAGGTCGCGCTGCGGTTCGTCGGTGTCGACGGCCCCCGGTGGATGCTGCGCGGCGTGATCGCCGGGCCGCAGACCCTGGCCGCGCAGGCCCCGATGGTGCTGCGCGACATCGTCCGCCGCACGATCGTGGATCGCGGGGAAGCGCCGATGCCGGTGCGCACCCCGCTCGCCATCACGCTGCCCGACGCCGTCGCCGAGCACATCGCCGAGCAACAAGCCCAGGGCTAGTTCTCCAAGCGCTATGAACGGACCGTTCCTTGCGTTTCCCGCAAGGAACGGTCCGTTCATAGCGCGCTGTTCAGCCGGGCGGGGCATTTCGGTACGGTCGTACCATGCCTGACGCCGCCGAACTGGTGATCTTCCTCGGTACCGCCGCGGTCTTCGCGCTCGTGCCCGGGCCGGGAATGCTGTACGTGCTGGCCAGGAGCCTGCGCGGCGGGCGCGGTGACGGGCTCCGGTCGGCGGCCGGGAACGGGATCGGCGCGTCGGTGCACGTGTTCGCCGCGGCGCTGGGCCTGTCCGCGCTGCTCGCGACGTCGGCGGTCGCCTTCACCGTGGTCAAACTGGCCGGTGCCGCGTACCTGGTGTTCCTCGGGCTGCAGGCCATCTTCAAGCGTCACGACGAAGAACTGCCCGCCGTCACCGGTTCCGCGCGGCGCTGGGCGCGTTCTCCGCTGGTGCAGGGGATCTTCTCGGAGCTGCTCAACCCCAAGACGGCGTTGTACTTCATGGCCCTGCTGCCGCATTTCGTCCACCCGGAGCGAGCTCCCGCGGCGCTGGTGTTCGTCGTGCTCGGCCTGATCGCGGTGGCCATGGCGACTTCCATGGACCTCGTGGTCGCCGTGTTCGCCGGCAAGCTCGGCACCCGGCTCATGGACAACGTGAAGTGGCGGGTCCGCCAGCGCGTCGCCAGCGGCGCCACGATGATCGGCCTCGGCGGCTTCGTCGCCGTCGCCGACTAACGAGCGCGCAGCCACGCGAGGACCGTCGCACGGCCGAGCGACTCCCGATCCTCACCCAGAGCGGCCAGCGTTGTCTCCTGGATTGCGGAGTTCGGCAGCGCCGACGCCCACGCGTATGCGACTTTCGTCGGGTGGATCGGATCGTCGGTACAGGTCGCGATTCCCGCCGGGACGGCCAGCGCGCGCAGTTCGTCCAACGTCGGCGCGGGATGGCCGGCGGCCACGCGCAGGCTTGCGGCGAGCCCGTCGCCGTGCCGCCGCCACGCCCGGCTCAGTTCGCCGGAAAGCCAGCCGGGCACGCCGTTGACCGAAACGGCGAGCGCCGGCTCCAGCCCGTCGCGGGCCACCAGATCGGCGGAGAGCTTCGCGGCGAGCGACGCGGGTGCTTGGCCGGGGAGGCCGTTCCAGGCCGGGAGCGCGGCCAGCAGACCGGCGCATCGGCCCGGATTGCGCACCGCCCACTCCGCGGCGAGATGAGCGCCGAACGAGATGCCGCCGACCAGGATCGGCTCGTCCCGCTCTCCCGTGAGGGTGTCCAACAGCGACAGGTAGCCTCTGGCGAGTTCACCGGCCCTCGGGGGCGGAGGAGTGACGAGACCGACCCCGACGGCCGCCAGGGGGCGCGCGAACACGGCACGGACGAACACTTCGTCGGAGCCGGTACCCGGGATGAGAACGGCCGTGGGTGTCGGGATAGCGGAGGTCACGTTGCGATCTTGGCGCAAACCGGTTTCCCTTGTGTGAACTAGGCATACGCTGGAATACGCACGGGCCGCATTTGTCGGGGGCCCCGGAGCACAGGAGCACCACATGTCCGCCAAAGAAGGCGGCTACTTCAGCCGGATGGTTCGCAAGCTGACGAGCGACGTCGAAGACCTCGACGCCGACGATCTCTCCGAAAAAGCCGAGGCCGGTGGCGCGAAGCGGGCTTGCGACTGCCGGTCGGGTGAAGAAGTGACCGTGCTCGGCCGCCTGCGCAGCGTGGAGCTGTGCCCGACCAACGAAGCCGCGACTCTCCAGGCCGAGTTGTTCGACGGAACTCAAGGTGTGACGCTAATCTGGCTGGGACGTCGCCGGATCCCGGGCATCGAGCCGGGCAGGACCATCAAGGTGCGTGGCCGCATGGCCGTTCGCGACGGGCAGAAGGTTCTGTACAACCCGTACTACGAACTCCAGACGACCTCCTGAGTTGGTAATTGAATCGTGAGTGAACCCGCCCCCAGCGGTGAGAAGACCAAGCCGGAAAAGCCCACCGAGGAGGAGGGTGAAAAGCCCCCGCCCACCATGCTCGAGCAGATGGGCGGCATCTCGGGGCTCATCTACTCCTCGGTGCCCGTGGTCGTGTTCGTGCTGGCCAACGCCTTCTTCGGGCTCACCCCGGCCATCTGGAGCGCGATCGGCGTCGCCGTCGTCATCCTGGTGGTGCGGATCGTCCGCAAGGAGCCGATCCAGCCCGCGATCTCGGGGCTGATCGGAGTCGGCATCGCGGTGTTCATCGCGCACCGGACAGGCTCCGCCAAGGGGTTCTTCCTCTTCGGCATCTACGCGAGCCTCGTCTACTGCGGACTGTTCGTGGCTTCGGTGCTGATCCGCTGGCCGCTGGCGGGCGTCATCTGGAACATGATCAACGGCACCGGCCACGCCTGGCGCAAGGACAAGCCGTCCCGCCTGGGCTACGACATCGCCACGCTCGCCATGGCGGCGGTCTTCGGGCTGCGGTTCGTGGTGCAGCAATGGCTGTACAACGAGGACTACACCGGGTGGCTGGCCTTCGCCAAGATCGCCATGGGCTATCCGTTGTACGCCTTGGGCCTGATCGTGGTCGTCTGGGCGGTCCGCCGGTCGGACAAACGGATGAAAACCCTCGAAGAGACGGCGCCACCGGTCAAAACGGACGCCGAGATCGAGGCCGAGCTCCGCGCCAAATACGCCGCCACCCCGGTCACCGAGGCCTGATCCGCCGGCCCGTCCCGAACTTGCCTGAAGGGACCTTTCGTACGAATCATTCGTACGAAAGGTCCCTTCAGTTTTTTTGGTGACGTGCGAGGGGTCAGTAACCCAGCGCGGCGCGGATTTCCGGCTCGACATCGGAAGTCGCCACGAACAGCAGTTCGTCGCCCGGCTCCAGCGGGTCCTCCGGGGTCGGCACGATGACCCTGTCGCCGCGCAGGATCGTCACCAGCGCCGCGTCGCGGGGCAGCGCGAGGTCACTGACAGCCTTGCCCGCCAACGGAGTCTCCTGCGGGAGGGTGAGCTCCACGAGGTTCGTCTGGCTCTGCCGGAACGTCATCAGCCGCACCAGATCACCGACGCTCACGGCCTCCTCGACCATCGCCGCGAGCATCCTCGGTGTGGAGACGGCCACGTCGACACCCCAGGCGTCGTTGAAGAGCCACTCGTTGGCGGGGTTGTTGACCCGCGCCACCACCCGCGGCACCGCGAACTCGGTCTTGGCGAGCAGGGACACCACGAGGTTGACCTTGTCGTCGCCGGTGGCGGCGATGACGACGTCACACTGCTCGATGCCCGACTCTTCGAGGATCGACACCTCACAGGCGTCCCCGAGGACCCAGTCGGCCTGATCGACGATCTGCGGCTCGAACTGGTCGACCTCGCGCTCGATCAGCATCACCTGGTGGCGTCCGTCGATGAGTTCCATGGCGATGGAACGGCCCACCGCGCCCGCGCCGGCAATCGCGACCCGCATCAGTTCTCCTCTTCCGGCGCCCGTGCGGCGAAGCTGGTGACATCACTGACGGTCCCGGACTTCGCCGCCACGTAGACGACGTCGCCGGCCTGGATGACGGTCTTGGAGTCCGGGAGCACGCCGTTGCCGAACCGCATGATGAACGCCACCCGCCCGCCCGTGGCGCTCTCGAGCTCGCGGACGCTGTGCCCGTACCAGTCCTCGTGCAGCGGCACCTGCAGCAGTGCCACGTTGCCCGACGGGTCACGCCAGGCCGCGGCCTGGCCGTCCGGCAGGAGCGTCCGCAGGAACCGGTCGGTGGTCCACGGCACGGTCGCGACCGTGGGGATGCCGAGGCGTTCGTAGACCGCCGCGCGCTTGTGGTCGTAGATCCGCGCGACGACGGCCTCGACGCCGAAGTTCTCCCGGGCCACTCGCGCGGAGATGATGTTCGAGTTGTCCCCGCTGGAGACCGCGGCGAACGCGCCGGCCCGCTCGATACCGGCCTCGATCAGGACCTGACGGTCGAAGCCGATCCCGACGACCTGCTGGCCGTGGAAGTCGCTGCCGAGCCTTCTGAAGGCTTGCTGGCTCTTGTCGATGACGGCCACTTCATGGCCGAGACGCCCTAGCGCCGCGGCAAGGGACGCGCCTACCCGGCCGCATCCCATGATCACCACGTGCACGAACCTGCCTCCTCTTGAATCTGGGTTCACCCGTACGCAGGTACCACGACTGGCCAGCGCCGAACCTACCGTGTTTCCCCTACAGATACGCTCTGGCGGTGTCGAAGTTCCCGACCGTGCTGAAGAGGCTGGTCCTAGGTCGCCCGTTCCGCAGTGATCGGCTGTCGCACACGCTGCTGCCCAAACGCATAGCGCTGCCGATCTTCGCGTCCGACGCGCTTTCGAGCGTGGCGTACGCGCCAGAAGAGATCTTCCTGACACTGAGCGTGGCGGGACTCTCGGCGTACTCGTTCGCGCCGTGGATCGGCGTCGCCGTCGCGGTCGTGATGCTCGTGGTCGTCGCCTCCTACCGGCAGAACGTGCATGCCTATCCGAGCGGCGGCGGTGACTACGAGGTCGCCACGAAGAACCTGGGCGGCAAGTTCGGGCTCACCGTGGCCAGCGCGCTGCTGGTCGACTACGTGCTGACGGTGGCGGTGTCCACTTCGGCCGGTGTGGCGAACATCGGTTCCGCGCTGCCGTGGGTGGCGCAGCACAAGGTGATCGTCGCGGTGGTGATCGTGGCCGTGCTGACCGCGTTGAACCTGCGCGGGGTGCGCGAATCGGGCAAGGCCTTCGCGATCCCCACCTACGGCTTCATCATCGGTATTTTCGCCATGGTGATCTGGGGCCTGTTCCAGGCCGCCACCGGGACGGAGATGCGGGCCGAGAGCGCCGGATTCGAGCTCCACGCCGAAGCTTCGTTGACCGGTTTCGCCTTCGTTTTCCTTATTCTCCGCTCCTTCTCTTCCGGTGCCGCCGCGTTGACCGGCGTGGAGGCGATCAGTAACGGGGTCCCCGCGTTCCGTAAGCCGAAATCGAAGAACGCGGCGTCGACGCTGCTCGCGATGGGCGTGCTCGCGGTCACGATGTTGATCGGCATCATCGCGCTCGCTGTGCTGACCAAGGTCAACTTCGCGGAGGACCCGGCGCGGCAGCTGATCGGCGCGCCGCCGGGCTACGAGCAGAAGACCATCGTCGCGCAGATCGCGAAGGCGGTCTTCCCGAACTTCGCGCCGGCGTTCTACTTCATTTCGTTCAGCACCGGGATCATCCTGCTGCTGGCGGCGAACACCGCGTTCAACGGTTTCCCGGTGCTCGGCTCGATCCTCGCGCAGGACAGGTTCCTGCCTCGGCAGCTGCACACCCGCGGCGACAGGCTGGCGTTCTCGAACGGCATCCTGTTCCTGTCGACGTTCGCGCTGGTGCTGATCTTCGCCTTCGACGCCGAGGTCACCAAGCTCATCCAGCTCTACATCGTCGGCGTGTTCGTGTCGTTCACGGTGAGCCAGACCGGCATGGTCCGGCACTGGAACCGCTTGCTGGCCAAGGAAACCGACCCGAGCGTGCGGCGCCGGATGCGGCGCTCGCAGACGGTCAACGCGGTCGGCCTCACCATGACCGGGACCGTGCTGGTGATCGTGCTGATCACCAAGTTCCTGCTCGGCGCGTGGATCGCGATCGCCGCGATGATCGCGATCTACCTGCTGATGACCGCGATCCGGCGGCATTACGACCGGGTCGCCGCGGAACTGCGCAAAATGGACTCGACGCCGACGATCCTGCCCTCACGCAACCACGCGATCGTGCTGGTTTCCAAGCTGCACCTGCCGACCTTGCGGGCGCTCGCGTACGCCAAGGCCGTCCGGCCGGACGTGCTCGAGGCCGTCACGGTGAACGTCGACGACGCCGAGACCCGGAAACTGGTCGCCGAGTGGGACGGCCACAACTTCAAGGTACCGTTGAAGGTGGTCGAGTCGCCGTATCGCGACATCACCAAGCCGGTGCTGGACTACGTGAAGCGCGTGCGCGGCGACAACCCGCGCAACGTGGTCACCGTGTTCATCCCGGAGTACGTGGTCGGCCGCTGGTGGGAGCAGGTTCTGCACAACCAGAGCGCGCTGCGGCTCAAGGGCAGGCTGCTGTTCCAGCCCGGCGTCATGGTGACGAGCGTGCCCTGGCAGCTGGAATCCTCGGTCGCCGCCGTCGCGCGTGACCGCCGGGCCCGTGCGCGGCCCGCCGCCGGCGACGTCCGGCGCGGCTACTCCCCGGCAACCCCACCACTGCAGGACAAGCCCGTTGTGAAACGGGACGACAAAGAGAGTGCTAAGTGACCAAAGAAGACTGGACAGGCCGCACGCTGGAGCTAGAAGTGGGCGCGGTGGCCCACGGCGGGCACTGTGTGTCGCGTGTGGACGGTCGCGTCGTGTTCGTGCGGCACGCGCTGCCCGGCGAACTCGTGCTCGCCGAGGTCACCGAAGACAACGGTGGTTCGTTCTGCCGCGCCGACGCGGTACGGGTGGTGCGGCCGGTTCCCGAGCGCGTCGAGCCGCCGTGCCCGCTCGCCGCGCCGGGCATGTGCGGCGGCTGCGACTGGCAGCACGCGACGCCCGAGTTCCAGCGTGAGCTCAAGGGACGCATCGTTTCCGAGCAGTTGCAGCGGCTTGCGGGCATCGAACGCGACGTCAAGGTGGAGGAACTGCCCGGCGGTCCGTTGCACTGGCGCAGCCGGGTCCGGCTCGTCGCCGACGCCGACGGCCACGCCGGTCTGCGCGCGCACCACAGCCACCAGGTGATCCCGCTCGACGAGTGCCTGATCACCGTGCCCGGCGCGCTGGACGAGGTGCTGGCCCGCAAATGGCGTCCGGGCAGTGAAATGGAAGTCACCATGGACGTCGAGAAGAAGACGCACGTGCGTGAGCTTTCGACCGTCCGCGGCAAGGTCCGCGCGCGTCAGCTCAGCGGCGGCCACGCCCTGCAGCACGCCGCCGGCCGCGACTGGCGCGTCGACGCCCACGGCTTCTGGCAGGTCCACCCCGCCGGTGCCGACACGCTCGCCGCGCTCGTCGCGGAATGGGCCGAGGCGCCGAAGGGCGGCCGTGCCTGGGATCTCTACGCCGGTGTCGGGCTGTTCGCCTCGGTGCTCGCCGAGCAGGTCGGCCCAGAGGGGCACGTCCTCGCCATCGAGTCCGGCCGCCGCGCGGTCGTCGACGGCGAGACGAACCTCAAGGACATGCCACAGATCCACTGGCGCAACGGCCGCGTCGAGCACATGCTCGCCGAAGCCGCCAAGCCCGTCGACGTCGTCGTGCTGGACCCGCCCCGCAAGGGCGCGGGCAAGGCCGTCGTCGAGTCCATTGTGGAGGGTGCGCCGGACAGGATCGTCTACGTCGCCTGTGATCCCGCCGCGCTGGCCCGCGACATCGCGATCTTCGCCGAGCACGGCTACGCCCTCGCCGACCTCCGCGCCTTCGACGCCTTCCCGATGACCCAGCACGTCGAAACCGTCGCCCTGCTCCAGTAGTGCGAGTGCAGCCTGCGCACCCCCGTGTGCAGGCTGCACTCGCTCGATGTCGATCTGGGTACGCGTCCGCGATCTTTATGCCAAGACGCGACTAGACGCTCCGTGTCCTTGTATGCACTCAGCGTGTTCGCTAGCGTCTTCGTCGTGACATTGAGGAAACTGGCAGGTAATTGTGAACTGGATGATTGCCCGGCGGTGTTCCTGACGGAACGTGACAGCCTGATCATCATCGGGACTACGGTGACCACGAGAGAGGGTCTGCGGGTCGGCTCGGACGAGCAAGCGGTGGAGTTGCCGATCGAGCTCGTCAGGGAGGCGATGGGTGAGCTCGGACGCTGAGAAGATCTCCGCCCTCTTCAGGGACTTCGAGGTTTCGGCGTTCCGTCTGGAGGTTCAGCAGACTTACCGGATTCCCGCTGAGCAGGAACGGTTGGCGAATTTCCTGGCGGGGCAGGCCAAGCCCGTGCGTGATACCTCCTGGCATCAGAACGTGGCGGCCAAGGTCGCCTCTGGCAAGGACATGCGACGGGCGAAGATCGTGCGGCGTCCTTTGACCGACTACACCCGCTTTCTGATCGCGTGGGGTATCCCGGACAACGTACGGGCGGGTGAGCGGTATCGGATAGTCGATCTCACCGATCGTCAACTGGACCTGCCTGAACATGACTTCTGGTTCTTCGACGACAAGTCTGTCGTGGTGTTGGACTTCGCTCCGGACGGAACGTTGAGAAACCGGGAGTTGTTCGACAAGCCCGACCTCGGTCAGTATCGATACTGGCGGGACCTGGCCTGGAGCAACGGCATTTCGTTCGATGAGTGGGATGCTGGAACCTGACCGAGACGGCGAGAAGCGCGCAACGCTCGCCGAGGCGCTGAGGGAGTTGCGTCGAGCCGCCGGGCTCTCCGGAGAACGGCTGGCGGTTCGGTGTGCCATGAGCCAGGCGAAGATCAGCCGCATCGAGACAGGTCGGATCCTGCCCACGGTCATCGATGTGGAGCAGATTCTCCGTGCGCTCGAAGTCCCTGAAGAAGTCGCCGAGGAGATCCTCGCTCTCACTCGTGCCGCGAACGTCGACTACACCTCTTGGCGGACGTACGCGCGGATCGGCTTGTGGCGTCGGCAGGTGGAGATTCAGTCCCTGACGAGTGCGGCGAAAGAGGTCCGGCAGTTCCTTCCGGCGATCCCTAGTGGTCTCCTGCAGACTCGCGACTACGCGCGCTACGCCTTCATGTCCGCGGTCGCCGGGCGGCCTGCCGGTGATGTGGAGAAGATGGTCGATGCCCGCCTTGCCGGACAGTCGGTCTTGGACGATCCTCACCGCAAATTTTCTTTTCTCATGACTGAGCAGGCTGTTCGATGGCGTCGCGCTCCGGTCGAGGTCATGGCAGAGCAGGTTGCCCATCTGATGGGGTTGTCCGCACGGCCGAATATCGACATCTCGATACTGCCGGTCGACGTGGATGTTTTCGCCGCACCACTGAACATCTTCGTCATTTACGACGAACGGCTGGTCAAGGTCGAACTGTTCTCAGGAAGCGTAGTCCTTCGTGATCCGCGCGATGTCGCCTATCATCGGGAAGTGTTCGACTTCTTCTTGTCCCGGGCGCTTCGTGGCGCTGACGCCGTGGAGTTCCTTCAGTCGGTGAAAGAAGAATTTCAGGGAGAGATTGATGGGGGCGCGCTTGAGTGCTGACGAGTGGATCAGGTACTTCGACGAATTCACCAGCTCAGCTTTCCGTTTGGAGTTGCGGCAGACTTACGTGATATCGAAGGAGCAGCCTCATCTCCGACGTTTTTTGGCCGGTGAGACCAAGCCTGATGGGCACAATGCCGCATGGCGAGAGAAGGTCGTGCGACTGACCGCCGCGGGGAGGTCGATTCAGCGCGTGAAGGCGATCCGTCGTCCCTTGACAGACTATCTGCGTTACCAGTGTGCATGGAGCATTCCTGGCAACGCGGCCGCTGGCGAAGACTACCGAATGGTGGACATTGCGGTCGATGATTTTGGGTTGCCTGACCAGGACTTCTGGCTGTTCGACGATGAGACGGTGGTGCACCTCAACTACAACCCTGATGGCACATTCATCGGTGCCGAGGTGATGGTTGAGCCGGATATAGCGCAGTATCGCGAGTGGCGGGACAACTCGATCAGTCACGGTGTTCCGTTTCCGGAATGGATATCCGGGAGTTGATGCCAACACGAGAGTAGCTCTCGGAATTACTTTGAATCTCTTTTAGGCTCGATTCATGAACAACATCACGAGCACCTGTGGCGACTGCAAAGGTAAGGGCTGCGGGAATTGCGGCGGGACGGGCACGATCACGATCGTCGAGGACTGACAATGATTCCGACGGTACTGGCGCCCGAGGTCGTTGCCGAGAAATTCACGTATCGCAACGGCAGGACCGAGGTCATCTTCACCGTGCCGTATCCGACCGAAGGGCCGGTGTGCGACAAGGATGATTCCGGGCGGCGGGTCCTGTTGTTCATGTACGCGCATTTCGTGTTCTGCTGGACCGAAGGCGCGGCTTTTGTCCATGTCAGCCACGGCACGCTCGGCGGGTCGAGGATGACCTTGTGGCCCGATGTCAAAATTGCGGGAAAGTGGTCCGGCGCGGTACTGGCCGAGTTTGGACAGCGATGGACGCGGGAGCAGCGCGCCCGGTTCGGAACGTGACTGGGCGCCGCGCACGTGCAACACGCGGATTTACGGTGTTTCCCGTTCCCGTAGCCGTATCGCACGGTTGTGTAGCTGTGTTGCACGCGGGCGTGGGTTAGTGGTGGGCGTCTTCGGTGATGAGGTCGGCGCATTTCTCGCCGATCGCCATCGTGGTGATGCACGGGTTCACCGCGACGAGGAACGGCATGGCGGAGCCGTCGGCGACGCGCAGGCCTTCGACGCCGCGGACGCGGAGACGTTCGTCGAGCACGGCCATGGGGTCGTCGGCGGCGCCCATCTTCGCGGTGCAGGACGGGTGGTAGACGGTGTTGTGTGTCTTCCGCAGGTAGTCCGCGATCTCGTCGTCGGTCTTGGCGTCGCGGCCGGGCGAGAGTTCCGTCCCGGCCCACTCGTCCATCGCGGGCTGCTCGACGATCTTGCGCGCCAGTTTGATCCCGTAGGTCATCACGCGCATGTCATGCGGGTCGCTGAAGTACCGCGGGTCCACCTTCGGCTTGTCCCGGAAGTCCCTGGTACGCAGGCGGACCGTGCCCGTCGACCGGCTGCGTGTGACGTTCGGTGTCAGGCAGAAGCCGTTCTCCGTGGTCGGGTACCCGTACCGCAGCGTGTTCAGGTCGAACGGCACGGAGCCGTAGTGGAACATCAGGTCCGGGCGGTCGAGGCCCTCTTCGGTCGAGGTGAAGATGCCGATTTCCCACCACTGCGTGGAATCGGTGACCATCGGCTGCAGCGCGTCCCACTGGATCAGTCCCTCGGGATGATCCTGCAGGTTCTCCCCGACGCCCGGTGAATCGACGAGGACGTCGACGCCGACCTCACGCAGATGCCCGGCCGGGCCGATGCCCGAGAGCATCAGCAGCTTCGGTGTGTCGATCGCGCCGGAGCTGACGATCACCTCGCGCCGGGCCCGGATCTCCTTGTGGTGGAACAGATCGCCGTCGTCCAGGTACTCGACGCCGGTGCAGCGCTTGCCGTCGAAGGTCAGCTTCTTCGCCCGCGCGCCGGTCAGGACGTGCAGGTTGGGCCGCTTGCCGAGGATCGGGTGCAGGTACGAAACCGATGCCGACGCCCGCGTGCCGTCCTCCTTCGCGTTGATCTGGAACCAGTTCGCGCCGTGTGTCACCGTCTTGCCGGAGTTGAACTCCGTGCGCGGGATCCCCGCCTGCTCGCACGCCTTGAGCAGCGCGACACCCGTGGGGTCGTGCGGCGGGACCGAGCGGATGTTCACCGGCCCGCTGCGGCCGTGGTGGTCGCCGGGCCCGTCGTTGGTCTCAAGCCGTTGGTACAGCGGGTAAATATCCGCCGCGGACCACCCGGGCAGCCCCAGCGAAGCCCACTCGTCGAGGTCTTCGGCGGGCGCCCAGAACGCGATGCACGAGTTGTGCGACGAGCAGCCGCCGAGCACCTTCGCCCGCGCGTGCCGCAGGAACGAGTTGCCCGACTCCTGCGGCTCGACCTGGTAGTCCCAGTCGTACCCGGATTCGAGCAGCTCCATCCACCGGGTCAGCTCCAGGATGGCCGGATCGTCCACATCGGACGGTCCGGCTTCGAGCAGGCAGACCGACACGCCGGGGTCCTCGGAAAGTCTGGCCGCCACGACCGATCCGGCCGTACCGCCACCGACGACGACGTAGTCGAACTCCTGCGTCACTGCGTTTCCTCCTTGGATTCGACGGACTTGGCGGATTTGACGGCTTCCTCGGTCGCCGCGGCCAGCGGGTCGGCCACCGAAGCGTGGTCGGTGAGTACACCGACCTTGTGCCGCTGGACGAACCAGTAGTACGCGAACCCGCCGATCGCGAAGACGGCCACGAACAGCACCGAACTCCACTGCAGGTACCAGTGATACGGCGGCGTGGCGTTGTAGATCTCGGAGCGCGGCCACGCCAGGTTGATCGTCATCGCGCCACCCCAGAGCACCGCGAGGACGTTCACCGGCAGGCCCCAGCGGCCCAGCGAGAAGCGTCCCTTGGTCACCTTCTTCAGCGGCCACTCGCCCTTGAACCTCTTGACCAGCAAGGGAACCGTGACCAGCAGGTAGGACAGGTAGATCAGGATGATCGCCAGGCTGGTGACCGCCGAGAAGATCTGCGACGAGTTGATGTTCACCAGCAGCAGGGCGATCGCGAGGACCCCGATGATGATCGCGGGAAGCACCGGCGTGCCCGTCTTCGGGCTCACCTTGGCGAGCTTCGAGCCGCCGGGCAACGCGTTGTCGCGCGCCATGGCGAAGGCGATCCGGATGGCCGCGGTGTGCACGGCGAGCACGCACACGGTGATCGCGATGGCCACCACGAACAGGAACATCCGGCCGATCGTGCCGCCGAGCGCGTCGGTGAGCACGAACTGGAGGCCCTCGGTCTTGAGCTCCGGCGCGTTGATGTCGCTGACGGCCATGAGCGCGAACAGGATGATGAGCCCGCCGAGGATGAAGGACGCGATGAGCGCCCGCAGGATCGCCTTGGGCGCGTTCTCATGCGGGTTGACCGACTCTTCGCCGAGCGACGCGGCCGTGTCGAAGCCGTACATGACGTACGAAGACGCGATGGCGGCGATCAGGAACGCGCCGAGATAACCACCGGCCTTCCCGTCCCCGGTACCGAGTGTCTCGGTGACGACGTCGGGCCCGCGCGTGAAGTGCGCGGCCAGGAAGATCACCAGCAGAACCGCGAACAGCAGCTCGATGGCCACCCCGGCGCTGTTGATCCGCGCCATCAGCTTCACGCCGAAACCGTTGATCAGCATGGTGAAGATGATCAGGAGGCTGGCGAGCAGCACGCCGTTCGCCGCGTCGCTCGTGCCCGTCCCGTCCCCGATGAACTGGAAGAACCCGGAGATCTGCGGCAGCGTCCGCTGGTAGGCCAGCGCCGTCGCCGAGATGGACACGATCGACGCGAGCAGCATCATCCAGCCCGCGAGCCACGCGACATGCGAGTTGCTGAGCTTCTTCGCCCAGTTGTAGATCGACCCCGCGACCGGATAGTGCGCCGCGAGCTCGGCGAAGTTGAGCGCCACCATCAGCTGCCCGATGAACACCATCGGCCACGACCACCAATAGGCGGGCCCGCCCATCGAGAGTCCGAGGTAGGAGAGCTGGAACACGCCGGTCAGCACCGAGATGTAGCTGATGCCCGCCGCGAAGGTGTGAAAACTGCCCAGGGTTCGTTTGAGCTGGTTCGTATAGCCGAAGTCGCTGAGTTCCTGGTCTCCGGTGTTCGCGGTCACGGGCGTCCTTCCGGTCGGGTTCGGGTTCGGACTCGTGGAGCTGATCAGCGCGCCTCCCCGGAGAACCAGCGCTGCGGTGCCGGCCGGAGGTTCTGGTAGATGTGCTTGGCCTCTTGGTATTCGGCGAGCCCGGACGGGCCGAGCTCACGGCCGAAGCCGGACTGCTTGAAGCCGCCCCACTCGGCCTGCGGCAGGTACGGGTGGTAATCGTTGATCCACACCGTGCCGTGCCGCAGCTTGTTGGCGACCCGCTGCGCGCGCGAGGCGTCGTTGGTGAACACGCCACCCGCGAGGCCGTAGTGCGTGTCGTTGCCGATGCGGATCGCGTCGTCCTCGTCGGTGAACGTCTCGACCGTCAGCACCGGCCCGAAAGCCTCGTCCCTGACTGGGCTGGTGCCTTGCTTGACGTCGTCGAGCACGGTCGGCAGGTAGTAGTGCCCACCGGCCAGGCGCTCGTCGTCGGGACGCTTGCCGCCGGTGCGCAGTACGGCACCCTCGGCCAGCGCGGCGGCCACATAACCCTCGACCTTTTCGAGATGCGCGGCGGAGATGAGCGGGCCGGTCTCGGCGTCGGCGTCGAACGGGCCGCCGAGGCGGATCAGTTCGGCGCGGCGGACCAGCTCGTCGACGAACTGGTCGTGCCAGTCCTCCTGGACGATCAGCCGGGCTCCGGCGGAACAGACCTGTCCCGAATGCAGGAAGGCCGCTGTCAGCGCGTAGTCGACGGCCGTGTCGAAATCGGCGTCGGAGAACACGATGTTGGGGTTCTTGCCGCCCAGTTCGAGTGCGACCTTCTTCACCGTGGCGGCCGCGGTGGCGGCGATGATCCTGCCGGTCACCAGGCCACCGGTGAACGAGACGAGGTCGACGTCGGGATGCTCGGACAGCGGCGCACCGGCATCCGGCCCGGCGCCGAGGACGAGGTTCGCGACGCCGTCCGGCAGGCCCGCTTCGGCGAGCAGGCGCATGAACAGGATGGACGTGTGCGGCGTGAGCTCGCTCGGCTTGAGCACGAAAGTGTTGCCGGCGGCCAGCGCGGGTGCGATCTTCCACACAGTCTGCAGCAGCGGGTAGTTCCACGGGGTGATCAGCCCGCAGACACCGACGGGTTCGTACACGATCCGGCTGAAGGCGTCGGGGTTGCCGGTGTCGACCACGCGGCCGGCGTCGTTCGCGGCGAGTTTGCCGAAGTACCGCAGGCAGGCGGCGATGTCGGCCATGTCGTATTCGCTCTCGACCAGGCGCTTGCCGGTGTCGAGCGACTCCGCGCGGGCGAAGGCGTCCTTGTCGCGGTCCAGCAGGCCGGCCGCGCGCAGGAGCAGGTCGCCGCGCTGGGCGGCCGGGGTCGACGGCCACGGCCCGTTGTCGAAGGCCGCTCTGGCGGCGGCGATGGCCGCCTCGGTGTCTTCACGGTTGCCTTCGGCCACCTCCGCGACCAGCGAACCATCCGCCGGGCAGCGGATCTCGCGAGTTCTACCGGATAGTGATTCGACCCATCGGCCGCCGATGAAGAAGTCCGCCATCAACCCTCTTTCCGTATCGTTTTCGTCGTGATCAGAGGCTGATTATTGCCCTGGACGGACCAGTCCGCTACTCGCACCGGCGACGGGCAGGCACTGTGCGTCCGGGCCGGGAATGTGACAGCGACCAAGGGGAACGGCTTGGCGACGGCGGTCTCCGTAGACTGTGCGGACGACCCCGGGAGATCGCGGGCGAGGCGACAGGCGAGGTGGAGTGTGACGATGCTGGAGTCCGTACACGGACCGGCTGACCTGAAGCGGATGGACCAGGCACAACTCGAGCGGTTGGCGCAGGAGATCCGGGACTTCCTGGTCGAGAAGGTCCGGCTGGCGGGCGGTCATCTCGGGCCGAACCTCGGGGTGGTGGAGCTGACCATGGCTCTGCACCGCGTGTTCGATTCGCCCAGTGACGCCATCATCTTCGACGTCGGCCACCAGGCGTACGTGCACAAGATCGTCACCGGCCGCGCGGAGGGCTTCGACAAGCTCCGCCAGACAGGTGGTGTCACCGGGTACCCGGCGCGTGACGAGAGCGAGCACGACTTCGTCGAGAACAGCCACGCGTCGACGGCTCTTTCCTACGTGGACGGCCTGGCCAAGGCGTTCGAGCTGGGCGGTGGCGGTCGTCACGCGGTGGCGGTGGTCGGCGACGGCGCGCTGACCGGCGGGATGTGCTGGGAAGCACTCAACAACATCGCGGGGAACAGGTCCCGGCCGGTCGTCATCGTGATCAACGACAACGGCCGCTCGTACTCGCCGACCATCGGCGGCATGGCCGACCACCTCGCGTCGCTGCGGCTCAAGCCCGGCTACGAGCGGTTCCTGTCCGGCGGGCGCGACATGCTGCAGCGCACGCCGATCGTCGGCAAGGCGATCTACTCGGTCCTGCACGCCGCGAAGGCCGGGATCAAGGACGCGCTCAGCCCACAGATGATGTTTTCCGACCTCGGCCTGAAGTACCTCGGCCCGGTCGACGGGCACGACCTGGAGGCGCTCGAAAAGGCGTTCCAGAGCGCCCGCGACTTCGGCGGCTCGGTCATCGTGCACGTGGTGACCGAGAAGGGCCACGGCTACGAGCCCGCCGTCAACGACATCCACGACCAGATGCACCAGACCGACCCGATCGACCCCGAGACCGGCCTCCCGCCGATCAAGGGCCCGAGCTGGACCGGCGTGTTCGGCGAGGAGATGGCGGCCATCGGCGCCGAGCGCAAGGACGTCGTGGCGATCACCGCCGCGATGCTGCGCTCTACCGGACTCGCGAAGTTCGCCGAGGAGTTCCCTGACCGCTGGTTCGACGTCGGCATCGCCGAGCAGCACGCGGTGACTTCCGCCGCCGGAGATCGCGACGACGGGATGCACCCCGTCGTCGCGATCTACTCGACGTTCCTGAACCGCGCATTCGACCAGGTGCTGATGGACGTCGCGCTGCACAAGCAGCCCGTGACCCTCGTCCTCGACCGCGCCGGGATCACCGGCCCGGACGGCCCGAGCCACCACGGCATGTGGGACCTGTCGCTGCTCGGGATGATCCCGGGCATGAAGGTCGCCGCCCCGCGGGATGCGTTGACCCTGCGGGAAGAACTGCGCGAGGCGGTGTCCATTTCGGACGGTCCGTCGGCGTTGCGGTTCTCCCGTGGCGGGGTGATCGCTTCGGTGTCCGCTGTCGAGCGGATCGGGACTGTGGATGTGTTGCGGCGTCCGGGTGCTGAGGCTGAGGCCGACGTCTTGCTGATCGCTGTCGGCGCGTTCGCGACGTTGGGGCTTGCGGCGGCGGATCGGTTGGCGGATCAGGGGATCGGGGTGACGGTCGTCGACCCGCGGTGGGTGGTGCCGGTGCCGCCGGAGTTGGTCGCGCTGGCTTCGCAGCATCGGCTGGTGGTCACTGTGGAGGACAGTGGGCGGCATGGTGGGTTCGGTTCGGCGTTGTCGGCGGTGTTCCGGGACGCGGAGTGCGATGTGCCGTTGCGGGATTTGGCTGTGCCGCAGGAA